>Ga0194120_10000430_pt1 | contig 78994 bp, 57 predicted proteins | sample TA2MahCa65mmetaG_FD_148642 | JGI IMG/M metagenome (GOLD analysis project Ga0194120, IMG submission 148642) | Freshwater microbial communities from Lake Tanganyika, Tanzania - TA2015019 Mahale Deep Cast 65m | ecosystem: Environmental > Aquatic > Freshwater > Lake | place: Tanzania: Lake...
CGGTGGTGCTGTTGGTGACGCCCCACACGCCGTAGCTGTCGCCCGTGTTGGACTCGGCGGAGCCGTAGACGCCGGCGGAGTTGTTGGCGGGGCTGACCACCTCGCCGCGGACGCCGACCGTCGCGCCCGTGTTGGACACGGCCCGGGCGCGCACGCCCGTGCCGAACTGGTTGGTGTTGATCGCCTCGATCGTGTGGAACCCCGTCCCGAAGACCGTCACCGTGTTCCCCGGAACCGCCGACGTGGTGCCGATCAGGACCTGGCCCGTGGAGTATGACGTGTCCGCGCCCTGAAGCACCCAAGGCGAGGCCCCGGTTGGGCCTGTCGGCCCGGTCGCGCCCATCGCGCCCTGCGGCCCGGTGGCGCCCGTGGGACCGGTGGGCCCGACGTCGCCCTGCGGGCCGATGGGTCCCGTGGGCCCGACATCGCCTTGCGGACCAGCGGCGCCCGTAGGCCCAACATCGCCTTGCGGGCCGATGGGGCCGGTGGGTCCGACGTCGCCCTGCGGACCAGCGGCGCCGGTAGGCCCGACGTCGCCCTGCGGGCCGATGGGTCCCGTGGGCCCGACATCGCCCTGCGGACCAGCGACGCCCGTGGGCCCGACATCGCCCTGCGGACCAGCGACGCCCGTGGGCCCGACATCGCCCTGCGGACCAGCGGCGCCGGTGGGTCCGACGTCGCCCTGCGGGCCGATGGGTCCCGTGGGCCCGACGTCGCCTTGCGGACCGATGGGGCCGGTGGGTCCGACGTCGCCCTGCGGACCAGCGGCGCCCGTAGGCCCGACGTCGCCTTGCGGACCAGCGGCGCCCGTGGGGCCAACGTCACCCTGCGGACCGATGGGGCCCGTGGGCCCGACGTCGCCTTGCGGACCAGCGGCGCCCGTAGGCCCGACGTCTCCCTGTGGGCCAGCGGGGCCGGTGGGTCCGACATCGCCCTGCGGACCAGCGGCGCCCGTGGGGCCAACGTCGCCCTGCGGGCCAGCGGGGCCGGTGGGTCCGACATCGCCCTGCGGGCCAGCGGCGCCCGTGGGGCCAACGTCGCCCTGCGGACCAGCGGCGCCCGTGGGGCCAACGTCACCCTGCGGACCAGCGGGGCCGGTGGGCCCGACATCGCCCTGCGGACCAACGGCGCCCGTGGGCCCGATGTCTCCCTGCGGACCGATGGGGCCCGTGGGGCCAACGTTGCCCTGTGGCCCGGTGGCGCCGCCGCTGGCGACCAGCGTCCACTCGGTCGGCGACGAGTCCGGCGGGGCTCCCGTGCTCGCGGTCAACGCGCGGTACGACGACCCGGCGTGGAAGACGGTGTCGTTGATCGTGTACGCCGTGACCGCCGACCACACGCCCCGCCACGCGATCTCCGCCGGGCCGACGGGGCCTGTCGGTCCCGTGGGCCCGACATCGCCCTGCGGACCAGCGGCGCCCGTGGGCCCGACGTCGCCTTGCGGACCGATGGGGCCCGTGGGCCCGACATCGCCCTGCGGACCAGCGGCGCCCGTAGGTCCGACGTCGCCTTGCGGACCAACGGCGCCCGTGGGCCCGACGTCGCCCTGCGGACCGATGGGGCCCGTGGGCCCGACATCGCCCTGCGGGCCGATGGCGCCCGTGGGCCCGACGTCGCCCTGCGGGCCAGCGGGGCCCGTGGGCCCGACATCGCCCTGCGGGCCGATGGCGCCCGTGGGCCCGACTTCTCCCTGCGGGCCGATGGGGCCGGTGGGCCCGACATCGCCCTGCGGGCCGATGGCGCCCGTGGGCCCGACGTCGCCCTGCGGACCGATGGGGCCCGTGGGGCCAACGTTGCCCTGTGGCCCGGTGGCGCCGCCGCTGGCGACCAGCGTCCACTCGGTCGGCGACGAGTCCGGCGGGGCTCCCGTGCTCGCGGTCAACGCGCGGTACGACGACCCGGCGTGGAAGACGGTGTCGTTGATCGTGTACGCCGTGACCGCCGACCACACGCCCCGCCAGGCGATCTCCGCCGGGCCGACGGGGCCTGTCGGGCCTGTGGGCCCGACATCGCCCTGCGGACCAACGGCGCCCGTGGGCCCGACGTCGCCTTGCGGACCAGCGGCGCCCGTAGGCCCGACGTCTCCCTGCGGGCCAGCGGGGCCGGTGGGTCCGACATCGCCCTGCGGGCCGATGGGTCCCGTGGGCCCGACATCACCCTGCGGGCCAGCGGGGCCGGTGGGCCCGACGTCGCCCTGCGGACCAGCGGCGCCCGTGGGGCCAACGTCACCCTGCGGGCCAGCGGGGCCGGTGGGCCCGACATCGCCTTGCGGACCAGCGGGGCCCGTGGGGCCAACGTCACCCTGCGGGCCAGCGGGGCCGGTGGGTCCGACGTCGCCCTGCGGGCCGATGGGTCCCGTGGGCCCGACATCGCCCTGTGGACCAGCGGGGCCGGTGGGCCCGACGTCGCCCTGCGGACCAGCGGGGCCCGTGGGGCCAACGTCACCCTGCGGGCCAGCGGGGCCGGTGGGTCCGACGTCGCCCTGCGGACCAGCGGCGCCCGTGGGGCCAACTTCACCCTGCGGGCCAGCGGGGCCGGTGGGTCCGACGTCGCCCTGCGGGCCGATGGGTCCCGTGGGCCCGACGTCTCCCTGTGGGCCAGCGGGGCCGGTGGGCCCGACGTCGCCCTGCGGACCGATGGGGCCGGTGGGTCCGACATCGCCCTGCGGGCCGATGGGTCCCGTGGGCCCGACGTCTCCCTGTGGGCCAGCGGGGCCGGTGGGTCCGACATCGCCTTGCGGACCGATGGGGCCGGTGGGCCCGACATCGCCCTGCGGACCGATGGGACCGGTAGGTCCGACGTCGCCCTGCGGGCCAACGGCGCCCGTGGGTCCGACATCGCCCTGCGGACCAACGGCGCCCGTGGGGCCAACGTCACCCTGCGGACCAGCGGCGCCCGTGGGGCCAACGTCACCCTGCGGGCCGATGGGGCCGGTGGGTCCGACGTCGCCCTGCGGGCCGGTCGGGCCGGTGGGGCCCGTCGGTCCCTGGTTGCCGCTGAGGGCATGGAGCGCGTAGGGGGCCGGCGTGATCGAGTATCGAGGCGTCAGGGTGGTCCACGGGCCGCTCCCGCCCGGCAGTCGCACGTCGATCTCAAGCCAGCGGCCGTCGCCCTGGAACACGCCGACCCCGAAGTCGAGCTCGGCCTGGACGATGCCCTCGCCGATCGTGGCGTTGTTGATGGCGAGCGTCGGTCCGAGCTGGTTGGCGGCGCCCGGTCCATCGAAGACTCTGAACCGGAAGTCGGCGACCCCTTGGTAGGGCTGCCCGCCCTGGGTCAGTCGGCCTTGGTAAGTGAACGCCTGGGTGACGGGACCCTGGGCCCACGCCGAGCCGGCCCCGGCGAGAGTACCGGCGACGCCGAGCAGAACTCGCGCGCTCCACGCAGACCGATAACGTCGAACTCTCCCGGACATGCACCCTCTCTCCCGGCGTCAACGCAGCCTGCCGCGACCGAATCCGGGCTCACGGCAATCCCACCGCCGACACGAGTGAGCGCCCACCCGGGGCAGGCTACCCGAAAAGGGGGAGGCGGGTCAAGGGTCTCCTTGGGTTCTCGGCGCGGAAATGGGTTCTCGACCCAAACGGAGTGGGAACAGAGTCAACGAGGCCCCCCCCGGGCGCCGGGTGCGTGGGCCCAGCGCCCGAGGGGTTGCAGGATCGCGCCGTCAGGGGCAGGGCGCGTTGAAGAGGTTGACGTACTCGAGGAAGTCGTTGAAGTCGACGATGCCGTCGAGGTTCATGTCGGCGTGCATGGCGGCGGCGTTGTAGTCGACCAGGTAGGCCAGGAGGTCGTCGAAGTCGACGAAGCCGTCGGCGTTCCAGTCGGCGGAGCAGGCGGCGGCCATGTCGAAGTCCTCGCCGACCATGAGGATGGGCGCGCCCTTGCCGGTGCGGGTCCAGAGGTCGTAGAGCGTGCGACCCCAGTGGTCGGTGCGGTTCTTCACCAGGAGGTCTTCGATGTACCACTTGGGGGTGCTCTGGTAGTAGATGCGCACCTGGGCCAGGGCGGTGCCGGCGGGGGCGTTGAACCGGGTGTCGTCCCAGTGCTGCCCGTCGGCGTAGGGGTGATTGACCGCGTGGGCGCCGCCGACGAAGTACTCCGCGTAGTTGTACCCGCGGGGCGGGATGCGGTTGTCGAGCGGGATCGAGTCGGCCAGGACCATGCGGCGCGTGGGGCCGGCGGGGAGGCCCGTGACCGAGGCGGCGTAGTCGCTCAGGCCCACGTGCATCTCGTAGACGCGGGTCGAGTGCTCGTCGAGCTCGGCGGTGGCGTTGTCGTACCCGCCGTGCTCGCGGAGGAGCGTGCCGGCGGCGTCGTAGAAGCGGACGTTGACCCAGATTCGCCGGCCCTCGATGTGCCCGGTGGGGATCTTGTGCCCGGACTCGTTGATGATGCGGACGTTGAGCCAGGGGCCGCTCTGTGCGACGCCGAGGGAGGCGGCCCGCTCGAGCATGTCCACCGCCTTGGCGCGGGCCCGCTGGATCGCGTACTGGCTCACGCTCGGGTCGCCCCGCGTGAACTCGGCGATGATGTCGAGGACCTGGGCCCCCGAGCCGGCGAAGTCATGCCGGCGCACGCCGGGGCGGACCGGGCCGAAGGCGCACACCTGGGCCTCCTCGACCTTGGGCATGTGGCAGTCCTGACAGGTGGAGACCACGTCGGCGTTGTGCCCGCCGAAGCGCCCGCCCATGGCGACGCCGCCCCGGGCAAACGCGCTGAGCTTCCACTCGGTGTAGGTGCGCTCGAGCGGGTACAACGCCCAGAGGTCTTCGTTGGGGGTTGGTGCGTTGAGTTCGTTGTAGCGGTAGGAGCCGTCGGGCTGGCGGCTGACGGCGGGGTTGCCGACGTCGTGGCAGGTGCCGCACATGCTGCCGGTCTTGTGGAAGGGAGAGCGGATGGAGTCGTGGGGCGCGAAGGGGTCTTCGAGCGTGCCGCGCCGGGTGCCGGTGGGGTCGAGCACGAACATGGAGTTGCCGTAGTGGCGGGGGACGTTGGTCAGGCCCTTGAGGACGGCGAGGTCCTCGGGGGGGCTCACGCCCGGGCGGTAGATGGGGTCGACCATGGAGTGGCAGAAGTGGCACGTCACGCCGTCGAAGTCCTCGTGGTTGAGCGTGGCGCCGGTGGGGTCGGACGCGTGCCCGGTGACGAAGGACATGGGCACGTGGCAGCGCAGGCAGAAGTTCCCCGCGACGTCGGTGTCCTGGTTGGCGAGGGTCATCTGGGCGTAGAAGAGCGGGTTGCGCCCGGCCATGGACATCTTGCTGCCGTTCCACGTCGCGTAGGGTTCGTTCTCCTCGTCGTAGTCGGAATGGCAGAACATGCACGAGTCCGACGTGCCGATGTAGTTGGTCGACACGTCGCCGATCTGCGTGCCCGACAGGAACAGGTCGCGGAACGTGAGCGGGATGATGGTCGCGAGGACATACGCGCCCCCCGCGAGCAGCACCCCCGCGCCGCCGGCGATCGTGAGAAGCCGATGCGTGGTCATGGCGTCCTCCCGCCGCCCAGGAATGGATGGAAGGGCGGCAATACAGATACGTTTATCCGATATGAGGGCGGGTGTCAACAGGTTTTTGGCGCACCCGGCGCCATTGCGGACGTTCTCGGCCCAAACACAATACGAACGTCATGCCAGAATGGTGGGACCCACCACCGGGCGAGCGATGGGAGCGGCGCGGGCCCGGGGTCAGCAGGGCGTGTTGTACCGGTTGAGGTACTCGAGGAGGTCGTTGAAGTCGGTGATCTCGTCGCCGTTGAGGTCGCTGCAGGGCGTCTGGTTGTTGTAGGCGTTGAGGTACTCAAGGAGGTCGTTGAAGTCGATGATGCCGTCTTCGGTCCAATCGCCCGGGCCGCAGGCGCCGGGCCCCGTTCCCGGGCAGGGGATGCCGGTGACGGTCACGCTTGCCGCGTTGGACGTGGCGTTCCCGCAGGCGTTGGCGAAGCGAGCGGAGTAGGCGCCGGCGTCGGAGGCCTGAAGGTTGGTGATGGTGAGGAGCACGGCGGCGCCGTCGGTCGGAGTGAGAAGTGGCGATGTCGCGCCGGAGACGGTCCCGCCTCCCGCGGAGGCGCCGCCCGGGCCGTCGGCAATAGGGACGCCGTTGCGGAGCCATTGGACGGTGACGCTCGCGTAGCCGGTGGCGGGCGCGGCGCTGAGGACGAGCGTCTGTCCCGCCGGAACACCGGCGGCTTGGGGGTGGAGTGCGACCCAGGGGGCTCCGGTAGCGCTCCAGCGGGCCCAGTTGGCGTTGATCTGGCCGCCGGCGGCGGTGAAGCCCCCGCCGGCGACGACGTCGCCGTTGGCGCGGGTGTGGAGCGCGTTGACGATGGTGTTTCCGCCGGTCATTCCCGATCCCATGGCGGACCATGAGCCGTTCCAGAGGGCGATGCGGCTGGCGGGGGCGCCGCCCGCGGCGTTGAAGGCGCCGCCGGCGATGATCTCGCCGAGCGGTCCGGTCGTCAGCGCCTCGACGCCGTCGCTCAAGCCTTCGCCCAAGGCGGACCAGGCGACGCCGTCCCAGCGGGCGATGCGGTTGGCGAACACCGTGCCCGCCGTGAGGAAGCCGCCGCCCGCGACCAGGCCCCAGATTGGCGAGATGGTGAGGGCGCTGACTGCGCCGGAGATTCCCGGGCCGATTGGCGCCCACACCGCTCCTGCGTGCTGGGCGATGTGATCGGCGGGGATGCCGCCGGCCCTGGTGAAGAACCCACCGGCGATGGCGCCTTGCGAGGTGAGAGCCAAGACCAGATCGTCAGTGCCTGATCCGAGTGCGTTCCACGAGAAGCCGTCCCAGTAGGCGATGCGGCTGGCGCCGCCGCCGCCCGCCGCGGAGAAGCCGCCGCCGGCGGTGAGTGATCCGCCGGGTCCGGCGTCGAGGGCGCGCACGGGGCCGTCGGTGCCGCCGCCGAGGTGGGACCAGGCGGAGCCGTTCCAGCGTGCGATGTAGGTCGCGGGGGCGCCCTCGGCGAGGGTGAAGTCGCCGCCGGCGACGAGGTCGGCGTTGCTGAGCGTGGCGAGGGACCAGACCGGCGCGTTCACGCCGGCGCCGAGCGTGGACCAGACGCGACCGTTCCAGCGGGCGACGCGGCGCGCGGGGAGTCCGCCGGCGGAGGTGAAGACGCCCCCGGCGACGAGGTCGCCGTTGGGGAGTGAGGTCCACGCCAAGACGGGGCCGTTGAGTCCGGCGCCGGCGGCGGCCCACTCGGAGCCGTCCCAAAGGGCGATGAAGTCGGTGAGGATGCTGTCGGCGGCGGCGAAGCTGCCGCCCGCGACCAAGCGCCCATCCGGGAGGGTGGTCAGAGCGTTGACCTGGGGCTGGCCGCCGGGGTGCCACATGCCGTCACGGAGCGGGGACCAGGCGGAGCCGTTCCAGCGGGCGACGCGGCGGGCGGAGGCGCCGCCCGCGGAAGAGAAGAACCCGCCGGCGACGAGGTCGCCGTTGGCGAGAGTGGTGAGAGAGATGACGGCGGCGTCGGTGCCGAGGCCGAGGGCGGCCCACGAGGTCCCGTTCCAGCGTGCCACCTGGTTGGCGGCGACTCCGCCCGCGACGTTGAAGTAGCCGGCGGCGACGAGGTCGTTGTTGGGGAGGAGGGCGAGCGCGTGAACGCTGGCGTTCATGCCGGTGCCGAACGCGGCCCAGGAGGTTCCGTTCCAGCGCGCGATGCGGTTGGCGGGGGTGCCGCCGGCGTTGGTGAAGAAGCCGCCAACGATGACCTCTCCCGAGGGGCGGACGGCGAGCGCGTAGCCCGACTCGTTCAGGCCGGTGCCCAGGTTGGACCATGCCGATCCGTTCCAGCGCGCGATGCGGTTGGCGGCCACGGCGCCCGCAGTGGTGAATCCGCCCGCGGCGATGAGGTCGCCCGCGGGCGTGACGGCGAGGGCGAAGACCGGGAGGTTCATGCCCGTTCCGAGCGGCGTCCAGGAGGACCCGTTCCAGCGTGCGATGCGGTTAGCGGGAGCGCCGCCGGCGTTTGTGAAGAGCCCGGCGGCGACCAGGTCGCCGTTGGGCATGGACGCGAGCGCCCACACGATGTGGTCAACGCCCGCGCCCAGCGCCGACCACTTCTGCGTGATGGGGTCGAGGGCGGCGACTCGGCTGGCGGCGACTCCTCCCGCGCTGGTGAAGTCGCCGCCGACGGCGAGCAAGGGCGGGCGCGGGCCCGGGCCGTCGGGGTCCCAGCGCGCCACCGCCCATACGTTGCCGTTGGTTCCGGGAATGCCGTCGCCCGGGAGCCACTGCGGGCCGCAGGGCTGTGCGTGCGCGAGGGGCGCGAACCCGAGCGCCCAGGCGCACAAAAGCCCACCAGAGGCCAATGCCCGGCGTGCGCCGATGGCGAACATGCTGGATCTCCTTGATCGCGGGCTCGATGTTCTCGCGCCCTCGGCGGCCCAGTCTACCAGCGCACCACGAGTTCGCAATCACGGACGCACGGTGCGCGGATGTCGTTCGCACGGCGTTTGGAGACCGATTGCCTGTCGTTCGGCGGATTCGGAGTGTGGAAGAGCGCTGGCGGCGCTGGGCAGTTCGACGGCCGGCGCCAAGCGTCGGCCGTCAGCACTCCGCGTTGTAGGCGTTGAGGTACTCGAGCAGGTCGTTGAAGTCGATGACGCCGTCGGCGTTGGCGTCGGCGCGGTGGCTGTCGGCGTTGTAGAGGGCGAGGAAGATGAGGAAGTCGTTGAAGTCGGTCACGCCGTCGTTGTTCATGTCGGCGCGGCAGCGGACGAACCAGGGGCGCGAGGTGGGTTCGCTGGCCCAGTCGCGGATGAGGAGGTTGGCGACCTTGTCAGAGCCCTGGGCGCTGGGGTGCGTGCCGTCGGCCTGGAAGTCGTCGCAGCGCCAGATGAGGCCGTCGGAGCGGGGCGTGAGCCCGTCGCCCCAGAGGTAGGCGCCCCAGGCCAGCCACGGGGCTTCGACCGGGCCGGGCCCGTCGAACGCCAGGCCCGGATCGCCGGCGATCTGGTCGCGGATGAGCCACTTGACGGAGAAGCCGCTCTGGTAGGCGTAGGGCTCGGGGTTGAGCGTGGTGAGGGCGTACCCGGCGTAGATGCGGCTGGAGAGGAACGCCTGGCGCGTGTTGGGGTAGCGGTCCTTGATGATGCGGACGATCTCGCGCAGGTAGCCCTGCAACTGCTGGGCGTCGGCGGGGAAGGCGAGGTTGGGGCCCGCGACGGCCTGCTTGACCCAGACGACCTGCACCTGCTCCCGCGTCAGGCCCGCGTTGGCGAGCTGCTGGTCGACGTAGCTCCAGTAGCTGGCGCTGGGGTTGGAGATGATGCCGGCGTGCTGCCCCCCCTGGGCTCCGTTGACGACGGTGACGCGCGGATTGCGGTTGTCGAATGAGCCATACATGGGGATGAGCCGCGCGGATTCGTTGCGCGTGTTGCTCATGCCGATCGTCACCAGCACGACGCGCCCGTCCGTCGAGGGCAGGCCCGCGGCATCGAGGGGACGGATGGCGCGACCGATGGCGACGCCCGCGGCCAGGTGGGCGGGCGGGGGAAGGTTGGCGCCGTTGGCGTACAACCCGCCGTCGAACCCCTGGTAGGTCGAGGCGCCCATGTCGATGAGGGGCGTGAAGCCGACGGACGTGCGGGTGCAGTCGCGCTGGGCCCAGGCCGCGGCGGGGAGGGCCGAGGCGGTGAGCAGCAGGCTGGCGAGTGATCGGGTGGCGAGGGATGGCATGGCGGACTCCTGTCTGCGGCGGAACCAATCCGCAGAACGCGGGCGCGGGCGGGGGATTGCCCGCGAATCCGCCCCGGTCGCAGCGCGCCGCTGCGCGCTGCCCCTCAGCACCCGGCGTTGAACAGGTTCATGGACGCCAGGAAGTCGTCGAAGTCGATCGTCCCGGCGCCGTTGAAGTCAGCGCGGGGGTCGCCCGTCAGGTCCGCCGGGCAGGGGGTGGGCACTCCAGTCGCCCGCACCCTCCGCGTCCCCGCGAAGGTGCCCGAGATCGACTCGAGCACCAGGTCGAGCAGCACGTTGGCGGTGACGCCGGTCGTCGCCGTGGGGAGCGCCAGCGGCACCTGCGGCAGGGCCTGGTTCAGCGTCGGCGCGTCTGAAAAGTCAATCGGGCGCGACCTGACCGACCGCGGCGCTGGCGAGCGCCGCGACCAACGCTGCGAGTGACCGACACGTGGCATGGCTCCGCGGCTTCGGCGCAGCAACAAGCGGCGCGGGTGCGCTGGGCGCTGCTCCCGAGCCCGACGCGACCGTGCACCCCTGTATCAGAAGCCGGCCGCGGATCAACGGCCAACCGAGGGCCGGCGGTCCGCGGGCGAGTTTGAGTGCGGCGTCCCGACGCGCGCCACCGGGGCGCCCTCGAGCGGATCGGGCCCTTCGTCGCCGCGCCGGGGCCCGCCGGGCCATGGCGGGCGGGATGGGGGCCGTCCCAAAACAACAACCGCCCGCCCCTTTCGGGACGGGCGGCGATGTGTGTCCGATCCGAGTCCGGCGACGGCCGCCGGGCTCGTGGCGGTGGTTACCGGCGGCGGCGCCCGGCGATCAGGCCGCCCAGGCCGAGCAGCGCCAGGGCGCCGGGGGCGGGCACCGCGTCCGTGTTGATGCCGTAGCTCGACAGGATCGTGACCGACGAGCCCGGATTGACGTGCACCACCCACTGGAACCCGGCGGTGATATCGCCGGGGCCGAAGGGAAGGCCCGTGTTCGCCAGGTTGTTCACGGCCGTGTTGGTCAGCAGGGGCAGCAATGTGTTGTAGGGATTCACCTGGTAGTTGGTGGCGCCGACGCCCCACCAGTCCGCGCCCTTCCCCGTGGCGTCGGTGATCCGCATCCGCTGGTTGGGGGTGGTGAGCGTGCCGGAGTCGCTGCCGGCGCCCATGATGTCGAAATCGACGAAGTGGAACATGTTGAGGTCGACCGACGCCGGGCCGTTGTTGGTGATGATCCAGGTCTGGTCCATGCGGACCGAGGTCGCACCGCTGGGCTGACCGGTCAGCGTGTAGTTGAGCGTGCCGCTGAGGCCGCCCGAGAGGTTGTAGCCATAGGTGACGCCGTTGGTGCCGTGCAGAACGCGGCTGGTGGCGTTGGCGATGGCGAACTCCCGCGTGTCGTTGGTCGTGCGGTAGAACCACCAGTCGCGGAAGATCTGGTCGGGGGTGGTGGTGTTCGGCTTGAACAGGTCCATCGTGGGCGGCGTGGTCAGCGTCGCCGACGTGGCCAGGGTCGCGCCCGCCGTCGTCCCGCCGATGCGGTACAAGGCGCCGTTGCTCGTCAGGTGGACGCCTTGGTTCTGGGCGACCGCGGCCGAAGCCAGACCGGCGACCGCCGCCAACACAATCACGCTCTTCATGTCTCGTCTCCTCCTCAGTATCGCTTCCAGCGACACCTTCGATTGACGTGACCGGGTGGCAGCACGCCTGCGCACCCACGGGTCAAGGCTCGACGGCCTCGTTGCTGGCCCTGATCACGCGCTCGAGGAACTGCGCCGCTCGCGGCCGACACTTCCCCATACCTCTTATGGCCGCGAGTATACCGCCCGGTAGGCGGAATGCAACGTCTTCTTACCCGGTTCGGCCAGCGCGACCGGCAAGCAGGGCGTGCCGGTACCGAACGTCGACCGATAAGGGGCTCCGGCGAGGTGGCGCGGCACCCTCCGTCGGCCTCTCCGCCGCTCGTTGCCCCCGCGGAGGGGAGCCGCCTCCCTCAGCACGGCGTGTTGAAGAGGTTGATGAACTCCAGGAAATCGTTGAAGTCGACGGTCCCGTCGCCATTCAGGTCCGCCCGCCGCGCCGAAGCGTTGTAGTCGTTGAGGAACGCGAGGAAGTCGTTGAAGTCGACGGTTCCGTCGGCGTCGCCATTGAGGTCCGCCCGCCGCGCCGAAGCGTTGTAGTCGTTGAGGAACGCGAGGAAGTCGTTGAAGTCGACGGTTCCGTCGGCGTTCCAGTCTCCCTCGCAGACGACCTCGAACTGCCGGTGCATCTCGTGCTCCTCGTGTTCGAGGATGTGGCAGTGGTAGGGGTAGCGGCCGAGGAAGCTGTCGAAGCGGGCGATGACGCGGGTGATCTGGTTGGGGTGGGCCGCGACCGTGTCCTTCCAGCCCATCTCGTTGGGTGGAGGCGGGACGCGTGGGCCGACGGGCGTGACCACGCCGCCGATCACCTCAAAGCCCTGTCGGTCGAGGACCTGGAATGAGACCAGGTGCATGTGCATGGGGTGGGTCACTCCCGAGCGGTTGACCCAGGACCAGACCTCGGTGGAGCCGCGCCGGGGGAACTCGGTGACGTCGTCCCAGCGCAGGTCGTTGATGGCCCACATCTCCGTGTGCATCGGGCAGGCGCCGTGGGGCATCTTGCGGAGCATGAAGTCGCGTTCGACCGTCGCGGCCTGCTCGTTCATCCGCGGCACGGGGACGAGCGCCGAGGGCAGGGGGGCCGTGCTTCCCGTCGCCGAGGTGACGACGAACTTCATGACGTTGGGGATGACGCCCACGCCCGGCGTGCCGGGGAAGGGGGCCGGCGCGGAGTTGATGAGGATGATCTCCGTGCCCGCGGCGTAGGGGGCGAAGTCGATCACCAGGTCGGCGCGCTCGCCCGGGGTGAGCGTGACCGAGGTCATGGGGACGGGGGCCTCGAGCAGCCCGGTGTCGGATCCGATCTGCCAGAAGGTGGCGTCGTTGGACAGGCGGAGGGTGTAGGTTCTCGAGGTCGAGCCGCTGATCACGCGGAAGCGGTACTTGCCGCGCTTGACGTTGTGGTAGGGCCAGACCTTGCCGTTGACCACGATGAAGTCGCCGAAAAAGTGGTCCATCCACTCGGCGGGGTACTTGAGCGACCCGTCGGGGTTGAAGGACCGGTCCTGGATGGCGAGCCCGACCTCGTACTCGCCACGGGGCAGGGCCAGGGCGTCCTCCTCGGCGTCGCGCAGGAGGTAGAACCCGGCCAGGCCCATGTAGACGTTGAGGCGCGTGATCCCCATGGCGTGGTCGTGGTACCAGATCGTCCCCGCGGGCTGGTTGTTGGGATAGGTGTAGAGCGCGGAGGACTCGCCCGGGGCGATGACCGCCTCCGGGTAGCCGTCGCTGTCGGCGGGAACGTGCCCGCCGTGCAGGTGCGTCACGACCACGGGCAGGTCGCCCCTCATGTTGGGCCCGTGGAGGCAGAGGTCGACGGGGAGGACGTGGCGCGTGCGGAGCTGGCCCGTGGCCAGGTCGCGCAGGTCGTTGGTCCAGGTGACGGTGACGGGCAGCCCGCGCCGTGCCAGGATCGTGGGTCCAGGGTACGACCCGGCGTAGCCCCACACCGTCGTCAGCGGCAGGTCGCGGTGGAGCCGCTGGGCGACTTCCACCACCGAGATGTCGTAGTGCGCGGCGCCGCCGGGGACGCCGATCGTCGGCTGGGCGATGCCCGGCAGCGGAAGCGCATCCACGAAGGGCGTGAGCTGCGGGATGCAGTTGGCGGTGGCGCAGTTGCTGTTGTCCCCGCGGTAACTCCCCGACTGGGCCGCGCACTGGGCGGCGGTGGCGGTCACGCACGCGCCCGAGGGCAGGCAGCACGCGCCGGTAAGCGCCGGCGGCGTGTAGGTGATCTCGAGCACGGGGCGGCGCGTGGTGACGAGGGAGTCCCTGGAGTCGAACCGGCGCTGGGAGTGCGACCCGGCCTCGCTGGAACGCACCAGCCACCCGTGGTTGCCCGAGCCGGAGTTGACCCAGCCCTGCACGTCGGCGATCAGCGCCGGCGCGGACCACTCGAAGTAGCCGGAGGTGGTCGTGACCACCCCCGAGGCCGACGGGGCCGAGACGAAGTCGCCGCCGACGCTGGTCCAGAACTGGGTGGGGTAGAACCCGTGGAGCCAGGTGGCGTCGTTGGTCGTGGAGGCGGCCCCCGAAGTCTGTTGCCCGCCGGCGACGGAGGTGCCCTCGCCGAACGCCGCGGTCAGGCGGTGCACGCTGATGGCCTCGCTGGTCGAGGCCTGCGTGTAGGCGAGATAGAGCCGGAGCGTGGCGCTGGTCACGGTGGAGCCGGGGGGGACGGAGGAGAGGTCAAAGGCGAGGACGGCCCTGCGGATCACGCCGTCGGCGTCGGTCCCGACGATGAAGCCCGTCCGTCGGCGTCGGTCCCGACGATGAAGCCCGTGCCGCCGCCGTTGGAGAGTGACCCGTCGACCGTCTCGTAGAGGGTGTTGTCCTTGGAGGGGGTGAACAGCCGTGCCTGCGCGCCCGTGCAGGGGTTGGGCGAGCACGAAGAGCCGATGCCCTGGAAGGAGCCGCCCTGCCCGGTGCAGAGGGCCGAGGTGGTGGTGACGCAGGTGCCGCCCGGCAGGCAGCAGGCGCCGACCTGGCCCGAGGGCGGCGTGTAGACGATGGTGAGGCGCGGGCGCACCGAGGGGTCGGCGTTCTCGCGCGTGTCGAAACGCTTGGTGGTGCGGGCGGTCGACTCGTTGCCCTTGAGGAGCCAGCCGAAGTTCGACCCCGGGTCCGCCAGCCACGCCGCCACCTCCGCCGCCATCGCCGACGACGACCAGGTGTACGGCCCGTGGTTGTCGCCCACGGCGGTGGACGCCGACGCCGTCGCGCTGAAGTCGCCCCCGGGCGAGGCCCAGAGCGTGCCGGAGAAGAAGCGGTGGATCCAGGTGGTGTCGTTGAGTTCGGAGGGTCGTTGAGTTCGGAGGGCGCGCCGCCGCCCTCGCCCCCGCCCGCGACCGAGACGCCCTCGCCCCAGCTCGCGTTCACGCGGTGGAGCGTCATGGTCTGGGTGCCGGCGCGCGTGCGCGACTGGTTCAGCGTCAGCGTCACCGCGTTGATCGTCGACCCCTGCGGGATGATCGACAGGTCAAACCGCACGACGGCCCGCCGCGCGAACCCGTTGTCGGTCTTCCCCGAGAACATGTGCGTCCCCCGGCCGTTGCTGATCGAGCCCGTGGGTTCGTAGTACAGCGTGTTGTCCGCCGCCGCGGGCAGGTCGATCATCTGCTGCTGCGCGGGCGCGGACCCCGCGAGCGTGCCCACCAGGACCAGAAACGCGCCGAGCATGCGCGCGAGCATGGGACCCTCCTTCAAACGGGTCGGTCTTCCCCAGAGTGTCGGGGCGGGCGCACCCCCAGCGCCGAACTCGGCGCCGGCCCGAACGTGAACCACTCCCGTCGCGGGCGGAGCGGTCGCGCGAACCCAGACCCCGGAATCAAGGACCGACATGTCCGGAGTCTACCCCCAGCCGGGGTTCTCACCAAGAGAGATCCGCCGGTTCTCGCCGGGATTCGCGGTCTGTTCGTAGGAAAGACCGGTCCGATCAGCAGCGGGCGTTGAAGACGTTGAGGAAATCGAGGAAGTCGCTGAAATCCACGACCCCGTCGCGGTTGACGTCGGCGCGGGGCGTCGCGGCGTTGAAGTCGTTCAGGAACGTCAGCAGGTCGTTGAAGTCAATGACGCCGTCGGCGTTCCAGTCGCCATCCGGCGGCAGCACCTCGCGGTAGAAGTCCCAGTTGGCCTCTCCCATCGCGTGCAGCAGCGCGAGGGTGTCGTGCCCCACGCCCGGGTATGTCCGCCAGTCGTGCGGGAGGTTCAGCGACAGCAAACGCGCGTGCAGGTCGGCGTTGGGCGCGAGCATGGCGTCGCTCTCGCCCACCGCGAAGCGGACGCGCAGCCCGTTCGAGATGATCTCGGGGCGGTGGGCCTCGCCCAGCCACCAGGGGCTGCTGGCGTAGAAGATCGCGGGGTCGCTGTTCCAGACTTCCTGGAAGATCTCCGCCCGGCGGGCGGGCGGCACGCCCGTGCCCCAGGGGGCGTTCATGAAGTCGGTCTGCACGGGCCCGGCGCCGAGGAGCGACGCCGCGCGGAACCGGTCGCTGTACTTCAGGCCGAACCGACCCGCGCCGTAGCCGCCCATGCTGAAGCCCTCGACGATGCGACCCTCGCGGGAGGCGATGGTGCGCATCGTCGCATCGACGTGCGGGACCAGCTCGCCGACGATGACCGTCTCGAGGGGACGCGAGCCGTTCGCCGCGTCGCAGTACATCCCGAAGGGCATGCCGTTGGGGAACACGACGATGACCGGGCGGAGGCGCCCGTCGGCCATCGCCGACGCGAACCAGTTGGTCATGGGCGCGATTCCCGCGGTCGCCGAGCCCGAGCCGTGAAGCCAGTAGAGCACGGGGAAGCACCTGTCGGGCTGCGCGTCGTACTGGGGGGGCGTGAAGACGTGAAAGCTGACGGTCGTGCCCGCGGCGGCGCTCTGGAACGTGCGGTACTCCAGGCGCGGGGCCGTGACCGGGGGAGTGGTCCACTGGGCTTGTGCGGTCGGCGCGGGGCAGGCGAGCGGGGCGATGAGGCAGGCAAGCCCGAGCGTGCGCGGCAGAAGGTGTGGCATGAGGCCCTCCGCGGGGATCAACGCCCGCCGCGAGGGAGCATTGCACGCCGGCGCGGAACGTCGCGCTCCGGCCGGGCTCGAAGGGCACGGGCGCGCGATCGGCCCTGGCCCGGGGCGGCCCTCGGCGGCGTGCGTCACCGCCGGGGCGAGGGTCCGGCCCGCGCCGCGTCAGCACCCGGCGTTGAACAGGTTGAGGAACTCCAGCAGGTCGTTGAAGTCCACCACGCCGTCGCCGTTGATGTCGGCCCGCGGGTTCTGGGCGTTGAAGTCGTTGAGGTACTCCAGGAAGTCGTTGAAGTCCACGGTCCCGTCGTTGTTCCAGTCGGCGAGGCATCCGAGCTCGATCATGAACGCGCCCACCCCGGTCGTGGCGAGCACGCCGCGGAAGATGATGGAGCGCCCGTCGCGGCCGATGGCAAAGCCCTCGGTGATCCCCCCCGTCGCCGTCGTCCCCGCCACGGTCGTGAGCGTCTCCCCGTCGATCTGCGTCACGCCCTTCTGCACCAGGAGCTGGTTGTTGAGGAAGAGGCCCTGGTTGGTGGCGGTGCTGCCGGTCCACTGGGCGTACCAGACGACGTCGCCCGCGTCGGTGATGCGGACGGGCCCCGTGCCGAACGAGCTGATCGTCTCGGTGGGGATGCCGGGCACGGGGTCGCCCTTCTGGATGAGCCTGGCGCCGTTGCGGATGAGGACGGAGTTGGTGTTGGTGTCGCCGCTGAGCGCCGCCTTGAAGACGTACCCGCCCGAGTTGTTCATGTCGAGCTTCGTGCTCGTCCCGATGTCGGTGTAGATCCGCCCGTCGATGGGCGACACGTCCCCCTTGCGGGCCACCAGCGTCAGGTCGCGGTAGAGGGCGCCGTTGGTGGTCGTCACCCCCGTGAGGCTGGCGACGTACATGGCGCTGCCGGCGTTGGTGATGGCGAAGTTCTCGCCGCCGGTCCCGAAGTCAACGACGGCGTCGGCGACGCCGGGCAGCACGTCCCCCTCCTTGGCCAGCACGCTCTCGGTGAAGGTGCCGGCGCCCGCGTCGTAGTTCACCCACACCAGCCCGCGGTCCACCGTCGTCGCGATCGCCGGGTCGTCGATGCTCGCGACCATGAACAGGCGGTTGGTGTCGGTCATCTTCACCTCGAAGAACCCGATGTAGGGCGTGCCGGCGGAGAACTGCGGCGCCGTCGAGATGTTGCTCTCCTGGATCAGGAGCGTCGAGTTGAAGTAGACCCCGCTGTCGTTGGTCGAGGCGCCGGTGTTGCGCAGGAAGAGGTTCCACCCCGAGTCGCCGTTGTTGTTCATCCCCACCGAGTCGAAGGAGCTGATCAGGGCCGGCGAGGGGGCGATCGCGTCGTTCTCGCGCAGCAGCACCGCCCCGTCCTTGATCAGGATGCGGTCGGCGTCGGTGAAGGGATGGTCCGTGTCGCTCTCGACGATCCACGAGCCGGCGTTGTTCACCGCGACCGCGTCGATCGTGGTGACGAGCCCTACCCCAAGGATCGCATCGTTGCGCTTGACCAGCGAGCGGACCGACACCTGCGCGACGGCCGACCCGGCGACCAGGACCAACACCGCCACCGGCGTGAATGCGATCAGGGTGCGAACCATGCCCATCCTCCCTCGCCCCCCATCCCGGGCACGATACGCGGGGCGCCGCCCCAACGCAACGGGATTCTCACGCCGCCTGACCCGATAACCCGCCCGGCCCCACGGATCCCGGGGCAGGTCGGCGGATGCCGGCCGCCGGGCCGCCGACGGCGCTCAGCAGGGGGCGCTGGACCGGTTGAGGAACTCCAGCAGGTCGTTGAAGGCGACCTCGTCGTCGATCTTGAACTCGAAGTGCCCCCCGCTGCGCCCATGCACGTTGATCAGCGCGTGCACCGACCAGTCGAACGACGCGCGGTAGGACCGCCCCGCCTCCAGCGTCACCGTCTGGAGAATCTCGACCCCCTGCTGCCCCGCGCCCGGCGCCGTCTGCCCGACCATGAACGGCGCGGCCCGCGAGACCGGGCGGGGACCCGCCGGCCCGTCGATGTCGTACAGGGCGACGCCCTGGAACAGAGTCCCTCCCTTGGGCGTGTTCGAAGCCACCCAGGGCGCAAACGCCCCCGTCTCGAAGTCGCCGTTGACCACCTGCGCCGACGCCGCCCCCGCGCCGACCGCGGCGATCAGCCCCGCGATCCGTGATCCGATCATCATCCGCCCGCTCCTGCGTCCGCACCCCAGCGGCCCAGTCTACCGCCACTCGGAGTCAATCCGCGTCGCGCGCAGTGCGGAGGGGGCGAAACCCCCCCGGGGCGTCCCCGGCCCGGCGAGCCCTCCAAGACAAGGACCCCGCGGGCGGCCGCGGGGTCCTTGGGGTTGCTGGGAGCTCGGCTTCTCGGGACCAGTGCGGAGCTGTGGGGGAAGTCCCGTCCGCCGCGCCCCAGCCCGTCGGCAGGGCGGGGATCAGCAGCCGGCGTTGTAGAGGTTCAGGTACTCCAGCAGGTCGTTGAAGTCGATCACGCCGTCGCCGTTGAAGTCGACGCGGAGATCGCCCGCGTTGTAGAGATTGAGGAACTCGAGGAAGTCGTTGAAGTCGACCGTGCCGTCGCCGTTCATGTCGGCGTCGCAGGTGAAGGAGAGCGTGAGGGTGCCGGCGCCGAAGGCGCTGGTGCTGTTGCCGGCCACGCGGAACTGGTAGGTGAAGCCGGCGTCGACGCGGAAGTTGTCGATGATGCTCTGCGTGGAGCAGCCGGTGACGTTGGCGTTGTCGTTGCAGGCCAGCTCGCCGCCGCACGCGCCGCTGTGGACGCTGAGCACCGTGTTCCAGGCGGTCCCGGGGCACGTGGCCACGCGGATCCGCCCGCGGGCCGGGGGCGTGTAGTCGAAGAAGACGTCACGGCTCAGGGAGCTGTTGCAGGTCACCGCGAGGCTGTGGGTCGCCTCGGTCGTGTCGAAGGCGTTGGCGCCGATCACCGCCGTGGTCGCGGCCCAGCACTCGTCGTTGGCGGCCGCGGGCGGCGCCGCCGCGATCGACAGGTTCATCACGCTCGTGCCCGACAGGAACGCGCTCTGCGGGGCCGCGATGCGGATGTAGTAGGGCACCCCGGCGTTCAACGCGATGCGGGCGATGCGGCTGCGGTTGCTCGAGCAGCCGGAGCTCGGGCCCGTGTTGTAGTCGTTGTTGCACGCCATCTCCGTCCCGGCGCAGTCGGCGTAGACGGTGAGCGCCGTGTCGTAGTTGGACCCGCACGTCTCCACTCGATACTCCTGCGAGATCGGCGGGGTGAACACGAACCAGCGGTCCGCCTTCACCGCCGAGGTCACGCAGCTGGCGGACCAGGGCTCCTCAACCCACGCGCCGCACGGGCTCTGCCCCGCGCCCAGCACGTTGGTACCCAGGGCCACCACCTCGGCCGTCGCGCACGTGTCGTTCGTCGCCACCGGCACGGCGGGGTCGACCTGCACCACCCCCGCCGACGACGCCGCGCTCCCGCACGAGTTGGACGCCGTCGCCACGTACGACCCGGCGTCGGCCGGCGACAGCGGCGCCGTGATGCGCAGCTGCTTGTTCACCGCCACCATCTGGTACGTTGACCCGTTCCCCGACGGGCCCGGGAAGATGTCGCTCCCGTTCTTGCTCCACTGCACCGACAGCGGGGGCGACCCCGCCGCCGACGCGTTGAGGACGATGGAGCTCGTGCATGCGGTGAAGTTCGAGGTCGCCGCCGGGTGCGCCGCGATCACCGCCGGGATGCACCCCGCCCCCGCGCGGTTCAGCTCGATCAGCCAGCTCCCCGGGGTGTCCGGGTCGAGGGACGGCGCCCCGACCAGCGTGTTGCCGTCGTCGCTGATGTCGAAGGCGTAGCCCAGGTGCGAGAGGCCCAGCCCGCCCGAGGTGAAGGTCCCGAACCCGGCGCTCGCCAGGTCCACGCCCTGCGAGACCAGGTAGTCGTTCAGGTCGCGCATCACGCCGCCCGTGTAGATGAACCCCCCGCGGATGAAGCTCCCGCAGGTGCTGTACTCCAGGATCCCCACGAACGTGTTGCCGTCGTCGGTCATCGCCGTCGGGAAGAAGCGCGGCGGGATGCCGCAGCCGGGCAGGGGCGTCCACCACGACGAAAGCGTCAGCGGGGCCTGCGAGATGTTGTAGAGGTCCGCCCGGTCCCACTGCGAGGTACCGGCGTTCCAGGTCCACCGCGTCAGCCAGCTCTCCGTCTGCCCGGTGCCGTCGTTGTACTTGAACGTCGTCCCGAGGATGATCGTCCCGTCGTCGTTGATCTGGAACTGGTCCACCGTGCGGTAGACGATCCCGCCCGTCGAGTTCGGGCCGTCGGGCAGGTGCGTCCAGTCGTACGTGCTCGTGCCGCTGTTCCAGCGCCACACGCCCGGGCGGCCGCCGCTGGTCGAGCCCGCGACGTTGGGGCTCTCGCCGCCCACGATCACCGTGCCGTCCGCCGAGACCGCCATGGCCCGGGCCGTCGTCGTCGAGCCCAGCAGCTTGGTCGTCACCGGCGGAGTCACCCCGTAGTCGGTCACGTACCCGGCGAACGACCCCGGGCTGCTGCTGGAGCACTGCCCCACGATGAACCGCCCCGTCGACGAGATGTCGCGCACGTTGCCGATGCTCGTGATGGTCGCCGCGAGCGGCGCGTTGGTCCACGCCATCGCCGTCGCGTCCCAGCGCGAGGCCGCGCTCCCCACCGTGCCCGCCGCGAACAGCCCGTCGTCCGAGCATGCGTTCAGGCTCGGGCTCGTGCCCGGCAGGGCGCCGATCGAGAGCGAACTCAGCCCCACCGTGTATCCCGAGCTCCCGCCGAACGCCTTGGTGCCGTCGTTGCTCACGCCCCACGGCACGCTCGGGTTCAGCACCACGATCCGCGGCTGGGCCGACGCCAGCCCGCACACGCCGGCGATCACCGCCGCCGACATCCACACTCCCTTATTCATGATCCGCTCCTCTGCCAGGAAGGCCATCCAGCCGCCGGACCGGCGCACGCCGAGCCTCAGCGCTCCGTTCATGGATCCCAACCTATCGGCCCCTCTCCTTTCAGTCAAGATGTTTGTGCAAACATTTTGATGGAAATCTTCAGCGACACCCCTTGTGAACCCCGAAGCTCCCTGCTACTCTGGCTTCTGCTTCGGTTTCCGGATTCGGATATGCAAACAAAACCCGTCTCATTCGTCGAAGACAGTCGGCTCGCCCTGCAGGAGCTTCGCCGGACCCTCATCGAGCTGTTCGCCGCGATCGAGGCGGACCCGTCGGCGCCCCAGGAGGTGGCCCGGCGGTTCGGGATCAACCGCAACCTGACCTGGAAGCTGTCCAAGGTGATGACGGCCCACGACCCGTTCGCGTCGCTCAACTACATCCCGGGCGAGCAGGGGATTCTGCTGGCGCTGGACGCGTTCGCCAAGGCGGGGGCGTCGCGGGAGCGTGTGGAGAACGTCTCCGCGGCCGTGCGCCGGTTCCGGCAGGTGATCGGCACGCACGCCGACGACCGCGAGCAGTTCGAGCTCACATTGGAGAGCATGGGGCTGTTTGAGCGCGAGGGTCGCCCGGAGGGGGGGCGCGAGCAGGCCTACCGGGGCAACAGCATGGTGTGGGGCGTGCATGCGCGCACGAGGCTGGCGTCGATGTTCCTGGCGCCGGGGGACGCGCCCGGCACCGTCGACTTCGTGCTCATCGCGGGCCTGCTGGGGTTCCGGCGCCTGCGTCCGAACGCCAAGTGGCGGCTCTTCCGGTCGCAACTGCACGACGACAAGGGGGGTTCCTTGCGGATGCGCCCGGACCCGCTCGACCTCGCGGTCCGGAGCGACGTCCCGCACCTGCTCCCCTCCTTCTGCTCGGAGAACATGCCGGAGATCGAAGTGTTGACCGGCGCGGACGGGATCGAATACATGCTGCCGGGCGGGCCGGTGGGGAAGCAGGCGGCGTTCGACGTGTTCATGGGGTACATCGCCCGCGGGCTTCCGCTGTACCGCGACGAGACCAACCAGTACGGCTCGGGCGCGGCCCCGATCACGCTCCCGACCGAGTCGCTGGTCTTCGACGTGCTGGCCCACCGCGACGTGGCGTTGCAGGTGAAGCCGGAGGTGCTGCTCTACGGCTACCCGCACGGCGGGACGGAGAGCCCGGCCGCCCAGACGCTCCACAACCGCCTGCCGTGCAACGAGCGGGCGGTGGAGCTGGCCGGTCCGCCCCCGGCGGTGGCGACGCCCGCGGTGCCGCGGTACTCGCGCCTGGCGGAGTTCGTGTACGAGCGCATGGGCTGGAGGCCCGCCGAGTTCACCGGTCTGCGGGTCACGATGCCGTTCCCGCCCATGTCGTCTCGCGTCGTCCTGCGCTGGCCCCTGCCCGAGAAGCCCGCCTGACCCGGGGCGAGCGCCCTGCCTACCCCGGGATTCGCGTGAGGACCCGCTCATCCCGTGCGCATGGCCCCGCCCGCGTCGGGGGATTGCGCCCCGTCGTCGTCAGGCGGGCTTGAAGGTGCTCTTGAAGGCCTTGACGGCGTCTTCGAGCTTCTTGTCAAGCCCGGCGTCGAGGCTCTTGGTCTTGTTGAGCTCGTCCCAGACGGGCTTGCCGACGGACTGCATGTAGCGGAGGAGCCCGGTCTCGAACTCGCGGACATGGGCGACGGGGACGTCGTCGAGGTAGCCCTTGGTTCCGGCGAAGATGGAGACGACCTGGTCGGTGACGGTGAGGGGGGCGTACTGGCCCTGCTTGAGGAGCTCGACCATTCGGCGGCCGCGGTCGAGCTGGCGCTGGGTGGCCTTGTCGAGCTCGGTGCCGAGCTGGGCGAAGGTCTCGAGCTCGCGGGCGGAGGCCAGGTCGAGCCGGAGGGAGCCGGCGATCTTCTTCATGGCCTTGATCTGGGCGTTGCCGCCCACGCGGCTGACGGAGATGCCGACGTTGACGGCGGGGCGCACGCCGGCGAAGAAGAGCTCGGGTTCGAGGTAGATCTGGCCGTCGGTGATGGAGATGACGTTGGTGGGGATGTAGGCGGAGACGTCGCCCTCCTGGGTCTCGATGACGGGGAGTGCGGTGAGGGATCCGGCGCCGTTCTCGGGGCTGAGCTTGGTGGCGCGTTCGAGGAGGCGGCTGTGGAGGTAGAAGACGTCGCCGGGGTAGGCCTCGCGTCCCGGGGGCCGTCGGAGGAGGAGGGAGAGCTGGCGGTAGGCGACGGCCTGCTTGGAGAGGTCGTCGTAGACGCAGAGGGCGTGCTTGGGCATGGGCTTGCCGCCGGCGAGGGTGGCGCCCTGCCTGGTGCCGGTCCACATGAAGTACTCGCCCATGGCGCAGCCGGCGTAGGGGGCGATGTACTGCATGGGGGCGGGGTCGCTGGCGCCGGCGTTGACGACGATGGTGTAGTCCATGGCGCCGTGCTTCTTGAGCGTCTCGACGACGCCGGCGATGGTGGACTCCTTCTGCCCGACGGCGACGTAGATGCAGACGACGGCGTCGGGGGTGCCCCAGTACTGGCGCTGGTTGATGATGGCGTCGAGGGCGACGATGGTCTTTCCTGTCTTGCGGTCGCCGATGATCAGCTCGCGCTGCCCGCGCCCGATCGGGATCATGGAGTCGATGGCCTTGATGCCGGTCTGGAGGGGCTCGTGGACGGGCTGGCGCTCGGCGATGCCGGGGGCGATGATGTCGACCTTGCGGTGCTCGGCGGCGTTGATGGCGGGGCCGTCGTCGAGGGGTCGGCCCAGGGGGTCGACGACGCGCCCGAGCATGGCCTCGCCGACGGGCACCTCGAGGAGGCGGCCCGTCGCCTTGACCATGTCCCCTTCCTTCACCGACAGGTAGTCGCCGTAGATGACGGCGCCGACGGTGTCGAGCTCGAGGTTGAAGACCTGGCCCATGACGGAGCCCTCGGCGGTCTGGAACTCGAGGAGCTCGCCGGCCATGGCGTTGGCCAGCCCGTAGACCCGGGCGATGCCGTCGCCGACCTCGATGACGCGCCCGACCTCCGAGACCTCGAGGTCGGCGGCGTACTGCTCGATCTCCTGCTTGATCACGCTGGCGATTTCACCGGTGTTGATCTTCACGGGCGTTCCTTCCGGGCACGAGGGCTCGATCCAACCGCAATCCAAACCATGGGCGGGTTGAGAGGGACGGAAGGTTAGGGGCCGCCGGTGGCGTCTTCTACCGGCGAGGGATGCCGCGACGCGGGCTACCTCTCCGCGCCCGGCGGGGTGGGCTGCCCGTTGGGCTTGCGGCGGATCTCGAAGCGGACGAGTCGGCTGTCGGCCTCGACGCGGAGGGGCGAGGGGACGAGGTTGAAGACGGCGTCCTTGCTGGTGATGCCGCGCTCCAACTCCTCGAACCCCAGGACGACGGTGGCGGAGATCCTGAGTTCGCCGGAGCGGACCTGGGCGATGAGGTCGCTGGGCCCGCTCACGCGGACGTTGCGGATGAACTGGTCCTCGGGCTTGATGACGACCTCGAAGCGGGCCATCTCGCTGCCGGCGAGCCAGACGCCGACGGGGACGGCCGGGAGCTCGACCTGGGCGGTGCGGCTGCGGAGCGTGAGCTGGACGTCGGCGGTGGAGGGTTCGACGCGGACACCCACGACCCCGTCGAGCTCCGGCGGGGGGCGGAGGGGCACGCGCGTCAGGGTCTCGCGCCGCCCGGGGACGAGGTTGCGGAGGGCGGCGGGCTCGAGCCTGAGGCTGACGGTGGGTTCGCGGGCGCCGAGGCGGTCGAGGGCGCGGCCCGGGCCCCGGAGCTGGGCCGTGGGGGGCGTGACGTCGGGGGCGCCGTCGAGTTCCGCGTCGCCGGCGTCCACAACGACGCGGGCCTCGGCCTGGCGGACCTGGTCGACCTCGGCAAGGACCTCGGCGGGGTCGACGCGGGAGACGGTGACGCCGGTCTCGCGCACGATGGGCAGGCCCCGGATCGCGTCGCGGAGCATGACGGCCCGGGTGCCGACCTCGAGGGGCACGCCCGCCATGCCGGGCGCGAGCCTCACGCCCTCGCGCAGGCGCCGCTCGACCCGTTCCAGCGACCCGGCGGGGCCGGTGAGGGTGATGCCCACGCGACCGGTCCACCCCGTGTTGGCGCCGACCGCGACCAGGCGATCGCTCTGGGCGTCCACGACGAAGGTCACGTCGGTGGCGAACTCGCGGGAGCGGAGGCTCTCGGACTCGGCGAAGATCCAGACCAGGAGCGCGACGATCGTGGTGATGACGATGGCGCCCAGGTTCCTAGGCATTGCGGGCCTCCGCGCTGTCGCGGGCCTCGGCGATCTCGCCCGCGGTGAGCGGGGCGCCCGAGGCGCTGTTGGCCGCCTCCTCGGCGCTCATGGCCGGCTCGGAGGGGGCGGGCTCCAGGGGGGGCTCGGCGGCGTGGGTGTCGGGCCCCGCCCGCCCCCGCCTGGGCGTCACCCTCGACAGGCGACGCGTCAGCTCCTTCTCGAGCTCCTCGGGGGACATGGGCGTGCTGAGGCGCCCGCGCTCGGCGATGCGGATCGCGCCCGTCTCCTCGCTCACCACCACGACGAGGGCGTCGCACTCCTTGGAGACGCCCACCGCGGCCCGGTGCCGCGACCCCAGCGACGGGTCGGGCATCTCGGCGGGCTCGGCCAGGGGGAGCTGCACCGCCGCGGCCCGGACCACGCGCCCCTTGACCACCACCGCCAGGTCGTGCAGGGCCGAGCCGGGGAAGAAGATGGTCTGGAGGAGTCGGGCGGAGAGCTCGGCGTTGAGGGGCGTGCCGCCCTCGACCACGCCCGCCAGCCCCACCTGGCGCTCCAGCACGATGAGGGCGCCGAACTTGGCCCTCGACAGGTACTTGCAGGCGTCGGCCAGCTCGCCCGTGACGAAGGCGATCTCCTTGGGCGTGCCGCGCAGGAACCCCGCCTCGCCCAGGCGGATCAGGGCCCGGCGGAGCTCGGGCTGGAAGATCACGATGAGCGAGACCGCGACCAGGGCCAGGAAGCGGTCATAAAGGAACCCGAGGCGCTGGAAGCTGGAGGCCCCGGCGAAGCGCGAGGCGATGGTCCCGAGCACGAGGACGACGAAGAGCCCCTTGAGCGCGCCCGCCGCCCGCGTGCCCTGCACGAAGCGGACGATGAGGTAGACGACGATCCAGATGAGGGCGAGCTCGACCGCGACCTCGGCGGTCGAGTACGCGCGCAAGCGCTGCACCAGGTCCTGGAGCGACTGAAGGTCGAGCACGCCTGAGTCTAGTGTGCCGGTCCGGCGGACGCCGCGTTCCCCGTGCCACGACCGTGCGCCCTTGGGCACGGTCGTGTCTTGGGGGGCGCACGACTGTCCGCAGATCCGAACAGCCGTGGCACGCCGGTCCCACCGGGGCCATTCCAAGGAGGCCGCTCCCATCGGGGGCGGGCCTAGCGTCGGGCGTGAGTTTCAGGGTGGTCAAGTTCCAGGAGACGCCGAACCCCAACGCCGTCAAGTGCGTGCTGGACCGAGCGGTCGCGGCGGAGCGGCGTTCCTTCTTCAGCGCCGAGCAGGCGGGGGGCGACCCGATCGCGTCGGCGCTCTTCGCGATCCCGGGGGTGACCAACGTGCTGATGAGCGACGACTGGGTGACGGTGGGCACGGCGCCAGGGTCGGACTGGAAGGCCGTGAAGGCGGGGATCTCGCGGGTGCTGCGTGAAGCTCCTTGAGCGCGACGCCGAACTGGTGCGGTCGCTGCGGGCGTGGTTCGAGGGGCACGCCCGCGCGTTCCCCTGGCGCACGAGCCCCCGCGACCCCTTCGCCAGCCTGGTGAGCGAGGTGATGCTCCAGCAGACCCAGGCGGCGCGGGTCGCGGAGCGGTTCGGCGCGTTCATGGCCCGATTCCCGACCGCGGCGGCCCTGGCCCGGGCCGAAAGGGACGAGGTGCTGGCCCTGTGGTCCGGGCTGGGGTACTACCGGCGGGCGCGGCACCTGCACGAGGCGGCCCGCGCGATCGTCGAACGCTTTGCGGGCGTGACGCCGACCGACGCCGCGGACCTGCGGACGCTGCCCGGGGTTGGGCGGTACACGGCGGGAGCGGTGGCGTCGATCGCGGGGGGGAGACCCGAGCCGATCGTCGACGGCAACGTGGCCCGCGTGCTGCTGCGCCTGGAGGGCAAGGCCCTCCGGCACGGGAGCCCCCGCGCCCTGTCGTGGTCGTGGGCGCGGGCGGCGGCGTTGGCGTCGATCGCCGGGGCCCGCGCGGGCGCGTTCAACGAGGGCCTCATGGAACTGGGCGCGACGGTGTGCACGCCCAGGAATCCGGGCTGCGGGCGCTGCCCCCTGGGCGGGGCGTGCCGTGCGCGCAAGGCGGGTCGGCAGGACCGGATCCCGCTCCCCAAGTCTCCGGCGCGGCGTGCATTGCTCCGCCTGGCCTCGGCGGTGGTGCTTGACGTGGACGGGCGGGTGCTGGTCGAACGGCGCCCGGACGCCGGGCTCTGGGGCGGGCTCTGGCAGGCCCCGACGCTCGATCGCGGGGCGACGCGGCGGGCCCTGTCGGCGTACGCGGGGGCCGCGGGCCTGAGGCGGGTCGATTGCGTCATGCATCGGACCACGCACCGCGACGTCGTGATCATGGTGTACCGCGGGCGGTGGGCGGGGACGTCGGCGCCGGGCCGACGCTGGGTCTCGGCGGGGGACCTGGGGTTGATCGCGCTCGCCACGCCCCAGCGCCGGATCCTGGAATCGGCGCTGCGGGCGTCGCCTCGCTCGGCGCGGTAACCTCCCGGCATGGTCCTCGGACTGCTCATCCCGGTGTATAACGAGCGCGCGCTGCTCCGCGAGTCGATCGAGCGGCTGCTGGCGACGCCGACGCCCACGGCCCCCGGGCCCGAGGGCGTGGAGGCGGGGCTCGACCGCCGCGTCTTCCTCTGCGACGACGGTTCCAGCGACGGCACGACGGAGGTGGTGCGCGAGCTGGGCGAGATGCCCGAGGTCACGCCGCTCTTCCACCCGGTGAACCAGGGGAAGGGGGCGGCGCTGCGGACGGCCCTGCACGCGGCGGTCGCGGCTTCGTGCGACGTCCTGCTCGTGCACGACGCCGACCTGGAGTACGACCCGGCGGACCACGCCGACGTGCTGAGGCCGATCCTGGACGGACGGGCCGACGCGGTCATCGGCTCGCGCTTCCTCGGGCACACGCACCGCGTGCTCTACTACTGGCACTACGTGGCCAACACCATGATCACGCGCCTGAGCAACATGTTCTCCAACCTCAACCTCTCCGACATCGAGTGCTGCTCCAAGGCGTTCACGCTGGACGTGGCCCGTCGGCTGACGATCGAGGAGAACCGCTTCGGCGTGGAGCCCGAGCTGGTGGCCAGGCTGGCCCGGATGCGCCTGCCGGGGCCCGAGGGGCGCGTGCGCCCGCCGCGGATCTACGAGGTGCCCGTCTCCTACGCCGGCCGCACCTACGACGAGGGCAAGAAGATCGGCTGGCGCGACGGGGTGTCGGCGCTGCGCTGCATCCTGAAGTACGGCGTGCTCGCGTAGGCGGCGCGTCAGCACCCGGCGTTGGAGAGGTTGAGGAACTCGAGCAGGTCGTTGAAGTCGACCACGCCGTCGGCGTTGAGGTCGGCGTACTCGCCCGCGGCGTTGAAGTCGTTGAGGAACCCGAGCAGGTCGTTGAAGTCGACCACGCCGTCGCCCGTCCAGTCGGCGCGGCAGGCGGGCGGCGCCCATCGCGCGAGGAACGGGGACGGGGCGCCGCCGGCGTGGGTGAAGGTGCCGCCGGCGTAGAGGGCGGGGGGGATGGGCCCGGGTCCGTCGTCGTCGAAGACGGCGAGGGTCTCGACGCTGCCGCCCGTGAGGCCGGGGCCCAGCGGGGTCCAGCGTCCGTTCTTCCAGCGGGCGATGGCGGCGACGGGGGCTCCGCCCGCCGAGGTGATCGTCCCCGCGGCGTAGAGGGCGGGGCCGCTGCCGTCGTCGTAGGAGGCCAGGGCTCGGACCGGCCCGACGGTGCCGGCGCCGAGCCCCGACCACGCCGAGCCGTCGTAGCGGGCGAGGGTGACGGTGGGGCCCGACCCGGGGCCGCCCACGAACAGGGCCGGTCCGGCGCCGTCGTCGTGGACGACCATGGCGTCGGGTCGGAAGGGGAGCTGCGCGCCGATGCCGGTCCACGCCGAGCCGTTCCACACGCCGACGCGGTCACTGGTGGGGGCGGTCACCGGGGGCCAACTGGCGTAGAGGCGTGGTCCGGAGCCGTGGTCGAAGACGGTCAGGGCCCGCGCGACGCTGATGATGCCGCGGCCGGGTCCGGACCAGGCCGCCCCGTCGAAGCGCGCGATGTAGTCGCTGCCGTGGAAGCCGATGACGGGCGTCGACACGAAGAGGCTGGGGCCCGAGCCATCGTCGAAGACGCCCAGGCCGCCCACCCACGGGGTGGGCGAGCCGGGGAGGCCGGCCCAGGCGGCGCCGACGAGCGCGGCGACGTTTCGCCCGGCAACGTTGAGGAACCCGCCGGCGACCAGTCGCGGCTGGCCCTGGTAGGGGAACACCGCGAGCGTCAGCACCTCGGTGCCGACGCCCGGCCCGGGCTCGAACGCCGATCCGGTCCAGGCGACCAGGTTGGGCGATGGGATCGAGCCGGCGCCGGCGAACACGCCTCCCAGGTACAGCCTCGGGCCGCTCGGCGTCTCCATTGCCTGCATGGCGCTGACGCGCCCCGTGGGCCCGCCCGGCACGGTGGACCAACCGGGGGGCGCGGCGAAGGCGGGAGCGGCCAGGCACGTCACACCGATCGTCCTGATCCAGCTCATGGACCGACCCCACCCCGGCACGCATGGATCAGTATCCCACATGGGGGCGCTCGATGCAAGGGCTCTCTCCGTCCCGGGCGCCGTGCCCGGAGCGGGGCACGATCGGCTCGTATCATTATTCATGCGGCCCGCCGCCCCCACGCCGCGACCCTGCCCGGAGATGACGCTTGATCTGTCGGGCCCGCCCGGGTCGGGCTACGCCGGGCAGCCCGAGTGGGCCCGGGCCCACGCCCGCGACCTTGTCATGACCTTCACCGAGCACCTGCCGCGGGCCTGGCACGCGCTGGCGGACCTCGTGCGCGTGCGCACGCGGGGGCGGTTCGACGCGGAGGTGCGGGCCATCGCGGCGTGGGCCGGGGTGCCCTGGCGTCGGGCGATGCTCGGGAACGTCGCGGCGGAGTTGGCGCTGGGGCGCCTCGCCGCGCGCCCCAGGCCCGCCGACGGCGCCGATCCGCCCTTGGCGCTCGACCGCTCCCACACGGGCCTGCCGGGGTGCTCGACGCTGGCCCTGGCGACGCCCTCGGGCCCGGTGCTGGCCCGGAACCTGGACTTCTGGCCCCCGGAGGTGCTGTCGCGGACGAGCGCGGTTGTGCGGTACCGCGACGCGGCGGGCGAGCGGTTCACCGTCGCCGCGTGGCCCGGATCGGTCGCGGTGGCGACGGGGCTGTCGCACCGGGGCGGGTTCGCGCTGGCGACCAACGCCGTGCCGGTGGGCGGGCGCGTCAACCCGCTGGGGTGGCCCGTCCTGCTGGCGATGCGCGGCGTGCTCGAGGACGCGCGCTCGTTCGAGCAGGCCTTGGACATGGTGGTGCGCGCGCGGCTGGCCGGCCCCGTCGCGGTGATCCTCTGCGGCACGCGCAACGAGCAACGCGCGGTGGTGGAGCGGATCCCGGGGCGCGCGGGCGTCCGGCGCCCCGAGCGCGACGGAGCGCCCCTGGTCGCGACCAACGACTGCCGGGCCGTGCCACCGCCGGCCCGAATCCCCGCGTGGTTCCGCACGTCGGGCCCGCGCTTCGAGCGCCTGGCGGCCCTGGCGGACGGGAGCGTCGATCCCGACGACGACCGCCTGCTGGGCATGCTCACCGACCCCGGCGTGCGCCAATCGTTCACGGCCCAGCACGCGATCATCCGACCGGGGCACGGGGTGGTGCGGATGTGGGCGGCGTAGGGGGGCGGGGCGCCGAGATCGACGAGCCGATCTCGGAGGCGCGGGCTGGGGGCGGGTCAGTGGAAGATGCGCGGGCCTTCGCCGGCCTGGGGCTTGCTGGCGGCGGTCTCGGAGGGGTCGAACTTCGCCGACGTGTCCGCGGGGAGGATGACGCGGAAGGTCGCGCCCTTGCCGGGGGCCGATTCGACGCTCACGCGGCCCTTGTGCTCCTCCACGATCCGCGTCGCGACCGCCAGGCCCAGGCCCGTGCCCCGCCCGCCCTTGGTGGTGTTGAAGGGTTCGAAGATCCACGCCTGGCGGTCGAGGGGGATGCCCGGCCCGTTGTCGATGACGAGTACCTCCGCCGTCGGCCCGCTCCAGCCCTCCAGCCGCCCCGACCCGCCCGCGGGGTGGTAGGCGACGCGCACGGTGACGACGCCCTTCTTGGCCTCGACGGCTTCGAGGGCGTTGGTGAGGAGGTTCATGAGGGCCTGGTGCATGAGCGTCGGGTCCATGAGCATGGGGGGCAGCTCCGGATCGACGTCGATGATGAGGGCGACCTGCCGGGCCTCGCACACGCCCTGGAGGAGCTGGGTGCAGTCGGCGAGCAACCCGCCCAGGCGCGTCACCTCCGGCTCGATGGAGCGCTGCCGGCTGTAGGTGAGCATGTTGAGCGTGAGGGCGACGATGCGGTCGATGTTCCGCTTGAGGATCGACCACCCGCCCTTGGCGATGGTCACGTCGTCCTTCTTGAGCCCCAGCTCGACCACGTCGGCCCCGCCGCGGAGGCCCTGGAGGATGTTCTTGATCGCGTGGCTGAGGGACGCGACGGTCTCGCCCATGGCGGCGAGGCGCTCGCTGTGGAGCTGGCGCCCCCGCAGGTCGAGGTTGGCCAGGGCCATGCCCGTGTGCAGCCCGATGGTGTTGAGCAGGGCGAGCTGCCCGCCCGTGAAGCCCGGGGCGGCCATCGACCCATCGACGTAGATCGCCCCGTACGTGCGCTCGCGGAAGCGGATGGGCGAGCACATGGCCGAGCGGATCGCCAGGCGCTGCACGCTGTCGTGCCCCGCGAAGCGCTGGTCGCTCATGGCGTTCTGGCTCAGCACGCCCTCGCCCCGCGTGATCGCGTGCTGGAGGATGGTGCGGCTGACGTGGATCTTGGCCTCCTCCTGCCCCTTGGGAGGCGTGCGGTAGCGCACCACCTCCGCCGACCAGGCCTGGTCGGGCTGCACCGCCATCACGAACCCGCGCTCGGGGCGGAACTGCTCGAAGACCAGCCCCAGCACCGCCGACAGCAGCTCCTTGCGGTCCATCACCCGCGAGGAGAGCAGCGAGGCCAACTGCTGGAGCACGCGCAGGTGCTCGACGGCCCACCCCGCCCCCGCCTCGGCCAGCAGCACCGAGTCGTCGCTGCTGGGGATCACGCGCTCGACCGTGGCGTCGAGCTGGTCGGGGCGCATGAGGCGGACCAGGTCGGGCCCGCTGTCGCGCGTGCCGAAGACCAGCACCGACGACCCGACGCGGATCTGGTCCCCCGGCACCAGGCGCACGCGCCCCTCGATCCGCACGCCGTTCACGAACGTCCCGTTCTGGCTCGACAGGTCGCCGAGCCACCACTTGCCGTCGTCGGGGGTGAGCTCGGCGTGCCGCCGGCTCACCGCCCTGTCGCCGATGGGTAGGGCCTCGCTGGATCGCCCAAGGAGCTGGGGCTGCCCGTCGGGCAGCTCGAGCGTCTTGCCCTTGTCCGGGCCCTGGATGACGGTGAGCACCAGCACGGGCAATCGTATCGACGATCGACGCCTCCGCGCTCCGGGGACCCGCGCCCGCGGGACGGGCCCGACGGGCTCCGGGGTGCTTGCGGGCCCGGGAGCGCGGGAGTGCCGCGGCGTCGCGGGGCGATGAGGACGCGACCCCACGCGCGCCGCCCCCGCACTCCTACGAGCCCCGCGAGGTCGCCCCGCTCCCCGCCCGGCGGGCCTTGACCAGGAGCCGCGACAGCGCGGCGAGGTCGGCGCGGGTCATGTGCGCCAACTGCGCGCGGTGCAGGGCCAGCAGGGGCCGGTCGATCGCCGCCAGGACCGCCAGGCCCTCCCCGGTGATCCGGACATAGACGACGCGGCGGTCGCGGGTGCAACGCCTCCGCTCGACGTACCCCTGCCGCACCAGGCGATCGACCAGGCGCGTCACGTCGGGCACGCGCGTGACCAGTTCGGCGCCGATCTCGGCGCAGCGCCGGCCCATGTGCGCGGCGCGGCTGGGGCTGGTCCGGAGCGAGCCCCGCAGGATCCGCAGCACGTTGTACGCCGAGGGGGAGAGGGCGTGCCGGCCCAGGAGGTGCTCGATCGGCCCGCTCAACTCGCCGTGCGTTCGCGCCAGGTTGAGGAAGGCCTCGACCTCCGGGGAGTCGAAGGGCTTCTTCTTCCCGATCTCGTGCTGGAGCGAGCGGGCGGGCATGGTACCGTCGGATGGTACTCGCAGGACGCGGATCCAACGCCCCCGGGCGCGTTCCGCGCTATGCTGAGTTCGCCGCCCCGCGCGGGACGCGGATTCTCGGACCACCCCGCCATGGACCTGCTCACACACGCCGACGGACACGTGCTCGGATGGCGGATCGGGCGGCGCCCCGGCGAGGCCACCGCCACGCGCTCGCTCCGTTCGCCGCTGGGGACGCTGGTCGTCACCGCCAGCGAGCGCGGCGTGGTCGGGTGCCGGTTCGCCCTCGAGCGCGACGAGGGCCACGGGCCCTCGGCCCGCGACGGGCCGGCGCTCGCGCACGCCCGGCGCGCCGCCGACGAACTCGACGAGTACTTCGCGGGCGCCAGGCGCCAGTTCGGGGTCGCGCTGGACCTGCGGGGGACGCCCTTCCAGATCGCGGCGTGGCGGGTCCTCTGCGAGATCCCCTTCGGCGCGGTGATCAGCTACGGCGAGCAGGCGGCCCGCATGGAGCGCCCCGACGCGGCCCGGGCGGTGGGGCGGGCGAACGGCGCCAACCCCATCGCCGTGATCGTGCCGTGTCACCGGGTGGTGGCGTCCACGGGCAGGCTGCACGGGTACGCCGGGGGGCTGGACCGCAAGCGCTGGCTCCTCGAACACGAGGTGGGCCCGCTCAACGGCTCGGCGCTGGAGGCAACGGACGGGGCGCTCCTCTGGGCGCGGTAGCACCACGCCGAGAAGCCGCGAGGGCGTCGGGGCCGCGTTGTGGCGATCGGGCCCGCCCGCGGCGTGCGGCGCGAGCCGGGCTCGTGGTATACTCGGCAACCGCGGGAGAAGCGGCGCGCACGGAGGTTCGCAATGACGGCGATCCTGGGGGTCTCGGCGTATTACCACGACTCCGCCGCCGCGCTCGTCGTGGACGGTCGGATCGTCGCCGCCGCCCAGGAAGAGCGGTTCTCGCGCAAGAAGCACGACGACCGCTTTCCCATCCACGCGATCGACTATTGCCTGCGTGAGGCGGGTCTGGGGCCCGGTGAGCTCGATTACGTCGGGTTCTACGACAAGCCGCTGCTCAAGTTCGAGCGACTGCTGGAGACCTACCTGGCGTACGCGCCGGCGGGCTTCGCCAGCTTCTGCCAGGCCATGCCCCTGTGGCTCAAGCAGAAGCTCTACCTGCCCCGCGAGATGCGCCGCGAGCTCAAGGGCCAGTACCGCCGGCGCTTCGTGTTCACGGAGCACCACCAGTCCCACGCCGCCAGCGCCTTCTTCCCCTCGCCCTTCGAGGAGGCCGCCGTGCTCACGCTCGACGGCGTGGGCGAGTGGGCCACGGCGTCGCTGGGCGTCGGTCGCGGGAACCGCGTGGAGCTCTCGCACGAGATGCGCTTCCCGCACTCCCTGGGCCTGCTCTACTCCGCCTTCACCTACTTCACCGGGTTCAAGGTCAACTCGGGCGAGTACAAGCTCATGGGCCTGGCGCCCTACGGCGAGCCGCGCTTCACCGACCTGATCCGCAAGGAACTCCTGGACGTCAAGGACGACGGCTCCTTCCGCATGGACATGCGCTACTTCCACTACTGCCAGGGCCTCACCATGACCAACGACCGCTTCGCGCGCCTGTTCGGCGGACCGCCCCGCGACCCGGAGTCCAGGCTCACGCAGCGCGAGATGGACATCGCCGCCTCCATCCAGAAGGTCACCGAGGAGATCATGCTCAAGGCGGCCCGGCACGCCCACCGCCTCACGGGCATGAAGAACCTCTGCCTGGCGGGGGGCGTGGCCCTCAACTGCGTGGGCAACGGCGTGATCCGGCGCGAGGGGCCCTTCGACGACCTGTGGATCCAGCCGGCGGCGGGCGACGCCGGCGGCGCGCTGGGCGTGGCCCAGTTCATCTGGCACCAGCTCCTCGACAAGCCCCGCACCGTGGGCGCCCGCGATTCGCAGCGGGGAAGCTACCTCGGCCCGAGCTTCGACGAGCGCGACATCCGCGCCTTCCTCGACGCCAAGGGGGCCAAGTACCGGCACTTCGAGTCCGACGAGGACCTCTGCGGGTTTGTCGCGGACCGGATGGCGGAGGAGAAGGTCGTGGGCTGGATGAACGGTCGGATGGAGTTCGGGCCGCGGGCGCTGGGCGCCCGCTCGATCCTGGGCGACGCCCGCTCGACGAAGATGCAGTCGGTCATGAACCTGAAGATCAAGTTCCGCGAATCGTTCCGTCCGTTCGCGCCCTCGGTGCTGGAGGAGCGCGTCGACGAGTTCTTCGCGATGCGCCCGCGCGAGCAGTCGCCCTACATGCTGCTGGTGGCGCCGGTGCGGGAGGAGAAGCGGCTGTCCGCCAACGGGCAGGGCGACGGGCTCTTCGGGATCGACAAGCTCAAGGTGCAGCGATCCGTCGTGCCGGCGATCACGCACGTGGACTGCTCGGCGCGCGTGCAGACCGTCGACGCCGAGCGCCACGGTCGGTACTACACGCTGCTCAAGGCCTTCGAGCGCCGCACGGGCTGCCCGGTCATCATCAACACGAGCTTCAACGTGCGGTCGGAGCCGATCGTCTGCTCGCACGAGCACGCCTTCCGCTGCTTCATGGGCACGAACATGGACGTGCTCGTGCTGGAGCGGTTCGTGCTGTTGAAGGACGAGCAGCCCAACGCCAGGGACCACAAGGACGATTCCTACCTCGACCAGTTCGAGCTGGACTGACCGCCTCGCCATGGCACACGCCGCGACCGATCGCCCGCGCCCGAGACTCTCGCCCGCCAGGCGGGCGCTGTTCGCAGCCGCGGCCCTGGCGCTGGCGGCGATCCTGATCCTGGTCGCGGGCGACGTGGGGCTGCGCGTTCTGGGCTGGGTGCCGCCGGGCTGGTATGACGCGGACGGGCGCGGGCCCCTGGGCGTGCACACCGCCGACCGCGACGGCGGGACGCTGCTGGGGCACGCCGGCCCGGGTTACTTCTGGACCAGGGACTTCAAGGTGCGCTCCAGCATCAACTCGATCGGGCTGGCGGAGGTGGAGCCGACGCCGAAGGAACCGGGCGAGTACCGCGTCGGTCTCCTGGGCGACTCATTCACGTTCGGGTACGGCGTGAGTCAGTCGAGCCGCTTCGGCGACGTGTTCCAGGGGCTGGCCCGCGGCGCGCGGCCCGACGCCGAGTTCACCATCGTCAACATGAGGTGCCCCAGTTCCGCGGCGGCCCACCAGGCCGACCTGCTCACAGGCGTCGGGGCCCGGTACGACGTCGACGAGGTCGTGCACGTCTTCTTCTCCGGCAACGACCTCGACGACAACGCCTTCTGGCGCTCCCGCCTCGCCGACATCAGGGCGGGCAAGGCCGACCCGGTTCCATCCGCCTTGTACGGGCTTCTCGTCCGCAACACTCGGATCGTGCCCTTCGTCGCGGCCCGCGCGGAGTTCATCCTCCGTTCGCGTCAGCTCTCCGCGGCCTCTCCGACCGCCCGGCTCAACGCGGCGTGGGACGACACGCGGGCGGGGCTGGACGCCCTGCTGCAGGCCGCCGCGGGGAGGCCGCTGACCATCTGGTACCTTCCCGAGCAGTTCGAGTGGTCGGACTCCGCGTGGGCCGCGCTCAAGTCGGCCTCGGGGGCGACGGAGGACGAGCGGCACGCCATCCGCGCGCGCGTCGCGCAGTGGTGCGCCCACCACGCCGTCACCATGATTGACCTCACCGTCCCGTTCGCCGGCGCCGACCCCGCGGCGGTCCTGCTCCAGGGGGACAGCCATTGGAACCAAGCCGGGCACGAGGTGGCGGCCCGGTATCTCGCGGGGCAGGCCGACTCCATCGCCCGCTTCAGGACGCCCCGTTAGGAACGACCCACGGACGCACCCCATGGCACTCATCGACATCAGGATCAACCCGTCCCGCAAGGAGCTGATCGTCTTCAGCTTCCTGTGGCTGATCTTCTTCGCGCTGCTCGCCAGGCTGGCGTTCTGGTCGCCGACAACGCTGCTCTATGCCGCGGGCGTCACGGGCCTGTGTTTCCTGACCTCGATCGTGATCAACGCCGAGCAGCCCAGGAGGGCGCAGCTCATGGGGGTTGCGATCCCGCTCACGCTGCTCATGATCGGCGGGCTGGAGCGCTTCCTGGGCGTGCCGCCCCGGGTGATCGCCGGGGCGTCGATCGCGGTGGGCGCCACGGGCTGCATCGTCACGCTCGTGTCATCGAAGGTCGGCACCAGGCTCTACACCGGCTGGATGTACGCCGCCCTCCCCATCGGCTGGACCATCAGCCACGCGCTCCTCGCCCTGATCTACTACGCGGTCCTCACGCCGATCGGCCTGGTCATGCGGCTGCTGGGCAACGACCCCATGCAGCGTCGGCTCGACCGGGCCGCCACCACCTATTGGAGCGAGCACCGCCCCCCGACCGATCCCAAGCGCTACTTCCGCCAGTTCTGACCCTCGAGCACCCCCATGAGCAACACCCAGGACCACAAGCCGTCGTCGGCGAGTTCCGAGTTCGAGTCCGAGGCACAGGGCAGGGCGCGCGGCATCGTCGGGGAGTTCGTCGACTTCCTCAGGCATAACAAGAAGTGGTGGCTGATCCCGATCGTCGTGGCGCTGCTGGCGGTCGGGGTGCTGATCCTGCTGGGCGGGACGGCCGCGGCCCCCTTCATCTACACGCTCTTCTGACCGGGCTCAGCCCAGCTTCATGGCCTTGAGCATCGCCGCGCCCATCTCCGCCGGGGTGGACGCCACCGTGACGCCCGCCTCGCGCAGGGCCTCGATCTTGGCGTCGGCGGTGTCGTCGGCGCCGCCGATGATGGCCCCGGCGTGCCCCATGCGCCGCCCCGGCGGCGCCGTGCGCCCGGCGATGAACGCCGCGACCGGCTTCGTGACGTGCCGCCGGATGAACCGGGCCGCGTCGTTCTCGTCGGAGCCGCCGATCTCGCCGATGAGCAGCACGCCGTGCGTCTCCGGGTCGCTCTCGAAGAGCCGCAGGCAGTCGATGTGGTTCATGCCGCGGACCGGGTCGCCCCCGATCCCCACGCACGTCGACTGTGCCAGCCCCAGCGTGCTGGTCTGCCACACCGCCTCGTAGGTCAGCGTGCCCGAGCGGCTCACGATCCCCACCGCCTTGCCCAGCGTGCTCTCCGAGACGTGCCGATGGATGTACCCCGGCATGATCCCGATCTTGCACCCCGCGTTCGTGTACGGGCCCGTCGCCGACTCCCCCGACCCCGTCCTGGGCCCCGGCGTGATCACCCCCGGGCAGTTGGGCCCGACGAGCGTGCAGCGCAGGAGCGCGGCGGGCCCGGGGTTGGGCTTGCCCTCCGCCTCGCGGTTCATGCCGTCGAGCAGCGCCCGGGCCCGGACCATGTCCTGCACCGGGATCCCCTCGGTGATGGCGCAGATGCAGCGGATGCCCGCCGACGCCGCCTCCAGGATCGAGTCCGCCGCGAACGCCGGCGGGACGAAGATCATGGTGGCGGTGGCGCCGGTCGCCTTCACGGCCTGCTCGACGGTGTCGAAGATGGGGAGCCCGTTGGCGTCCCTGGTGCCGCCCTTGCCGGGCGTGACGCCCCCGACGAGCTTCGTGCCGTAGTGCAGGCAGCCCCGGGTGTGCTGAGCGCCGAAGGCGCCGGTGATGCCCTGGCAGATCACGCGCGTCTGGGCGTCGATGAGGATCGGCATAGGGGGCAAGCGTAGGGGATGAAGGGCCCGCGCGGGCTCGCTTCATACACTTGCCCCCAAGGAGGCCCGATGCGCGCGATCGTGACCGGTCAGGTCGGCATGGACAAGAAGCCCTTCCTCGAGGGCGTGGCCCGCTTCGCCGGGCAGCAGGGGGAGAGCGTCGAGGTCTACCACGTGGGCGACATGATGTACCGCGAGGCCCGCGACGTCCGCCCGGGCAAGATCCTCGACCTGCCCATCAGCCGGCTGGACTCGATGCGCCGGGCGGCGTTCAAGGACATCATCGCCGACAGCCGCGACCGCGCCAACATCGTCGTCAACACCCACGCCACCTTCCGCTGGCGGCACGGGCTCTTCGCCGCCTTCGACTACGACCAGGTCCAGAAGCTGGCCCCGGACCTCTTCGTCTGCCTCGTCGACAACATCGAGGTCGTCCACGACCGCCTCCACTCCGAGCACGAGGTCGACGCCACGCTCAAGGACTGCATGGTCTGGCGCGAGGAGGAGATCCTCGCCACCGAGCTCCTCAGCCGATCCATCCCCTCGTCGCGCTTCTACATCCTCTCGCGCGGACGCCACGAGCCCACCACGCGCACCCTCTTCCGCCTCCTCTGCCGACCCGACATGAAGAAGGTCTACCCCTCCTTCCCCATGAGCCACGTCGTCGACATGCCCGACGTCCTCGCCGAGATCGACCGCTTCCGCGCCGCCCTCGCCGACCACTTCATCACCTTCGACCCAGGCGACGTCGACGAGAAGCTCCTCCTCGACCGCGCCATCGCCGCCGCCAAGCAGGGGCAGGACTGGCTCGACGTCGCCCCGCACTCCTTCGGCGGCGCCAGGGCCGCCAAGCCCCTCCGCGTCCGCGTCCGCGAGGTCCTCGACATCGCCGGAGACGTCGACGGCCAGATCTACATGCGCGACTTCAAGCTCATCGACCAGTCCGACATGATCGTCTCCTACATCCCCGAACTCCCAGGCGCCGGCGGCAAGGACATCCCCGGCCTCTCCTCCGGCGTCGAACGCGAACTCCACCACGCCTTCGAGCACACCAAGGAGGTCTACGTCGTCTGGCGACCCAAGAAGGCCCCTAGCCCCTTCATCACCGAGACCGCCACCAGGATCTTCAAAACCACCGACGAGGCCCTCAACTACTTCGAGGAGCAGGGCATGTTCGGCGCCAAGAACCTGTTCGGGCAGTGACGGGCGGCCTCAGGCGTGGTCGCGGCGCATGCGGTGGACCCAGCGGGCGTACTCCAGCACCGCGCGCCAGCGCTCGCGTCGCGTCGGCGTGCCGTTCCCGAACGCCGCGTGCAGCCGCCAGCGCCAGTACTTCCCGCGCAGCCGAAAGCCCGACAGCGCCGCCAGTCGCGCCAACTCGGAGAGACCGCCCAGCGTGTCGAGCACGCGGCTCATCGCCGGACGGTATCCCGCGCCTCCCCGCCGCGCTCGCGCCCGCCCTCCCCCCCGCTTGCGCGGGGGGCTCGTGCGAGCCCGGGGCTTCCGAGGTGATCGCCTACGCCTTCACCAGGCTCTTGCGGAACCACTCGAGGGTCTCTCCCAGCCCTTCCTCGAGGGTCGCGACCGGGTTGTAGCCGATCAGGTCGCGGGCGCGGGAGATGTCGGCGATGGAGTGCTTCACGTCGCCGGCGCGGACCGGGGCGTGCTTGATCACGGGGTTGGTCACGCCGCAGGCCCTGGCCATGGCGTGGGCCAGGTCCAGCACCGTGACGCGCCGCCCCGTCCCGATGTTGAGCACCTCGCCCTTGAGGGGCTTGCCCGAGGCCCCGCCCAGCAGCAGGGCGAGCACGGCGTTGGAGACGAACGTCATGTCCCGCGTCTGCTCGCCGTCGCCGAAGATCGCCAGCGCCTCGCCGTTGATCAGTCGCTTGCCGAACGCGGCGACCACGGCGGCGTAGGCCGAATCCGGGCTCTGGCGCGGGCCGAAGATGTTGAAGAACCGCAGGCTCACCGTCGAGAGCCCGTAGCACTGCGCCCAGGTGAACAGCAGCTCCTCCCCCGCCAGCTTGCTGGCCGCGTAGGGCGACAGCGGCTGCGCGGGCTGCGTCTCGACCTTCGGCAGCGTGGGCTGGTCGCCGTACGCCGACGAACTGGCCGCGAAGATCACCCGCTCGGCCCGCGCGGCCCGCGCCGTCTCCAGCACGCGAAGCGTCCCCGTCGCGTTCACCGCCCACGTGCGGTCCGGGTCCTCGACCGAGCGCGGCACCGAGCCCTGGGCCGCCAGGTGGAACACCGTCCCGGACGACGCCACCGCCGACGACAGCGCCACCGGGTCCAGGATCGACCCGTGCACGAACCGCACGCGCTCGGGCTCCAGGTCCATCAGCTCGGCGACGTGCTCCACCGTCGAGTTCGACAGGTCGTCGATCACCGCCACCGACGCGCCCAGCGAGACCAGCGCGTCCAGCAGGTGCCCCCCGATGAACCCCGCCCCGCCCGTGACGCACACCGACCGCCCTTCGTAGAACGTCCGGAGGCGATTGACGGCGTCGGCGGGGAGCTTCATGGGGCAGCAGGATGTTACAGGGGCCGGACGCCTCGGGCGCGTTAGCCCGGTGCGAGCGCCCCCGCCAGCCGAGACAGGGCCTCCGCGTCGAGCGACCCAGGGTGCTCCGGGCTCGCCGACTCCGCCAGGCGGGCCAGCACCCCCGCCACCCCCACCGCGAGGGCCGCCCGGCACAGGGACAGGATCCGACCGAGGCGATCGGGGTCCGTCTCGCACACCAGGTGCGTCGGGTCGATCAGGATCGGGAGCCCGCTCCGCTGACGAAGCTCGGCCAGGGCCGCCACGTCCAGCGACCGCCGCGCCGCCCGATCGATCCCCCGAAGCCCCTCGTCGCACAGGACGACCTGGCGGTTGCCGCGCGACATCAGGACCTGCGCCGCCGACAGCCACTCGTCGACCCCGATCAGGTGCCCCCGCGTCAGGATCACCGCCTTGTCCAGCCGGCCGACCTCGCGCAACAGCGCGTGGTTCTGGACGGCGGCGGGCCCGAGCCTGAATGCGTGCACGTGCGTCGCCAGCGCCGCCGCGTCACCCGGCGCCAGGGGCTCGGCGATCGCCGCCAGTCCGTAGGCGGCGGCCGCCTGGGCCAGCCACGCCGCGTGCCCGAGCGGGGCGGCGGGCTGCCCCTCCGGGTCCGCCGAGAACGCGCCGCCCCACAGCCCCCGCGCCCCCGACTCGTGGATCCGGCGCGCCTCCTCGCCGATCGAACGGGCGTCGGTGGTGCGCCCCGCGCCGGCGATGAGCACCGCGCGCCCCGCGCCGATCTCCAGCGGCCCGGCGTGCACCCACGCCGCACGCTCTCCCCCCGCCCGCGCGGGCGCGGCCCGCGACGCCGGGCGGGCGTCCGCGGGCCTGGACTGCCGCGTCGTGCGCGACGGGTAGCTCCCCAGCACCCGCAGGTAGCTCGTCTCCCCCGCCAGCTCGCGCATGGCCCGCTCGACCTCCGTGTCGCCCAGGTTCCCCTCGAAATCGACGTAGAAGAGGTACTGCCACGCCACGCCCGGGCGGGGCCGGCTCTCGAGCTTGGTAAGGTTGAGGTGGTGCGACGCCAGCACGTTGAGGGCCCTGAGCAGGGCCCCCTCCTCGTGCCGCGTGGCGAAGATCACGCTGGTCTTGCACGGGATCCGCGTGTCGAACCGGGCCTGCCGGCGGGCCACCACCATCATCCGCGTGAAGTTGTCGCGCTGGTTGGCGATCCCGCGCGCGATCACGTGCAGCCCGAAGATCCGGGCCGCCTCCTCGCTGGCGATGGCGGCCTGCGACAGGTCCGCGTCGTCCCGCACCCTCTGCGCGCTCATCGCCGTGTCCGTGTAGCTCTCGACGTGCACGTTGGCCAGGTTGCTCAGGAAGTTCGTGCACTGGTCGATCGCCGCCGGGTGCGAGTAGATCCGCCGGATCGCCGACACCGGCACCGGCTCCAGCGCCAGCAGGCAGTGGTCCACCTCCTGCAGTTCCTCGCCCACGACCGCAAGGTCCGTGCGCGCCAGCTCGTCGTAGGCGAGGTTGATGGACCCGGCCGTGGTGTTCTCCACCGGCAGCATCGCGTAGTCGCACCGCCCGTCGCGCACCGCCGCCAGCATGTCGCCGAAGGTGTCGAAGCCCGCGAACTCCGCGTGCACCTCCCGGGCCGCGAAGTGCTGCCGCGCCGCCAGGTGGCTGTACGCCCCCTGCGTGCCCTGGAACCCGACCACGATCCGCCGCTGACCCGCCCGCTCCGGGTTGTCCCGGTCCACCAGCCGCTCCTGCTGCGAGCGCAGCGAGTGGCTCATGATCTCGCGGAACACCCGCGTCACGAAGTACCCGTCCAGCCCCAGCCCACGGGCGTGCCCGACGATCCCCGTCAGCAGATCCTCTTCGCGCCGCGTGTCGCGCAGCGACGACGTGCCGCCGAGCTTGCTCCGCGCCACCTCCCCCACGATCGACTGCCGGCGCGCCAGATGCTCCACCAGCGAGCGGTCCAGCTCATCCAGTTGCCGGCGGAGTTCGGAGAGGTCGGCGGGAGGGGTCACGGGGTGGGTCCGGGGTCAGATCGGGCGGGAGCGGCCCGGGGTTGACGCGGCCCGCCCGGGCTCCGACCTGCGGGGTTGGGTTGGATGGTTGGAATTGTCCGCGCGGGGCGGCTGGGAGGCCGATCATGGTTGCGCCGCCGGGGAGCCCGCGTAGGCTCAGGGCGGTGGGCGGCGTCGAGGGGATCCGGGCGTGGACCTGACCGGTCTATTGAATGGCCTGCGGGATCGGCTTGGGCTGACCGTGGTCGGTCCGGAGCACGTTCGGGTCTGCGACCTCACCGAGGACAGCCGAACCGTGCTCCCGGGCTCCATGTTCGTCGCAAGGCCGGGCGGGCAGGCCGACGGCCGCGCCTTCATCGCCGACGCCGTGCGCGCGGGGGCGGCCGCCATCCTCACCGACCACGTCCCCGCCCGGGACCACGCCGCCGACGTCCCCCTCGTCCTCGCCCCCGACATCGCCTTGGCCTCGGCCCTCATCGCCGACCGCTTCTATGGCGAGCCGGCCCGGAAACTACGCACCGTCGGCGTCACCGGGACCAACGGCAAGACCACCGTGACCTGGCTGTGCTGGAGGCTGCTCAACGAGTGCGGCTTGCGCGCGGGGCTCATCGGCACCGTCCTGGTCGACGACGGACGCGAAGTCGCCCGCGCCTCCCACACCACCCCCCCCGCGATCGAGCTGGCGCGCACCTTGGCGACGATGGTCGAGGGCGGCTGCCGCGCCGCCGTCCTCGAGGTCTCCAGCCACGCCCTCGACCAGAAGCGCGCCGACGCCCTCGCCTTCGACGTCGCGGTGTTCACCAACCTCACGGGCGACCACCTGGACTACCACGGCTCCATGGAGCGGTACGCGGCGGCCAAGGCGCGGCTGTTCGGGCTGGTCAGGCCCGGCGGCGTGGCGCTGCACCGCGCCGCCGACCCCTGGGCCGGCGCCGTGCTGGCGGGGTGCCGGGCGCCCCGGACCGCCTGCCACGTCGGAACGCCGGGCCTGTTCGCGCCCGCCGACGCGGGCGACGCGCGGGCCGAGATCCTCAGCGAGTCCATGGACGGCATGCGCCTCCGCCTGGACGGGCCCTGGGGCGTGATCGAGGCGCCCGTGCCGCTCATCGGCGAGTACAACGCGATGAACGTGCTGCACGCGGTGGCCGCCGCGCACGCCCTCGGGGTCCGATCGGCGGACCTGGAGCGGGCCCTGCCCCGCGCCGCGCCCCCGCCCGGTCGACTGGAGGCGGTCACGCGCGCCGACGACCGGGCGGCGGTGTTCGTCGACTTCGCGCACAGCGACGACTCGCTGCGCAACGTCCTCGTGACGGTCCGCCGGGCCATGCAGGCCTCGGGGCGTGGCGGGCGCCTGCACGTCGTCTTCGGGTGCGGCGGCGACCGGGACAGGACCAAGAGGCCGCGGATGGGCGCGGCGGCGGCGGAACTGGCCGACGCCGTCGTCGTGACCAGCGACAACCCGAGGTCGGAGCCCCCCGGGGACATCATCGACCAGGTCCTCTCGGGCGTCCCGCCCCAGCGCCGCGCCGCCGTCACGGTGCACGCCGACCGCGAGACCGCCATTACCGCGACGATCCGGGCCGCCTGGGCGGGCGGCGAGGGACGCGACGTGGTCGTGATCGCCGGCAAGGGACACGAGACCGAACAGATCCTCCCCGACGGGCGGGGCGGGCTGGCCCGGCGTCCCTTCGACGACCGCGAGGTCGCGTCGTCGGTGGTCGAGGCCCTGCGGGGCGGCGCCGGGGCCAAGGGCGGTCGGCGCCCCACGCGCCCCGCGGGACGCGACGCCAGGCGACGCGGGCGGAGGAGCGCGTGAGAGCGCCATGAGCCACTGGACGCTGGACGCCATCAAGGCGGTGATCGGGGGGACCTGGCTGGCGAGGCCCGAGTCGCCCCCCGGACCGGTGCACGGCGCCTGCGTCGACTCGCGCGCCTGCGGGCCGGGGCAGGTCTTCTTCGCGCTCAGGGGCGAGCGCGCCGACGGGCACTCCTTCCTCCCGGACGCCGCCGCCGCCGGCGCCGCCCTCGCGGTCGTCACTTCCCCCGAGGCCCTCCCCGAGGGCTGGCGGGCGCGGATCGGCCCCATGGCGGTGCTGCACACGCCGGACTCGGGTGCCGCCCTCCTGCGCCTGGCCGCGGCCCACCGCCGACGCCTCGACAGCACGCGCGTCATCGCGGTGGGGGGGAGCAACGGCAAGACCACGACCGTCCGCCTCCTGTCCGCCGTCCTCGGCTCGACCCTCCGCGGTTCGGCGTCGATCAAGAGCTTCAACAACGCGGTGGGCGTGCCCCTGACGATCCTGGGCGCCAACCGCTCCCACCAGTACCTCGTGTGCGAGGTCGGGACCAACGCGCCCGGCGAGATCGCCCCCCTGGCGCAGGTCATTGCCCCCGACCTCGCCGTCATCACCAGCGTGGGACGCGAGCACCTGGAGGGGCTGGCGACCCTGGCAGGCGTCGCCGCCGAGGAGGCCTCGCTCCTGGGCGGGCTGGTGCCGGGCGGGCTGGCGGTCCTTCCGGCGGGGGTCGAGGCCCTGGCGGGCCCGGCCCGCAAGCGCCTGGCCCAGGTCGCGGGCGCGACCGCCGTCACCTTCGGGTTCGGCGAAGACGCGGACCTGCGCGTGACCGACTGTGCCCACGAGCGCCGCGAGGGCGGCGTGTGCCTGCGCTTCCGCGTCAACGCGCGCGAGTGGTACGACGTCCCGCTCGCCGGGCGCCACAACGCGCTCAACGCCACCGCGGCCCTCGCCGTGGCGCGGCGGCTGGGCGTCGCTCCCGACGCCGCCCGCGAGGGGCTGCGCCGCGTCGAGCCCGCCGAGCTGCGCATGCAGGTGGCGCGGGTCCCCGTCCTGGGCGGGCGGGTCGAGGTCTTCAACGACGCGTACAACGCCAACCCCGAGTCGATGCTCGCGGCCCTCGAGACCTTCGCCGAGCTCGCCGGCGGATCGACGCGGCGCGTGGCGATCCTGGGCGACATGCTCGAACTCGGCGACGCCGCCCCCGACCTGCACCGCGAGATCGGCGAGGCGATCGCCGCGGGCGACCGCGCCGACCTCGTCGTCACCGTCGGACCGCTCGCCGGGTTCATCGCCGAACGCTTGAGCCGCTCGTGGCCCGCCGAGCGCATCGTGCCCATCGAGGACCCGGCCCACGCCCCCTCGGCGGCCCGCCTGCTCCGCGCCGGCGACGCGGTCCTGCTCAAGGGCTCGCGACGCATGGCCCTGGAGCGCGTCGCCGCCGCCCTGGCCGCGGACGCCCCCACCCGCCCCGCGGGCGCGAAGGGACCCGCCCCGACGCCGGCCACGCCACTGCCCTAGGACCCCCCATGCTCTACCTCCTCCTCAGGGCGATCGAGAACTGGCTGGTGGAGCGCGAGGTGTACGGGCTCTTCCGCGTGCTCGACCAGCTCGAGTTCCGGGCCCTGGCGGCGGCGGGCCTCTCCTTCACCATCGTCGTCGCCCTCGGGCCCCGCGTCATCCACTGGCTCAAGATGAAGAAGATCGGCGACACCGGGCTCTCCGACGCCCAGGCCCTGCGCCAGCACATGAACAGCAAGCAGGCCACGCCCACCATGGGAGGCGTGCTCATCGTCGGCGCCATGGCCGGGGCCGTCCTCCTGCTCGCCGACGTCGGGCAGTTCTACGTCCAGGCCGCCCTCATCGTCATGGTCTGCTTCGCCGCCCTGGGCGCCGTCGACGACTGGCTCAAGCTGACGGCGGCGTCACGCGGATCGGGCGGACGCCAGGGGCTCTACGCCTGGGAGAAGCTGGTCTTCCAGATCGGGCTCGCGGGCCTGGTCGGGTACTTCGCCTTCCACCAGGCCGAGGGGGCCCAGAACCTGGCCCACGTCCTCAACCTGCCCCTGCAGAAGACCTACGAGTCGGCGGGCGGCGCGCCCGCCCCGGGCCTGGTCTACCTCGGGGCCGGCGCCTACGTCGCCGTCATGACCCTCATGGTCGCGGGCATGAGCAACGCCGTGAACATCACCGACGGCATGGACGGGCTGGCCGCGGGCATCTCCGGCACCGTCGCGGTCGGGCTCCTCCTGCTCACCCTCATCGCCGGCAGCGACAAGTGGGCCCAGTACCTGCTCGTGCCGCACGTGCCCGTCGCCGACGAACTCTCCGTCGTCGCCGGCGCCATGGTCGGCGCCTGCCTGGGCTTCCTCTGGTGGAACTGCTCCCCCGCCCAGGTCTTCATGGGCGACACCGGGGCCCTCGCCCTCGGCGCCGTCATCGGATACTCCGCCGTCATCGTGCGCCAGGAGGTCGTCGTGCTCCTCATGTGCGGCGTCTTCCTCGCCGAGATCGGCAGCGTCGTCCTCCAGGTCGGCTGCTTCAAGCTCACCGGCGGCACACGCATCTTCCGCGTCGCCCCCATCCACCACCACTTCCACCTGGGCGGATGGACCGAGCAGCAGGTCGTCGCCCGCGCGTGGATCGTCACGATCCTGCTCGTCATCGTCGGGCTGGCCTCGATCAAGGTCCGGTGAGCGCCGCCCACCCACGGACCGCGCCGGACCACGCGTCACCTCGCCGGCGCCGCCTCCACGCCCCGCAGCCGCGCCAAACGGCGCGCCACGCGCTCGATCAGCCGACGCTCCGTCTCGGGTCGGCCCCAGCGCCCGACACGGGCTTCGAGAGATAGCCCGTCGCCGCGACGCTCGACGACCAGCAGCCCGGGCTCCTCCCCCGCGCTCAAGAGCCGGAACTCGATCCGCCCGGGCGCCGGGGCCAGGCGCTCGACCACCGCAACCTCCGCCTCCCCCACCGCGAGGCTCACCGCCGCGTCAACGTCCTCCCAGTCGCCCGCCGCCGTCGCGACGAACGGGTCGCCCCCCAGCACGGGCCCAGGCCCGGGCGCGGAGCCGCAGCCGACCAGCCACGCGATCGCGGCGTGAACCCAAACGGTGCTCCATCGCAGACCATACATCATCCGTACATCCCCGAGCCGGCGTGTGGTTCCGCGGCCGGCTCGTCGATACCCTAGCGTGTCGGGCGGGCCGCCCTCAAAGGGCCCGGGCCCCCCCCCGACCAAGGCGTGTCGAACCGCTCGATGGATATCACCATCACAGTGCCCCCGGACGCGGACCGCGTCGCCGTCCTCGGGTCCGCGGAGCGCCACCTCAAGATCCTGCGGGAGGCGTTGGGCGTGGCCATCACGGCCCGGGGGCGCGAGGTCCGCATCCGCGGCGAGCGCGATCCCGTGCGCGTCGCCCGGCGCGTCGTCGAGCGGCTCGCCGAGCGGGCCGCCCAGGGGCGAGCCCCCGACCGGCGTGCCGTGCTCGACGCCATCAGCGAGGAGTCGGAGCTGCTGCGCCGCGAGCAGCGCCTGGCCCGGCCGGCGACGGAGGAACCCGACGAGGGCCAGCCGCCCCGCACCGCCGACCTGCGCTGGAACGGAGAGCTCGACGTCTACGCCCACGGGCGCCCCGTCCGGGCCCGAAAGCCCAACCAGCAGTTCTATCTCGACGCCATCCGCGACCACGACCTGGTCTTCGCCATCGGGCCGGCGGGCACGGGCAAGACCTACCTGGGCGTCGCCGCGGCCATCCACCTGCTCAAGAGCGGGCGCGTGAGCAAGGTCATCCTGGCCCGCCCGGCGGTGGAGGCCGGCGAGCGGCTGGGATTCCTGCCCGGCGACCTGCAGGCCAAGGTGAACCCCTACCTCCGCCCGCTCTTCGACGCCGTGCACGACATGATGGACTTCCCGACCATCCGGAGGTTCATGGACAACGACGTGGTCGAGGTCGTGCCCCTGGCGTTCATGCGCGGACGCACGCTCAACAACGCGGTCATCATCCTCGATGAGGCCCAGAACGCCACCGTCGGGCAGATGAAGATGTTCCTCACCCGCATGGGGCAGGGCAGCAAGACCATCGTCACGGGAGACGTCACGCAGATCGACCTCGGCGACCCGAGGCAGTCCGGGCTGATCGACGCGGCCCGGCGCCTCCGCCGCGTCCCCGGCGTCGCCTTCGTCGCCTTCGACCAGGACGACGTGGTCCGGCACGACCTCGTGAGGCGGATCATCGACGCCTACGGCGAAGAGGACGCGGGCGCCACGCGCCGCCGACGCCCGCCCCCCGTCGGCACCCCCCCCACCGAGCCCGCGGAAGGCTGAACCATGCCCGAGAACGGCGAGCCCACCACGCGAACCGGGACCCTCCGCCGAGCCATCCGCTCGCGGCACCTGCTGCGCCGCGGCGAGTCGGGGCTGGCGGCCCGGGCCCTGACCCTGGCGCGGTCGGGCGGGCTGGCGCCGCTCCTGGTGGCGCTCGTCGCCTTCGTCGCCCTGGCCTCCCCCATGGTCTGGTGGACCCGCGAGCACCCCCTGGTCGAGCCCGGGCGCGTCATGGGGCACACCCACACCGTCCGCGTCCCCCTGCGCCTGGAGGACAGCGTCGCGACCATGGAGCAGCGCGAGGCGGCGCGGCAGCGCACGCCCCGCGTCTACGTCGCCGACGCCGCCTTCCTCGACGAGGTCGCCACCTCGCTGCGCAACCTCCCCAGGACCGTCGCGGGGGCCCAGTCGGCGGCCCAGGTCGAGGCCGCCATCCGCGAGCAGTTCCGCCTCACCGACGAGAGCCTCGCCGCCCTGCAGGGCGGGCTCGCCGACGGCGAGCCCACGCCCGAGTGGTCCCAGCGCGTCGAGGCCCTGCTCACCCTGCTCCGCGCCCGCCCCATCGTCGACAAGGCCACCTACCAGCGCGCCACGCAGGAGGGCACCCACTCGCAACTCCTGCTGCGCACCAGCGACGGCGAGGTGCTGGTCCCGCGCGGCGAGATCCTCAACGCCGACGACGCCCAGCTCATGGCCGGCGCCGCCGCCATCATGGGACGCGACGCCGGCTTCGTCGGCCTGCGCCGCGACGTCGTCGCCGACCGCATCGCCCGGCTCGGACGGGCCACCTACCGCGCCGACGAGTCCGCCACCGCCGCCGCCATGGAGCAGGCCGCCCGGCTCGTCCCCGCGGTCTTCCGCGAGAGCCCCGTCGGGCAGGTCGTGTTCCGGCGCGGCGAACGCCTGACCAACGCCCAGTTCGAGCTCTACGAGGCCGAGCTGCTCGCGTCCCGCGCCGGCATGACCCCCTGGGCCCTCGGCGCCGAGCGCCTCGCGCTGACGGCCGTGCTCGCCGCCGTCGCCGCCGCCCTCCTCGGATACGTCATCCTCTTCGTCCCCCGCCTGCGCGGCCACACCGCGCGCTTCGCCGCCGTCCTTCTCATGATGCTCGCGGCCCTGGGCGTCGCCGGCGCCGGCGCCGCCGCCGACCCCGGCCTCATCACCCTCTTCGCCACCGCGCCCGTCCTCCTTCTGGCCGTGGCCCTGGTCGTCGGACTGGACAACCGCGCCGCCCTGGCGTTCGGGATCATCCAGGCCGTCATCACCGCCCTGGCCCTCGGGCTCTCCGTGGGCATGCTGATCGTCATGGTCGCGGGCGTGGGCGTCGCGTCCTGGCTCCTCGCGGACCTGCGCGAGCGGCGCACGCTCCTCAGGGCCGCCCTCCTCATGGGACTGGCCCTGGCGGTCGCGACCCTCACCACGGGCGTCGTGGAGTGGGGCGGCACGGGGCCGGCCCTGCGCCAGACGCTCCTCGACGCCGGGCTGGCCGCGGCGGGCGGCGTGCTCGTCGGGTCGCTCACCCTCTTCCTGGTCCCGGGCGTCGAGCGCGCCTTCGACGTCGCCACCGGGCTCACCCTCATCGAACTCCGCGACCCGCGCCACCCCCTGCTCCGCGAACTGCAACTGCGGGCCCCGGGCACCTACACCCACTCCCTCAACGTCGCCACCATCGCCGAGGCCGCCGCCGACGCCATCCACGCCGACACCCTCCTCACCTACGTCGGCGCCCTCTACCACGACATCGGGAAGATGAACAAGCCCGAGTACTTCGTCGAGAACCAGGCCGGCGGCGTCAACAGGCACGACAAGCTCAGCCCCGCCATGAGCCTGCTCGTCATCGTCGGGCACGTCAAGGACGGGATGGAGCTCGCCCGCGAGTTCCGGCTCCCCCGCGCCGTCTGGCACTTCGTCGAGAGCCACCACGGCACCACCCTCGTCGAGTACTTCTTCCACCGCGCCCGCCAGCATGCCCTCGCCGAACGCAAGCCCGGGCAGGGCCGACCGCCCGAGGAAGAGGCCCATGTCCCCGACGAGTTCGAGTACCGCTACCCCGGCCCGCGCCCCCGCACCCGCGAGGCCGCCACCCTCATGATCGCCGACGCCGTCGAGTCCACCGCCAGGACCCTCGAAGACCCTACCCCCGCCCGAATCGACTCGCTCGTGCGCACCATCGTGAACAGGCGCCTGCTCGACGGGCAGTTCGACGACTGCGGGATCACCCTGGTGGAGCTCAACCGGATCAGCGAGTCCGTTGGCCGCACCGTCGCCAGCCTCTACCACGCCAGGGTCCAGTACCCCGAGGACGAGAAGGGGACGGAGGCGAGGCGCGCCTGATCCGGGGTTGACCTGAGGGCGCAGGTCCGGGAACTCGCGCGCCGGACCCCAAAAAAGACCTGGACACGGAGGGGGTCCTTACGGTAGAGTGGGGTGTCCGCCGGGGGGTTCGCTCGTGGTGCAGGCTGGTAGCCCCTCGCTGTTCAGGGGACTCGGAGCGCGGCCGATGGCCGGGCGCGCTCTCATGGCATACCTCGCATCGACAAGGGAACCATCATGAGGACGCGGATGAATCGGGCGGTGACGGCGGCGGTGCTCGTGGGCTTGGCGGGCGCGGCGAGCGGCGCGCGGGCGCAGAACGACCTGCGTCCGGACACGGCGCCCCTCGTCCAGCGGCTCATGAAGGTGGAGGTCGACTCCGGCCTTGTGCGCGCCGCCCCGGGTGACGAGAGCGTCGGGCGGGTCGTCTTCGCGGTGGACCTGCACGCCCCCAACTCCACGTGGATGCGCCTGGCGTTCGACGAGGTGGCCCTGGCGGGCGACCCGGCGAGCGGGAACGCGTCCTACCTGCGGATCACCAGCTACCTCGACGGGCACGGCCAGCGCCTCAACGCCGAGAGCGCCGCCCAGTGGGCCAACACGACCGCGTTCTTCAACGGCGACCTGCTGCGCCTGGAGCTGGTCGCGTTCCCGGGCACGGGCGACAGCCGCGTCACGATGAGCAAGATGTGGGCCAGCGACGTGGGGGCCATCCCCGAGGACATCTGCGGCGTGGACGACCGCGTGCAGAGCTTCGACGCACGCAACGCCCGCTACATGACCTCGGGCTGCACCGCCTGGATGTGGAACGACCTGAACAACCAGTTCAGCATGGCCGGGCACTGCGGGGCGTCGGCGTCGGGCGTGGTGCAGTTCAACGTGCCCTTGTCGAACCCCAACGGCTCCGTGAACAACCCGCCGCCGGAGGACCAGTACTCGGTGGAGGCGACGTCGATCCAGTCGCAGAGCGGCGGGGTGGGCGCCGACTGGGCCTACTTCGGCGTGAACCCCAACAGCAACACGGGGCAGCAGCCCTTCCAGCGCCAGGGCGGCGTGCGCTACGTGCTCAACTCGGTCGCGCCGGGCTCGGTCTCCAGCCCGCCCCAGACCATCCGCATCACCGGCTACGGCACCTCCTCGGCGGTGCCCACCCTCAGCCAGGTGCAGAAGACCCACACGGGCGCCCTCAACGTCGTCAACCCGACGTCGCTGCGGTACCTCGTCGACACGACCGGCGGCAACTCCGGCTCGCCCGTGCTCGTTGATTCCGGCGGCGGCGCCCAGTTCAACCAGACGGTCGTCGGCGTGCACACCCACGCGGGCTGCGCCAGCGGCGGCAACCAGGGCACGCGCGTGGACCAGGGCAACTACCGCACCGCCGTGCTCAACCCCCGCGGCGTGTGCACCTCGGGACGCGCGGCGGTCAGCGGAGACGTCTACGCCATCGGCGACTGGGCCAACAACCTGGGCACGGTGAACACCGCCACGGGCGGGTTCGGCAAGGTCGCACAGGTCGGCGTGCGCTGGGAGGGCCTGGCCTACGACCCGGCCAACGCCGTGTTCTTCGCGGTCGGCGGCAACCGCCAGCTCTACCGCGTGACCCCCGCCGGGTCGTCCACGCTCGTCGGCACGCTCTCGGGCGCCCTGGTGATCAACGGGCTGGGGTACGATCCGGGCGCGGGCGTGCTCTACGGCATCGCCCAGAGCAGCGGACAGCTCGTGCGGATCAACACGACCAGCGCCGCGGTGACGAACATCGGGGCCGCGACCGGCGGCACCGTCGGGGCCCTGGAGTGGCACCAGGCCCTCGGCAAGCTCTTCGGGCTTGATGACGCGGGCGGAGCCACGCGCCTGATCGAGTTCAACACGGGCAGCGGCGCGCGGATCGTCGTGGGCACGCTCGGCGCCGGCGCCACCGACTGCAACGGGCTGGCGTACAACCACGCCGGCGGGCAGCTCTACACCATCCAGAACGTCGCCAACACCGCCACGCTCAGCGACGGGCTGCTGCGGATCAACCCCGCCAACGGCGCCGCCGCCAGCGTCGGGGCCACGGGCGGCTACTTCGGTGCCGGCTTCGGCATGGCGGGCGTCTACCCCGCCCCCAACTGCCCGGGCGACTGGAACGGCGACGGCGTGGTCGACTTCAACGACCTGCTCGCGTACCTGAACGACTTCAACGCCGGCCTGCCCATCGCCGACCTCAACGGCGACGGCATCGTCGACTTCAATGACTTCCTGGAGTTCCTCAACCGCTACAACACGCCCTGCCCCTGACGGCGTCGGGCGGACCGGCCCGGCGGTCCGGGCCGGCGGACAAGCGGAACACCTCGGGCCCAGCGCTCGCCCGCACCAGGCGGGCCCGGCGCGGCCGATGTTGGTCCGCACTTACCTCGGGGGGACGCCGGCGACGGCCCGTCGTCGCCCGTCGGCGGCGGGGGTCGGATCGTGCTGGATTGGAGGACCGGATTCGGGTAATCTTGGCGGAGTCGGATCGACGCAGGGTTGCGCAGTAGGTCTGCGCGGTCGCTGCACTCACCATCGCTTAGACGGAGACTCGGAATGACGAAGGCACGCACGACGAGCGGAGTGGTTCTTACGGCGGCGTTGGTCGCGATGGTGGCGGGGAGCGCCGTGGGCGCCTCGCCACCCTCGAAGAACCTCCGCGAATACACGGTCCCGGGCGGGGCCACGGTCCGCGTCTGGGACCAGCCCGGGGCGGGGCGCCTGGCGTCGTTCCACCGCGCGGGGCTGCCGGGCTTCACCGAGCCGGCGCCGAGCCCGACCCTGCTGAGCACCGTCTACGGCGACTTTGACCCGACCGTCGCCCGCCCCGTGGTCGCTCCGGGGTTCGAGGCACGGGCCGCGAACGACAAGCGGATCGTGCAGTTCGTCGTCGAGCCCCTGCCCGAGATGCGCGAGGCGCTCGGCGCCCTCGGCGTCGAGGTCGAGGGCTATCTCCCCTACAACGCCTACGTGGTGACGGCGTCCGCCGGGCAGGTCGCACAGATGCGGGCCATGCCCTACGTGCGCTGGGTCGGCGAGTACGAGCCCATGTACCGCGTCCGCCCCGAGGTGCTGTCGTTCTACAACGCCGTCATCGACGGGTCGACCGCCTCGCTCATCGTGCAGGGCTTCTCCCCCGACATCAAGATGGACCGCTTCGGGCAGGGCCTGGAGTGGGCCTTCGGCGTGGTGGTGCACCGCCCCGGAATGCGCCGCGCGGTCGTCGACGCCGTCCGGGCCTCGGGCGGGAAAGTGTTCGACTATGACCCCAACGCGGACATGACGTACATCGGCGTCTCGGTGAACAAGGACCAGATGCGTGAACTGGCGCACATGAACGAGGTCGCGTTCATCGACCCGCTCGGGACGATGGGGCACGACATGGACGTGGTCCGCGGGTTCCTGGGCGGGGCCAACTTCATCCAGGCCCAGGCGGGCGGCTACACCGGCGCGGGCGTCCGGGGCGAGGTCTACGACGACGGCGCCCAGGCCAACCACCCCGAATGGAACGGGCAGCAACTGGTGCACGGGCTCAACGGCGCGGGCGGGCACGGGAGCTCGTGCTACGGGATCGTGTTCGCCAACGGCGTGGCGGCGCAGGCCCGCGGCATGATCCCCGGGGCCTCGGGCAAGATCATCCGCGCGTACCAGGCAGCGGAGTTGAACTACGCGACGGGCCTGCCGACGGTCTCGCCGCGCTTCGTCGGCGTCGGCGAACTCGTGAACCCGGCCATGACCTGGCGGGCGGTCTTCCAGACCTCCAGCGTGGGGTCCAACCGCACCGCGTCCTACACCAACATCTCCCAGTGCCACGACGACATGATCTTCAAGCACCGCCTGCTCATGTGCCAGAGCCAGAGCAACGCGGGCGGCACGACGCAGTCGCGTCCGGAGGCGTGGGCGAAGAACATGGTGGCGGTCGGCGGCGTGAACCACAACAACAACTCGGACCCGCTGACGCACACGACGTCCGGCGCGAGCATCGGCCCGGCGGCGGACAGCCGCGTGAAGCCCGAGGTGTGCCACTTCTACGACAACACCTACACGACGAACAGCTCGAGCGGGTACACGATCTTCGGCGGAACGTCCGGCGCGACGCCCATCAACGCGGGTCACTTCGGGCTCTTCTTCGGGCTCTGGCACAACGCGCACTTCACCCGGGTGTGGAACGGCACGGCGTTCCAGAACTCCGGCGGCGGGAGCGACGTGTTCGCGTCGCGTCCCGCGTACACGACGGCCCGCGCGGTGATGATCAACAGCGCCTACCGCTACCAGTGGGTGGGCGGCAGCGCCGCCAACGCCGGCCTCAACCGCAACTGGCAGGGCTGGGGCATCGCCAACATGACCACGCTCTGGAACACCCGCGGCTCCATGTTCATCGAGAACGAGCGGGCGCCGATCGGCTCGGGGGAGACGCGCACCTACCAGTTCGACGCCCCCGGCGGGCAGTCGTTCTTCGCGACGATGGTGTACAGCGATCCGGCTCCGCTCACCCTGTCGATCCCCAACCGGGTCAACAACCTCAACCTCAAGGTCACCGGTCCGACGGGCACCGTCTGGTGGGGCAATAACGGGCTCGCCGCCAACAACTGGAACGCGGTGGGCGGCGCCGCCAACGACCGTGACACCGTCGAGAACGTCTTCATTCAGAGCCTCCCCGCCGGGCGCTACACCGTCGAGGTCTCCGCGGCCTCGATCGTCGCCGACGGCTGGCTCGCCACGCCGGGCATGGACGCCAACTACGCCCTGGCGGTCCGCGGCGGCACGTTCGTCCTCCCCTGCTGCCCGGGCGACTGGAACTGCGACGGCGTGATCGACTTCAACGACCTGCTCGCGTTCCTGAACGACTACAACGCCGGCCTGCCCATCGCCGACCTCAACGGCGACGGCAACGTCGACTTCAACGACTTCCTCGAGTTCCTCAACCGCTACAACACGCCCTGCCCGTGACGACTCGGCGTCGGCCCCGCGCCGACGCCTGACGACAGAGGGACCCGTCGCGGCGCGAAAGCGCCGCGGCGGGCATGCAGGCTCCGGGGCGCCGCCGCGGCGGCGCCCGTCGTCGCGTGGGCTCGCGGGGGCCGGGGACAACGCCATGGCGACGTGGTCGAGGTTCATCCTGAGCGCGGTGGCGGCGGTGTCGGTCCGGTCGGCGTCGGCCCAGGTCCACTGGACGCCCGGCGTGGCCCCCTGCGATTCGCGGCACGGGGCGGACCGGGGGCACGAAGCGGACGAGGACCACGACGGGTGCGGCAAGGCCCGCGCGGCCCGCATGCGCCAGGCCGCGGGGTGGCTCGTCGACGAGCCGCCCGACGTTCGCTTCCAGGTCCGCGAGGGGCTGCAGGCGACCGACCTCCTCCACAACACCCTCGAGGTCGAGGTGGTGCCGGGGCCCAAGACCGTCTCGGGCACGAACGTCATGCGCGTGCGCAGCCTCTCCGACGGGCTCACGACCTTCACGTTCATGCTCCGCAGCCAGTACACCATCAGCGCCTGCGTCGTGAACGGCACGTTCAACGCGCCCGTCGCCAGCGTGGGCACCTACGGGCGACGGGCCACGCTCGACCGGGCCTACAACGCCGGCGAGGAGTTCACGATCGCCGTCACCTACTCGGGCACCGCGGTCTCGGTGGGCTTCGGCTCCATCAACTTCGCCACCCAGGGCGGGCAGCCCGTCGTGGCCTCGCTCAGCGAGCCCTACTACGCCGGGTCGTGGTGGCCCTGCAAGGACGGCGACGTGGGGCAGAGCGGCGACAACGCCGACAAGGCCACGCTCGACATCGCGATCATCGCGCCGTCGAACTTGCGGAGCGTGTCGAACGGGCTGCTCCAGGGGATCGACGCGCTCTCGGGCGGACGCTCGCGCTATCGCTGGCGGCACGACTACCCGATCTCCACCTACCTCGTCGCCTTCAGCAGCACGCCCTACGTCACCTGGACGCAGACCTACGCCTACCCGCTCCCCGGCGGGGGCAGCGGTTCCATGCCCGTCGAGTTCAACATCTACTCGGGGAGCAACACCAGCGCCAACAGAACGGCGTGGGAACGCTCCCTCGACATGCTCGCCGCCTTCCGCGGCGTCTACGGCGAGTACCCCTTCGTCAACGAGAAGTACGGGATCTACCAGTTCCCCTTCTCGGGCGGCATGGAGCACCAGACCAACTCCGGGCAGGGCACCTTCAGCGAGAGCGTCACCGCCCACGAGCTGGCGCACCAGTGGTGGGGCGACTGGGTCACCACCCGCACCTGGCACGACATCTGGCTCAACGAAGGCTTCGCCACCTACGGCGAGGCCCTCTGGCAGGAACGCAAGCCCGGGTCGACGGGCCTGCCCGCCCTGCACGCCGCCATGGCCTCGCGCCGACCCACGGCGGTCAGCGACACGGTGTACGTCTACGACACCACGAGCTCGAGCCGCATCTTCAGCAGCACGTACTCCTACCGCAAGGGCGCGTGGGTGCTCCACATGCTCCGCAAGGTCCTCGGCGACGGAGCGTTCTTCGACGTTCTGGCGGCGTACCGGGCCCAGTTCGGCGGGTCGGGCGCCACCACCGACGACTTCGCCGCCGTCGCCTCCGCCATCTCCGGACGCGACCTGACCGACTACTTCCTTCAGTGGGTCTACCGCGGCGGGGCGCCGGCGTACGAGTTCGGCCATCGCACCGACACGATCAACGGGCGGAGCTACCTGCGCCTGCACGTCACCCAGACGCAGGACCCGGCGTGGGGGGTCAATGGCGCCTTCGTCATGCCCCTGGACATCAAGGCCACCACCGCCGCGGGAGACCGGCACTTCACCGTGCAGAACGACGCTCGCACGGACCACTACGTCCTGCCGCTCGACGCCCCGGCGACGGGCGTGACGATCGACGAGTTCAACTGGGTGCTCAACACCGGCAAGACCGCGGAGGCGCATGTTCAGGGCCCGCCGGTGGTGGTCGAGGCCTCCCCCGCGCCGGGGGCCGCGCTCCACGCTTCGGCGCCCCCGGCGTCGCTGGTGGTCTACTTCTCCGACAACGTGTCGATCCCCGCGGGCGCCCTGGGCGTGAGCGGCCCGGGCGGGCCGGTCGCCGCTTCGCTCGCCTACGACGCCCCCGCCAGGCGGGCCACGCTGACCTTCGCCTCGGGGCTTGGGCCGGGCGAGTACGCCGTCACCGTCGCCGACTCCGTCTCGGCCTTCGGTCAGGCGCTCGACGGCGAGGTCGCCGACCCCGTCAACCCGCTGAGCCTGCCCAGCGGCGAGGGGGCCCCGGGCGGGAGCGCGCTGTGGCGCTTCCGCGTCGAGGGGTGCCCCGCGGACTGGAACGGCGACGGCGCCGTCGACTTCAACGACTTCCTCGAGTTCCTCAACGACTACAACGCCGGCGCCCCGCGCGCCGACCTCAACGCCGACGGCGTCATCGACTTCAACGACTTCCTCGAGTTCCTCAACCGCTACAACACGCCCTGCCCGTGACTCACCGCCCCCGGGCCGCCGACGAATCCGCGACCACCGCGAACTTCACCGTCGCCTCCGCCTGGTCCGGGGCCCGCCCCTGCCGCGTCGGGCCCAGGTCGCGCACCGTCACCCGCAGCGTGTAGTTGCCCACCGAGAGCGTCTGCGGCAGGTCGATGGGCTGCACCAGGAAGAAGTCGCGGCGCTGGTTCCGCGAGACGTCCAGCACGCGCTGCTCGGGCTTGTACCACTGCAGGCTGCCGTCGGCGTCGTGGATCACCCGGACCTCCTGCGTCAGCTCCACCGCCCAGTTGCCGGGCGTGGTGTGGGCCTGGTGCGAGTGCCCGTCGACCTCGACGTAGAGCACGGCCCGCACCGCCTTGCCCGCCGAGAACGTCAGCGTCGGCACCGGGTCGTACTGCCCGAACCCCTCCACGCGCGTGCACAGCGTCGCGACGGGCAGGCGGACGCTCGCAGCCCCCGACAACGACCTGGCCGCCGTCGCCAGCAGGTCCGCCGACCGTGCCGGGCTGCCGGGGTCCGAGGTCTGCGTCACCCGCCCGGCCCAGTCGGTCAGGAGTGTGCTGGCCGCGGTCAGGGAGCGGAGCTCAGGCGGCGAGAGTCGGGCGACGAGAGCCGAGCCCGAGCTGTTCAGCTCTCCCTGGAAGCCCGGGAGCGCCGCGGGGTGAGTCGCCGCGATCGCCGACAGCAGCAGCGCGTCGGGCCAGGGCGTCGGGCTGGTGTTGACCCGCTCGCGCAGGTGCTCCGTCACCTCGCGGAGGCGCTCGGCCAGGCGCTGCTCGGGCGGGCGCGTGTCCACGGGCGGCGGCGCGGGCTCCGGGGGCGGCGCGACGACCGGCACGGGCTCGGGCCCGGGAGCCGCGTCGGTCGCCGCCGGGGGCGCCGGGTCGGGCAGGCGCTGGCGTGGCGGGCGCGTCGCCGCCGCCTCGGCGGGCTGGTTCAGCAACGCCTCAAGATCGCGCGCATCCTGCTCCAGTCGACCCGCCAGCCCCTGCGGCTCCTCCAGCGCGGCCAGCCCGGCGTTCACCGGCGCGGGGGGCGGCTCGCGCCGCGACGATCGGTCCGACGCGCACGCCACGAGGGCGAGCCCGGCCATCAGGATCAACGGGTGTGCCGCGGTCTTCATCTCCAGCCTCCTGCTCGGGCTGCGGGCGCGCAGCGGGGGCCTCATGCCCCGAAGAGTCCATCGGCACGACAAGGGCTCGCCCGTGAGCGAGTCGCCGGGTCCCACGACTGTGCCGCTCGGGGCACAGTCGTGCCGACGGGGCACGGTCGTGCCGGTGGAGCACAGTCGTGCCGACGGGGAGAGCACGACTGTTCGCCGAGCCGAACAGTCGTGGCACGGGTTCCGGGTGCCACGACTGTGCCGCTCGGGGCACAGTCGTGCCGGTGGAGCACAGTCGTGCCGGTGGAGCACAGTCGTGCCGGTGGAGCACAGTCGTGCCGGTGGAGCACAGTCGTGCCGACGGGGCACAGTCGTGCCGGTGGGGAGAGCACGACTGTTCGCCGAGCCGAACAGTCGTGGCACGGCGGGTGCCACGGGTCATCGGGCGCTTCGCCCGATGACCCGTGCGGCTGTCAACGCCCGTCCGGACGCCGGCACGGGCGACCGCCGGGCGGCTCGCCCGTGGCACCCGCGGCGTCCGCCCGCGCCTTGGTGCACGTTCTTCCGACTCACGCCGCTAGCGCCGACGGGTCAGGGCCCCGAACCGCAGGGCCAGGATCTCCAGCCCGCGCTCGGCCTCCCCGAACCCCGACTTGGACCGCGCATCGGCCTCGACCGTCGCGCGGAAGAGCCGGTGGGCCCGGTCCGGGTCGGTCTGCTTGGCCAACTCCATGATCCGGTCCCCGGTCGGGCCCCACAGGCGCAAGGGCCCCCGGAGCGACCAGGGGTTCTTCCCGCCCCGCACCGCACGCGAGAGCGAGTGCACCTTCCGCGCCAGGTCCATGAAGGCGTAGGCCAGCGGCGGGGCCGAGTGTCCGCTGATGACGATCATGTCCCGCAGCCGCGACAGCGCGTGCCCCGGGTCGCCCCCCAGCAGCGCCGACTGGACGTCCCAGACCTCCTCCTCCCGCGTCCGCCCCGTCAGCGTCGAGACCAGCTCGGCGGTGATCACGGGGACGGCCTTGGGGTCGTCGGGGTCAACCGCGGCGGTCGCCAGTTTCGCCAGCTCCGTGTCCAGCAGACCCAGGTCCGACCCCACGCGGTCGACCAGGGCGACGGCGGCGTCGCGCTCCAGCCTGGCCCCGTGCCGCTTCGAGGCCATGGCGCACGCCCGATCCGGCGCCTCGTCGAGCGAGGGCGGCTCGCAGCGCACGACCGCCGACGCCATTTCGTCCAGCTTGCCCGCGTGCCACTTGGTCGAGCGCAGCACCAGCGTCGCCATGTCGCAGGGGTTCTGGGCGTAACGCTCGAAGAGCGGGCGGGCCCCCTCCTTCACCACCTGGTCGGCGTGGTCGACCACCACCAGCTTGTGCCGGGCCATCAGCCCGAACGAGCGGCACTCGTCCAGCACGTCGGCGGGGGCCGCGGACTGCCCGTCGAACCGGAACACCTCGACCTCGCCCCTGGCCTTGCCGAGGGCCGCACGCAGCTCCTCGGTGTGCGACGCGTGCAGGAACACCTCGGGTCCGTGCAGGATCACCACGCGGGCGGAGGCGTCGAGAAGGGGCGGGCCTGGCGGAGCCTTGTGGGCCACGCCCTGAGGCTAGCCCGCGCACCGCCGACGGATCAGCCGGATCCCTCGCTGCCTCGAGGCCCCCTCGCCTCGATGCCGCTCCTCACGCCCACCCCGCCCGCACCGCCGCCAGCGTGCTCCCCGCCAGTACCACCCACAGCACCACCGCCTGCGCCATCGCCCGCCAGCCCACCTTCCTCAGGGCCGCCACCGTCAGGGCCGAGCCGATCAGGAAGAGGGCGCCCTGGAACCCCGACGTGGCGACCAGCCGCACCGCGCCCGCCGCCTGGTCCACGCCCGGCACGAAGGTCCGGGCCACGCTCGCCAGCAGGAAGGGCCCGATGAACCAGGGGATGGCCGGGCCCCTGACCGCGCCGGCCCCGCGGCGCGAGAGCCACGCCGCCCCGAGCGTCAGCGGCAGGATCCACACCACCCGCGTGAGCTTGACGACGTTGGCGGTGTCCAGGGCGGTCGCGTCGGACCCGTTGTAGTGCGACGCCGCCCCCACCACGCTCGACACGTCGTGGATCGCCACGCCCGCCCACACCCCGAAGTCCCGAGGCGACATCTCCAGGGCGTGCCCGATCAGCGGCAGCGCGTACAGCCCCGCGGCGTTGAGGACGAAGACGCACCCGGTGGCGACGGCCATCGCCGGGGCCGACGCCCCGATCGCCGACCCCACCGCCGCGATCGCCGACCCGCCGCAGATCGCCGTCCCGCTGCTCACCAGCGTGCCCACCTTGCGATCGACCCCGAGCCCGCGCCCGAGCGCCAGCCCCAGGGCCATCGCCCCGCCGATGGTCGCGACCGCCAGCCCGAACCCGTCCCGCGCCGATTCCGCCAGCGCCCCAAGGTCCATCCGGAACCCCAGCAGCACCACGCACCCCTGGATGAGCAGGCGGCTCAGGCGCCGGCTCGGGCCCGGGAACACCGCCAGCCCCGCCAGCCCGAGCGCGATCCCCACCGCCAGCGCGATCGGCGCGCTGCTCCAGGGCCCCATGCTCGCCAGCCCCGCGCCCACGAACACCACGCCCGACACGCGCCGCGCGGGCTCGGCGGCTCGGGTTGGATCGGGGGGCGTCAAGCGGCCGCTACTCTAACCCCAACCATGAGCGAGCATGTTCCCGCCGTGCCACTGCCCGCCCCCTCGCCCCTGGCCCGGCACTGGCGGCTGGACCCCGGCGTCGTCCTTCTGAACCACGGGTCGTTCGGGGCCTGTCCCATCGCCGTGCTCGACGAGCAGGCCCGCCTGCGCGACCTCATGGAAGCCGAGCCCGTGCGCTTCTTCGTGGAGATGTTCGACCCGCTCATGGACGCCGCCCGGGAGGCCCTGGCCCGCTTGGTCCGCTGCACCGCGGGCGAGCTGGTGTTCGTCCCCAACGCCACCACCGCCGTGGCCACCGTGCTGGCCCACCTGGAGCCCACGCTCGCGCCGGGGGACGAGGTGCTGACGTGCGCGCACGAGTACCCGGCGTGCCTGAACAACCTCCGCCGCGCCTGCCGCCGCACCGGGGCCGTGCCCCTGGACGCCCCGATCCCCTGGCCCGTGCGCGGGCCGGAGGAGGTCGTCGACGCGGTGCTCTCGCGGGTCACGCCCCGCACGAAGGCGGCCATGCTCAGCCACGTCACCAGCCCGTCCGGGCTGGTGCTCCCCATGCATCGGATCGTGCCCGAGCTGGAGCGCCGCGGCGTGCGCACGATCATCGACGGCGCCCACGGCGTCGGGTTCCTCGACCTCGACGTCGGCGCCCTGGGTTGCTCCTTCTACACCTCCAACTGCCACAAGTGGCTGTGCACGCCCAAGGGCTCGGCGTTCCTGTTCGTGCGCGCCGACCTCCAGGCCGACTTCCGCCCGCTGGTCCTCTCCAACCACGCCGAGCGTCCCAAGTCGGGACGCCGACACCTGCACACCGAGTTCGACTACGTCGGCACCGACGACTACTCCGCCGTGATGTGCATCCCCAGGGCCATCGAGGTCGTCGGGGGCCTGGTCGGGGGGTGGGACCGGGTTCGGGCGCACAACCGCGACTTGTGCCTCCGGGCCCGGAGGCACCTGTGCGCCGTCCTGGACATCGAGCCCCCGGCCCCCGAGTCCATGATCGCCGCCCTGGCCACGCTGCCCCTGCCCCCCGCCCGCCCCGGCGAGGCCCCGGCCCTCTACCACGACGCCCTGCAGGAACGCCTCATCCGGCGTCACGCCATTCAGGTCCCCGTCTGGACGGCCCCGGCGGGGTCCAGTAACCGTGCCTTCCGCATCAGCGCCCAGTTGTACAACTCGATGGGGCAGTACGAGTACCTGGCCCGGGCGCTGGCGGAGGAGCTGGCGATCGAGGCTCGGGGGTAGCAATCCGCGCTTTCTTGCGCCTGGGCACGGCGTTACGCTGTTGTGGGGGATCGGAGGCGGTCATGGGGACCCGGACGGTGGAGCGGAGCCCGGCGGAGGTGTTCCAGCGCCTGGCGGGCGTCATCCGGTACTTGGAAGGGCTCGAGGGGCGGGCGGACCTGGACGTGCTGGCGCGGCTGCTCCAGGACGCCCAGGTCACCCGCGAGGACATCAAGTCCGTCTGCGTTTTCGGGGACCGGTCGTATCGGCGGAACACCATCAGCCGGGGGCCTTGGCACGAGCTGCTGGCGCTGTGCTGGCGGAGCGGGCACTGCACCCCGATCCACGACCACCGGGGGAGTTCGTGCGCCTTCCGGGTGGTGGAGGGGACGGGGACGGAGGTGCGGTACAAGGTGACGCCATCGGGGCTGGCGTGCCCGGCGGAGGCGGTCTCGATGGCGCCCGGGTACATCTGCGCGGCCCGGGACGAGGACATCCACCAGGTGGCCAACCTCCAGGCGCCGGGGGTGGACCTGATCACGCTGCACGTCTACTCGCCCCCGATCCAGAAGATGCACACGTACGAGGGGACCACGGGGAGCGTGGAGTGCGCGGAGTTCAAGTGCTGACGGGGCGATGCCGGGATCCGCGGGCGGACCCGTTCATCCCGGGCGTGCGGATGCGCACTGCGGGGTGACGACAGGTTTTGAGGGGGTTGCGCCGATACTGTTGGCGCGATGTCCGCCCTTCCGAATCACGCCAGCGCCGACCGACTCGCGCCCGACCCGCGGAGCCAGGAGCGGGTGTCGGTGTTCCGGGCCCACTGGGCGCTGGATCCGGACCTGGTCTTCGTGAATCACGGGTCGTACGGGGCCACGCCGCGGGCGGTGCTGGAGGCGCAGGACCGTTTCCGGGCACGGATGGAGCGGGACCCGGTCCGGTTCTTCAAGGTGGACCTCGAGCGGCTGATGGACGGGGTGCGGGAGCGGATCGCGGCGTTCGTGGGGTGCGACGCGGCGGGGCTGGCCCCGGTCCAGAACGCGACGGTCGCCATCTGCTCGGTCTTCGCCAACATCGACTGGAAGCCCGGCGACGAGGTGCTGGTCACCGACCACGAGTACGGGTCGGGGCTCAACGAGCTGGCGCGGCTGTCGGCGCGGCGCGGCATCCGGGTGGTGACGGCGAGGGTGCCCTTCCCCGTCTCCGGGCCCGACGCGGTCGTCGACGCGGTGATGGCGTGCGTCACGCCGCGGACCCGCCTGGCGATGATCAGCCACATCACCAGCGCCACGGCCCTGGTGTTCCCGGTGGAGCGCCTGACGCCGGCGCTGCAGGGGCGCGGGGTGGACGTGCTGGTGGACGGCACGCACACGCCCGGGCAGCGTCCGATCGACCTGGCGTCGCTGGGGGCGGCGTACTTCTGCGGGAGCTTCCACAAGTGGGTGTCGGCGCCCAAGGGGACGGGGTTCCTGTACGTCCGGCCCGACCGGCGCGCCGGGTTCCGGACGGTGGCGCTGTCGAGCCGGGCCAACAAGGAGCGGCCCGAGCGGGCCCTGTTCCTTCGCGACTTTGACTACATGGGGACGGACGACTACACGGGCCGGCTGGCGATCCCGGCGGCGCTGGACTTCGTGGGCGGGTTGCTGCCCGGGGGCTGGCCCGCGGTGATGAGGCACAACCACGACCTGGCGGTCCGCGGCCGCGACGCGGTGTGCGGCGCGGCGGGGCTCTCGCCCGGCGGTCCCGACGCGATGCACGGGTGCATGGCGACGCTGGTCATCCCCGAGGCCCCGGCGGGGCGCCCGACGCTGTACGACGATCCGCTGCAGGACGCGCTGTACGAGCGGCACCGGGTGGTGGCGCCGGTGTGGCGGTTCGACCCCACGGGGGCCCGGGTCGTGCGCCTGTCGGCGATGCTGTACAACACGCTCACCGACTTCGAACGCCTGGGGGAGGCGCTGCGCGTCGAGCTGGCGCGGGAGCGGCGCGGCTGAGGTTCAGGGGCGGGCCGCGTGCCGACCGGCCGGGCGGGGTTCGATGACCGCGGCGCCGGCCTTGGGCGCGAACAGGCGCTTGGCCTCGCCCGCGACGTAGAACGAGCCGGTCACGAGGATGAGGTCGTCGCGGTGGGCCGCCGACTGGGCGATGCGCAGGGCCTCGGCGACGCCGGGGGCGCACTGCATCTGCTTGCCGGTGAGTTCCGCGAAGCGGCGCTGGAGGTCCTTGGGCTCGGCGGCCCTCCCGGAGCCGGCGCTCCTGGTGAAGATGATCTTGTCGGCGCCGCGGGCGAGCTTCTGGAGCATCCGCGGCACGTCCTTGTCCGCCGCGCACCCGAAGATGACCACCGTCGAGTCGGGCTTGACGTAGGCGCCGACGGCCTGGATGAGGTTGTACACGCTCTCGGGGTTGTGGGCCCCGTCGATCATGACCATCGGGGCCCGCGACACCACCTCCATCCGTCCGTGGTTGGGGGTGCGGGCCAGCCCCTGCGCGACCTGGCGCTCGGGGGCGGCCAGGCCCCGCGCGCGCAGCTGGTCGAGGATGGCAAGGGCCAGACCGCAGTTGTGGGCCTGGTGGAGCCCCTTGAGCGGCACCGGGAGGTGCTCATAGGCGGAGCGCGGCGAGGAGAGGCTGACGCGCACGTGCGGGCCCAGGTCGGGCGTGGCTTCGAAGCGGTGCGTGAACTCGACGTCCTTGCCCAGCGTGATCAGCGGGCAGCGCGTCGCCTCCGCCGTCTGCCGGAACACCTCGTTGACCCCCGCGTCGCTCTGCGGGAAGGTGACGCAGGGCACGCCGGGCTTCATGATCCCCGCCTTCTCGCGGGCGATCAGTTCGAGCGTGCCCCCCAGGAGCTGGGTGTGCTCGAGCTGGATGGCGGCGAGGGCGGCGACCTCGGGGCGGATGACGTTGGTCGCGTCCAGGCGACCGCCCAGGCCGACCTCGATGACGGCGACGTCGACGGCCTGCTCGGCGAAGTGGCAGAACGCCAGGGCCGTGACCAGCTCGAAGAAGGTGGCGTGCCCGTGCTTGCGGGCGACGGCGTCGGCGGCGCCCGCGACGCGCTTGAGCAGGTCGAGGAAGTCGCCCGGCTCGATGCGGCGCTGGTTGATGCGGACGCGCTCGCGCATGTCCACCAGGTGCGGGCTGGTGTAGAGCCCGGTGGTGTACCCGCAGGCCTCCAGGCACGACGCCGTCATCTCGCAGACGCTTCCCTTGCCCTTGCTGCCGGCGACGTGGACGCTCTTGAAGCTGCGCTCGGGGTGCCCCAGGGCCTCGGCCAGCGCGTGCATGCGCTCGAGCTTGAACACGTCGGCGCCCAGGTTCTCGGGCCGCGAGCGCTCGACGTTGGTCTGCTCGCCCAGCCAGGCGACGGCTTCGTCGTAGGAGTGAAGGGAACGGGCGCCCTTCCTGGCCGGGGCGGCATGGTCGTTGGGCGGGTCGACGCTTCCCTTGTCGTGACCTGGGGTGCGCATCGCGGGCCGATTGTACCCCGCGAGCCCGCCGGCCCCGCGTCCCGAGCGCGCGACACGCCGGGGCGTCGGAGGGCGCGGCGTCGCCCGGGTCAGGGGCGGCCGCCCGCGCTCGCGAGCAGGCCCACCATGTCGCGCACCGCCGCCCGCAGCCCCACGAAGACGGCGCGGCTGACGATCGAGTGGCCGACGTGGGCCTCGCTCACGCCGGGCAGCGACGCCGCCGGGATGACATTGGCGTAGTTGAGGGCGTGCCCGATGTTGAAGCGGAGCCCCCGGGCGCGGATGGCCTCGCCGGCCCGCGCGAGCCGCCCCAGTTCGGCGGCCAGCCCCGCGTCGCCCGGGCGCCCCGCCGACAGGGCGAAGGCGTGCGCGTAGGGGCCGGTGTGCAGTTCGCACGCGGCGAAGCCGGCGTCGGCGGCGGCGCGGACCTGCGCCTCCTCGGGGTCGATGAACGCCGAGGCCTCGATCCCCGCCCCGGCGAGCCGAGCGACGACCGCGCCGAGGCGCGGGGCCTGTCCCGCGACGTCGAGCCCGCCCTCGGTGGTCACCTCGCGCCGCCCCTCGGGCACGAGCGTGCACATGTGCGGGCGGAGGAGGAGCGCGACCTCGGCCATGGCGTCGGTGGCCGCCATCTCGAGGTTGAACTTGACGCGCGTCAGCTCGCGGCAGACGGCGACGTCGCGGTCGTTGACGTGGCGCCGGTCCTCGCGCAGGTGCATCGTGATGCACGCCGCGCCGCCCAGCTCGGCCTCGTGCACCGCCCGTGCCGGGTCGGGCTCGGCGAGGGCGGCGGGCCCGGCGCCGGCGGCGCCCGTCCGGTAGCGGGCCTCGCGCAGCGTGGCCACGTGGTCGATGTTCATTCCCAGGACGGGCATGGGCGGTATTAAAGGAGGCCCGCGGGGTCGGGCCGAGGGCTCACAGGCCCTTCTTGAGCTCGTCCAGGACGGTGCGCGAGACCGAGGCGTCGCCCAGCGTGCCGACCTTGATCGAGACCAGGGTCGTGCCGTCGGTGACCTTCCGGAGGTCGATGTCCACGGACGTCGCGTCGGCCATCCGGGCCCGCACCACTCCCTGCAGCACGTCGCTGCGGGCGCTGGTCGTCGCGAACTTCATGGCCTTGACGGCCTTCTCGGCGGCGGCGAAGGCGCGGTCCAGCGGCGCGTCGATCGTCGCCTCCAGCTCGCGCGTCACCGCGTTGAACGACCCCGTCTGGGGCGGCGGCGACGACGAGCACCCGCCGACCGGCACCACGGGAAGAAGGAAGCAGGCGGCGACGATCGCGGTTCGACAGGGCGACATGGACACCTCCTGCCCCATTCTATCGGCACGCCTCACGCCTCGACGTTGAGCACGCGACCGGCGGTGATGGAAGTGGCGGCGGCGTTGCGGTCGGCGGGGTGCCGGTAGAAGGGAAGCGACACCCCGTCCGTGGGCGGCGTCGCCTTGAAGTCCACCTGCCCCGCCACGCGCTGCGCGACCAGCCCCCGCGCCGGCGCGCCGATCTCGACGTGGTCCGACGCGCGCATCGCGCCCGCGGGAGGCGCCGGGGGCGGCGCCGCGGCCGACGCCCGGAGGTACTGCCAGATCTGCCAGGGACCGATGGGCGGGGTGGTGGTCATCGCGGAACGGGTTCCACGCGGGCCACAGGGCTCAGCCCCGGGCCTGCCGGCCACGCCCGGCCTCCGCCGGGAGATCGCCAGTGTACCCCGCGCGGGGGCGGGGCGTCTACGGGCCCGCCAGGAGCGCGGCAACGGCCTCGCCGTCGCGGTCGCCCCGGGACCTGGCCCAGTCGATCGCGGTCCAGCCCTTGCGATCGGCGGCGTCGGGCTTGGCCCCGCCCGCCAGCAGGAGCCGGGCCTTGTCGACGCTGCCGCGCTCGGCGGCCCGCATCAGGGGCGTGACGCCGTCGCGGTCGGCGCTGTTGGCCTGGGCTCCGGCCGACACCAGGGCGCTGACCATGTCGGCGGGGGCGTCCCCCGAGCAGGCGACGGAGAGGGCCGTCACGCCGTCGGAGTCGGGCTGGTTGGGATCGGCCTGGTAGGTGAGAAGCATGCGGACCTTGGCGGGCTCGTCGGAGCGGGCGGCGGCCATGAGGGCCGACTCTCCCCAGCGGTTGCGGGAGTTCACGTCGGCCCCGGCGCGGATGAGCAGCTCGACGGACTCGGCGGTGCCGCGACCCGCGGCGAGCATGAGCGCCGTCCAGCCGTCCTCGCTCCGCATGTCCACGCGGGCCTGGGCGTCGAGGAGGGCGCGGAGGGTGGCGGCGTCGCCCCACCCGGCGGCGTACATCAGGGCCGTCTTCCCGTCCCCGCTGGTCGCGTTCACCTTGGCGCCCGCGTGGAGGAGGGCGGCGACGGCGTCGGTCCTCCCGGCCAGCGCCGCCAGCATCAGCGGCGTCATCCCCTGCCGCCAGCGCTCGCCCAATCCCAGCGGGCGATCGACCGGGATCCCCTGCTTGAGACTCGCCTGGAGGGCGGGCACGTCGCCGCGCTCGGCGGCGTCGTGGATGGTGCCGGCGGGCGTCGCCGCCAGCAGCGTCTCCGGGCCCGGCTCGATCTGGAGCCGATTGACGGAGCTGATGAGCAGCGCCCCGAGCACGAGCAGCGCCCCGATGACAATGAACGCGGGAACCCGGTTGGTCTTGGGCATGGGAGCCTCCGGCGACTCGACCCATAGGGTACCGCGGCGGGGGGCGATCCGCGTCGGGGATCGCCGGGCCCGAGGGGTCGATAATCGGTGATGAACCTCACCGCCGGAGTGCTTGCGACCGTGCTGTCCGCCGCCGCCGCGTTGGGCCAGAGCGTGTACCCGTCGGGCGCGGTGGCGGCCGATCACGTGGTGGCGTCGCGGGCCGGGGCCCGGATGCTGCGGGAGGGCGGGAACGCCGTCGACGCCGCGGTGGCCGCCAGCTTCGCCCTGTCGGTCACGCGCCCCTACTCGTGCGGGATCGGGGGCGGCGGGTTCATGGTCGTGCACCTGGTCGACGACCCGCGGCACCCGGGGTCGGGGCCGGTTCGGGCGGCGTTCAACTACCGCGAGACCGCCCCCGCCTGGGTCGGGCCCGACACGTTCGTCGCCCACCCCGACCCGATCGCGCCCGCGCGGGGGGGCAAGAGCGTGTGCGTGCCCGGCACCGTCGCCGGGCTGCTCGCGGCCCACGAGCGCTTCGGGCTGCTCTCCCGCGGGGCGGTGCTGGCGCCGGCGATCGAGGCGGCCGAGGCGGGGTTCGCGGTCGACGACCATTACATGACGAGCGTGCGCGAGGACGTGCTGCCGTTCTTCGAGCGCCACGCCGACGCCCGTGAACGGTTCGCGTTCGTGTGGTCACGGTTCCTGCGCGAGGGCAGGGTGGAGAAGGGGGACCTGGTGCGGCTGCCCGAGCAGGGCGGGGCCCTGCGCCTGATCGCGCGCGACGGGGCCGCGGCGTTCTACGCGGGTCCGGTGGGAGACGCGATCGTGCGGGCGGCCAACGCCGACGGGGCCCGCCTGACCATGGACGACCTGTCGCGGTTCGCGGCCGTGCGGGCCGAGCCGATCGCGAGCCACTACCGGGGGCTGACGGTGCTGGGGATGCCGCCGCCCAGTTCCGGGGGCGTGGCGGTGGCGCAGGCCCTGGAGATGCTGGAGCGGCGCCCGGAACTCCTGACCGCGGCGCACAACTCGGCGGCGTACGCGCACATGGTGGGCGAGGCCCTCAAGCACGCTTTCGCGGACCGGGCCCGGTGGATGGGGGACCCGGCGTTCGTGGAGGTCCCGGTCGCGGCCCTGCTCGACGAGGGGTACATGGACGCTCTGGCGGCGCGGTTCGACGGCGCGCGCACGCTGGCGAGCGAGGCCTACGGCTCGTCGCCCGCGGGCGAGGACGCGCCGGAGGACTCGGGCACCGCCCACGTGAGCGCGGTCGACCGCTGGGGCAACGCCGTCGCCTGCACCGAGACCGTCAACCTCATCTTCGGGTCGTTCGTGACGGCGGAGCCCTTCGGGTTCGTGCTCAACGACACGATGGACGACTTCACGGCCCGCCCGGGCGCGCCCAACGAGTTCGGGCTGGTGCAGAGCCGTCGCAACGCGATCGAGCCGGGCAAGCGGGCCCTGTCGAGCATGAGCCCGACGATCGTGCTCGACGGGGAGGGTCGCGTGCGCGTGGTCGCGGGGGCCGCGGGCGGGCCCCGGATCATCTCCTCGACCCTCCAGGCCACGCTCAACGTGCTGCGGTTCGACATGCCCGCGGGTCAGGCCTTGTCGGCCCCTCGCTTTCACCACCAGTGGAAGCCCGACGTGCTGTGGCTGGAGCGGGCCCTGGGCGACTCGCCGCTGGCGGAGGGGCTGCGGGCCCTGGGGCACGACGTGCGCCCGCGCGGACCCATCGGCAACGTGCAGATCATCCGGCGCGCCGAGGACGGGTGGGACGCGGCGGCCGACCCGCGGAAGGGCGGGCTCCCCGATGGGCACTGACGCGGGTTTGGCGGCCCTGGCCCCGCCCGCGGCGCCGGTCGCGGGCGTTGTCTCGCCGGGCGCGCGCGTCGCTGCCGTCGTGGGCGCGCACGCCGCCGTCGACTTCTACTCGGCGCTGATCATCCCGCTCATCACGGTGCTGGAGGGTCGCCTGGGTCTCTCGCCCGCCAGGGGGGCGCTGCTGATCGGGCTGGGGTCGGTCTGCTCCGGGCTGATCCAGCCCCTCGTGGCGCTGGTGTCCGACCGCCTGGGCACGCGGGCGTTCGGCTGGCTCGGGCTGGTGGCCGCCGCCGTCGCCATCTCGCTGGTCGGGCACGCGTCGACCTTCGGGCAGCTCGTGATGCTGCAGGTGGTCGGGATGGCGGGCGTGGGCGCGTTCCACCCCGTGGGGGCCGCGGCGATCGGGCAGCTGGCGGCGCGGCGACGCTCGGCGGGCGTCGCGGTGTTCTTCTCCATGGGCATCGTGGGCGGCGTGAGCGGGTCGTTCGCGTCGCCCTGGTTCGTGCGGGCGTTCGGCCTCGGGGCGATGGCGTGGCTCATGATCGGGGGGCTCATCGTCGCGGCCCTGCTGTTCCGCTCGCTCCGGGGCATGGAAGCGAGGTCGCCCGGCGCCCACCGCGAGCACGCGGCGCTGCCGGCGCCCGAGCGCCGGGCCCGCTGGCGGGCCGTCGGCCTCCTCTACGTCGGCAATGTCCTGCGCTTCATGGTGAACCTCGCCCTGGTCACCATCCTCGTCCGCTGGTGCGAGGCCCACGCCCTCGCCAAGGCGGCAGCTGCGTCGCTCACGCCCGAAGTCCGGCTGCTGGCCTCGCAGGTCAACGGCCCGCTCCAGGGGGGCATGCTGCTGGGCATGGGGCTGGGCGGGCTGGTGCTGGGCGTGGTGGTCTCGCGCCACGTCGAGAAGGCCGCCCTCCTCTGGACGCCGCTCCTCTGCGCCGGCGCCATCGCCGCGATCCCGCACACGCCCTGGCCCGCGGCGGTCTTCGCGCTCGCGGTTGCTTCGGGCGTGGGCTTCGCGGGGGTCATGCCCATCACGATCTCGCTGGCCCAGAGGCTTCTGCCGCACCGCACCAACCTGGCCTCGGGGCTGATGATGGGCGGGGCCTGGGGGCTCGGGGCCCTGGGGCCGCTGCTGGCCCAAGGCGTCATCGATGCGCCGTGGGGCGGGCTGGGAGTCGCGGGGTGGGTGGTGGCGGGGCTGCTGGCCCTGGCGGGCGTCATGGCGGCCCTGCTGCCCGGCTCGGTGCTGCGCTCGGCCGGGTCGTGAGCGTTACCCGCCCGTGACGGGCGCGCGGACCCCTCGGGCGTATACACAGGTGCTGGACCCCGCACAGGAGCCTTGTCATGCGCACCCTTGTCCGACCCCTGGCCGCGTCGCTCGTGCTGGTCGCCGGTTCGGCGTTCTCGGCCCGGGCCCAGGCGCCCCTCGACGCCGACAACCTCGTGATCCCGCAGGTCCGCACGCTTCCCTGGCGGGAGCGGGCCGGGCTGGTGCGCCTCAGCGCGGTCGAGGCCTCGGTCACGATCAGCGACCAGGTCGCGACGACCGAACTGGTGCTGACGCTGGAGAATCCCACGCCACGCCCGCTGGAGACGCAGGTGCTGGTGCCGGTGCCGGCGGGGTGCGCCGTGAAGTCCTTCCAGCTCGAGGGCGCCGGCCCCACGCTCGAGGCCAAGCTCCTGCCCCGCGACGAGGCCCGCCGCATCTACGAGGAGATCGTCCGCCGCACCCGCGATCCCGGCCTGGTCGAGTTCATGGACCAGCAGCTCATCAAGACGAGCGTCTTCCCCGTGCCCCCCAACGGCGCCCAGAAGGCCCGCATCGTCTACGAGCAGGTCCTCAGCGCCGACCTCAACCGCGTCGAGTACGTCCTGCCCCGCAGCGACGCCATCGCCACCTCGGGCGTCACGTGGACGTACAACATCCGCGTCCGCAGCGGGTCACCCATCGCCACGCTCTATTCGCCCAGCCACGAGCTGTCGATCGAGCGCGTCGGGCCGGGCGAGTTCAAGGCCCGCGTCACGCCCGCCGCCGCATCGGCCCCCGGCCCGCTCCGCCTGGCGTACCTCACCGACGGCGGGCGCGAACTCACCTCCAGCGTCATTGCCTGCCCCGACCCCGAGGGGGGCGGCGGGTATTTCATGCTCCTGGCCGCGGGCCTCGACGCCGGGCTCGACGCCCCCGCCCTCAAGCGCGAGCTCACCCTCGTCCTCGACCGCTCGGGCAGCATGCAGGGCGCCAAGATCGAGCAGGCCCGCAAGGCCGCCCTCCAGGTCATCGCGGGCCTGCGCGAGGGCGAGCTCTTCAACATCGTCGATTACTCCGACACCGTCGCCACGCTCTCGCCGCACCCCATCGCCAAGGACGCCGGGGCGATGAAGCGCGTTGAGGAGTACCTGGCGAACATCCGGGCCGTGGGCGGCACCAACATCCACGACGCCCTTCTCGAGGCCGTCCGCCCCGCTCCCGCCGCGGGCGTCGTCCCCCTGGTGCTCTTCCTCACCGACGGGCTGGCGACCGTGGGCGTGACCCAGGAAACACCCCTCCGCGAGGCGGTCGCCAAGGGCAACGCGCACCAGCGCCGCATCTTCACCTTCGGCGTGGGCTTCGACGTCAACGCCGCGCTGCTCTCCGCGGTCGCGCAGAAGAGCCGCGGCGCCAGCACCTTCGTCCTCCCCGACGAGGACATCGAGGTCAAGGTCGGGCAGGTCTACCGCCGGCTCTCGGGCCCCGTCCTCTCCACGCCGAAGCTTGCCGCGCTCGACGCCAAGAGCGAGCCGGCCCCGGGGCTCATCGCCGAGCTCCTGCCGGGCGAGTTGCCCGACGTCTTCCAGGGCGACCAGGTCGTCGCGGTGGGGCGCTACACGGGATCGGTCAGCGGCCCGGTCCGCATCCGCCTCGAGGGCGTCGGCCCGAGCGGACGGCGCAGCGTCGACGCGACCCTCGACCCGGCCCACGCCTCCGCCGTCAACTCCTACGTCGCGCGCCTCTGGGCCGGGCGCAAGATCGGGTTCCTGATCGACCAGATCCGCACGCTCTCGTCGGATGCGCCGTTGCCGCCGGAGGACCCGCGCATGAAGGAGCTCGTCGGCGAGATCACGCGGCTGTCGACGCGGTTCGGGATCCTGACCGAGTACACGGCGTTCCTCGCCGCCGAGGCCGGCGCGATTGCGCCGTTGGCCGACGCCTCTCGCGAGACCGCCCTCAACCTGGCCCCCGCCGCCACGCTGCGGGCCGGGGCCGGCGGCGTGGGCGTGCAGACCCGCGTCGACGCCCAGCGGGCCCAGCAGCAGTCCATGAACGCCGGGCTCTTTGTCGCCGCCGACAACACCGTGCGGGAGGCCGAGGGCGTGCGCCAGGCCGGGGCCAAGTCCCTCTACCGCCGCCAGTCGCGCTGGATGGACTCCGAGCTGGTCTACGCCATCCAGGCCGGCACGCGGAAGCAGGAGGACAAGCCCGACGAGGTTGTCGAGTTCGCCTCCGCCGAGTACTTCAGGCTGGCGGACCGCCTGGCCCGCGAGGGGCGGCAATCGGCCCTCGCCCAGGCCGGCGAGATCGAGCTGCTCGTCGCCGGGCGTCGGATCCTGATCCAGGGGCAGTAATCGAGGAACACGGGGGCGTGCCCCCGCGTCCAAACGGGCGCGGGGGTACATTGGACAACGCCGATGCCGAACGCGACCGTGCTGGTGGTGGAGGACGACGCCGCGATCCGCCGGGGGCTCGTGGACGCCCTCAAGTTCGCCGGGTATCGGACCGCCGAGGCGGCGGACGGGCAGGCGGGCCTCGACGCCGCCATGTCCGCCGGCGTGGACCTGGTGCTCCTGGACATCCTGATGCCGAAGATGGACGGCGTGGAGGTGCTCCGCCGCGTCCGACGCAACGGGCGCACGGTCCCCGTCATCTTCCTGACCGCCCGCGGGACCGAGGAGGACCGCGTGCGGGGCCTGCGCGCGGGCGCCGACGACTACGTCGTCAAGCCCTTCGCCGCGACCGAGGTCCTGGCCCGCGTCGAGGCGGTCCTGCGCCGCTCCGCCGAGCGCCCCTCGCCGGTCCGCCGACTGCGCATCGCGGGCCTCACCGTCGACTTCGAACGCCGCGAGGTGGAGCGCGACGGCTCGCGCGCCGTCCTGCCCGAGCTTGAGGGGAAGGTGCTGGAGTTCCTGGCGGGCAACCGCGGGCGGGCCGTCAGCCGCGACGAGCTGCTGCGGAGCGTCTGGGGGGTGGACCCCCGCGGCATGCAGACCCGCGCGGTCGACATGGCCGTGGCACGCCTCCGCGAGCACCTGGGCGACGACCCCGTCGACCCGCGCGTGATCATCACCGTGCGGGGGAAGGGCTACATGCTCGCCGAATCCCCCAACGACGCGCCGATCGGCGACGATCGGGCCACGGGGCAAGGAGGACCGGGTCCCTGAATGCTGGCCACGCGCGTGCGAGCCTCGGCGGTGTTCATCCTGTGCGCGGCGGGCCTGACCGCCGCCATGGGCTGGGTCACCCACCGCGCCCTCACCCTCGAACGCGCCGAGGCCCTCGCCCGCGCCCAGGCGGCCCAGCAGGAGGCCATGCGCCTGGCCCTCTGGCGCATGGACTCCACCCTCTCCACGCTCCTGGCCCAGGAATCGGGCCGACCGTTCTTCCATTACCTCGCCTTCTACCCCGCCAACCGCCCCTACGACCTCCCGCTCGACGCCCTCAACCCCGGCTTCGCCGAGGACGGCATGGCCCCGTCGCCCCTCCTGGCCGGACCCGCCGTGTCCACGCTTCCCGCCGCCCTGCGCCTCTATGTGAACGTCTGGCCCGACGGCAGTATCTCCTCGCCCCAGGTGCCGCCCGAGGCTCTGGGCGAGCGGGCGGCCCAGCACCTCGAGAGCCTCGGGCTCGGACGCCACGACCTCGAGACCGCCAGGACCGACCTCGCCGCCTTCAACGCCATGTTCGAGCCGCAAGCCGCACTCGCCGTCCTCGCCGGGCAGACCGCGGAGCTCGGCGCCACGCTGCGGAGCGCCGAAGCGCCCGCGACGCCCGCCCCCATCGACGCGCTCGCGCCGTCCCAGCGCGGCGGCGAGCAGCAGGCCCGGGTCTCCGCCAAGGAGTTCGAGGCCCGCCGACAGGTCGCGCAGGCCGCCAACATCCAGACCCCCACGCCGCCCGAGGCCGCCCGGGAACTGGGACCGACCGGCGTCCATTCCGCCGGCATCGCGCTGCTGACCGACGCCGCCGCCCGCGCGGGCGGGGCGGCCGCGTCCGACCGCGCACGCCGCGATGAGAGCGAGGTCCGCCCAGGCCCGGAGGTCGGCCGCTTCCGGGCGATCTGGATCGGCGCGGACGACGCCGGGCCCCAGCTCGTCCTGCTCCGCAGCGTCCGCGCCGGCCCGCGCGAGTCCTGGCAGGGGCTCTGGCTCGATTGGCCGGCCCTGCGCACGCACCTGCTCCGCCAGTGCGCCGACCTGCTGCCCGGCGGCGACCTCGTCCCCGTCCGCGAACCCGGCCCCACCGATCCGACCACCCAGCCCCTCGCCGCCATCCCCGCGCTCCTGGCGCCGGGCGCGGCGCCGTCCATCGACGCCCTCGTCGCCGGGTTCTCCCCCGCGAAGCAGGCCGTCGCCGTCGGGTGGGCCGCCGCGGTGCTCGCCCTCGCCGCCATCGGGCTGGTGCTCCGCGAGGCGGTCGAGCTGAGCGAGCGCCGCGGGCGCTTCGTCTCCGCCGTCACCCACGAACTCCGCACACCCCTCACCACCTTCTGCCTCTACAGCCAGATGCTCGCCGACGGCATGGTGGGGGAGGAGGATCGGGCGGCGTACGTGCGCACGCTCCGCGACGAGTCGGGGCGACTGGCCCGCATCGTCGAGAGCGTCCTCGACTTCGCCCGCCTCGGCTCCGGACGCGGGCGCTCCCGCTGCGCCCGCGTGCCGCTGACCGGCCTGATCGAGCGCGCGCGACCGTCGATCACGGCCCGCGCCGCCCAGGCGGGCATGCGCCTGGACCTCGACGCCGAATCGTTCGCCGGGCTTGTCGCCACCGCCGACCCGGCCGCGGTCGAACGCATCCTCTCCAACCTCGTCGACAACGCCTGCAAGTACGCCGCGGGGGCCGCCGACCCGGTCATCCGCCTGCGCGCGCACCGCGACGCCGGCGCCGTCTGCCTCCGCGTCTGGGACCACGGCCCGGGCGTGCCCCAAGGCGAGCGGGCCACGCTCTTCAAGCCCTTCAGGCGCGGGAAGACCCAGGAATCCGGCTGCACCCCGGGCCTCGGCCTCGGGCTTGCCCTGGCGCGGGGTCTGGCCCGGGAGATGGGCGGCGACCTGGCCCTCCTCCCGGACCACACCCCCGGCGCCACCTTCGAACTCCGCCTGCCCGCGGCGGACTAGGCGATGGTTCCGATAACCTGAT
>Ga0194120_10000431_pt1 | contig 78882 bp, 61 predicted proteins | sample TA2MahCa65mmetaG_FD_148642 | JGI IMG/M metagenome (GOLD analysis project Ga0194120, IMG submission 148642) | Freshwater microbial communities from Lake Tanganyika, Tanzania - TA2015019 Mahale Deep Cast 65m | ecosystem: Environmental > Aquatic > Freshwater > Lake | place: Tanzania: Lake...
AATTCTCAAGAGAAAATTAACGTGTCAAATCGAATTGTTTTCGTTTGACTTACCTTTTGTTTCATTCTCGCGTGAAGCAAGAATGAGTGCTATTGTTTCCCAACTTTCAAAGATCTTCGGCCGTTACCAGCCTACCCGTTTTTTGAACGGGAGTGCGAAGGTAAGCGCCCATTTATTTCTACCAAATTTTTCAGTATTTATTTTCCAACAAAACCTGAATTATTTAGCTTGAAAATCAATTATTTCTTAAAGATCTGTTCCCGTTTTTTCAAAGCGGACGGCAAAGATAGAGCAATTGGAGTTACTGACAAACATTTGAGTAAAAAAAATCTGAAATAATATTGATTATCAACAGAACACAGGCCCCTATTAGGTTTTGAGAGTTAGAAGCCCACCTTGACTAGAAAAAGTCCATGGGGGGGAGCCACAAAACTAGCTCTGGTACAATCCTTTGCAGCAATAATCTCTTTGAATTGATCTAAGCTTATCTTTTCTCTTCCCACCTGTAACATAGTGGAAACAAGTGCCCTTACCATCCCCCTTAAAAACCGATTGCCTTTTACTGAATAGACCAAATAACCTTGTTCTTCTATCCACTTACTTTCAGTTAACTGACAGATAAATGTTTTTACTTGTGTATTGCGTTTTGAAAAACTGGTAAAATCGTTTATTGATAATAATAATGTTGCAGCTTGGTTTAACAGGTCTTTATTTAGTGGGTAGGGATAAAACCAGGCTCTGTCTTCTTTGAAAGGGTCTTTTGTAGAATACAGGTAATACTGGTAATGTCTATATGTGGCATCAAATCGACAGTGTGCATCTGCGCTTACTTCTTGAATGGCTTTTATAGTAATGGAAGAAGGGAGAATGGCGTTCATCTTATAGATAAACTGTGAATGAACCAATGCATCAGTATCAAAATGAAAAAAGTTTTGCAAGGCATGAACTCCTGCATCTGTTCTAGATGAACCAGTCATGCTAATCGTTGTGCGTTGTAAAGTAGCAAAGGCTTTTTCAATTTCGGCCTGCACTGTCCATGCGTTTTCCTGAGATTGAAAACCGCTGTATGGAGTTCCTTTGTACGCTACTTCTAAAAAATATCTAGGCATTATTGAAGCATCTCTTTGAGACGAATTACAAACTCAGGATTTTTAAACACGACATACAAATCAGCAAAACGAGAACGATCACTCACGTATAACCAAGCCTCCAATAAAAAATCATACCGTCCTTGGTCTGTGTCAAATTTTTCAATTAATACTGCTGCTTGAGACACAGTCAGACAATATTTTTGAAGCGACTTGCTGATCAACAACACTCGTTTAAGATCACCGGTCAAGGTGTTCATAGTAGCCAACAACTGATTCAGTTGCTGAGGAGTGGCAATAACCGAACATCTTGGGTTTGTTATAACCTGGGATTCGGGTATAACAGTTGTAGTATCTTTTGGTTGTGCGGGCACGATCGCTGGTTGCTTAGCTTCTTCTCGCGCATGTAAGCTTGCATCGCCCGCAGCCATAGCAAGAAGCGCTGAGAATTCGTCCGGCATTGTGGTGGACTTGGCCCGAGTTTCCGCTAACGGATTCCTCTTTTTCCCATATTGTATCAACAAGCTTCTCCAATCCAATAGCCCCCATCCCTTTTCACCATAATCTTTAAGCAAGTACCCTCTGTCTGATTGAAATACGTCCAACGTAAAATATTGTGCAGGCCAATTTTGTCCTGGAAAACTAATGGTTATCTGATAAGCTGTGTCGGTCAATTTGGACAAAATCAAATAACCTGATTTTGATGAACTGATTGTATCTGCATTGATGATTACTGAAAAAAGTTGAGCAGGCTCCGATTGTATATATGCAAAATTTGAGCGTTGTGCGCTCAAGAAATAAGTTGAACAAAATAGTAAAAGAACAAGAAGGAAAATTCTCATTACGTTTTTTGGATTTAGCACTTAAAAATAACTATTAAAAGCTACCACCTTCCGCCGGCCCCGCCTCCTCCAAAACTTCCTCCTCCAAAACCGCCAAAGCCACCTCCTCCAAATCCTCCACCTGAACCTCCACCTGAACCGCCACCCCAGCCACTTCCTCCGCTAAAACCACCACCCAGCCAAGGGCCACCGATCCAACCTCTATGACCACGACGGTTAATCATGGTGCCTCCCCCACGTGATGACAATATTGATATGAGTATCAAAAGAATCAAAAAAACTATTGAAGGGATACTAACTTTAGGCGACTTTCTTTTTCTTCTTTCCAACTTATATTCTCCTGCCGATGCTTTTGTTAGTGCATCGATTGCTTTCTTAAAACCTAAAAAGTAATTTCCTTCTATTAACGATGGAATTAATTCATTCTCCAGTATGGCATCAGCTGTAACATCAGGAATGGCTCCTTCAAGCCCATATCCTATTGCAATATAGGCGTCTCTGTTTCCCTCTTTGCCTCCGGTAGAAATCAACACTACCACTCCATTATTAAATGCTTGGCTTCCTATTCCCCATTTTCTACCCAAAGCAGTTGCATATTCATTTGCTGAATAACCCTCCAAACTTTCCACTACCACAATGGCAATTTGATTGGAAGTGCTATCATCAAAAGAAACCAATGTTTTTTCTAGAAAATCAGCCTGTGGCTTTGTTAAAAACGTAGCTGATTTGGTAAGATCATTGTATAGTCTTGCAGGATTGGGCCTTGCAGGCAAACTTTTTTCTATTTGTGCAGCAGCAACTGTTACAAAGAAAAAGTAGAAAAATAAAAGGTAGCCCGTTGCTTTCATCGGCCAAAAGAAAGTTCGTCAGATAATTCGTTCTTGTCTTTATCTCCCTCGTAGGGGAAATGAGTGTGCAATGCCGCACCAATTTCTTGGATGGCTAAACAAATGCCTAGAGTAGGATCTTTTGCTTGAAATGCAGAAATAATCCTATCCACTTGGAGTTGCCAAAATGCTGTTCCTAGTTTTTCATGAATACCCTGGTCGCCCCAAATCGCTATTTGACGATCCTTGATTGCCAAATAAAACAACACTCCATTTCTAGCAGCTGTCTTATGCATTTCCAATTGGAGAAATAATTCGGCAGCACGATCTGCTGCGTTGATATAGCTGCATTTACTTTCAATGTACACGCGAACCTCACCGCTTGTTTTTTTCTCGGCCATGCCAATTGCATCTTGGATAGCCATGCGATCCTGAGCTGAAAAAAAATGAACAGCCTTTTTATTAAAAAGTGAAAACAAGCTACTTAATATTGAAATTAATGTCGGGTGCTTTCTCGGCACCTTTGTCTGCTTCGTAGTAAGACTTTTCAGTAAAATTAAATAGTCCGGCAATGATATTTAATGGGAAACGCTTTACACGCACGTTGAAATACTCAACAGCCTTGTTATAATCCTGGCGTGCTACATTGATTCGATTTTCAGTTCCTTCTATTTGTGTTTGAAAATCTTGAAATGCTTTAGTGGTCTTTAAGTCAGGATATTGTTCAAAAGAAGCGATCAGTCGACTAAATGAACCCTGCAAATTAGCTTGTGCTTGTTGATAGGCTTGTAATGAGGCGGGATCATTGATGTCAATTTTAACCTGTGTGGCAGCTGCACGAGCTTCTACTACGGATTGCAAGGTAGACCTCTCGAAATTAGCAGAGGCCTCTACTGTTTTGATAACACTTCCATACAAATCACTGCGACGCTGATAATTTGTTTCAACATTACTCCAAGCTTTTTTCACTCCTTGATCTCCTGAAACAAATCCATTGTAAGTATTGCATCCCCAAAAACCAAAGATCAAAAACAAACCTCCGATAATTAAGAGCGTAAGCGTAGTTCCTTTCATATTGATTTTATTTATACCGCAAATTTAACGTAAAAGAAAAGTATACGATAAGTTAAAAAATAACGTGGCGTTCGCCTTGATTAGGATTGCCGGACTGCTGCAATTCCGGGTAACATTTTCCCTTCGAAATACTCCAGGAGTGCTCCTCCCCCGGTTGAAACATAGCTAACTCGGTTAGCAAATCCAAATTGATTGACCGCAGCAACTGAGTCTCCGCCACCTACCAATGAAAATGCGCCTTTTTCAGTTGCACGGGCTACTGATTCAGCTATAGCCAAAGTGCCTGCCTGAAAAGGTTCCATTTCAAAAACACCCATTGGACCGTTCCAAAGTATGGTGTGGGCAGATGAAATAACGGAGTCAAAATCTATTCTGGCTTTTTGGCCGATATCCAACGCCATCCAGCCAGTTGGAATAGCGCCACTATCACAATTAGCGATGGTTGCATCTGCTGCAAATTTATCTGCAATGGTGCTATCTGTGGGCAAATGAATGGTAACGCCTTTTGAGGCAGCCTTATTCAATAGTTCAGTAGCCAGTGTTAATCGATCCTCTTCACAGAGTGAATTGCCTATCATTTTTCCCTGTGCTTTCCAAAAAGTGTAAGCCATCCCTCCGCCAATTATAATATCTGTTGCGCGTTCCAATAAATTTTCAATGATCAGTATTTTATCGCTGACCTTTGCCCCACCAATAATAGCCACAAATGGCTTAGTAGACTCATGCATTACACGCATAGCACTCGCAACTTCTGCCTCCATCAATAAACCAAATACTCTTTGCTGTGGAGAAAAGAATTGAGCAATAATTGCGGTAGAAGCATGTGCTCGATGAGCAGTACCAAATGCATCGTTTACCCAAACCGTTCCTAATTGGGCCAATTGTTTAGCAAAGGCAACATCACCTTTTTCTTCCTCTTTATAAAATCGAAGATTTTCCAATAGGAGTACTTCGCCAGGCAATAAGGTTGCAGCTAATTTTCTGGCCTCTTCTCCAATGCAATCAGGTGCAAACTTGATTAGAGTACCAGGAAGTAATTGTTGTAAACGCGCCACCAAATGTTTTAATGAAAACTTATCAGTGGGGCCATCTTTGGGCCTGCCTAAATGGCTCATTAAAATAACAGACCCGCCTTGTGATAAAATTTGTCGAATGGTTGGTAAGGCAGCACAAATTCTTGTGTCGTCAGTAATTTGTTGTTGTGCGTCTAGCGGAACATTAAAGTCTACCCGCACCAAAGCTTTTTGGTTGCTGAAAGAATAGGACGCAAACGAACCTTGCATTAGCGAATTAATTTTGCAAAGTAATTTACTGTTCTAACCAATTGGCTTACATAACTCATCTCATTATCATACCAACTTACCGTCTTAACCAACTGATGATCTCCAACGGTTATAACTTTGGTTTGTGTGGCATCAAAGAGTGAGCCATAGCTAATACCGATGATGTCAGTACTAACAATTTCGTCCTCTGTATAACCAAAGGATTCATTAGCGGCCGCTTTCATAGCAGCATTTACTTCCTCAACGGTAACTTTTTTGTTCAATATTGAAATTAGTTCTGTGAGTGAACCGGTAATAGTTGGAACACGCTGAGCACCTCCATCCAATTTACCTTTCAATTGAGGCAATACCAATCCAATTGCTTTTGCAGCACCTGTACTGTTTGGAACGATGTTTCCGGCAGCAGCCCTAGCTCTGCGCAAGTCACTTTTGGGATGAGGAGCATCCAATGTGTTTTGGTCGTTTGTATAGGCATGAATGGTTGTCATATGACCCACTGTAATCCCATATTCCTGATCCAGCACTTTTGCCATGGGTGCTAAGCAGTTGGTGGTACAAGAGGCACCGGAGATTACCGTTTCCGTTCCATCCAGTATCTGATGATTGACATTGAATACCACTGTCTTTAAGTCCCCAGTGGCAGGAGCAGAGATCACCACTCTTTTTGCGCCTGCACGTAAATGCGCTTCTGCTTTATCCTTATCAGTAAAAAACCCTGTGCACTCCAATACCACATCCACATCATGTGCAGCCCATGGAATTTGCGCTGGATCTTTTTGAGCGTATATCTTCAAAATATCATCGTTAACGATGATTGAATCTTCATTAGCCTTTACTTCGGCATCGAAACGGCCTTGTGCGCTGTCGTATTTCAATAAATGAGCTAAAACCTTTGGACTGGTTAAGTCATTAATAGCAACTACATCAATGCCCTCCATGTTGTAAATTTTCCGGTATACCAACCTTCCAATTCTTCCAAAACCATTGATTGCTACTTTAACAGATGCCATATATAAATTTTAAAGATGCAAAGGTAAAGCATGGAGACGAGATTTGGTTGGCTAACAGTAGCACCCTATCTTTGCCGCTCCTAAAACGGCCCGTTCGTCTAAGGGCTAGGACACCACCCTTTCACGGTGGTGATACGGGTTCGAATCCCGTACGGGCTACAAAGCCTTACAGCTTGGCTGTGAGGCTTTTTTATTTCAGTTTGCTCATCAACTATAGCAAAGTAATAGTTTTGTTGAAATTATATAACTATGGTAGAAGCCCTGATTTCACTTCTTTCTTTGATTGTCCTTGAGGTAATACTGGGGATTGACAATATCATATTTATATCCATTTTGTCCGACAGGCTTCCTGGTCAGCAGCGAAAAAAATTAAAGTTTTGGGGGCTTATGCTGGCCATGTTAATGCGTTTGCTTCTACTGGCATTCATTGCCTGGATTCTTAAACTAGACACAACGTTATTCTCCATAGGCACTACAGCATTTACCGGCAAAGGCTTGATATTACTTGCGGGTGGACTATTTCTATTGTATAAAAGCACAAAAGAGATCTATCATCAAACCGAAGTGGCCGACAATCCAATGGCTTCCATCCCTGTCAAAGCCTCATTTGCACAGCTCTTGGGCGAGATAGTGGTTTTAGATCTGGTTTTTTCAATAGACTCTATCATCACGGCTGTGGGTATGGTACAGGAACTCTGGGTCATGTATGCTGCCGTAGTCATCACTGTTGCCATAATGATGATTGCAGCAGGACCGATTAGCGATTTCATACGCCGACATCCCTCTTTTAAAATTTTAGCGCTTTGTTTTTTGCTAATGATTGGAGTAGCTCTGCTTGCAGATGGACTAGGATTCCATATTCCCAAAGAATACATTTACTTCTCCATGGCATTTGCCTTTATAGTAGATGTGATTCAACTGAAAACGATTTCCAAAAAAACAACTCCTACTGCTGATTAATGGAATTTACTTTTTTCTGAAAAACAAGCGAACAGGAACGCCAGTGAAATTAAAATGTGAGCGCAACTGATTTTCCAAATAATTTTTGTAAGGAGTTTTGATATCATCTGGAAAGTTGCAGAAAAATGCAAAGCTGGGAACAACCGTTGGTAGCTGCGTGATAAACTTGATCTTTATAGGATATCCCCTCACCACCGGTGGGTGATAGGCCTCGATTGCTTTAAGCATTTTTTCATTCAGCTCAGATGTAGGGATCCTTTGCTGTCGGCTGGCATAAACTTGAAGCGCCGCCTCAATGGCTTTGTGAATTCGAATTTTTTCTAAAGCAGACACAAATAAAATAGGAACATCGTTAAAGGGAGCCAATCTTTTTCTAAGTTCTTTTTCGGTTTGAATAGCAGTGTTTGTTTCCTTAGCAATTAAATCCCACTTATTGACTAATAGCACAATTCCCTTTCCTTTCTTAACAGCCAAACTATAAATATTCAGGTCTTGCGCAGTTAAGCCCTTTTCTGCATCCAATAGCAACAAACAAACATCCGCTTCATCCATGGCTTTGATTGCACGGATCACCGAATAAAATTCCAGGTCCTCATGGACTTTTGCCTTACGGCGAATGCCTGCCGTGTCAATTAATACAAATTCCTTTTGAAATAAATTGTAATGCGTATGGATTGTATCACGTGTAGTACCTGCGATATTACTTACAATGGTTCGCTCCTGTCCTATCAATGCATTTAACAGGGAGGATTTTCCTGTATTAGGTTGACCGATAATTGCAATCTTAGGGAGCTTATTTTCTTCGACTTCCTCGGTGGAAAGCTCAGCCGGCATCAATGCAGTAATGGCGTCCAATAATTCCCCTGTGCCACTTCCACTTGCTGCAGCAATAAAAAATACCTGCTCCAGTCCAAGGGAGTAAAACTCAGCCGCTTCCAATAATCGCTCGTTATTATCCACTTTGTTCACCACAACAAATACAGGCTTTGTGCTTTTTCGTAGTAGCCCAACCATTGAGTCATCTAGGTCAGTACGGCCTGTTGCTGCATCAACCATAAATAAAATCACATTAGCTTCTTCTAAGGCTACCAGCACCTGCTTGGCAATTTCTCGCTCAAAAATATCTTCACTTCCGTGCACAAACCCTCCCGTATCAATTACATTAAAATTTTTACCATTCCAATCAGCTACCCCGTATTGCCGATCTCTGGTAACTCCTGAGATGTCGTCCACAATAGCCTTACGTTGTTCTAACAAACGATTAAACAAGGTGCTTTTTCCAACATTAGGCCTGCCTACTATTGCAACTGTAAATGACATATTAATATCCGTATTCGTTCAAAAATAATTCATTGTCTCGCCATCTAGGTCTCACTTTTACAAAAAGCTCCAAATAAACTTTTTCTTGCAAAAATGCTTCGATGTCCTTTCGCGCTTCGGACCCGATTTTTTTTATGGTAGCACCTTGCTGACCCAGAATAATTCCTTTTTGAGTTTCTCTATTTACAATGATATCAGCAAGAATGCGAACCAACCCTGGCTTTTCTTTAAACTCCCTGACCATCACGGCCGTGTGATAGGGAATCTCTTCCTCCATGGTATCAAAAATCTTACCTCGGATAATTTCTCCTACAAAAAAACGCGTCTGCAAATCGCTGATTTGATCCGAATCGAAAAAAGGATTGCCTTCTGGTAAAAATGGCAATAGTTCTTGAAGCAAAAAGGATGTTTTTTCATTTTTTGCCGAAATCGCCACCACTTTTTTACAATAAGGTTTCTTGGAAAAATACAGCATGGCCTCTTGCAATTTGTCTTTGCCAACTAAGTCCTTTTTATTTAAAACAACAATAGCAGGCACTTTTAATCTTAATGAACTAAACAGTTGGTCACTGCGCTTCCAATCTTGCTTGAGATCCACTAAAAGAATAGCCAGGTCTCCATCCTCTAATGCACTTCGCACAGCTCCCATCATACGCTCATGCAGCTTATACTGAGGCTCAATAATACCCGGCGTATCAGAAATCACAATCTGGTAATCAGCAGTACTTAGTATTCCTTTAATGCGGTGTCTGGTGGTTTGCACCTTTGAAGAGACAATAGCTAGCTTTTCTCCCATCAATGCATTGAGGAGGGTGCTTTTCCCGGCATTTGGGAACCCTAATATGTTTACAAATCCAACACGCATGTGAGTCCTATTCCAATTAAAAAGTCCGCCTGAGGCGGACTCTTGGTTGCGAAGGGGAGGATCGAACTCCCGACCTTTGGGTTATGAGCCCAACGAGCTACCGCTGCTCTACTTCGCGATCTGGAGTGCAAATATAGAATTTTTTAGCCCCCCTTCCAAACAAAGTCTCCAATCATCTATTTTATGTAGGTTTGTGCAGTACAGCACATTTGTTTATTGTGTTGCTCCATGTTTTCGGGGTGTTTCTGATTGAATAATCAGTTGCTGAGATCAAACCCGTTGAACCTGGTCAGGGTAATGCCTGCGAAGGGAAGAAACCGAAGCTATTCTTCTGCGCTACATTCCCTCTACATATTAAATTGTAAACTATGAAGAGGTTGTTCATTGCCATCGGATTGTTACTCACCCAAGTTTCATTTGCACAGAGGCTGTACAAAATAGATAGTATTCCAAGCGACAGTTTTTATACACTAGCTCCAGTTGCTGTCCGTGCCGTGCGTGTCGGGGAAAACACTCCATTTACCAGAACTAACTTATCTAAGAAGGAAATTCAATTGGCCAATCAGGGAGCCGATCTTCCTTTTATACTAAATAATACACCCTCCATAGTCATTAACTCAGATGCCGGAAATGGAATCGGATATACGGGAATGCGAATTAGGGGCACTGACGCTACACGTATTAACGTAACCTTAAATGGAGTTCCATTCAATGATGCGGAAAGTCAGGGTACTTTTTTTGTAAACTTGCCAGACTTTAGCTCTTCTGCCAGTAGTATACAGATTCAACGGGGTGTGGGGACTTCATCCAATGGACCAGGAGCTTTTGGAGCCAGCGTTAATATCAGTACGGCAGAGACCGAAAAAGAAAAGTATTTAGAATTTAATAACAGCATTGGCTCATTTGGAAGCCGTAAGCACACTTTACAATTTGGGACTGGTCAATTAAAGGGGTTTAATTTTTCAGGTCGCCTCTCCTCTATCATGAGCGATGGGTTCATTGACAGAGCAAGTAGTAACCTGCGTTCATTTTATTTTGGAGCAGGTTACAGTAAGGACAGTAATTCGGCATTACGACTATATGTTTTTTCCGGAAAAGAAAAAACGTATCAAGCCTGGTACGGAGTGAGTGAACGTGATCTATTAAGTGGAAACAGAACTATTAATTATGCAGGAACTGAAGCATCTGGTTCACCATATAAAAACGAAACAGATAATTACCATCAAACTCATTATCAGTTTCACTGGGAAAAAAATAGTAAAAAACAATATCGATTCAGCACTGCGTTTTTTCTAACCAGAGGAAAGGGTTATTACGAACAGTATAAAGCCAAGGAACGATTTACCAAATATGGTTTGACTCCGCCTACGCTGAATGGAGTAGTTGTAGAGCAGTCGGATTTTATCCGACAACTCTGGTTAGACAACTATTTCTATGGCAATAACAGCACGTTGCAACTACAAAAGAAAAACACGGAGTGGACAATAGGAACCACGATTGCTCAATATCAAGGTAAGCATTATGGAAAATTGATATGGGCTTCTATTAGTAGACCAAATTTTCCGCATACTTGGTATAATAACAATGCCACTAAAACTGAGAGCTCCTTCTATATAAAACAGCAAACCAAAGTGGGTAATGCTGTTTTTTTATACTATGATTTACAAATAAGAACAGTAAATTATCGTATACAGGGTTTTAGAAACAATCCTTCGCTTTTTGTGAACAACCACTATACTTTCTTTAACCCAAAAATTGGCGTCACTTATCGCTCAGCAGGATGGAGGGCATATGCTTCTATAAGCAGCGGTGCGAAAGAACCAAGCCGAGACGATTTTGAGGCAGGAACTGCCACGCAACCATTACCTGAGAAGTTATACGATCTGGAACTAGGATTGGAAAGAAAAACAACAAGACTAAATACGGCCATCACCTGCTATGCAATGCAATACAAGAACCAGTTGATTTTAACTGGTAAAATCAATGACGTGGGTGCATACACCCGAACCAATGTACCAAACAGTCAAAGACTTGGTGTAGAACTTGAGGCCTCCTATATAATAAAAAAATGGATAACCACAGGTGGCAATCTTTCGTTCAGTCAAAATAGAGTAAAGAACCTGGAGGAATACATTGATGATTATGACAATGGCGGGCAAATAAAAAAGGTTTACAACCGCTCTACTCTCGCCTTTTCTCCTGCATGGATAGCGAATCAGTATATAACCATTACGCTGGTAAAAAAAGTAGAAGTATCACTATTTAGACGATACGTAAGCAGACAGTACCTGGACAACACAGCAAATATTCAACGCTCCTTAGACCCATTTTTTGTGCAAGACTTACGCATTAACTATTCTTTACAAACAAAAGGAAAGTACAGATTGATGTTCATTGCACAGGTCAATAATTTAACCAATACCAAGTACGAACCTAATGGTTATACATTCAGTTATTTTTATGGAGGAACAGTTCAAACCGAGAACTACTATTTCCCCATGGCAGGCAGAAACTACCTGTTAACCATAAACATTAAAAGATAATCACCACTACCTAATGGAGTCCATGCGCGGGCGAGCTTCCTGCAACCAAATGTCTATCAATTGACCTGGTCGAATCGTTTGAGCTACTTTGTCCTCATTCAAGGTTTGGGGACTTTGCTTAAAGATCCAAGCTGCTGCAGTGTCCTGAACTCCTGATTCTACTACAATTGCCCCGAAAGAAAGGCCTACACTATCCAGCAGCGTTTTAGCATTTATAAAATTCATACCAATAAGGGATGGCACCAATATAGGCTGATTCCCTACCCCGTCTCCTAACACCAATGTAATACCAGTACCTTTTTTAATTTTAGTTCCAGGGGCTATTTGCTGACCATTATAACGTTGTTCCAGCACTGCATTTCGGGCAAAATCAGGTCTGAACAATGTATCCTTCACTCGCAAATCCATTGTATTTAAAACCACTTCTGCATTTCTAAAGCTGTAACCTATCAAATTTGGCATTTCCATCAATGGAGGTTCTACGCTTCGTATAATTAGTAAAATGGTACGATTGGCTTTTACCACTTCATCTGCATCTGGAAATTGTTTGACAATTTGTAATGGAGGAATAGAATCAACGTATACAGAGTCCTGTACTTCCCAATCAAAACCCGTGCTGTCTAAAATACTTTTTGCCTCCTCCAAACTTTTTCCAACTAAGGAGGGAATAGTAGCAATTTTTCGTTGGTCTGTTAGCCATTCCAATGAAAGTAAAAAAAGTCCGAACAAAACAACAGCCACCACAACCCCCGCAATTATGTTTACTCCTAGTGACCTTTTAGTGATAAAATCAAACATAGCTTATAACTACCTCTGTTGATTGGTTAGGCAATCTGTTACTAATTGATCGTAAAATGCAGCTAAGGTCCAACCCATAGTTATTACTTGCTGCGGTATGATACTGGCTTCGCTTTGTCCTGGTATTGAATTTAGTTCAAGCATATAAGGACGCTGTTCCTTTTCGTGGTAAATAAAGTCGATGCGAACCACTCCCCTACATTGAAAAGTCTGATAAACGTGCTTAGCCATTGAAATGAGTTGATCAGCCCATGTAGTTGGAATTATTGCAGGCGTGATCTCTGTTGATTTCCCCTGGTATTTTGCCTCAAAATCAAAAAAGGGCATGTCAGGGTTAGCGCTAACTTCTGTAATTGGTAATACCGTGATAGTCCCGCCCCCATTGAACACTCCAACAGTAAACTCTCTTCCAGGAATCATTTCCTCAACTAAAACCTGAGCATCTTCTTGAAAAGCTTTTTCAATAGCTTGATATAACACTGTACCCGGCTGATTCACTTTAGACATGCCAATGCTGGAACCCCCATTATTAGGTTTCACAAAAACAGGTAATTGAAGTGACGATACACTTTTTTCCCAATCCATTTCATCACCGCGAATCAACAATACGGATTTTGCTACCGGAATTCCGGCAGCACCAGCAAATGCTGTTGCCACTCTTTTATTAAAGGTAATGGCAGAAGTAAAAGCATTGCAACTGGTGTATGGTAGTCCAATCATTTCAAAGTAACCTGGCAACTTCCCATCTTCTCCAGGTGTCCCGTGCATAGCCACGAATGCAACATCAAAAATCAACCTCTTGTCTGAAAGCGCTACTGTAAAATCATTCTTATCAACTGGCCAGCGAAGCCCTGTTTCATCCTGATAGTACCACCCTTCTTGAGTAATATCAATCCAATAAGTTTTATACTTAGCAGAATCCAGCTGTTGCTGGATAGTACGAGCAGTCCGATAGGAGATGACAGACTCCCCTGAATAGCCACCTGTTACCAGTGCAATATGAATGAGCGACATGTTGCTGACTAGATATGAAGTTTATCTTTCTTACTAAGCAACTCCTCTACAGTTTCGCGATAGAGTTCGTCAGGAATACAACAATCAACCGGACAAACAGCTGCGCATTGTGGCTCCTCATGGAAACCCTGACACTCAGTGCATTTATTCGGAGAAATGTAGTAAGCATCCTCAGCTATAGGTGCGTTCTTTTGCTGGGCTTCAACTGCTGTTCCATCCATTAATACAAAACTTCCCTTCACTGTAGTGCCGTCAGCAATGGCCCATTCTACTCCGCCCTCATAAATGGCATTGTTAGGACATTCTGGTTCGCAAGCACCGCAATTGATACATTCTTCAGTAATCTTTATTGCCATAAAATGGTAATTAGTTGTGGAGTAATTTTGTGTTCTACAAATTTAACGGACCAGCATGAAACTACAAGACCGAATTTCTTTACTTGCCCGACTAGGCTCTTATATGCAAAGTCAGGAACCGGACTGGCTTACCGCTCAGGAGAGAGCATCGAGTGAAAACGGGTGGTTCATTCCCTCCTTTTTGAGCACTGCAATAGTTTCTATTGCCAAAAATTGGCTTACCGAAGAAGCTTTAACAAATTGGGCAGCCACTGAGCAAGTTCCAGATGAGCAAACCAACCCCCAACTGGTGGGACTGGTGATGGCCGGCAACATCCCTTTGGTGGGATTTCATGATTGGCTTTGTGTTTTTATTACGGGTAATCATGCACAAATAAAACTCTCTTCAAAGGATAAGATTTTGTTTGCCCACTTATTAAATAAACTCTGCGAATGGGCCCCTTCTTTAAACGCCACCAATCAATTGGCGGAACGCTTAAATGGGTGTAACGCGTATATAGCTACCGGGAGCAACAATTCCTCCCGGTACTTCAATTTTTACTTTAGCAAATACCCGCATATCATTCGCAAGAACAAAACCTCAGTTGGAGTTTTACAGGGTAATGAAACCAGAGAAGAACTAGAACAATTAGCCTTGGATGTTCATCTTTACTTCGGCTTGGGATGCAGAAATGTTACTAAGCTTTACCTGCCATCAGATTTCAATTTTATTCCACTATTAGAAGCTTTTAAGCAATATAATTGGCTTTCGGATTTTCACAAATACAAAAACAATTACGACTACAATTTGGCGTTGTACATCCTGAACAAGCAATACTATATGACCAACGGCTCTATTTTATTGGTTGAAGAAAAAAATTGTTTTGCTCCTGTCAGTCAACTTAATTACGAGTTTGTGGATAATGCTGAGGCTTTGGCTCTTGAATTAAAAGGCCACCCGGACGTTCAAGCTATAGTAGGCAGGGACTATTTACCCTTTGGGCAAAGTCAGCACCCTTCTTTAGCAGATTATGCAGACGGAGTAAACACTTTAACTTTTTTGAACAAAGAAATGTTAAACTGGCACCCTACCCTGTGAAGCAGACTGACAGTTTGTTATTTTGCAAACCAGGCATAAAATTTGCTCACGCTCAACAAATCGTTCTCTACCTATGAATTGGAAACAATTATTGCTGATCATCGGAATCAGTACAGTAACATCAGTTAGCAGTGTTTGGCTATATGGAAAGTTTGCCAACCCTAATGCTGCCCAATTTGCGCAATCTACAGATGGAAAAACTCCGGCTAATTATGCTGGTTTTTTCAATGGAGCCCCGGGAGCAGAAGCCACCGATTTTACCAAGGCGGCTCAAGCAGCTGTTCCGGCAGTGGTGCATATTAAAACTAAAACCCCCGCCAAAAAAATCACCAACCAATTGCCTCGCAACCGGGGAGGAATGTTTGACGATTTTTTTGATCAGTTTTTCAATAATCCCCAAATTCAACCGGAACAACGTGCGTCAGGAAGCGGCGTGCTTATTAGCGACGATGGCTACATCGTAACCAACAATCACGTGATTACTGACGGAGGAAACGGCATAGCAGAAGAGATCAATGTTACCTTAAACAATAAAAAAACTTATAAAGCAAAAGTGATTGGGAAAGACCCAAGCAGTGATATTGCGGTATTAAAAATTGACGGCACAGGATTCCCCTATCTTATTTATGGAAATTCTGACCTGGTAAAGTTGGGGCAATGGGTATTAGCCATTGGTTACCCCCTCACGCTTGAAACAACCGTAACTGCTGGCATTGTCAGTGCAAAGGGCCGATCTATTGGCGTAAACGGACGTCAAAGTCAAACACCAATTGAATCCTTTATTCAAACTGATGCCGCCGTAAACCAAGGAAACAGTGGTGGTGCTTTGATCACTACAGACGGGCAGTTGGTTGGCATCAACTCTGCTATTTATGCTCCTACAGGAACCTATGCGGGGTATTCATTTGCCATTCCAATTAACCTCGCTAAAAAAATAGTAAACGATCTAATAAAATTCGGAGATGTAAAAAGACCTTATTTGGGTATTATGTCTGATGGCCGAAATGTAAATGCCACAGATGGCGTCTATGTAGGCACGGTAGCTCCAGATGGTGCTGCTGCAGCAGCAGGGCTAAGAAAAGGAGACATCATAAAAAAAATAAATGAGGTTCCTATTACATCCTGGAGTGAACTACAAGGCACCATTGCTTCATTGAACGCTGGTGAAAAAATTTCAATTCTCTACAAAAGAGAGGGTAAAGAATACACCACCACTGCATTATTAAAAGCCGACCAGGGTAATTTTGAAAATATCTTAGCAACCTCATTGGGCGAATTGCTTGGGGCTGAGCTGGAAAATGCCGATAAAAAAGTAGCGTTGCGTAATGAGGCTGAAGGCGGAATTCGGGTTAAGCGTATTCTGAAAGGTGGCCCACTTAGCAGAACAAGAATGCAAGAAGAATTTATCATCATCAGTGTTAATGGCGCTTCAGTAAAAACTATCGATGAGTTAAGCAAAGCAATTGCTGCTGTGCGTAGCGAAAACTTAAATCTGGAAGGTTTCTACGACGGCTATGAAGGGCTATATCGGTACCCGGTAATGCTTGCTCAAGAGGAGGAATAACTATTTGTGATAAACTAAATATTCCCAAGCCTGCATTTCAAATGGGGTGCCGGGCATGAACTCATTAGCTGCTCCTGAAAACGTGTTTTGATACACTCCATTGATCAGTGGGTCTATCAGGTCAAAATGTAAATCGTTTTTATCGGACAGGTTCAAAATGACCAACACTTCTTTTTCTCCTTGTTTTCGTAGGTAGGCGATCACCTGGTCAGGAGCAGTAGTTTTTATACGGTAAGTTTTACAAGTAGGGTCTCCAGCTCTGAGGGCTGGATGCTTTTTTTTCAATTGGATCAATGTAGAATAGAACAATTTCAAATATTCAGCATCAGGCCCTTTTTCGAATAAGTCCTTTTCAAAAAAAAGTACAGGTTTTCTATTGCCTATCTCTTGCCCCGAATAAACCAAGGGAACACCATTCCAGGTTAGACTAAACACGGCTAGCGCAGGAGCCATTTTACCATACTTTTGATACTCGGTGCCATTCCAACTATTTTCATCGTGATTGGAAGTAAACCAAACGTTAAGTGTAGGGTTTTCAACTTTATCGTAATCATTTAATACAGCATATAGGGAATCAATGGACCATTGTTGATGATAATAATCTTTTGCCCGGTGCATCCAAGTCCAAGTATAACTTGCATCAAATGCCTGACCATACTCCGGCCTCTCCAATTGATCGTACTCCCCAAACCAAAACAATGGTTTTAGTTGATCTAATTCTGCACGGGCTTCTTTCCAAAATTCTACTTCAACCCAAAAAGCCAAATCACAACGGAATCCATCAATATCAAAATTGGTGATCCAAAATTTCATTGCATCGATCATAGCGCGGCGTAGCGCTGGGTTAGAAAAATCCAACTCAATGATATCGTCCATGCCAGAGGCAATTTTAAAGGTACCCGTTGCCGTATCCTTCAAGTAATACTCCGGGAATTGTTTAGTCCATTGATGATCCCAACCAGTATGATTGGCCACCCAGTCAATGATAATCTTAAATCCCATTTCATGCGCTTTTGTTACCAGCTGTTTGAAATCTGCTTCCGTGCCAAACTCCGGATTGATACTAACATAATCCGAACAGGCGTAATAACTTCCCAACCCGCCTTTTCTGTTTTGTTTAGCAATGGGTGTAAGCGGCATAAACCACAATGTTTCAATTCCTAATTCTTTTAAACGAGGAAGTTCTTGCATAAAAGCAAGAATGGTGCCGCTAGCAGTATATTGTCTGAGATTGACCTCATAAATTGTTGTTTGCTTTACCCAATCCGGGGTTAGAAATGGTCCGTTCATACTGGTTGATTTTTCTGATACATCGTCTTGACTTGGCATAAGCTTGCAAGACATCAAGAAGAGTGAAAACGCAAACAAGCGAAAATTCATGGCGTTATTTTTAGCAATATACAAAAAAGAGGGGCCCTATCTTTGCGACATGAAAAGCTTTGACGTGCCGATCATTTATCGTAGTCCACTGATTAGTGCGATCAAGAAGAAACGAAAAGAGCAGGATAGGATGAAAAAGGACTTCACCCCTACACTGCTCGACTTTGGGCCACTTCAAATCTCAGTTGCCAGACATTTTGGATTTTGTTACGGTGTGGAAAATGCTATTGAAATTGCCTTCCGAACCCTTGATCAACATCCCAACAAACGCATCTTTTTACTGAGTGAAATGATCCACAATCCACAGGTAAATGCTGATCTGCAAGCAAGGGGGATTTGCTTTTTACAAGACACATCAGGACGCACACTCATTCCATTTGAAGAACTGCATAAAGAGGATATTGTGCTTATCCCCGCTTTTGGCACCACACTAGAAATTGAAATGCAACTACGCAACCGAGGAATTACTACTGAAATATACAATACCACCTGCCCTTTTGTTGAGAAAGTCTGGAATCGCAGCGAAGCCATTGCTAAGAAAAATTTCACCGTAATTATTCATGGTAAACCAACTCATGAAGAAACCAGAGCTACTTTTTCACATGCTGCCGTACATGGACCAGCAATGGTTATTAAAGACATGGAGGAAGCAAAACTCCTTGCCGAATTTATTCGAGGAAATAGACCCATGGATGATTTTTTCAATCATTTCAGCAGTCAGTGCTCAGCAAACTTTGATCCAATCGAGCACCTGAAACGCATCGGCGTAGTAAATCAAACCACTATGCTAGCCAGCGACACACAGGCCATTGCTGATTTTTTGAAAAAAACAATTTTAGAAAAAGAAAACTGTGAGGACCTAGTTGCTGATACCCGAGATACTCTCTGTTATGCTACATTAGACAATCAAACGGCTGTTCGAGGATTATTATCAACTCCGGCCGATCTGGCTATTGTGGTAGGTGGATATAACTCTTCCAACACTTCTCACTTAGTTGAACTCTGTGAATTACAACTTCCCACCTATTACATCGAAAATGCACAGAAAATCAGTACTGAAAATTCAATAAGCCATTACGACATACACGCCCAGGTTGAAAGAGTAACTGTAAATTTTTTACCGAGTAAAAGACCTCTTCAAATCCTGTTAACTAGTGGGGCTTCCTGTCCAGATGCATTGGTGGAAGGTGTAATTGAACGTTTATTAACCTTGGTGCCTGACGCAACCACACTTGATTCCCTTCTGAAATCCTATCAAGCGTAAAGCAGTTTATAGTACTCCTCTGCCATCCGATTGCTATCGAATGCAAAGCGGACATCTTGCATGCCATTTTTCATAACCTGGCGCCAGGTGTTGTAATCGTCGTAATAGAGAGGAAGAATTTCATTTTCTAAAATATCATAAAGTTTGTTCAAATCATATTCGTCTTGCTCGTGAACTGCCATGTTTTCATAATCAGCCTTAGGCACAACAAATCCGTTATGTCCATGATTGATAAATTCTGGAATCCACCCGTCATCAGTTGAAAAATTTACAGCTCCGTTCATGGCTGCCGTCATCCCACTGGTACCAGATGCTTCACGGGGAACACGAGGATTGTTAAGCCAACAATCTGCAGCCTGTTTTAAGCGTTTAGACAAGGTCAGTTCGTACCCAATTAAAACAGCCATGTTCTTATGCAATTTGCTTAAATGCACCAGCTGATTGAACTCGCTGATAGCTGGATGATCCATTGGATAAGGCTTGCCTGCCCAAATGAGCTGAACAGGGTACCGAGTGTTTGACATCAATTTGGCAAATCGTTCTTCATGGGTAGTAATTAAATCTGCCCGCTTGTATCCTGCAAATCGTCGTGCCCAAACTATGGTAAAGACGGAGGGATTAAACAGCTTTCCTGTTTGATCAGCCACCAACTCAAAAGCCCTTTTCTTCAAATATTGCTTTCTATCATCAATCCCATAATTATCCCCCGCTTCCATGAACCGATATAATTGCTTATCCGCCCAGTATCGCCAATTCTGAGCGTTAGTAATTGAGATGATTGGACTGATTTGATCTTGTTTTTCCCAAATTTTTCTTGACACTTCTCCGTGCAATTTTGAAACTCCATTAGAGAGGCGCGCAAACCGAAGTGCTGCAAAGGAATGATTGAACATATCTGCATCATCTCCTATCAATGCTTTTACTTCTTCTACAGTTAATCCGCAGAAATAGCTCATGCGATGGCAGAGAAAAATATCATGTTTTTCGTTACCAGCTTCCTCGGGAGTATGGGTGGTGAATACCACTCGTTTCCTTACTTCTTCCAGATCTTGATTAAATTTTCTGTATAAATAGAATGCAGCAGAAATAGCATGAGCTTCGTTAAAATGATATCGTTCTGGCTGGATACCTAATAGGTCTATTAATTTAGCTCCCCCTACCCCTAATAATATAAACTAAGCCACTTTAGTGGCCACATTGGCATCGTATAGACGATGTGTAATTGTTTGAGAAACATAATCATTCTCTGGCAAATCCGTAGTTAAGAGAAATAATGGAGCTGATTTGAAAGTTGAAGGGTTTAGATACAATGCTTTGACCCAAACTGGATGCTCATGAATGATTACTTGAAATTTAATACCCGTGTCTTCTAAAAAGCTATATTCTTTTTCATGCCAGGTAACATTTAAGGTTTGGTCCTGATTGCGAGCTTGATCATAGTATCCAAATTTCCAAAGTATACCTGTGCCCACCATGTTTTGCTGCAATTCGTAGGCGCTTCTTAAGTGAGAACCTGCCAAATAACCCAGACCGCCACTATATATTTTCAATGACTGATGCAAAGCAAACTCCATTGAAAAATAAGCAACACTTTTACTGAATTGATCCTGAATGGTAAAGGGAACTTTATAAGGAGAAAAACTCATAATGCGTATTTTTTACACGAAGCCGCAATTTAGCTCTTCTTTACAATACGCGGAGATTTTTTACGAGTAAACGAGCCATCAAATAAACACCCCGCATCACGTTGTGACCCACAGCTGCGTTCCTGCAAACGAACGCCCTGGCTGGTGAAAATAAATTGTAGTATACAAGGATCTCCCGCCTGTCTGTATTCTGCTTTGAACGGGGACTTCCAAAATGCTTCGCCTTTCAACTCTCCGCTACAGTCCCCATTTACTTTTTCAAAATGAATAAAAAAAGTGATTCGATCTGGTTTTCGCCCGTCGCGTATTGACACTAAATTCATTTTCCCCTGCGTGTAATCAGCGGAATATTTACGCATAGTGGCTAAGGTATCTATCGGGTTGATCAGTTCCTTTACCCTATCCTCTAAGGCGTCGGTCATGATTAACGTGAAGAATTTGGCCGCTTCATTATAAACATAAACAGCTTTGCCTTCACTGATTGTGGCATCTGCATTTTTTCTGAGTTGAAGCAGCGTAAATAAAAATTTTCTATCCACTAGCAATGATTGCTGAACGTCTTTATTGGGCAAAGGATAAAAGAATGTTGTTGCCGACTGGAAAACTGATTTTTTATCAAAGACCAGCACCAAAACCATGCGTTTACTTCGGCTTGTATACCTGATTAAAGTATACGTTTCTGCATCTGGCACTTCAATGCTACCAAGTGCATGAAATTGTGGTTTTTCTTTTTTATTGATCAGCGACCCAAGTATAGAATCAGGTACAATGTTTTTCAAAACAGGAACACTAATAGACAAGGAATCCGAAAAACGTTGAGTCAATATCGTATCCGAAATAGTTAGTGGTTTAGTAAGCGGGGTAAAAAAAGTAATAAAATCAGCGATAGCTACGGGTTCTTCTCCAGAAAGCAGGATTTTTTTCTTCTCGCTGCAGCCAGCAACTGCAAAGAGAAATAAAAGGCCCAATAGTTGAGTTCTCCAGCGAATCATTGAACTCAATTTACCCCTTTTTTAGTAATAGAGATCTTTTTACTCTTGGAGCAATTTTGTAATTTTGCATATCTCCGCCTTAGCTGATAATATGGATCAATTACAGCAATTTTTATCTTCGATTGGCCCCATTTGGGCGGCATTGTTAGCTACTACATTCACCTGGTTTGTTACTGCATTGGGCGCTTCATTGGTCTTCTTTTTCAAAACAATGAGCCGCTCTTTACTTGATCCTATGTTAGGCTTTACTGGTGGTGTAATGGTGGCGGCTAGTTTCTGGTCTTTATTAAACCCTGCCATTGAGATGTCGGCAACCATGTACCCTGGCTTAATATGGATGCCGGCTGCAGTTGGATTTTTAGCTGGAGCCCTTTTTATTTTTATACTGGATAAAGTAACGCCGCATTTGCACATCAATTTTGGTTTGGAAGAAACAGAAGGAGTTAGAACAAAATTGCATAAAACCACACTGCTAATTTTGGCCATAACCCTGCATAATATTCCAGAGGGATTAGCGGTGGGCGTATTGTTTGGCGCAGCTTCGCTGGGAATGGAAAATGCTTCGCTGGCTGGCGCTATCACCCTGGCAATCGGAATCGGTATTCAAAATTTTCCCGAGGGAATTGCCGTTTCAATGCCTCTGCGTCGTAGTGGTGTTAGTCGGTTTAAGAGTTTTTGGTATGGCCAACTTTCTGCCATAGTAGAACCTGTTGCTGGTGTTATCGGGGCAATGGCTGTAATCTATGTTCAACCCATTTTGCCATTTGCGCTTGCTTTTGCTGCAGGAGCCATGATTTTTGTGGTAGTGGAGGAAGTAATTCCGGAAACTCAACGGGAACGGTATACTGACCAATCTGTACTGGCCTTTATCTTTGGGTTTCTGGTTATGATGATCTTGGATGTAGCATTGGGCTAATGTTGGTATATTGCGCCCCCAATAAAAACAGTTAATTAAAGAATAAAGAATATGTCAACAAAAATCAAGGTACAAAATCCGGTAGTGGAATTAGATGGCGACGAAATGACCCGGATCATTTGGAAATTCATCAAAGACAAATTAATCACTCCTTACTTGGATGTAGAAATCAAGTACTTTGATCTTGGAATTGAATATAGAGACCAAACCAACGATCAGGTAACCATCGATGCAGCTGAGGCTATAAAAAAATACAAGGTGGGCATCAAATGCGCTACCATTACTCCAGACGAAGCCCGTGTTAAAGAGTTTTCACTGAAGCAAATGTGGAAGAGCCCCAATGGCACCATCCGTAATATATTGGATGGAACCGTTTTTAGAGAACCCATTGTCATTAGCAATGTACCGCGGTTGGTAACCAATTGGACTGCCCCAATTATTGTAGGCAGACATGCTTTTGGCGACCAATATCGCGCTACAGACACTGTCATTCATGGCAAAGGGAAGTTGACCATGACTTTTACGCCTGAAGACGGAAGCGCACCTCAAACACTTGAGGTTTATAACTTCAAAGGAGACGGAGTAGCCATGACCATGTATAACACCGAGGAAAGTATTCGCGGGTTTGCGCGCTCTTGTTTCAATATGGCTCTCAGTAAAAAATGGCCACTTTATCTGTCCACAAAAAACACGATCCTGAAAAAATATGATGGACGATTTAAAGATATTTTTCAAGAGATCTATGACCAAGAATTTAAATCTTCTTTTGAGGCAGCCGGAATCGTGTACGAACATCGCTTGATTGACGATATGGTTGCCAGTGCGTTAAAGTGGAACGGAAACTTTGTTTGGGCTTGTAAAAATTATGATGGCGATGTACAAAGTGATACCGTGGCGCAAGGGTTCGGATCGCTGGGTTTAATGACATCTGTATTAATTACACCCGATGGCGAAACTATGGAAGCCGAAGCGGCACATGGCACAGTTACTCGCCATTATCGTGATCATCAAGCCGGTAAACCCACCAGCACAAATCCAATAGCTAGCATTTTTGCCTGGACTCGCGGGCTTGCTTTTAGAGGTAAACTTGATAATAATGCCCCACTGGTTGACTTCTGCGAAAAGCTGGAACAGGTTTGTATTGAAACAGTGGAGTCAGGGAAAATGACAAAGGATCTTGCGGTTTGTATACATGGCAACAAAGTAAAACACGGAGAGCATTTTCTTTATACGGAAGAATTTTTGGAAGCAATTAATCAAAACCTGCAACAAAAACTTGGCCACTAAGAAAAGAGAAGCGTATATCAGCTGGGATGAGTACTTCATGGGAGTAGCCCTTTTGAGCGCCTGTAGAAGTAAGGATCCAGGCACTCAAGTAGGAGCATGTATTGTTAATACACAGAATAAAATTGTAGGCGCGGGCTATAATGGTTTTCCCACTGGTTGCAATGATGATGAATTTCCTTGGGATAAGCAGGGCGAATTTCTGAATACCAAATATGCCTATGTCTGTCATGCAGAATTAAACGCCATTTTAAATAATATTGGCACTACATTGGATGGTTGCAGAATATACACTGCGCTTTTCCCTTGCAATGAATGCGCTAAGGCAATAATACAATCCGGCATTAAGGAAGTGATTTATCTTTCTGATAAATACAATGGACAGGATAGCGCCATGGCTTCCCGAAAAATGTTAGAGACGGCTGGGGTTTTCTGCAGAAAAGTAATAACCACACATTTGTCCTTAACCCTGTCATTTGCAGAGGGAGATGTATAAAAAAACCCCGCTTGATGCGGGGTTAATATTAATACGATTAACAGGGATTATATACGGAAATGCGCAAATGCCTTATTCGCTTCGGCCATACGGTGCGTATCTTCTTTCTTTTTAAATGCAGCACCTTCACCTTTACTAGCAGCAACGATTTCATTAGCTAACTTATCCGCCATGCTGCGGCCATTTCGCTCGCGGCTATAACGAATCAGCCATTTCATGCTAAGAGAAATACGGCGATCAGGACGTACTTCAGAAGGAATTTGGAAAGTTGCTCCTCCAATACGGCGGCTACGTACTTCTACAGCAGGCGCTACATTGGCTAATGCCTTTTTCCAAACCTCATATCCATCTTCAGTAGTTTGTTTAGCTACTTTCTCAAGTGCAGTATAAAAAATAGTGAATGCACCACTTTTTTTCCCTTCCCACATAAGATTGTTTACAAAACGAGTAACGAGCTTATCGTTGAATCGAGGATCAGGAGCTAAGGGAAGTTTTTTGGCTTGTGCTTTACGCATGATGTTATACGATTAGAAAATTCTTAAATTACTTTTTTGCTTTTTCTTTCTTGGTACCGTATTTAGAACGGCTCTTTTTACGATCTTTTACACCGGCAGTATCCAACGATCCACGCACGATGTGGTAACGAACTCCAGGAAGATCTTTTACACGACCACCACGAATCAACACGATTGAGTGCTCTTGCAAATTATGTCCTTCACCAGGAATGTAGGCAATCACCTCAACCTTATTGGTAAGACGAACTTTTGCCACTTTGCGTAAGGCAGAGTTAGGTTTTTTTGGAGTAGTAGTATAAACCCTAGTGCAAACACCACGGCGTTGTGGACATTGATCAAGCGCTCTTGATTTACTCTTTGCTTTGATAATTTCGCGTCCTTTTCTTACTAATTGTTGAATAGTAGGCATTCTAGACCCTTATTTTTGGGAGAGCAAAGGTAAAGACGACATGCTGAACTACCAAATAAAGAATGTTGTTTTTTGATAGGAGCCCCGCCAATCAACTTTAATGCAAGAAGTTGATTCACAATAGCTAAAAGCGGGGGCACGACAGGTATCGAATTGGTCTGCCAGATTTTCTACCCGTATATGAAACTGAAACTTCTAAACTGCTGGTCCCCGGGAGTGCTTTGCCCATTTGTCCAGCGGCCACATCATAGGCAATTCCAAAAACCCATTGGTGGTAACCTAAACCCAGATAAGGAACCAATGCGTCGTTGATGCGATAATTTATTCCAGCCACCAAGTCAACTGATGAAGCAAAGGGTGTTCTGATTGAAACGCCTGCCATTTGCTCCATGGCTGTTCCTTGCTTTGTAACTAAGAATTGAGGAATGACTGAGAAGCGCTCTGTAAGGGCCCATTGAAAACCTCCGTGCGCTACTATACGCATGGGTAAATTTTGAGCGATGGATTGGGTAACAAAAGGATCCTGTGGACGGTTCAAGTGGAAAGCTGCAAGGCCACCAAAAAAACGCAGGGTACTGAGCTCTCTGGCATCAGCATAGGAGACCCCCGCTCCAATATCCAAGTCACTGGCGGAAGTTCTTTTTAATTGATCCGCGCTGGATACACCAGGATCATATCCGCTGATTGAGTTCCATTGATCTCCAAATTGAAAATTACTTGGGTCAAATTTTCTGGCAAGTGCTCCTACTTGAATGCCAAAAGTAATTTGTTGATTATCTCCCTCGCCAAATCGAACACCACTATACGCAATGGTAAGGTACCCATGTTGGTAATGATATCCTCCATCTCCAGCCGATTGGTCCAACAGGTTGATTCCAAAGTTTAAATTCTTTGGAGTTACAATATCTGCAGATAGTCCTTTTGTAACAAAAGGAGTCATTACCTGGCTCCATTGGGTTCGGAATACAGCATTTGCTCTAAAATCACCCTCATTGACACCCGCCAAACCTGGATTAATTCCTAAGGGATAGGCATAGAATTGTGAGAAATGCGGATCCGTTTGGGCTATTGCCCTTTCGCATAGACCACTGAACAAAAGAAAAAATAGCAGGCTACCTCTTTTCATGTTAGTGGATTAAATTAATTGAACCTTTTTTATTTACTATAGTTCCATCCTGACGCACCACTTTTAGTACGTAGGCATAGACTCCCACGGGCTGTAGTTTGCCTTTATGTTTCCCGTCCCATCCTTGTGTTGGGTCAGTGGTTTGGTATATTAATTGCCCCCATTGATTAAAAATTCGAAAATCGATGGTGCTGATATAATTCCCAAATACTTTAACTACATCATTTTTGCCGTCGTTATTTGGCGTAAATGCGTTGGGTACAAAAATTTCTTTAGTGCTCAATGTAGTACCCGACACAGGACCCGCAGGTGCGCTGGTTTCACAAATTTTTGCCCCTATGGCCCTGACAAACAATACAACAGTAGTGTTGCCCGGCAATCCGTTAATGGTATGCGTCAGACCTGTAGCTCCACTACTGGGTGTGGAAAATGTGCTGCCGCCGTTTGTGCTTATCTGGTACCCAGTAGCATTTGCGATAGCTGCCCAGGAAAAAGTCAAGGACGAAAAAGAAATAGCCGTTACTGTAACCGATGGAGTTGCTAAACGAGGCGTCAACGATACTTGCACCGAAGTACGAGTGGCACTAATACACCCTGCTGTACTAAACCCTTCCACATACCAAACTGAAGGTGCAGATACACCCACTAAAGAAAAACTATACCCAATAGCCACTGGGGCACCACCTGTTGCGGTGGGATACCAACGATAAGTAATTGTGGCCGTGTTTACATTTTGGACCTGCAGTGTAACATCAGAACCCGGACAAACGCTCACATTATTCAGCTGCGCATCAGCAGGGATAGCATTGACCATTACTGTTGCTGTAGCACGAGTGTCACTTATGCATCCAGCAGCGTTAACAGCTTCTACGTAATAAGTAGCGGGCGCTGTAACTGAGGTTAAAGAATAGGAATTACCAGTGTGAATAGCGGTTCCCCCAGTTGGGGCAGAAAACCAACTATACGTTAAGGCAGCAGAAGGCGTATTTACGCTTAATACCGCAGCACCTCCGCTGCAAACGGATACTGGATCCACAACAGGGGCTGCAGGTTTATTTTGCACCTGCACAGTAATTTGAGAAGCTGCAGTACACCCCAATGAATTTGTTGCGGAAACTATGTATGTGGTAGTAGCGACAGGAGAAACAGTTTGGGTGGGCCCTGTTAGATTTCCGGGAGTCCAGGTAAAATCAGTGAGCACACCGGTTCCTGCATTAATGCCTAACTGTGTAGAGCCTCCAACGCAGATTAAAGCAGGAGAAGCAGTTGCTGTGATTGTTGCATTATTGTTCAAAGCAATAGTTCCATTAAACAAAGTGGCGCAGCCGGCTAAATCCGTGATAGTGCAGGTGTAATTACCTGGAGGCAGGTTGGAAGCAGTAGGAGAACTCTGCGTTGGTGTTGTATTCCAAGCATAATTGTAGGGCCCTGTTGTGCCAGTAACATTCAATGCAATGCTCCCATTAGGTCCGTTACAATCAGCAGCTGTAATGGTTGGGGTAATGGATTGCGAAAATGTAATACCCGACGCCCCCATGATCACTGCATTCGGAAATGGAGCATTTGACCCTGTAGAAACGTTGCTTATTCTGATTTTTTGTAATTGCTTGACACGATCTAAACAGTTTACCACAATTTCTATGTAGTAAAAGCGTGGATTATTAGAACTAATTCCATCAGCTACAAAAGGTCCGTTTGCAGTTCTGACTACACGACCAAATCCCTGTGAAACTATATTAGCAGATCCGTTAAACCAATCGGCCAAAACATAATTGGTCAAATAAGGAGAAAATGAACCATCAGAAAAACCCAACCCCACATTGATAGTACTTGCTTGCTCTGCTGAAAAAGCCAATAGGCGAATTTTTGCATATGGCCCGGGAGCAGTAACCGTCAATTCAAATGTTTGATTGCGTTTTACAAACAGTGCATTATTTCCCGTGTAAGAAGCTAATTGATAAGTATCTCCTGCATTTGTTATAGTGCCATTATCAGGCAAACCACCTGCTATTGAAGCAAACCCTGCAAACGCTGCACTGTACATCACTTTATTTGAAGTAGTCAACCCATCTATTTCCATGGTAGTAGTCACTAATGGATTTGGGCCAGCTTCGGCAATAACATCTTGCGAAAATCCTGCTAATGGAATGGGAGTAAACTGAGCAACGGCATCAGCTAGTTGTAGCAGTAATATAATTGTCAGCCAGTAATAACGAGCAGTCAAGTGTAGGTGTTTACGATTGAACACCGAATATACTTATACAAATTGAACTTAAATAACCGGAATCATCCAACCATGGGTATCCGCGGTCTTGCCCTCCCTGATAGCAGATAGTTTTTCCTTTAGTGCAGGAGCTACTTCCCACTTATCAAGATCAAATTGCAGGGTCTCATCTTTGTAATGCAGTTCTTTGATTAAGGAAACGGTTGCTGCTGTGCCAGTTCCAAAAACTTCACGAAGTTCTCCTGATTTATAAGCATCAAGTATTTCATCCATGCCCAACTTTCTTTCTTCCATCGTAAGACCCATTTCTTCTAACAAGGTCATGGCGCTCATCCGGGTAACGCCACCCAAAATAGTTCCTTCTTCCAATCCAGGTGTTATGGCTTTGTTCCCAATGATAAAAAAAACATTCATGGTGCCACACTCTTGCACATATTTATGCTCATAGGGGTCAGTCCACAATACTTGATCATATCCCCTTAGTTTGGCTTGTGCAGTAGCATACATAGCCCCACCATAGTTACCCGCAGCCTTTGCATACCCTACTCCACCGCTTACTGCTCTAACATATTTTTCTTCCACCCAAATTCGCATGGGAGCACTGTAATACGGACCTGTAGGGCTGAGAATGATCATGAACTTATACGAATCCGATGGACGCACGCCAAGCAGCTCATCCGTAGAAAACATAAAAGGACGTATATATAAAGAGTGGTCAGAAATGGTAGGAATCCAGTCTTGGTCCAACTTTACTAATTGCATCATACCCTCCATAAAAATCTCATCGGGAACCGTAGGCATTTGCATGCGCTCAGCAGATAAGTTGAAACGAACAAAATTATCATGCGGACGAAAAATAAATGGTTTGGACTGTTGATCCTTATAGGCTTTTATCCCCTCAAAAATAGCCTGACCATAATGTATTGCTGCCATAGATGGAGCCAGCGACAAAGAGGCATAGGGACGAATGGCAATTGAAGTCCATTTTCCATTAACATAATCAGCCTCCAACATGTGATCAGTAAAGTACTTACCAAAAGGAAGATTTTCCAATGACAACCCTTTTAATTTGCTCTGTGCAATAGGTACAATGGGAATACTCAGCGATGTAGTCATATTTCACATAAATTTACGGGGCAAAGAAAATAAAAAAAGCTAACACTCATTAGTATATTTTTACCCTGCCATGTCGCTCAATCATCTACAGCTTACACCCGACTTAATAGCAACGCTTTACGATACCAAACTGATTGGGGAGAATAACAGTAATAAACCGGCTAATAGAAAAGAGGTGGAAGAAGATCCTCCAACGCAACCCAGGTTTCTGGGAAAACATAAAAGTAATATACTGGTAATAGTGAACGAACCCAATGCAGTATTTCTCCAGGATCCTCAACTAACTTACCTCACCAAAATTCTGAATGCCTGTTTGCGCACCGTAGAAGACATAGCCTTGGTCAATTACGCCAAGCATCCAGCTGAAACTTACCGGACATTGCAATCAACTTTTCCTTCCAAACTTATATTGCTGTTTGGGGTAACACCCGCTCAATTGCAGCTCCCCATTGATTTTCCCAATTACCAATTGCAAAAATTAGAATCTGTAGTTTTTTTACAAGCCCCCGCTCTTCAACTAATAGAATCTTCTAAACCAGACAGAGAGCAACTTTGGCAATCGTTAAAAAAATACTTCGATGTCTAGCGAAACACGTCGTTTGGTATTTGCCACAAATAACCAACATAAGGCAACTGAACTAAATGCCATTCTGGGAGCAAGGTTTAAAATTTGTACACTCCTGGAACTGGGACTTGAAATTGATATTCCTGAGCCACATGATACATTGGAGGAAAATGCCCGAGAAAAATCAACCACTGTATATAACCTGATACATGCAGATTGCTTTAGCGAGGATACCGGCCTTGAAGTAGCCGCGTTGGGTGGTGCTCCAGGTGTAAAGAGCGCGCGTTATGCCGGAGAACATGGGCATGCAGAAAAAAACAATGATAAACTCTTGGGAGAATTAGCCTCTCAACAAAACAGAAAGGCAAGATTTAGAACAGTGATTTCACTAATAGAAAACGGAACCGAACACCAGTTCGAAGGGATTTGTGAGGGCAATATAGATTGGGAAAGTACCGGGAGCAATGGCTTTGGGTATGACCCTATCTTTATACCCACCGGTGCCACAAAAAGTTTTGCTGCTATGACAATGGAGGAGAAAAGTAAATACAGTCACCGTAAAAAAGCAGTAGAGAAACTGATCAGCTACCTCAATCAAAAAAAATAACTTATGCCCTCATTGAAACAATTGCTTCCAACAACCTTTCAATTTACCTATCAGTTTCCGGTCCGGATCACCGATATTAATTATGGAGGTCATGTAGGCAATGATAAATTGTTGGTTTATGCGCATGAAGCCAGACTACATTTTTTGCAACAGTATGGGTATACCGAAATGGAACTGGATAACACATCACTTATGCTAACCAAAGCAAGTCTGGAAATAAGAAGCGAATTATTTTTTGGTGATCAATTAACTGTTGCCGTACAAGCCATGCATTTTACCAGCAAAGGATTTGATCTGCTGTATAAGATAGAAAAAGCAGCGGCCCAGCCAATTCTTGCCGCAATAGTGTTAACTACTATGATTTGTTATGACTACAAAAACAAAAAAGTAACAAGTCTTCCGGAGCGAACGCTTCAGCGTTTATCGGTTTGATTCCAAATTTTCCAACTTTCCTCAGCCTGGATTTGCAATAACTCTATTCCATTTTTTATTCTGGCGCCTCTCTCCTCTCCTGCCTTTAAAAAAGCAGTGATCGAAGGATTATATACCAAATCGTAAAGGGTGTGGCCCGCGCCTACTGCTTCATAAGGAATAGGAGGATAACCCGTTACTGCAGGATAGGTTCCCAATGGTGTGGTGTTGATTAATAGCTGATGAGCCTGTATGTCTGATGCAGTAAGTGAGTAATATGTCTTGTCAATGCCTAGCGTTTCCGTTCGTCCTACTACTGTATACGGGATTCCGATTTTTTTTAAAACATATCGCACTGCCTTGGCAGCTCCACCGTTGCCAAAAATCATTGCTGCTTGTATGCGTGGTTGCAGAAGCGGCAATAAGGACTTCTCAAAGCCAATGTAGTCAGTATTGTACCCCTCACATTTGCCATTGTTGATATAAATACAATTGCAGGCATCAAGGCCTGCAGGTATGAAAGATGCCTCCAAGTAAGGCAATACCGCTTCTTTGTACGGAATGGTAACATTGAGTCCTATCAGCGAGGGATGAGAGGCTAATAATGCGGGAAGATCCTCAATCTTTTCGAGAGGAAAAAGTTGATAGTTGCAATCGTCTCTTTTTTCCCGATCAAACTTTTCAGCAAAATATGATGCCGAGAATGAATGCGTCAAGGGTTGGCCAATCAGACCAAAGAGTGGCATGCTCTTTTTATTTTTTGTCTAGATAAAAATGAAAAGTATCTCCACGCAAGCCTATACGCATGGCCTCTAACGGAATGACCTCTGTGGGGGCAATATTTCCAAGATTGACATTACAGCCAAGTAATTCAATAAAATAAAGTTGCTGTGCTTTTTGTGGAGCTTCCCAAATAATTTGATCACCGGGAATTTGTGTCAGAATTTCTTGCACCAGTCCTTCCCGCACTTCACCGCTACCTCTGTAAATTCCTACATTTCCAGCCTCTCTTGCTTCTGCAATCACATAGCGAGAACCTGCACTCAATTCTGCCCGCATTAATTCAATCCATTTATACGGAGGAATAATGTGAGTGGCATCCTTGCTACCCACTTCACTCAACACGGTTCCATGTTTGGTAAGTTTTTCTATATAGCCACACTTTTCGGTATGCGGAATAGTGATAGAACCGTCACTAACCTCCATGTAACTGATTCCATACTCCTCACAAAGACGTACATAGCCTTCAAACTGATTACGAATCACAAAGGCTTCGAACAGCGTGCCGCCAAAATAAACAGGGATTTGATAAGATAGATATAGCTCAATCTTTTCACGAAGATTTGGAGATACATAAGAAGTACCAAAGCCAAGTTTTACAATATCTACATGTGGATAAGAAACACTGATAAAGTTTTTAGCTTCTTCTGTGCTAAGTCCCTTATCCATCACCATGGTTAGTCCAGCTTGGCGGGGTTTAGCCAATCGGTTTGGCATTTGACTCAATTCAAAATTCATAGTATTGTATTAATGGGAATTGAAGTCACAAAATTACAAGGAAACATTCTAACTGCCTTATCTGCGCTTGCGCTTGAATTTTGCCAATAAATCTACCACCTGTGAAAGCTGCAAGATGGCTGGCCTTAATGAAAGTATTTTTTTTACTTGGCGGGGATCTTTTTCCAATGCTTCTTCCAATTGCACAAGCGCCTCTTTGTTTCTCTCCGCTCCGAAAAGTACCGCTGCTTTATAATACAAAAAAACAATCTTACCCTTTGTAGCCCTCAAGGCAAGATCAGCTTGTTGCAAAGCTTCTTCCCATGCTTTTTCGCCATATAAACAATGGATTAAAGATTCCCAACCGCCTGTTTTTTTTGGTTTTGCCTTCAGCGCAAGCAAATAATGTTCAATGGCCTCTTGGATACGCGAAAGTTGCTCGCAGCATTGACCAGCCAAAAGTTGAAAATCGTAATCATTACGGAACATGCGCAAAGCCACTTCCACCTGCTTATAGGCAGCACTCCACTGCCCTTCTGTATAATAAGTACAGGCAATTTTGTAGAATAACCGACTATCGTCCTTTCGTAAATGGGAGGCCTTTCGATATTGCAAGCGAGCTATTGCCGGCTGTTTGAGTTTTTCATAGCAGTACCCAATTGCCTCATAGATCACATCTTCGGGTTTTGCCAGCTCATGCACCTTTTCCAGGGCCTCAATGGCATCTTTATATCGATGAAGTCGAATATAAGCATCTCCCAAGTTGCGATAGGCGTAATCAAACTTATCCTCAATAGCTATCGTGTACTTATACGCATCAATGGCCTTTTCATAAAGCTTTAAGCCCTGATATGCGGCACCCAGGTTAAACCAAGCTAATTCACTAAATGGATGCTCATCAATGATTTGCTGATGTAATCGAATTCCTTCTTCGTTTCTCCCCGTAAAATCAGTCCAAAAACAAATTTTATACAAGGCTTCCTCATTTAGAGGGTCTACAGTCAGCACTTCTCTCAAACAGTCAAAGACCTTATCAAAATCTTCGTAATCGTCATACACATCAGCCAACTCAAATAATAATTCAACTTTTTCTTCTCCATCAAATTGTTCCAATGCTTTTTCTAATAGCGCAACTGCTTTTTCTGGTTTATCCAATGCCAAGTAAGCATCTGTTCTTAATATAAAAATGTTGATATCCCTACTATCTAATATTTCTGCCTGGTCTAATATACGCAGGGCCTCATTATACCTGCGATGCACCACCAGCACATCTGCCTTCCTGATCAATAAAGTAGAGGAGTACGGGTATCGTTCCACGGCCAGCATGGCTGCTTCTATGGCTTTATCCGGTAATTGGTTCTGTTGAAAATACTCAATTACCCGCTCAAAGGCCTCCTCCTCCAGGAAGGAGTGCACTCCCCCCTCTTGCAAAAGCTCATATTGCCTAAGCCACTCTTTTAACTCATCCCGATCATTTTCATTAGCAGCGGCACCCATGTTTAATGGTTTGTATTCAACAAATTAAGCAATAAACATACCAAAAATCAGCCATTTTATCCCCACCTGTTAATGGTTTGAAAAAATGAATAATTGAAAATATTAACCAATTTTTATACATTTGTTAAGCAGATGCTTAAATCTATTCACATAGCTAAAGAGGTTGTTCTAAAAACAATGTTGCTGAGTTTGGCCACTTTGATTGTGGTTAACTCATTTGCTTCTCTTGGCTTAGGTAAAAAAAGGGCTGCCTCTGCCGGAAAAAAATTACTTTCTGCTAAAGTGATCAGTTACAATGGCAGCTTCTCTTTAAAATCCGGCTATACATTCAGAGGAAATCTTGTTTTAGAAAATACCACCCCCCGTGTGATTCAAGTAAACACAGACGTAGTTACCAGAAAAGGAAATTACGAATTATCGATTCCTTTGCGCAAAACAACACTGATTAATAAGGTTAAGATTCAGTTGGGTAATCAGAGCCTCCGCTCTCACTAATTGTTGTTTACGTTTTCTCCTTGCTCCCATTTTAGAATTCGGAACCCCTTTTCGGGAACATCAAACAAAGCTGCCTGTACCGGGTTGTAATTAACTTCTTTTAATTTAAATAAAACAGGGGTCTTGCCAAAAGTAGCTTCGTATTGCACCAGAAGTCCTGGAATTTTTTTTGCAAAAAGTTGAAACTCCCTGTAATTGGGAATTACCTGTGTAGTGTACCACACTTCACGTGTTGTTCCATTAGTGAATTGGAAAAGAGCTTTTTTACAAGGGTAGCCACTGATCAAAAGGGTATCAGGCAAGAGCTTCAGCTGAGCATCGTCGTACAGCTGATTCAATTGTTGCCATTGCACGGAATTAAGTCTGGTTAGGTAATGTTGCGCTCCATGTTCTTTAAGTATTACAACCTGCCCCGTTTTTCCTAATAAAAGCGTGCTTTCCTTTCCCATGACAGATTCCAATTCCATACGGCTATTTACCCCTTTAATATAGCAGGTATAACTGACCCCTTGCAGCAGGACTTGTGTACTGCTATCAGCAGTAGCAGACTCAACCGTATAATGAAGAGTGGCTTCCGTCAATCTTCGCTGTGCAGATAACGTTTCTGAGAGAATAATACAAAGCGATAAAAGTAAATGGACTCGAAACATTAGCATAAAGTTACTGTTCCGTAACAATAACTCAACGTTTGGACTTGTTCTGCATTTCTTTTAACTTTTTCTGCTGTTCTTGCATTTGTTCCATTTTTTCCTGCCACTTGGATTTTGATTTTGGCTTTTTACGATTTTCCTGGATTTGCAAGAGGATTTTGTCGTGGTCAATAATGTAATGCTGTATCACAAACTGAAGCCCCAATGTAATGAGGTTTGAGACTGTATAATACCAGGTCAATGCCGCAGGTAAGCTATTGAAGAAAAAGAGCATAAATACCGGGAAGATATAGGGCATATACTTCATCATCGGATTGCTTTGATCCGGGCTTAAACTCATGCTATATATCGAAATTAAAAAGCTGGTAGCCGTGGCTAAAAAATTGAATAAACTAAGATGATCTCCAAACAATGGAATCGAAAACCCAAAACGTATGGGGGCATCATAGGCAGAAAGATCATTTGCCCAAAGGAAGGCGGCACCGCGTAATGAAATTTCTGCATTGAAGAAACTGAATAATGCAAAGAAAATAGGAATCTGTAGCAGGGCTGGGATACATCCTCCAAGGGGATTTACGCCAGCTTCTCGGAACAGCTTCATCTGCTCCATACTGATGGTTTGTTGATCGTCTCCAAACTTCTCCTTCAATTTAGCAATCTCTGGACGCAAGGCTTTCATTTTAGCACCGCTGAGATAACTTGAATAGATTAAGGGAGAGGTTAATATTCGTATAACCAGCGTCAGTAAGGCAATGGCTAACCCAATATTTCCCAGTGAGATGTTTTTAAGGAAATCAAAAATGGGTACAATGATATATTTATTTAACGGACGAACAAATGTATAGGCGCCTTGCCCGAGGTTTACAATTTTTTCAAACTCATTGTCGTATTGCTTAAGTACCGAATAATCGGCTGGACCAAAATAAAATCTCAGCTCTATGGTGGGATTATCAGAAGCAGGAAGCTGCATCTTCATAGCTGCAGTAGTTTTAACTACAGCACCCGTTGAATCCGGGGGTAAAACCCAGTTTAATTGACCCGATGTAAAATTGGCAGGAGCTTCCATGGCGGCGAAGAAAAAACGCTGGCGCACACCAACCCATCCAACTGGTTTTGTGAAATCAACTGAACTCCGATTTCGTATGGTAAAATAATCGAAGGCCCCATCTTCAACAAAACCCACTTGGGTATTTTGCTTCTCATAGGCTATATCAGATTCCTGCTTTAGTGCTTCATATTGCCATAAAAAAGGAACCTGCCCTTGCGTGAATAGTTGCTCGGGCGAATCAAATTCAAGTTGCAAATTGATGCGATAATCTGCTGGGCTTACTGTATACTGATGTCTGATACGTCCTGCAAAGACCGAATCTGCAGCGGCTAACTCAAAAGTGATAATTTGTGTACCATCCGATTTTTTTTCTACCCCTTTAAACGAATAAAAAAATGCAGCACTAGGCGCTGTTCGATTTAGCCCGGTGTTCAATGCATACCCAAAATTAGCAAAGGAGGTTGCTGTCAAGTCTACTGGCTTGGCCTCTCCAAATTGAGTGTGTTCCTTTAATGTTACGGATTTTACCTGTCCCCCCTTGTTGGTGAAAACAACTTTCATTTTATTGTTCTCCACCGTTTGCAATTCCTCAACACCCTGTGTTGCCGCTACAAAGTATCCGGCTGCTGATGTTCTAAGCATGCTGTCTGCTTTGGCAACAGCAGTAGCCGCTGCCATGGTGTCTACCAATGGGCGGTTTGAATTAGCTATGGAATCCTGCACAAATTGCTGACGCGCTTTGGCTTTATTAAAGGCAGCTTGTTCCAGATTGGTATAGTAGAAATACCCAAAGAACAAAACGGCTAGCAGCACAAAACCAAGAACGGTATTACGATCAAAATTCATAGGTTAAACAAATTTGGGATAAGAGCCGACAAAGATAAGGGATGACATCGGCCCTTGATTAAGAATGAAGTTGCTGTGCGTGTTGGAGTGCCGCTTTGATAAAATGAACAAAGAGGGGTTGAGGTTCTTCCACAGTACTCTTTAATTCCGGATGATACTGAACACCAATAAAGAAAGGATGATTGTTCAGCTCAATAATCTCCACTAATCCTGTGTCAGGATTTTTTCCGCTTGCCAACATGCCGGCTTTTTCAAAGTCAGCTAAATAGTTGTTGTTAAACTCCCAACGATGGCGATGACGTTCGGAGATTTTTTCTTTTGTATATATTCGAGAGGCCAAAGAGCCTTTTTCAATTACACAAGGATAGGCGCCCAATCGCATGGTTCCGCCTTTTGCCGTTACTTGCTTTTGTTGATCCATTAAATCAATTACGGGGTCCGTTGCTTCGGGATTCATTTCCGTAGAATTAGCACCCTTCAGCCCAAGCACATTGCGAGCAAATTCAATTGCAGCCATCTGCATTCCCAGACATATTCCAAAAAAAGGCAACTTATTCACTCTGGCATATTGAACAGCAGCAATTTTTCCTTCCACTCCGCGATGACCAAATCCTGGCGCAACCAATAGCCCATCCAATCCAGCCAATTGTTCATTCAAATTGCCTGCGGTAATCGACTCACTATGTATATTGACTACTTGTACCTGACACTCATTAATAGCTCCTGCATGAATAAATGCTTCTAAAATAGATTTATAGGCATCTTGCAACTCGATGTACTTCCCAATTAACCCAATATTCACTTTTGCCTTGGGATATTTTAATTTATCCAGAAAAGTTTTCCAACGAGTCAAATCAGGCTGTTGCAATCCAGTTAAATGCAATTTTTTTAACACTATTGTGTCCAAACCCTCCCTCATCATCAAAATGGGAACTTCATAAATAGTGGAAGCATCAGCCGCTTCTATAACTGCCTCTTGTTTTACGTTACAAAAAAGTGCAATTTTTCTTTTCAATTCTGGACTCAAGGGTTTCTCCGTTCTGCAAACGATAATATCCGGATGAACACCTTCCTCACTTAACATACGCACACTGTGCTGTGTAGGTTTTGTCTTTAACTCCTTTGCCGCTTTGAGGTAAGGTATCAAGGTCAGATGAACCACTACAGTATCTTCTTCAGGCAGCTCCCACTGTAATTGTCGCAATGCCTCTATAAATGGTAAGCTTTCAATATCACCTACAGTTCCCCCAATTTCAGTAATCACAATATCGTACTCCCCTGTTTGTCCCAACAATTTCATCCTGCGCTTTATCTCATCGGTGATATGTGGCACCACTTGTACCGTTTTGCCCAAAAAAGCACCTTCTCTTTCCTTATTGATAACAGTTTGATAAATACGGCCGGTGGTAACATTATTGGCCTGGGTAGTGTGTATGTTAAGAAAGCGCTCATAATGCCCCAAATCCAAATCTGTTTCAGCACCATCCTCAGTAACATAACATTCGCCATGTTCATAGGGATTCAATGTGCCTGGATCAATATTGATATAGGGATCAAATTTTTGAATGGTTACACGAAGCCCTCTGGCTTGAAGCAACTTAGCCAAAGAGGCCGCAACAATTCCTTTACCAAGTGAGGAGGTAACCCCTCCGGTCACAAAAATGAATTTAGACATGGATGTTTCTTTTTCCATTATTTTTTACCCTTAGTGACCTACGGGCAGTAATCAGCCTTGAAAAAAGGGGAATGTGCAGGAGGTCGTGTAAAGTTATGAATTATCCTTTATTCAATACCTCTTCAATGGCAGAATCGTACTTGTTTTTCCATTCCGCCACCTTGCCCCAGTATTGACCTTCAAATTCTACTTCACCTTTGGTAGTTATTCCCAGCAATGTGACGGGGATTTTACTATCAGCGGTAAGTTGTAAGAATGTAGTTCGTTGCTTTGGCGAAACAGAAACCACCACCCGACTCTGCGATTCACCAAACCAGCAAGCATCTGTCCTAAGCGGTCCACCATCGGAGGCTTTCTCTGGCCCCCTGACGCTGAATCCTAATTGGCGATTAAATGATTTTTCCATCAATGCCACAAACAGCCCTCCTTCACTACAATCATGTGTACTTTCAACAGCCTCTGCTTGTATTAGCGATTTTACCAGTTGATGAAGAGCTAGCTCCCCCTCTACACTAAAGTAGGGAGCTGGAGATAACGAGTGCCCGGCTACCTCATGTAAATAAACCGAGGATCCCAGATCGTTTTGAATTGAGCCAAGCAAGAAAATTTCATCCCCTTCATTTTTAAAATCCAAACTCATTTTTTTCTCTACATCTTCCAATAAGCCAACCATTCCAATAGTGGGTGTTGGATTAACCGGGCCATCTGGATTCTGGTTATAGAAGCTAACATTTCCACCAGTTACAGGAGTATTGAAAAGTCTACAAGCTTCACCCATTCCCAAAATGGCTTCTTTGAATTGAAAATAAACTTCTGGATCGTAAGGATTACCAAAGTTCAAACAATTGGTAACGCCCAGGGGCTCACCTCCTGTACAAACTATATTGCGCGCAGCCTCGCTCACGGCAATCATGGCACCTTTTTTTGGATCAGCCATTACATAGCGGCTATTACAATCTGTGGTAATGGCAATTCCTTTTTTTGATCCTTTCACCAACACCACAGCCGCATCTGAAGGAGCATTGGTGTTAGTATTGTTAGTGCCTACCATACTATCATACTGTCTGTATATCCACTTCTTGGATGCAATGGTGGGATTTTTTATCAGCTGCTCGGCTGCTTTCTTCATATCAACCGGCAAAGGGACTGTGCTCATTTCAAACTGCCCAATCTTTTGCAAATAAGCAGGAGTGGTAAATGATCTATCATACTGAGGCGCTCCACCACCTAACACTAATTCCTGTGCAGGAATAGAAGCGTCCAATTGGCCCTGCATATAAAAATTCAATACCCCATCGTCTGTTACCTCCCCAATTACCGCACAAGGAAGATCCCATTTTTCAAAAACCTTTTTCACCAATTCTTCCTTCCCCTTTTGCGCTACCAGCAGCATTCTTTCCTGACTTTCGCTCAATAACAACTCCCATGTTTTCATATTGGGCTGACGTGTAGGCACCTTATCCAGATCTATTCGCATCCCTACCCCACCTTTAGCACTCATTTCTGCTGTTGAACAAATGATTCCGGCAGCGCCCATATCCTGCATACCAACCACTGCGCCTGTTTGAATTACTTCTAAACAAGCTTCCAATAATTTTTTCTCTTGAAAGGGGTCTCCAACTTGTACCGCAGGTAATTCTTTTGCACTTTCTGCATTTAGGTCTGCCGAAGCAAAGGAAGCACCGCCAATCCCATCTTTTCCTGTTGCGCTTCCTACAAATAAAACCGGGTTTCCAACGCCTTCCGCAGTGGCAGAAACGGTTTGACCAACTTTTACTACACCAACACTCATGGCGTTGACAAGGGGGTTTGTATGATAACACTTGTCAAAATAAACCTCCCCTCCAACTGTGGGTACGCCAAAACAATTTCCATAATGGCCAATACCATGTACAACTCCAGCTAATAAATGCTTTGTTTTTTCGTCCTCCAATAAACCAAATCGTAGGGAATTCAACGCGGCAATAGGTCGGGCTCCCATGGTAAATATATCACGATGAATTCCCCCAACTCCTGTAGCCGCTCCTTGAAAGGGTTCAATTGCAGAAGGGTGATTATGTGATTCTATTTTAAACACCAATCCCAACCCATCTCCAATATCCATTAATCCGGCATTTTCTTCTCCAGCCTTTATCAGCATCCTCCCCCCCTCGCGTGGTAAAGTTTTAAGCCATTTAATAGAGTTCTTATAACTACAATGTTCACTCCACATTCCTGAGAAAGCGCAGAGTTCGTTGAAGTTGGGAGTTCGACCCAGTTTTTTACAAATTAATTCAAATTCTTCGGCTGTCAGACGAAGCTGCTCTGCCGTGGAAACGGTCACTTCCATGAAGGTTAATAAATTGAATTACAAAGGTATTTTACAAGTTTCAACTTATCATTAAAAGTTGTTCTTTTAATCTTCACATTAAACAAATTACTAATATTTAATTTTAATGATAAAACTGTCAATATTTTGCCAATAAGCCGAAATAAATAACATTTTATGAACAATTTATTCAATTTTCTTGGATAAACTACTGAAAAATAATTGCTTTGTTGAAAATTTAGAAAAAATGTCAATTAGATTTCAAGCTTTGGAAAATCTCAGCCGCAATAAAAAGGTTGAACTTGGTTTGCCTAGTAAAACCACAAGTTTATTTGCCTCAAACGTTTTCACTATGCAGGTTGCCAGAGAATTTCTGAGCGACGAGGCTTTCAAGAGTTTAAAAGCTTCCATTAAGGCTAGTATGAAAATAGATCGCACTATGGCCAGTCAGATTGCTAATGGCATGCGTGCTTGGGCAGAAACAAAAGGAGTAACACATTTTACACACTGGTTTCAGCCCCTTACCGGAACAACAGCAGAAAAACACGACTCGTTCTTTACGCTTAAAAGCGATGGCACGGCCATAGAAGAATTTGATGGGGCTGCACTAATACAACAAGAACCTGATGCTTCTTCATTTCCAAGTGGTGGTTTGCGTGCCACATTTGAAGCACGCGGCTACACGGCATGGGACCCCTCCTCTCCTCCCTTTGTGATAGAGATTGGGAATGGCAAAACCCTTTGCGTTCCTACAATCTTTGTTTCCTATACCGGAGAATCTCTTGACTACAAAGCCCCATTATTAAAAGCTACTGAAGCGCTCAGCAAAGCGGCAACAGAGGTTTGCAATTACTTTGATAAAAACATAAATAAAGTAAACGTTACGCTGGGTTGGGAACAAGAGTATTTTGTTATTGACGAGGCTTTCTATAATGCGCGTCCAGATTTGGTCATGACGGGTCGTACGGTGTTTGGAAACAGTTCTGCAAAAAATCAACAACTGGAAGATCATTACTTTGGTTCTATTCCGGAGCGTATTTACGCTTATATGCGTGACTTTGAAAATGAGTCTTACAAATTGGGGATCCCACTGAGGACCCGTCATAATGAAGTAGCCCCAGCACAATTTGAGTGCGCCCCTATCTATGAAGAAGTGAGTGTAGCGGTGGATCACAATTCTCTATTAATGGATGTGATGGATAGAGTTGCTCGTCGTCATAACCTTCGCGTACTTCTTCATGAAAAACCATTTGCAAGCATCAATGGAAGTGGAAAGCATAATAACTGGAGTTTGGCAACCGACACAGGAGTAAATCTTCTGGCTCCTGGGAAAACGCCAAAGACCAATCTCATGTTTCTTACATTTTTTGTAAACGCCATCAAAGCAGTGCATGATTACGCAGATGTATTACGCGCTTCTATTGCCTCTGCGCCTAATGACCATCGATTAGGAGCCAACGAGGCTCCTCCCGCAATCATCTCTGTGTTTATTGGCCAGTATTTAAGCAAAGTATTAACTGATGTAAAGGAGCGGGTAACTTCCAAAATGGACGAAACAGACGAAAGCTTACTTAAAATTGATATCCATAAGAGCATCCCTGAGTTACTCATGGATAACACTGACAGAAACCGCACTTCGCCCTTTGCCTTTACGGGAAACAAATTTGAGTTTCGTGCTGTAGGTTCATCAGCCAATTGTGCCAATCCCATGACGGTGCTGAATACCATCATGGCCGCTACGTTAAAACAATTTAAATCCGAAGTTGATGCACTTATAGAAAAAGGAGAAAAGAAAGAGATCGCAATCATGCACGTCATACGTGAGTATATAGTCAAGAGCGAAAAAGTGTTGTTTGAAGGAGACGGCTACAGTCAAGCATGGGAAAAAGAAGCTGCTAAAAGAGGTTTGCAAAATGTGAAAACAACTCCATTAGCGCTTGATGCCATGGTTACAAAAAAGGCAATGTCCTTATTTGAGGACAATGGCATTTACACACACCAGGAGTTGGAAGCACGTCATGAGATTGAACTAGAGAAGTACATTAAAAAAGTGCAGATTGAAAGCCGCATCATGGCAGAAATAGCTTCCAGTCAAGTTTTACCTTCAGCCATACGCTTTCAAAATACACTGGCTAGTAACGTAAAAGGATTGAAAGAGGCAGGACTGACTGAAAAAAGTTATAAAAAGCAACAAGAAATATTAGAGAAGATCTCTACGCATATTAGCCAAGTCAGTGATGCAGTTGAAAAAATGACCGCTGCCCGCAAGGCTTGTAACAATATGGACAACACACGTGATAAAGCAATTGGTTATCAAACAAAGGTCAAAGATGCCTTCTTTGATGATATTCGCTACCATGTTGACAAACTGGAATTGTTGGTAGACGATAATGAGTGGGGTTTGCCAAAGTACCGCGAAATGCTTTTCCTTCGCTAAGGCTTGTTAGCCTTTAGCACACGCAATACATTGCCGCCGAGGATTTTTTTCAATGCCTGATTGGAATAACCTCGGCGTTTTAATGCTGCAGTTATTTGCGGATAGGTGCTTACATCCTCCAAGCCATTGGGAACAAAGCCAATGCCATCATAATCGGCACCAATACCAACATGATTCACTCCAACTAAGTTGACCACATAGTCAATATGGTCAACCACTTCTTTTATTCCAGGTAAATGCTTACTTAATTCTTGTTGCACCAGGCTATTCACTTGCTTGGAAAGCAGTACGGCATCATCACGATAGGCAGGTAATTGTTGTAATGCAGTAAGCATAGAATCTTTCCCATGCCCCTCCCAATATTTTTTTGCGTCAACAAAGGCTTTGCTGATAAATGCCGGATAGAAATTAATACAAATTACTCCTCCATTTTTAGCCACTGCTTGAATCTGCTGATCCTTTGCATTACGAAATACAGGACAAAGTGACCAAACAGAACTGTGTGTTAAGAGTACAGGTTTGGTGGTTACCTCCAATACATCATAAAAAGTTTTTTCCCCTACATGCGAGAGGTCAACAATAACACCTTCCTCATTCATCCTTTTCACTACTTGTTTCCCAAACTCAGTAAGCCCTTTTGTGGAAAGCGGTTTACCAGCTCCGGATTCATCCATGGCACTAGTAGCCCAATCATGACTATTGTTCCAAGTCAGTGTCATGTAAGACATACCTTTTGCAATCAGCGAGTCCAACTTAGATAGATCTGATTCAATCATGTGGCCACCTTCCACTCCAATCATTGCCACAACTTTATTACGGTGAACCTTCTTGCGCGCCTGCTTATAACCAATCGCAAAATCAAATTTATCAGGATGACGCAAGATGATTCTATGCAAGGAATCAATTTCCTGAAGAGCGTCCTGATAAAATCCTTCTTTTTTTCGTGGCGTTTCTCCAGTAAAAACAGAGAAGAACTGGATATCAACACCTCCGCGTTTCCATCGCACATAATCACTATGTCCGGCTGTTAGCAGCTGGCTAATATCCCTTCCTCCCAACACCTGTTCGCTTAAACAATCATTGTGCGTATCAACTAAAATAGCTTTACGATGAACGGAATTAGTGGATTGGCTATAACCAATAAGATGACCCAGGACAAGTAAAAGGGTCAATCCAAGCAACTGCCTGCAACTATTTTGCAACAATTTCATTAGCCCATAGTTTTCTTAGCATCTTCTAAGAATTTTGCAAGTCCAATATCAGTAAGCGGATGCTTTAATAAACCTAAAATAGAATCAAGGGGACATGTACAAACGTCTGCACCCGCCTCAGCGCATTTTACTATATGCAATGGTGTACGAATGGAGGCAGCGAGAATTTGCGTTTTGAATCCTTGAACCCCATAGATCTGCGCAATTTGTGCAATCAACTCAACACCATCCCAACTACTGTCATCTAAACGGCCCAAAAAAGGAGACAAGTAGGTGGCACCTGCTTTGGCTGCTAATATGGCTTGCCCTGCAGAAAACACCAACGTACAATTAGTCCTGATTCCATTATCCGTAAACCACTTAATGGCTTTGATGCCATCTTTGATCATGGGGACTTTAACCACAATATTAGGATGAATGGCCGCTAATTTTTTTCCTTCTTCTACCATACCTGCAAAGTCAGTGCTGATTACTTCTGCGCTGATATCACCATCAACCATTTCACAAATAGTTCGGTAATGATCCATGATAGCCTTTTCCCCCTTGATTCCCTCTTTTGCCATTAGAGAAGGATTAGTGGTTACGCCATCAAGAATTCCTAACTCATTGGCTTCTTTAATTTGAGCAAGATTGGCTGTGTCGATGAAGAATTTCATATAGATGATTAATAGGATTAAATAAAAAAAGGCAGGCTTATTACATCGCACCGCTCAACCACTTACTCTTGCTGCCTTCCGGCCCTGGGAGGGTTCAGCAGGAGCTGGTCGTGTAAGACCTGCCGATGCAAAATTAATGAATATTCCCTCATTGCTGAAATGCAGAGCGAACCCAAGCGTGCCCTATCAATTCGTCAGCTCTGGCACCAACTGATCTATAATAGACCAACACCAGGTATTCGTTTTCTGTGCCCCAATAATCACCTTCCGTTAAATGAGTAGCAGGCCTTGAGTTTGGATCCTTCTCATCGGAGGATAAATACTGATAATTATAGTATCCTTGTTTTAGAAAACAGGATTTTTTATATGCCCCACTAACAGGGTCATATGTCATTTTACTGTTGCTGTCTAGTACATAGTTGGTGAGCTCGCCGTATAAATAAACTGACTTGCCCGGAATGGCACGTCCGCCTCTGAGTATAAAACTAAAGTGCACCCACGCATATTCCCCTTGTAACTGAGCATTTGAATTATCCCTACTTTCCACGATATAGGCACCATTAATGTCGCGATTCAATAAACTCATTTTGCCTTCACGAGGGTAATCAGGATTAACCCAAATATCCACTCTTGCAGAACTATCGCTATCCGCTATCCTACTAACACGTTCACTACGTAACCGAAAACTGCGCAGATCCACCCAGCGCCATTCTTGACCAGCCGGAAACAATGAGAACTCCTGATTGGTGTACTCAAAATAGTTGCTTCGAAAAAGTGTTGGAGTCCTTTGCACCTGAGCCAATTGCCAGCCTCTGTTTTGCAATACCCAAACCTGTAAATCAGTAGGCGAAAACGCACTTCCTGAAACCTGCAACGGCGTTACACCAATTTGTAGTTGCTGGTGTGTTCGTAAAAGCTGTCCATCAAAAGGTTGCTTAACCTGCGCGTTTATAGTTGTTTTTTTTGAAGCAATCAACACTCTTTTTGTAAATGCCAATTGTGAAGTATCGTCATTCAAAAACACTTTTAACAAATAATTTCCTGCACGTGTGGGTTCGCTTCCCGATTCTGGAAGAATGGCCTGGTAGTGCGTATAACGGATTTGAGAGAGCGAAGAGAGTCGGTAATTTCTAATCCGATTGGTCAGAAAACCTCGCAAATAATCATACGGTTGTAATTTGGCTGGCGTCCAATCTGCATTGCATAATTGAAATGTATAGTAATAGTTTTTGATGTCAGCATCCAAATCGTCAAAATGTAACTCTAATTGCTCGCGGTCTCCTAATACAATTAATGGGTAACTGCGAGGATCCCCTGCTTTGTACAGTTTAACGGTTTGTATGGACTTACTAAAAGTGTGATCAGGGTTTTGCGCATTTGCCGGAATGCAAGTAGTCAGGCAATAAATAAGGAGGAAGATTGTAAATTCGGGCTGCCGCATAGGGCAAAGTATGAAAATAGCACGATTTATAGCCAACAGAATTGCCCAAAGCAAACAGAAAAGTTTTTCCGGGTTTATTCTTCGTCTATCATTTATAGCCACGACCCTGAGTGTTGCCATTATGATTATTACCCTGGCATTGGCTACGGGTTTTCAAAAGGCCATCGAGAATAAGATCGTTGGATTTTGGGGCCATATGCGCATTCAAGAAAAACAAGTCGACAAAGCAGTGGGAGTTAGAGAAATTCCGCTGCTTAGAAATGAAATCCTTGAAAAAAAAATCAAACAAGACCCCAGGGTGATTTCCATTCACCCTTTTGTGAATCAGTATGCATTACTTAAAACTCAATCCTCACTGGAGGGTGTGCTAATAAAAGGAATAGACACGGGCTCACATTGGAATTCATACAAACAGTTTTTAATAAACGGGAAACTGCCTAAGCCCCAAAGAACATCATTCTCTAGGGAGATTATTCTTTCCGCTTATCACGCCAATCGCTTACATATTCAAACTGGCGATTCTGTGGTTTTGTACTTTACCCAGCCCGGACAAGCCCCTCGGGCTCGCAAAGTGATCATAGCGGGCATATATCAGACAGGTATTGAAGAGTATGATCGGCTTTTTGCTCTAGCAGACTTAAATCTGGTAGCGCCAATGACCGGCTGGGAAACAGGTCAGGTTGGCGGATATGAGATTTTTTTAAAAGACCCCTCACAGGCAGTACAAACAGCCAACCAATTATTTGATTCTGATCTTCTCCCTGCTACCTGGGATGTACTCACCACTAAGGATCTGGCGCCTCAGCTCTTTGATTGGTTAAACATGCAAGTAGTAACCAGAAATGTACTGCTTGCATTTATGACCATTGTGGCATTGGTTAATCTTCTTACTTGCTTATTGGTTTTGGTATTAGAACGCATCCCTATGATTGGCATTCTTAAGGCCATGGGATCTACTGATCAACAGATACAACAAATTTTTCTTCAATTTGGCGTGTTACTAACTCTTGGAGGAATTGCCGCAGGCACGATAATTGCTTTAGTGTTGTTATGGATACAAAACCTTACTTCATTTATTCGGTTGGATCAAGCCGCTTATTACATCGATACCGTAGCAATAGAAATTGTACCGACTCATGTAATTGGTGTAATGGGAGGCACACTACTCATTAGTACAGTGGTGTTATTGCTACCAACACTATTGGTAAAAAAAATTAGCCCGCTGCGCGCTATTCGTTTTAATTGAACCAGGAAAGTAAAATTCCGGTAGCCACTGCTACGTTCAATGATTCTGCACCTCCAACCTTTGGAATAGTAACTCCCGTAATCTGATTTGCAGAAAGCAAAGAGACTGGAACTCCTTTTGCCTCATTCCCAATCAACAAAATTCCTTGTGACGAACGCGGTATTTCATACAGTGGTTTGCCATCCAATACAGCGGCATAAATAGCTACTTGTTGCATTTTCAGCCAAGGCTCTATCTCTAAAAAATGAACAGTTAACCTGGCTATACTTCCCATTGTAGCCTGAACCACTTTGGGATGGTATACATCCACTGTGTCTGGACTACAAACAATTTGATTAACACCAAACCAATCGGCTGTGCGCAATATGGTACCAAAATTTCCAGGGTCTTGAATCCCACAGCATACAATAGTTAATCCAGTTCCCTCTTGCAAGGGTGTTTGTGGAAATTTAGCTACTACGGCAACCACCTCATGCGGAGTGATCAATTGAGAAAGCCGCTTTAACTCTGCCGCATTTACACGGGTAAGATGAATTGTCGGATCAATTTGTTGGTTTTGCTGAATCCAACTTTCAAGTGCAAATATTTTCTTAATGGCACGTGGACAATCACGCAGTAATTCTTCCACAAGCTTTGGCCCTTCTGCAAGAAAAAGACCTGCTTGATCCCTGTATTTTTTACCGGCTAAACTTTGAATATCTTTGACTACTGATTTTGTAATCATAATTCTGGCACATTGTGAAGCAACTACACCGGTTTATTTCATCTTTTATTCGTTTTCCGGTATTACTTCTGTTATTAATCAGTTTTCTCCTTTACGCTTGTGGAACTATTCCACGAAACTATCCTATAGGAAAACCCTTTGTGTTCAAAACTACTATAAAAGTTGATGGCAGTGTTCCAAAAGAACAGAGAGAGTGGTTGCAAAATAGACTAAAAGACCAATTAGACGATAGCCTTCATTCCAGAACAGTGGCTAAACTTTTTTACCACACACTAAGAAAACCTCCTATTTACGATACTGGCTACTCGAATCGATCAGTAGGTTTTATGCATGCCCTACTCAACTCACTTGGATATTTTAGAAATCAGGTTTGGTATGATACTACCCTTACCATGGTCAATAAAAAACAACTTCGTACTACTATAAATTTTTACATTAGTCCCGGAAGCCCGTTCTTGCTGGATACTATTAGATATCATCTCCAAGACAGTTCGCTGCAACAATTAACCACCGCACATTTAGCTGACGCTAAGATCAAAGCGGGTTCTCCCTTTGCCAAAGGCATTATTGGCGAAGAACTGGACCGATTGATTGATCATTATAGGAACAATGGCTATCTACGCCTGACCCGGGACGATTTAGTGGGGATTTGGGACACACTTGACCTTGCATTACTAAAACCTGTTGCTGATCCAATGGAGCAATTGCAGATTTTCCAACAAGTTCGCGAGCGGAAAGCACATCCATTGGCAGACCTTGAGATCAGTTTACGTCCGGCTATTGCCAAAGAGAAACTAACACAATATAAAGTTGGGGCCATTACTTTATACCCTGACTTCACGGTTGATACTGCGGGACTAACAACCACAAGTGTTTTTCAAAACGGTGTACACATTGAACGATTTCGGCCCGTATTCAAGGACCAAATTTTTCGAGATAAAATTCATTTTACTACTGGACAGATCTACGACCAGCGGAACTATTTTAAGACCCTCAATCATTTAAATGGGATGGGAGCTTGGCGATTAGTGAATCTAGAAACCCTGCCCCGAAAAAATGAAGACACCACCGATATTCTGATTAAACTAACACCGGCCAAAAAGTACACCAGCTTTGCAAATTTGGAAGGAAGCAGTAATCAAAGTTTGTTGGCAGGAACTCTTTTTGGAGTAGCCTTTAATGTGGGGTTTCAAAATAGAAATTTATTGCGTCGTTCCATTCAATCCACCACTAACCTGCGTTTAGGAGTGGAAATTGGTCGAGACACGATAGCCGACATCAACTTTATTCAAACCAGACAAATTGCGCTTACTCATAATATAATTTTTCCTGGACTACTCCCACGCTTTTCCAGTTTACCGACCGACCTGCGACAACACGCTCGCTCCATTATGGCATTTAACATTTCAAATACGGAGCGAAGGGAATTGTTCAATCTTTCTTCTTATAGTGCTGCGTGGGGATATGATTTTAGATATAAAAACACCCTTTACACCATTCGAATTCCAAACATAGAATACAATGCAATTGCCCGAAGAGAAAAATTGCTTGCATTGATAGATAGCAATGCCTTGCTTAAAAACATTTTTGTAGATGGATTAATTATTTCAGGAAGTGCCGGTTTGTTTTATTCCAGGCAAAAAGACAATCTGGTTCAAAATGTTCGGTTGAACGTTGAAGAATCAGGCTTGATTAGTGGCCTTATCCGAAGCCCTTTGATAGACACGAATCTGTTTCGGTTTATTAAAGTTGATTTGGACCTGTCTGCAAAATATACATTCAAGAAAACGGCATTAGCATTGCGTTTCTTTGCAGGAGCGGGATATGCATTTGACCAAACCAAAAATCCTGTCAATAGATTTAATTTACCGCTTTACAGACAGTATTTTTCCGGAGGGCCAAATAGTATGCGGGCTTGGGGACTTCGGAAGTTAGGACCCGGATCCGCTATTCAGGAATATGGCAATAAAGGGTTGCCAGAACGTTATGGGGATTTGCAACTGGAAGGAAACATTGAATTCAGGTTTCCTTGCTTTTCCGTATCTGGCATGCAAGTAAATGGAGCCTTATTTGCAGACGTAGGTAACATCTGGTACTTAAAAAAAGCAACAGGAAGAAAAACAGAAGAGATTTTTTCCATGCAACGCCTTGGCAGGGATCTTGCGGTAGGTATTGGAACCGGACTTAGATTAGACTTTACCTATTTTGTTGTTCGTTTTGATTATTCTGTTAAAGCAAAAGATCCCAGCCCTTCACCGGCAAATCGCCACTATCAAAATAAATGGTTTGGCTATCCTCGACTACAGGATATGGATCAGTTTCAATTGGGAATTAACTACCCATTTAATCTTTAGACCATTATTGTGGCTTATTCAAATTTGCGGCAAAAGAATCCATGGTTTGAGCCGCAGTAACATCAAACTCTCCAATACGAGTTCTTCGTAAAGCACTTAAATAGGCCCCACAGCCCAGTGCCTGCCCCAGATCATTCGCTAAACTTCGAATGTAGGTGCCTGTTGAACAAACCACACGAAATTGTAATTGCGCATCTTGCAAACTCAGCGCTTCAAAAGAATAAATATGGACAGTCCTGGGCTCTAGTTTAACTTCTTTTCCTGCCCTAGCTAATTCATAAACACGTTTTCCATCTACTTTGATGGCCGAATGTGCAGGTGGAACTTGTTGAATAGGTCCGATGAATGATACTATTTGAGATTTCACCTGCTCCAGAGTGATGTGATCGGTTGATCTAAAATTGGTTGGCTCACTTTCTAAATCATAGGTAGGTGTAATGGCTCCCAATGTGATGGTGCCTGTGTACTCTTTTTGTTGTGCCATGTACTGATTAATTCGCTTGGTGAATTTTCCAGTACATACTATAAGTAGTCCGGTGGCTAAAGGATCTAAAGTGCCTGCATGTCCAATCTTTCGAATGCGAATAAGACTGCGGAGTTTCCGAATTACATCAAAAGAGGTCCAGCCCAATGGCTTGTCAATGAGTAAAACAACTCCTTCTTCAAATTGTTGAGATGAGTAGACCATGTTCAATAGGCCCTTGCAAATAGCACTCGTTGTGCAGAGGGTTTGCCAGTTAAGATGCAATCTCCCATTTCTGCAGGGTTACTCAATGGTATACAACGAATAGTTGCCTTGGTTTTTTCTTTAATGGCTTCCTCAGTTTCTGGAGTTCCATCCCAATGTGCGGATACAAATCCCGTTTTATTGTCCAACACATTTACAAATTCTTCCCAAGAATCCACTGGAGTAATGTGCGCATTTCTAAATGCTTGGGCACGATCAAATAATTGTTGTTGAATAGCTGCTAATTCAAGTGGAATCATCGCCGTTATCTTATCCAATGGCACTGACTTTTTTTCTTTGGTATCGCGCCTTGCCAATTCCGCTACCCCTTGTTCAAGATCACGTGCACCTATGGCCATACGAAGTGGCACGCCTTTCATTTCATATTCTGCAAATTTCCATCCTGGTCTGGCCTGATCAGAATCGTCATATTTTACTCGTATACCGGCATGCTTTAACTCTTCTACTATGGCGTTTACTTTATTATCTATAGCAGCCTTTTGCTCCTCCCCTTTGTAGATTGGCACAATCACTACTTGAATGGGTGCAATTCGGGGAGGTAAGATCAACCCGTCGTCATCGCTATGGGCCATCACCAACGCACCAATCAGGCGTGTACTAACACCCCAACTAGTTGCCCAAACGTAATCCAGTTTATTTTCACGGTCACTGAATTTTACATCAAAAGCTTTGGCAAAGTTTTGACCCAGAAAATGAGAAGTACCTGCTTGTAACGCTTTTCCATCTTGCATGAGTGCTTCAATACAATAGGTATCCTCGGCCCCTGCAAATCGCTCATTGGGAGTTTTAATTCCTTTGATTACCGGAACGGCCATCCAATTTTCTACAAAGTCTGCATAGACATCCAACATGCGCTCTGTTTCGACAATAGCTTCGGCCCTTGTGGCATGTGCGGTGTGTCCTTCTTGCCACAAAAACTCTGCAGTACGAAGAAATAATCGAGTTCGCATTTCCCATCTTACCACGTTAGCCCACTGATTTACCAGAATGGGAAGGTCCCGATAGGATTGTATCCAATTTTTATACGTATTCCAAATTATGGCTTCACTGGTTGGCCGGATCACCAGTTCTTCCTCTAATTTAGCTTCTGGGTCCACCATTAATTTCCCTTTTTGATTAGGATCTGCCTTCAAGCGATAGTGAGTAACTATAGCACATTCTTTGGCAAAGCCTTCTGCATTTTTTTCCTCCGCTTCAAATAAACTCTTTGGCACAAAAAGTGGGAAATAGGCATTAACATGCCCCGTATCCTTGAACATTTTATCCAGTGCGTCACGCATGTTTTCCCACAAGGCAAACCCATAGGGCTTGATAACCATGCAGCCTCGTACAGCTGAATAATCAGCCAACTCTGCTTTTAGCACAAGGTCATTGTACCATTGAGAATAATCCTGCGCCCGGGATGTAATGGCTTTACTCATGAAGCTTCAATTATAATTAGATTCTTTACCTTTATTTTAACAACGGGCAATCAGTTCTTTCTGCTAATTACCGACCTTTGTACAAGGTCACAAAAGTAATAACTTCAACTATGAAAACCACTTTAGCTTTTTTCTTGTTTGTTTCGGTGGTTCTACTTGCAAGTTGCACCACCGTTTATCGTACCGGCCAAACCCCTGATGATGTTTATTATTCACCGGCAAGACCCGCGGATGAATACCTTGTGCTGCAACGTCGAGAAACAAGGCGATATCGGAGTGTTGATGAGAGTTATGAGGACCGTTACCTTAGGATGCGCGTTAGAGACAGGTTTCGCTGGGACGAGATGAACTCTTGGTACGCTTACGAAAAACATGCCTTGGGTTTCAATTCATATTTTACCCCGGCCTTTAATCCCTTTGTTTCTTGGAATCATTACTATAACCCTTATTACTTCAACTCCCCTTATTATCCTTGGGGTTTGGGACAAGTCATAGTAGTCAAACAGCTATACACCAAACCAAGAATTTTTGATCTAAACAGTTACCAGCGATTGCCGCTTGATCTAAAAACAGTAAGAGCACAAACTGGATCCTACTCCATTAGTCCACTTGTCCAAGCTGGCACTGGACGAATCAGCAATATACCTAATCGAGGAAACGCATTACGTGAGGTGTTTGGCGTAAGTACCCCTTCCAGCAATTCGTCTTCTTCGTCTTCCTCTTCTTCTAGCTCCTCTTCTTCCCAAGGAAGTACTGCGCCAGTAAGAAGATTTTAATGGTCTCCACACTATGCGAATATTAACGATTGTCCTTGCACTATTACTGACGCACCATTTATCCTTTTCGCAGGAACCTGCGGATATGCTACGCATGGCATGGACAGACCCCACAGGCACTGCCAGACAGCAAGCTGTTGGAGGTGCCATGGTTTCGTTAGGCGGTGACCTTACTGCAGCCTTTGTAAACCCGGCCGGACTAGCTTTTTATCGTAGTGGTGATTTTGTATTCACTCCCTCTTTTAATCAACTCAATAACAACACCACTTATAAAAACTCTACAACTGCTGCTAAGCGTACTGCTTTGGGACTTGGATTAACTGGTTTTGTTACGGCCTCGCCCACTAATAAAAAAAATGGCTCAACAGCTTTGGCCATTGCATTGAACCGTACAACCTGGTTTGGAAACAATTTGTTGTATCGCGGGTTTAATTCCTCCAGCTCTTATGCTCAAAAATATTTGGAGGAAATTGCAGGTGTTGGAGATGCCAATTTGGTTGCAAGCAAATACCCCTTTGGAAGTAGTCTGGCCTTTAACACCTATTGGATAGACACAATAGCAGGAGGCACCAATGGAAATTTCAGGTATAAAACACGCGCCCCAATTGGTACAGGCTTGTTACAGGAAAATGAAATAGCAAGCAAAGGCGGCTTATCCGAACTAGCCATTGCAATAGCTGGATCAAACCATGAAAAATTTTTTTATGGCATTACACTTGGCATTCCTTTTTTGCAATTTGAAAGAACCACCACTTTTACGGAGGCAGATGCAACCAAAGCATTGAACAACTTCAATTATGCTACTTATCAGGAATCACTTCAAACCACAGGAAGTGGTGTTAATTTAAAGATGGGATTCATTTACCGCCCCCTGCCCCAATGGAGACTTGGTTTTAGCATCCATACTCCTTCTTTTTTACGATTAACAGATAAATACAGTGCTTCCATTACCACTGATACAGAGAATTACAAAGGAGTGTTGACGCAATCCTCCAAGACTTTCACAAATGGAGAACCTGCGGAATATAGCTATCTGCACTTTACTCCTTTCAGAGCAATGGCCGGATTTTCATTTGTAATTCGGGAAGTTGAAGATGTTTCAAAGCAAAAAGGGTTTATTACTGCCGATGTGGAATGGGTTAATTATCCTTCTTCAGCTTTTAAAGCAGATCCATCCTTGTTGAATGCAACAGAAGAAAAAGCCTATTACAAAAAACTGAATACGGCAATTAATACAGCTTACCGCTCTACGCTAAATTTAAGAATGGGAGGTGAGTTGAAATTTACCAGATGGATGACAAGAGCAGGCATGGCGTATCTGGGAAATCCTTATCATAACATACGGGGAGAAAAAGGAAGCCGCCTTCAATATACCGGAGGTATTGGATATAGAGACAAGGGCTATTTTATTGATCTTGCTTATGTCAAAACCATGGGAAAAGATGTGCATGCCCCCTATAGACTTTCGCAGCAATCTTTTGATTTAGCACAATTGCAGCAAAGAGGTATTAGATTGTTGTTGACCCTGGGGTTGAAATTCTGATCAGTTTTTATAGAGAGCAGTTTCTTTTTTGATGGGTCCATTGAGGCTGTCTTGCCGAATATATCCTCTGTACATCCCCTCAGTGCAAAATGGCATTACCATATTGCCGTCCTTGTCCACAGCAATTAGTCCACCATCACCTCCCAAAGCAGGAAGCTTTTGCATCACCAGTTGATTGGCTGCCTCTTCTAGCGTTTTTCCACCATATTCCATTTGGTCGCAAATTGATTTGGCCATTACTAATCGTATAAAATACTCTCCCCATCCTGTACAACTAACAGCTGCCGTGGTATTATTAGCGTAAGTGCCAGCCCCTATTATAGGAGCATCTCCTATTCGTCCCCATTTTTTATTGGTCATTCCTCCGGTACTGGTAGCTGCTGCAAGATTTCCATGCATATCCAAAGCCACCGCCCCCACCGTTCCATATTTTTCTTTTTTACGTTCCAGCGTTTCCATCAATGCAACCGGTTGCTGATTCTTTTTGGTAGACTCCAATGAATCTCGTTGTCGAATAATTTCTAGCGAATGCCATCGCTGAGGGGTATAAAAATAGGAGGGATCCACCATCTCTATACCCATTTCCTTGGCAAATTGCTCTGCCCCTATACCACTTAGCATTACATGCTCACTTTTTTCCATCACCGCACGCGCAGCTGAAATGGGATTGCGTATTGTGCTTACCCCTGCTACCGCTCCTGCAGACAGATTTTGCCCATTCATGATAGCGGCATCTAATTCATTTTTTCCTTGATTGGTGAATACGGCCCCCTTACCTGCATTAAAAAGTGGATTGTCTTCCAACACCCGAACAGCCGCTTCCACTGCATCTATAGCTTTACCGCCTGTTTGTAATATTGCCTGCCCAGCCAGCAACGCTTGCTCCAATGATTCTTGGTATCGTTTTTCTTGTTCGGGCGTGATTTTGCTTTTTAGTATAGTACCCGCTCCGCCATGAATTACCAACACATATCGATCCTGCGCTGCAACTGCAGATGGTTTCAAATTACCAATGAAAAAAAATAGGAATACTAAGAAGGCTCGCATGACTTTGTTTTGAACAATATTAACCATTTGTCCCAAGCTCTTTTCCTAATTTTACACACAAGATTTTTTTTGAAGAAAGTTATTACCATACTACGAGGGGCATTGCTGTTGGTGCTTACTATCCTAACCCTTTGTTATATCACTTTTCAATTACCCTTTGTTCAAGAAAAGATTACGGGCTATGTTGCCGCTTATTTAGCTGAATCGCTACAAACTAAGGTGAAGATTAAAGGACTTCGCTTTCAATTTTTCAATCGCTTTTCGATAGAGGATTTTTATTTAGAAGATCGGCAAGGCAACCCATTGGTTCAGGTCAATAAGTTAAATCTTGAAATCAACGGATTACCCGGATGGGCGGACAGTACGGTAATTGAAAACATTTCAGTCCAAGGCTTAAAGATTCATCTGCAACGATCTGATAGTAATTGGAACCACCGCTTTCTTCTTGATTTTATTAATGGTCCCCAATTAACCAATAGGAAGCCTGAACAACCTAATATGCGGCTGCATTTAAAAAAGGTACTGTTGCAGGAAATTGAATTTCTTCAAACAGATAACTGGGAGGGTCAACTCATAAAGGCCCAATTAAAAAAAGCAGCATTGAGCGCTAACCCTTTTACAGTTGAAGACGGAAGTGTTGAGATTAACAAATTGTCCTTACTTAACCCCGCTATGGAAATTCGGCAATTTGCCGGAAGGAACCCGGTAGTGAAGAAGCAAAGGGCCGATACAGCAATTGCCTGGAAACTGGATGGGAAACGGCTTTATATAAATGCATTAGAAATTTCCGGAGGCCGTTTTCAATACGATAATGCGGCTGGTGTTGTTAAAAGAGGATTTGACCAAAACCATATTGCCATCAATGCCATTAATGCAACGCTCAACAACTCATTAATGGCAGGAGACACCCTTCAAGGTCAATTAAAAATCAGTGCTGCTGAAAGATGCGGCTTCCAATTACGCAGTTTAACTGGCAATTTTTTTCTTTCCCCCCGTAGCTTATCCCTCAAACAATTCAATTTAGTAACCAATCAAAGCAATCTGCAAGATCAGTTGGAGCTTTCATTTAGGAAATTAAGTGATTGGAAGCGTTTTGGGGATCGCGTTCATATCAAGGCCAAACTCACCAATTCTATAATTAGCACAACAGATCTTGCTTATTTTATTCCAGCCTTACAACATGAAAAAAGCTCATTAAGGGTAGCTGGTGAATTGAACGGAAAGCTCAATGATTGGAATAGCAACAATTTAATACTGCACACCTCATCCAATTCCTATTTAGAAGGAGCCTTATCCGTAAAAGACATGATGCATAAGGAGACCTTTGCCTTTTCGCTTCAAGTTAAACGCAGTCAACTGTTGAGCAATGAGGCAAGTCACTGGTTACCCCCTTCGCAATCATCGTTGAAACAGGGGCTACAGCAGTTAAAATATTTGCGATTTAACGGAACAGTTGAAGGCAATAACGCTTTCACTCAAGTAAATGGAATGGCCACAACTGGACTGGGATCTATACTAAGCCAACTACGTTTCAACTATTTCCCCAATGCTCCCACCCATTATACAGGTAATATTTCCTTAAATCAATTTGAAGTGGGAAAATTGGTGGGTATACCTGCATTAGCTGCTGTGCAAGGAACTATTCAATTCAACGGCATAGGATTTGGCGAAAAAAACACCAAGGCTACCGCAAAGGCGCAGATAGGAGCAGTTACTTTAAATGGATATACACTTCGACATCTTTCATTATTGGCAGAATTGAATCAAGAGCAACTTGAGCTGAGCTCCATTATTGACGACGAGAATATTAAAACAGGTCAATTAGTGGCCAGGATCAATTGGGAAAACCAAATCCCTTCCTACCAGCTAATAGGCCAATTGGAAAAAGTGAATGTTAAACCCCTTGGTATTACCAAACTACCCATTCAATTCAAGGGACACATTGCTGCTCATCTTAGCGGAAAAAATCTCGCTGATCTCCAAGGGAGTGCTGTGTTTCGATCACTCACAGTAATGCACGACGAAGAGCTACTTCCCATAGACTCACTACAAATTTTAATAAATCGCAATGCAACAAACAGTAGAATTGAGTTCAACACAAACGAATTGCAGGCTTGGATAGATGGCCGGTTTAACGTGGAGGAGTTTCCCTCATTGGCTCAAACCATTCTGCATCGACACTATCCCTCTTTTTTCCAAAAGCCCAATTACGAAAGCAAAAACAATAAGTTTCGATTTGAAATAAATACACAATTAGTTGACCCCTTCTTACCCTTGTTTGCTCCTAACCTCACCGGGTTCAACAATAGCAGACTACAAGGTGAATACGACCACCTTACCGACCAATTCAACGCGCATGTTCAAATACCACAATTTCGCTATCAAAAAGTTGGAGCCGATAACCTTTCCATTCAACTTAACAGTTTCGGCGATTCTCTTTATGTCCGTGCAAACGCAGGGGGCATTCAATTAAACGAAAACGTTCAATTGCCAGCTGTATCATTTTTAATTGACGGGAAAAATGATGCTGCCGCAGTTTCTATTCGAACAGCCGCAGACAAACGCGGACATCGAGTCAATTTCAATAGCATAATCAGAAACTACAAAGATGGAATTGAAATAGACTTTACTCCTTCCGATTTTACCATAAATAATAAATCGTGGACTATCAACGAAGGGGGAACGCTGGTTTTACGAAAGGATCGTCCGGTGAGCGGCTACCTCAAATTGGCGGAGGGCGAACAAGAAATTATTCTTAAAACACTAGAAAAAACAGCGGACAACAAGGAGAATTTAATGGTCAGTATTCAAAATGTAAACCTGAACGACTTCTCTCCGCTTGTCTTACCTGATAATCGATTAGAAGGCTTGCTCAGTGGTGATTTTTTATTCATCAATCCCCTGAATACCCTAGAAGTTAAAGCGGAGAACATCTCCACCAAATTGCTAAGACTTGATAACGATTCCATAGGAGAATTGGGCGCTTCGCTCACGTACAACAATCATTTGAAGGAACTGAAAGCAACCGGTAAAACAAAAAACACCAATGAATTTATCGGATTTGACCTTTCGCTTTATTTCAACGACTCCTTGCTGACAAAAAATAAGATCGATCTACAAACACGATCCTACCCTATACATATCCTGGAACGATTCTTAGGAGATCTCTTTTCTGACATCACCGGCTCTTTGACCGGGAATGTTTCAATAGTTGGAGATTTGAACCGCCCTGGCGTCTTGGGGAAAGGTAAACTGACAAAGGCTGGCTTACGCGTTAATTACACCCAGTGCTATTACAAAATTGAAGATCGTGAATTGGAACTCACTACTTCTCACATCGATTTAAACGGCCTTGTGCTCCGTGATACCGTAACCGGGAATCCTATTTATCTCACAGGAGGAATTGATCACGAATCTTTCTACAACTTGTTCTATGATCTAGATATCTCTACTCGAAAACCAGGTTCAAGGGGCGCGGGTGATAATAAGCCCGTTCAATTGCTTAGCACTACTGCCGTTGATAATTCACTTTTCTATGGAAATATTAAAGGCACTGCATTATTGCAATTAAGAGGTCCTGAATCTGACATGGTAATGACCCTGAATGTTTCAGCATCCGATAAAGACAGCAGCCATTTTACCTTGCCTCCTGGTATTAGTCGCGAAAGTGGTTTTGCAGATTTTTTAGTAGAGCGCAAATATGGAGAGGATATGCAGGGCGAAAGAAAAAAGGACAATGGGAATACTATTCTCTATGATGTTGAACTGACCGCTAATCCCATGGTTGAAATGAAGATCATTTTGGACGAGTTAACCGGCGATGAGATTAAAGGAAACGGAACAGGAACTTTTAAAATTCGTTCAGGCACAAAGGAGCCACTTACGCTTAGAGGAAGATTTGATATTGATGAAGGTGATTATCTTTTTACCCTTCAATCCTTTTTTAAGAAACCATTTGAAATAAGAAAAGGAGGGACCAACTACATAGAGTGGTCAGGAGACCCTTATGATGCCACCATACGATTTGAGGCCATGTATCGTGCCGAACGGGTTAGCTTTGGCCCGTTAGCCAGTGTCCTAAATCTTACTGCTGATATTGGAAATGCCAGAAGTGATGTTTACGTAGTGGCGCGCTTAAGCGATAAGCTATTTAAACCAACTATTAGTTTTTATCTTGATTTCCCCCCTAATAGTGTTGCCAATACAAGCCCCGAGCTGGGATTACTGCTAAAGCAATTACAACAGAACAACAACGAACTCAATCGACAAGTAACCTACTTAATTGTGTTTAATAGTTTTGCTCCCAATGAATTGGGTGGTGCATTAGCCAACACGGGTGTAAATGTGAATAGCATTTCCGGTATTCTTTTATCGGTAGTAAGTGATCAAATCAATAAACTTTTCACGACACTCTTGAAGAGTGATAAGTATCGAATAAACTTAAACACCTCACTTTACAATCGTAATTTATTAACAGCAACCGACAACACACTTTCCCTGGGCAGTAACGTTAATTTTTCCATAGGACGTTCGTTCTTCAATAATCGATTCAATGTTTCAACTGGATTAGGCATGGATGCCCCTCTAGGATTATCCCAAACCGCTAACCTGCAACAAAGTATTTTGTTATTGCCGGATGTTACCATGGAATGGTTAGTGAACCCCAGTGGGAGCGTTCGGGTCTCCTTCTTTTACCGAACCAATGCAGATTTTTTATCAGCTACCACCAACTCCTCAGCAGTAAGATCTAGAAGAGCCGGTGGCAACCTCTCCTACAAGAAAGATTTTGACCGGCTGGGTGATTTATTTAGGAAAAAGAAAAGGGCCATACATTAAGTATTGATTATCAATATTTTATTATTTTTTCTTTTGTCGAAAAAACAACTTTCTCAAAAGTTCCCCACCTTATCCTAACACATTACTTTTCAAGACTTAGTTTCAGGATAAATACCTAAATTTATAAGCAAATATTTCTTTTCTTTGCATGCGAAAACCAATTTACTATGCTTAAGAGAATCCTCTTTCTATTAGTTGTCAGTCTGGTATCAGGTAATCTGCTTTATGCTCAGGTTACTACCGCAGTGTTAATCGGTGATGTTAAAAGCAATACCCGTGAAGCACTTGTGGGAGCCACAGTAATTGCCACACACCTGCCTTCCGGAACCAAGTATTCTACTGTTTCCCGTGCTGGCGGACAATACAACATCCAAAACATGCGTGTAGGCGGACCCTATTTGATTGAGGTTAGCTTTGTTGGTCACAAGGCCGAAAAGTATGAAAGTGTTTTTCTGCAATTGGGTGAACCTTTTTTGTTAAATGCTGAATTGGCCAGTGCAACCGCCGCAATGGAAAATGTGGTAGTAAGCAGCAGAAAAAATTCTATTCTTAATGCTGGAAGAACCGGTTCTGTTACCAACGTGGGCACCCGTCAGATTAATCAACTTCCCACGATCAGTCGTAGCTTGAATGATATCACACGTGTAACCCCTCAGGCAAATGGTGCCTCAGTAGGTGGTGGTAACTATCGTCAAAATAACTTTACTGTTGATGGTTCTGATTTTAATAACAGCTTTGGAATTGGCTCCAACCTCCCAGCAGGTGGTGCCCCTATTTCACTCGATGCTATTGATGAGATCTCTGTAAATATCACCCCTTTTGATATCAGACAATCTGGATTTATCGGATCTGCGATCAATGCGGTAACACGTGCAGGTACAAATACATACAGCGGCTCTGTTTATAATTATTTCCGTACTGAAAAGCAGCGTGGTGATCAGGTTGAAGCCTCCAAGTTTCTGCGTCCTGTAGAGGAATACAAACAATATGGTTTCCGTTTGGGTGGGCCAATCATTAAGAATAAGTTGTTTTTCTTCATGAACTATGAAACTGAAAATCAACCAAAATCTATTCAAAACTCTTTTGCTGCAACAGCAGCTGCTCCTTATGGCAGTGCTCCAAACATTGTTCGTCCCACTGCTGATTCGCTAAACTACATCAGCCAATTCTTGCTAGATCGTTATGGCTATGTTACAGGCCCTTATCAGGGTTACGTACCTAATATCGAACGGAAAAAATATCTGGTGCGTTTAGACTGGAACATCAATAGCAAGAACCGCATGAATGTTAGATACAGTCAGGTTGAAGGTGGCGAACCTTTTACTCCAAGTACTTCCGTTTCTGGCTCTAACGTTAACTACACTAGCACGCGTACTGCCAGCACTTCTTTGTGGTTTAAGAACTCCAACTATTTTCAAGGTGCTAATCTTTACTCATTAGCTGCAGAACTAAACTCAACATTTGGCAAAGTATCCAATACACTACGTGGAACTTATACTTTCCAAAACGATTCTCGTTCAACAACCAGCAAAGCCTTTCCTTTTGTTGATATTCTCAGCAACACTGGTGGTGTAACAGGACCAGCTCCTTATACTTCATTTGGATATGAACCATTTAGCTTTGGAAACCTTCGTCAGGTGAAAACCTACTCTATAATCAACAACGCAACTTGGACCAAGGGAAATCATAACTGGACCTTAGGAGGTCAATTTGAATTAAGTGAAACAGTTAATGGATTTCAGCGTTTTGCTACTAGCTACTACGTATTCAATACCTGGGCAGACTTTGCTAATGGAAACAAGCCCCGCGACTTTGCTATAACTTATTCTTTATCTAAAAACTTTGCCCCTGCGTTCTCATCCTTTAAGTTCGGCCAATATTCATTGTATGGACAGGATGAAATTGCTGTCAACAAAGACTTACGTGTAACATTAGGACTTCGTGTAGACCTCCCAACCTACCCAGAAGTTCCTCAGATTATCACCCACCCACTTGTGGCTAAGATGTCTTTTGCAGGAGGCGAAACGATCAATACAGGTAACCTTCCCAAAAATCGCTTGATGTGGTCTCCTCGCATTGGATTTAACTGGGATCTATATGGAGATCGTTCACTTCAAGTACGTGGTGGTACCGGAATCTTTACCGGCCGAGTTCCTTTTGTGTGGATTGTGAGCCAGTCTGGTGATAATGGAATGATTCAGGTGACTCAGTTCTGGAATGGTTTCAATACACCTGGCCCATTCAATCCAAATCCAGCCGCCTACAGACCTTCTGTAGTTCCTACAGCAGGTACAATTGTACCTGGAAGTATCACGGCCCTTGTTGAAGACTTTAAGAATCCTCAAACTTGGAAAACTACCCTAGCCGTAGACTCTCGTCTTGGAAAAGGTATCGTGGGAACATTGGAAGCTATCTTTAACAAAGATGTGAATACGGCAATTTTCCGTAATCCAAATATGATTTCTCCTACTGCACTTAACCTTGCCAACTTCCCTGATAATCGTCCCATTTATGGAGCCACAACTCAAACACGCTTTATCAATACCTTGACTAATGGAATTCCTACTCCTGGTGGAAGTGGAGCTTTCAACAGTATAGTGCTTGATAATGGTAATCGCGGTTTCTATTTCTCTCTAACTGCAAAAGTTGAAAAATCTTATAGTAAAGGATTTGCTTGGTCTATTGCCTACACCAAATCAATGGCCTCTAATTTGTTTGATGGTGGCGGTGATCAGCCCCTTTCTGCATGGCAGGGAACGGCCAATGTATTTGGTCCTAATGCTCCTATGTTGAGCTATGCAGACTATGTAATCCCAGATCGCGTTATAGCAACTCTTTCTTACCGTAAAGAATATTTCAAGAACCTGGCTACCACTATTTCTGCCTTCTACAATGGTGGCATCAATGGACGCTTTAGCTATGTGTACGACGGAGATTTCAACCGTGATGGTGTTCAAGGAAATGACCTGCTCTATATTCCTACTGCCCCACAAGTACAGCAGATGTTGTTCTCGAGTGTTTCAGTGAATGGTGTTAGTTATAGCCAAAATGACCAACGTGCTTTATTTGAGAATTATATTCAACAGGATAAATACTTAAGAGCTCACCGTGGACAATATGCTGAACGCAATGGCGCTCAAATACCTTGGCTGAACAGATTGGATGTGAAAATCTTGCAAGACCTATTTGCCAACATCAAGGGAACTAAAAACGTGCTTCAGTTTAGCATCGACATTTTCAACGCTGGCAATTTAGTTGACCCAGGATGGGGTAAATTAAAGACTATCAATAATAGCCGTGTATTGGCCATTACCAACTCCAGCAGCCTTGTTCCTGGCGGAACTGTTCTGCCTGTGTATCGTTTGGCAAGTGCAAATGGTGATATTATCACCAAAACCTTCCGCGATAACGTTAGCATTGCTTCTACTTACTCAATTCAATTTGGTTTGCGCTACCTTTTCAATTAAGCAAACTCTTTCTACTTTTTTAAAAGCCGTCCATTTGGGCGGCTTTTTTATTGTTTGTCTGGGTAATGCCATGCATACAGCATGTCAACTGATTTGTTTAGATGCAATCAAGCCCCTACTTTCGTAGGAATGCCTGAACTAAGATTAGTTCAACTGCTAAGATTATTGCAGAGTGAGGTTATTTGGGCAAAGACTATAGGATCAGATAATATGTCTATTTTATGCAATTAAGAAATTTGTTCATCGCACTGAGCTTTATATTTTTTCTATGCGCTTGCACGCATGAAAAGGCAGATCTGTTAGTGTTTAATGCAAAAATTTACACCGTAGATTCCGCATTTTCCGTAAAAGAAGCCATGGCCATTAAGGATGGCAAAATAGTAGAAATAGGTAGTGCTTCCTCCTTGTTAGTGCGTTACTCTTTTACAGAAAAATTGGATGCTGAAAAAAAATTCATCTACCCAGGTTTTATAGATGCTCATGCCCATTTTGTAGGATATGCACTTAATTTATTGCGCGTAAATCTGGTTGGCACTAAAAGTTGGAAGGATATACTTGAAAAACTTCAAGAATTTGCCAAAGAAAATCCTTCAGGGTGGATATTAGGAGAAGGATGGGATCAAAATGATTGGGCAGAAAAAAAATATCCGAATCCTACCCTGCTTAATGAACTATTTCCAGGCAGACCCGTGCTGTTAACCCGAGTGGATGGCCATGCGGCAATAGCCAATCAAACTGCCTTGCTGCAAGCCGGAATCACGGGAGATGCAAATATCGAAGGGGGAGAAGTTTTGATAGAGAACGGAAAACCAACAGGTGTACTCATTGATAATGCAGTGGAGTTGGTTAATAGCATTATCCCTGCTGTAAGCGAAGAGCAGTTTAATGAAGCCATTAATAAAGCGCAAGAGAAATGTTTGGCTATGGGACTCACAACTATTGATGATTGTGGTCTGGACGCTACCGTGGTTGAACAACTTAAAGAACTTCAAAGAAAGGGCACGTTGCTGATCCGACTTTATGTGATGCTCAGTGACAAACCAGCTAATTACACCTATGCAGAAAAAAATGGAATTTTTATTTCAGATCGGCTCACTGTAAGAAGTGTAAAAGTATATGGAGATGGAGCATTGGGGTCCCGGGGTGCCTGTTTATTAAAAGACTATAGTGATAGAGCAGGTCATCTTGGGTTTTTATTAAGCAACCCCGCTCATTTTGATAGTGTTGCTACTTGGTGTGCCAAGTATGGATGGCAAATGAACACGCATGCTATTGGAGACAGCGGAAATCGCACCCTACTTAACACCTATGCTCGATACCTTAAGCCAAATGATAATAAAAGATGGAGAATAGAACATGCACAAGTTGTAAACCCAATGGACATTAACCTTTTTGGACAATACCAGATCATCCCATCTGTGCAACCCACACATGCTACTTCAGATATGTATTGGGCTGAGGAACGGCTGGGTAACCAGCGTATTTCCCATGCATACGCCTATCAGTCATTATTAAATCAAAATGGTTGGATGCCATTAGGCACAGACTTCCCTGTTGAAGATATATCCCCCTTTAAAACTTTCTACGCAGCAGTTACCAGAACAGATGCAAAGGGTTGGCCAGCCAATGGGTTTCAGTATAAAGAAGCCCTGAGCAGGCAAGAGACACTTCGAGGAATGACTATTTGGGCGGCACGCGCTAATTTTGAAGAGTCATTAAAAGGTAGTTTAGAAAAAGGGAAATGGGCGGATTTTATAATCCTTGATAAAGATCTCATGAGCGTCAACGCTACGGACATACTAAATACCAGCACAATTAGCACCTTTATTAATGGAGAAAAAGTATACAGTTCTCGTTAAGGCTTATAACTATAAGCAGTTATGTTGAATGAAATCTGCTACTAGTTTGAATAAATAATTTTATCCGCGCTTGTTGAGCCGGTACCTTTGCCCGCATGCATTATTGCTCAGTTGAAAATATTTCAAAAAGCTACGGCATTAAACCGCTTTTTGAGGACCTCAGTTTTCATATTAATGAGGGAGACCGTATTGCCTTAATAGCCAAAAACGGAACTGGAAAATCAACGTTGCTGAAAATATTGGCAGGAAAAGAACAGCCAGAAAAAGGTAATTTATGGATCCATAAAGAAGTTACCGTTATATTTTTTGAGCAAAACCCCTTACTTGAACTGGATAAGACCGTAGCTGAGAACATTTTTTTTCATGATCACCCTGTCATGAAAGCTATTCAAGCATATGAGTATGCTACGGCTATTGAAGATCCACAGTTGGTCGAGGAGGCCATCAGTAAAATGGATGAATTGCAGGCCTGGGATGCAGATGCAAAAGTGAAACAAATCCTGACCCGGCTTAACATCAAACACCTGGACAAGTGTGTAGGAATACTGAGTGGAGGACAACAAAAAAGAATTGCCTTAGCAAAAACACTTATAGACATAGGGTTTGGAAATAAAAATGTTCTGTTAATCATGGACGAACCAACCAACCACCTAGATGTAGAAATGGTGGAATGGATGGAGTCTTATTTATGCAGGGAAAATACCACCCTATTGTTGGTTACGCACGATCGGTATTTTTTAGACACCATCTGTAAGGAAATCTGGGAACTAGATCGCGGGAAACTCTATACCTATCAAGGCGATTATGCAGCTTATTTGGAACGTAAAGCAGCCAGAATGGAAAGTGAGTTGGCCACGGCAGCTAAGACAAAAAACTTATATCGAAGGGAATTGGAATGGATGCGTAAACAACCACGCGCTAGAACAGTAAAAAGTAAAAGCCGTCAAGATCGTTTTACTCACATTGAAAAAGCAGCTAAACAAAACCATCAAGAACAATCCTTACAGTTACAGTTAAAGATGAATCGCCTGGGAGGAAAAATATTGGAGTTAAAGAAAGTATATAAGTCCTATGGCTCATTGCCAATTTTGAAAGGATTTGACTATACGTTTAAGCGAGGAGAACGCATTGGTGTGGTTGGACCAAACGGCGTGGGTAAATCTACTTTCTTGCATTTGCTACAAGGCCTCGAAGAGGCAGACAGTGGAAAGACCAATGTAGGAGAAACCATTGTTTTTGGATATTACTCGCAACAAGGACTTCAACTAAAGGAAGATAAACGAGTTATTGAATATGTCAAATCAATTGCCGAAAACTTTCCTATGGAAAGAGGTGGGTCACTTACTGCTGCACAATTTTTAGAATTATTTCTGTTTGAACCAGACAAACAACACACATTTATCAGCAAATTGAGTGGAGGCGAAAAAAGAAGACTGCATTTGTTGTCTGTACTTTTTCAAAATCCTAATTTTTTGATATTGGACGAACCCACCAATGACCTGGACCTGCCAACCTTGAGTGTTTTGGAAAATTTTCTCTTAGAGTTTCCTGGTTGTCTGTTGATCGTTTCGCACGATAGATATTTTATGGACCGATTAGTGGATCATTTATTTGTTTTCACGGGAGAAGGACAAGTCAAAGATTTTCCCGGCAATTATTCTCAATTCAGAGAAGAGAAAAACAATTTGATGCTATCCTCAAAAGAGGCGGTCACCGAGAATCCCTCCGCAAGTGTTCCTGCAGCAACCGGCACTAAAACCAATATAGAGAACCGGATCAGTTACAAGGAAAAAAGAGAATTTGAACAGCTGGAAAAAGATATGGAGTCTCTGTCAAAACTTAAGGAACAATTATCTAATCAATTGAATCAGGATAATTTTTCATTTGAGACCTTGCATGATACAGCCATTGAGCTGGAGAAGACTATAAAACTCCTTGATCAAAAAGAGCTGAGGTGGCTTGAGTTGAGTGAGAAGCTATAGCGCTACTCTTCCAAATAATCTAGATCCTTATGAAATGTTTCGCGTGTTAATGCAGCAGCCAGAAGAGTTATTGTCATGATAATTATCCCTGTATAAATTCCTGCATCAACATAGTTCAGCTTGGGCAATTGCTCAAGCCATTTGAACAAGGGTAAAATAAATACAGCAAGCATTCCTCTGACCATATTTGGAATTGTAGTGGCAGCCGTGGCTCTTAGATTAGTGCCAAATTGTTCAGCTCCCATAGTCACAAAAATGGCCCAAAAGCCTGTGCCAAAGCCTAACCCGGTACATACCCAGTATAACTGTGCGGCCGTGCCATTCCAAAGTGAAGTAAAGAAAGCAATCATGAACAAGATGGTAATAGCATAAAAAATAAATAAGGCTTTTTTCCGGCTTTTGAGTTGTTGACTAACCAGCCCTATTAATATATCTCCCAGCGATATGGCAACATAGGCAAACATGATTGCCTTGCCAGGATCTATCTTTTCCGTGATTCCAAACTCTTTTGCAAAATCATTGGAAAAAGTAACGAGCACACCAATAACAAACCAAGTAGGAAGCCCTATTAGTATGCCTAACAAGTAACGTTTAAAGCGATCAGCATTAGTAAAGAATGATAGAAAATTACCACGCATTACTTTTATTGTCTTAACCTGATTGTAAAGCCCAGACTCAACTACAGAAACGCGAAGTAAAAGCAACAGAATTCCCAATCCGCCTCCTATGAAATAACAAGTTCGCCAATCAAACAGCTCTTTCATAAAATAGGCTAAGACTGCTCCGGTAAGGCCAATCCCTGCCACTAAGGATGTAGCCACTCCCCTCTTGGCCTTTGGAACAATTTCCGCAACCAGTGTAATACCCGCACCTAATTCCCCGGCCAAGCCTAACCCTGCTACAAACCTGATCCATTTATATTGTTCTACGGTTTCAACAAAGCCATTAGCAATATTAGCCAGCGAATAAAGTATAATAGAACCAAACAATACACTGAGTCTTCCTCGTTTATCCCCTATTATTCCAGAAGCAATTCCTCCAATCAGCAAACCCCACATTTGCCATTGAAGAATTAGCTCTCCGTTAGTTTTTACCTCTGCCGCAGACAATCCCAATGCCTCTAAGCTTGGTACACGAATGATACCGAAGAGTAGTAAATCATAGATGTCTACAAAATAGCCCAAGGCTGCAACAACAACTGCCAGATTGAAGATGGAATGTTTTTGACTCATACAATCGCTATTGATTTCTATCCGCAATATTTCCCCAAATCATTTTGAACAAAACAGGTGCCGTGGTTACTAGAACTATAACTAAAACAATCCCCTCTAAGTGTTCTTTTAGATTAAACCCAAATTGAGTTAAGATCCATTTCTGTAGAAAATACCCAGAAAATATCATAGATACAACCCAAGAAATAGATCCCACAACATTGAAAAAATGGAATTTCTTTCTATCCATTTGTACGATTCCGGCTATTATAGGCGCAAAGGTTCGTATGAATGGAAGAAATCGTGCCCCAACAATAGCCAACCCCCCATGTTTTTGATAAAAATCTCTGGCTTGAAAGAGGTATTTTTTTTTGAACAGCAATCTATCTTCCCATTCGTACATTGCAGGACCCACTTTTTGACCCGTCCAGTAGCCCACACTGTTTCCCAAAATACCTGCCACGGCAATAAGGCCAGAAAGTACAAACAGGTCAATCCACTCATTTTGGAGTGCCCCTAACCCAACCATATTGAGAAACTGATGCGCTAAGCCTGGAACTACGTCTCCTGCGTTAGTGGTAATGGTGTGTGCGTAAATTCCCGCAACAAATAATAACGAATCGCCAGGAAGAAAAAATCCCACGAACAAGCCGGTTTCAGCAAACACCACAAAAAGCAGAAGCCAGAGCCCCCCATTTTCAACATAGAATTGGGGCTGTAGCAAATTAGTCCAATGAAAAGAAGCTAGTATTGTTAAAAACATGCCTAAAAATTAATTAAGATTGTTCCAGTTCTCCTTCCCATTTACTCACAGCAGTGGTGGCTAAAGCATTACCTACCACGTTTGTTGCTGAACGGAACATATCGCAGAAATGATCAATTGGTAATATTAAAGCCACGCCCTCTGGAGGAATCCCAAACATTGAACAGGTTGCTAAAACAATAACCAGAGAGGCTCTTGGAACGCCTGCAATCCCCTTGCTGGTGAGCATCAATACCAGAAGCATTGTAATCTGAGTACCCAGATCCAGTTCAATACCATAAGCCTGCGCAATAGCCAAGCTGGCAAATGTCATATACATCATGCTACCATCCAGATTAAATGAGTAACCCAAGGGCAACACAAAAGACACAATCTTATTTGGGCAACCAAACCGCTCTAGCTCTTCCGTTAATTTAGGGAATACGGCTTCGCTGCTGGTTGTGCTAAATGCAATTAGCAAAGGGGTACCAATATGACGCAACAAGTGGACCATTCGCTTTCCAATTATTAAATAGCCCACAGCTAGTAGTAACAACCATAAGATGGCTATCCCAATTAGAAAATAGATAAAGTAGATGATGTAAAACTGAAAGATGCCCAACCCTTTTGCTGCCACCACAGCAGCCAATGCCCCAAACACACCATAAGGTGCAAAATTCATTACATACCCTACCATTTTAAGAATAATATGCGAAACAGCATCCAACGCTTTGATAACTGGCTGCGCCGTTTCTCCCATTGCAGTTGTGGCAACGCCAAAGAATAAAGAAAATACAACAAGCTGCAATACTTCATTAGTTGCCATTGCCTCCACAAAACTTCTGGGAATTACATGCTCTACAAATTTCTCTATGGAAAACTCTTGCTTTTTGGTGAGTAAATCTTTTACACCATCCGTATCTGCATGTGCCAAATCAATAAATGTGCCGGGCTTTAAAATATTGACAAGTATTAAGCCAATGCTCAATGATACCAACGAGGCGGAAATAAACCATAACATTGATTTACCGCCTACACGGCCCACCGTCTTAAGATCCCCCAACTTGGCTATCCCAACCACCAAAGTGGCAAAAACCAGCGGAGCAATAATCATTTGAACCAGCCGGATAAACACTTTCCCTAATAATTTAATCTGGGCAGCAAAAGATTTGATAAAGTCGGGTGATGCATTGGTATGAACCAAATACCCCACTATCACTCCAAGAAACATAGCCAACAGAATATATTGGGTAAGACGACTTTTAGGCTGCATTACAATCAGTTTAGATAGGCAAGAAATCGAAAATCGGTAAAAAAAATGGCATTGAAAAATTTACAAGAATAGCAAAGCCTTTGCTGTAAATTGGAATTGATTATCTTACCCGCTAAATTCCAATGGCTATGTCTAACACTGCTTTTAAGCCCACACTGAGCTTACTTGATGGAACAATGATTGTTGCCGGATCTATGATCGGGTCCGGAATTTTTATAGTCAGTGCAGATATAACCCGAAATGTGGGAAGTGCCGGGTGGCTGGTGGCAGTTTGGGTGTTCACAGGCATAATGACCTTGATCGCAGCGTTGAGTTATGGAGAGTTAAGCGGTATGTTTCCCAAGGCAGGTGGCCAATATGTGTATTTGAAAGAAGCTTATAATCCGCTGATAGGGTTTTTGTATGGTTGGAGTTTTTTTGCGGTTATACAAACGGCAACCATTGCTGCTGTTGGGGTAGCTTTCTCAAAATTTCTCGCTTACCTGATTCCTGAACTTGGCAACAACTATCTCCTTTTTGATGCCGGCATCACAAAAGTATATGCCGGGCAATTAGTGGCCATTTTTATCATTACCCTATTAACCTACATTAACTCAAGAGGTGTTAAGGAAGGAAAAACAATACAGACCATTTTTACCAGTGCAAAATTGATTGCCCTCTTTGGTTTAATCATATTTGGATTCTTATTGGTAAAAAACAGCTATTGGAACCAAAACTGGGCAACTGGATTTCAGGCTGCGCAGGATATGGGCATGAGGGATAATACTGAAGGGCTGCTTCCTACTTCTTGGACGCCCATTGGAGGTGCTGCTTTAATGGGAGCCATTGCGGCTGCCATGGTAGGCTCGATTTTTAGTAGTGATGCTTGGAATAACGTGACTTTTATTGCTGGAGAAATGAAAAATCCAAAGAAAAATATTGGACTCAGTTTGCTGTTAGGCACTTTGGTTGTTACCCTTATTTATGTTTCTGCCAACTTAATGTACTTACATGTGTTGCCATTAAGGGAGTTAGCTTTTCCGGCGGATGATCGAGTGGCTGTAGCTGCGGCAAATATTATTTTTCCCGCTTTTGGCACCACAATAATTGCCGTGCTAATTATGATTTCAACATTTGGATGTAATAATGGTCTCATATTAGCAGGCGCGCGTGTCTATTACACCATGGCTAAAGATGGTTTATTTTTCAAACAGGCAGGAACATTGAATAATCAAGCTGTACCACAATTTGCTTTATGGATGCAGTGCATTGCTGCCTCCATCTGGAGTTTAAGCGGCCGATATGGACAATTATTGGATATGATTTCCTTTGTAGTAGTACTTTTTTATATGCTTACGATAGCCGGCATCTTTATATTAAGAAAAAAACAACCCCAGGCAAAACGTCCTTACAAAGCAGTTGGGTACCCTGTTCTGCCCGGCCTTTATATACTGATGGGAGCTGTTTTTTGTATTTTGCTGATCATTTATAAACCTGAATTTACCTGGCCTGGATTTATTATTGTATTGATGGGAGTACCTCTGTATTACCTGGCACTCACCCGTCAAAAAAAGGACGCTTAATCAAAAAATGAGAGTTTAGGCCTTCATTACTTATCTTAGACCTCTTAAAAATCAACGCATGAGCTTGTTTGTAAAAAAGCCATTGGATCAAATTCTTGCCCAAGCGGCAGACAGTGAAAAAGGATTAAAAAGAACCCTGGGTGCGGGTAACCTAATAGCACTTGGAATTGGCGCCATTATTGGTGCTGGCTTGTTTGTACGTACTGCAGCGGCTGCCGGTCAGGCTGCCGGGCCTGGCGTTACACTTTCATTTATTGTTGCCGCTATAGGTTGTGCTTTTGCCGGACTTTGCTATGCAGAGTTTGCTTCCATGATACCTATTGCAGGAAGTGCCTATGCTTATTCTTATGTAACCATGGGAGAACTAGTAGCCTGGATCATTGGCTGGGCACTAATTATGGAATATGCTTTAGGAGCAGCAACAGTTTCCATTGCCTGGAGTGAGTACTTGAACAAACTAATGGGAGGTTCTATACCCTATGAATGGTGTCACTCTCCATTTGAAAGTTTTACTGATTCAGCTGGTGTTTATCATCAAGGAATCATGAACGCACCTGCCTTGATTATTTTACTTGCCCTTACATTGTTATTGATTAAAGGAACACAAGAATCCGCATTGGTAAATGCGGTGATTGTATTTATCAAAGTAGCAATAGTTATTCTATTCATTGCCATAGGATGGCAGTTTATTCGTCCTGAAAATCATACTCCCTATTTGATTCCTGCAGGCACGCCTCCTATTGTTGATCAAGCCGGGAAAATTATTGCAGATTACAGTGGTTGGAACAAACATGGATGGGGTGGAGTGTTAGGCGGTGCGGCTATAGTATTCTTTGCCTTTATTGGCTTTGACGCCGTGAGTACTGCAGCGCAAGAAGCTAAAAACCCTAAACGTGATATGCCTATTGGCATTCTGGGCTCATTGGTGATTTGCACCATTCTATACATTTTGTTTGGACACGTGCTGACAGGTGTGGCACCTTGGACGGACTTTGTGGATCCAGAAAAAGGTCGCGAAGCCTCTGTTGCTTATGCAATCAGCAACTATATGACCAATTATCAATGGTTGGCAAGCGCTGTTACTATTGCTATTTTGGCTGGATTCTCCTCAGTGATTTTGGTAATGCTAATGGGGCAAAGCCGAATATTCTACACCATGAGTAATGATGGATTAATTCCAAAAGCGTTTGGCGTACTGCATCCTAAATTTAAAACCCCTTATAAAGCAAATTGGATTCTTTTCCTTTTTGTAGGTGCCTTTGCAGCTTTTGTCCCAGGTCATGTTGCCGGAGATCTAACTAGTTTTGGAACACTTTTTGCTTTTGTGCTGGTAAGTTTAGGCGTTTGGATCCTTCGCGTTAAATCTCCTGAGATCGAGCGTCCATTCAAAACCCCATTGGTGCCCGTAGTGTGCACGCTGGGTGCTGTTATTTGCACAGCTATGATTGTTGGGCTTGATATGCAGACTTTAAAAGTAGCCTTCCTCTGGATGGGCTTAGGATTGATTGTTTATTTTACCTATAGCCGACATCATAGTAAGCTAAAGAAGTAGTAGCTTGCAGCCCTGAATTTTTATTTCATGGGAAGAATTTTTGAAGTACGCAAATCGACCATGTTTGCCCGTTGGGACCGCATGGCCAAGCAGTTTACCCGCATTGGTAAGGAAATTGTTATTGCCGTAAAAGCTGGAGGAACTGATCCCAACACCAATCCTGCATTAAGACGTTGTGTGCAAAATGCCAAGAGCGTCAACATGCCCAAAGACCGCGTAGAGGCAGCAATCAAGAGAGCATTGGGGAAGGAAATGGCTAACTATGACGAAATTCTCTATGAAGGTTACGGACCAAATGGAGTAGCCATTCTAGTTGAAACGGCTACGGATAATCACGTGAGAACAGTGGCAAATGTAAAATCACATTTCAATAAAGGAGGTGGCAGTTTGGGTAATAGCGGCAGTGTAGCATTCCAGTTTAAAAAAATGGGTGTGTTCAAATTAAAACCAGAAGGGCTACATGCAGAAGAGTTGGAATTGGAACTCATCGATGCAGGGCTCGAGGAATTAGGAGAAAGTACCGGGGAAAATCAGGAGGAGATTCTGGTGCTGCGTTGTGGATTTACAGATTTTGGTAATATGCAAAAAGCATTGGAAGATCGTTCTATTACACCGCTCAGTGCGGAAGTAGAATGGATACCCGCTGTAACCGTACCTGTTTCGGATCAACAAGCAGAGGAAGTAAGTAAGTTAATTGAAAAACTGGAGCAGGACGACGATGTACAAAAAGTGTTCCATAACATGGCTTAGTAAGTTTACTCAGCCATCATTTCTCGAATCACCTGTTCAATTTCTTCCGCATTGGGTTTACTAAAATAATCTCCATCACTACCATAAGCAGGTCTATGCGCCTTTGCGGTTAACGTGCGTGGCGCAACATCCAAATACCGATACCCGCCTTGTTCTTCCATCACTTTGTTAAAGAGATATGAAGCGGCTCCGCCTGGCACATCTTCATCCACAAATAAAATTCGATTAGTCTTTTTTAAAGACTGCAAGGTTAATTGAGGCAGATCAAAGGGCAATAGCGTTTGCACATCCACAATCTCGCAACTGATTCCATCCTCTTCTAAAACAAGGGCTGCTTCTTGCACTATGCGCAAAGTAGATCCATAGGAAACAATGGTGATATCATTCCCTTCCTTGATAATTTCAGGCACTCCAAGCGGCACGGTGAATTCAAGTAAATTGGTAGGAAGCTTTTCTTTTAAACGATACCCATTCAAACATTCAATGACCAAGCCCGGATCATTACTTTGCAGTAGTGTATTGTACATACCTGCAGCCTGAGTCATATTTCGTGGTACACAAACATGCATGCCTCTAAGTGAGTTAATGATCATTCCCATGGGAGAACCACTATGCCAAATACCCTCTAAACGGTGTCCTCGAGTACGCACAATTAACGGGCAAGCCTGTTTGCCACAAGTGCGGTAATGAAGGGTGGCTACATCATCACTCAGCGGCTGTAACCCATATAACAGGTAATCGAGATATTGTATTTCCGCAATTGGGCGAAGACCTCGTAAGGCTAAACCAATGCCACTGCCTATAATAGTCAATTCACGAATACCCGTGTCAAAAATTCTGTCTTTGCCATGTTTTTCCTGTAAACCACTAAAGCCCTGGTTGACATCCCCGATTTTTCCCAAGTCTTCGCCAAATGCTATCAATCGCGAATTAGTTGAAAATTGTTCATCGAAAAACCGATTCAATACTTCAAACCCATTGACCAAAACAGGTTCGTTTTCAAATGTTGGTTTAACCTCCGTAACTTTTAAAGCACTTTTGGGGCCCGCGTCATAGAGATAACTGTTATACAGTTTTTCACCTTCATGTTTCAGGCTTTGATAAATGGCTTTCAAATTTTCTCCTTCGCCAAAAGGTCTAGCCCATTGAATAGCTCGGTATAATACGCGAAGAATATCTCTTCTTAATGGATCACGCTTGGTCTCTATTTCAGTTGTGAGCTGAGAAAGTTTTTCTTTAATGGCCGGCACACTTGTTGCTGTTTTATTGATCTCAGTTACTGCATGTGCAACCGTTTGCTTGAGGGGAGCCAAGTAAGAATTCCAGGCATTATCCCTTGCGGCTTTTGCTTCTTCCTTTGCCGCTGTTTGAATCATTGCTAACTCATCCTCTTCCGCTAAGCCATTTGAAAGAAGCCACTCTTTCATTTTTACCAACCCGTCCCAATTTTTCTCCCACTCCAATCTTTCCGAGGATTTATACCTTTCATGACTGCCTGAGGTGGAATGTCCTTGCGGTTGCGTTACTTCCTCTACATGGAATAATACAGGAATATGTTGCTCTCTGGCCAGTTTTATTCCTTCTTCAAAAGCCTCACATAGGCCGGCGTAATCCCAACCCTTTACGCGTACAAGATGCAATCCGGATTCAGTTGCAGTTCGTTGCATTCCTGACAGTGCAGTTGAAATGGAACCCTTTGCAGTTTGATATTCTTTTGGAACAGATATTCCATATCCGTCATCCCAAACAAAAACCACCAATGGAACTTGTAGAACCGTTGCCGCATTTATTGTTTCCCAAAAATGTCCTTCGCTGGTTGAAGCGTCTCCGATGGTAGCAAAACATACCTCGTTCCCTTTTTTTGATAAATGTGTGTAGGATTGGAGTGAGGAAATGTTTCTAAACAAACTGGAAGCATGCGCCAATCCGAGGGCTCGTGGCATTTGTCCTGCTGTTGGAGCAATATCGCTTGAGCTATTTTTTGTTTTTGTTACATCAAGCCATTCGCCGGTTGCATCTAAAAAAGGGGTGGCAAAGAAATTATTCATTTGACGCCCACCGCTAAAAGGCTCACGACCCAGATCAGCATCTGCATACAACTGGGCAAATAATTGTTCCCCGGTTCCCATACCACTAGCCAGCACAAATGTTTGATCTCTATAGTAGCCACTCCTGAAATCGCCGGGTTTAAAAAATTTAGACATGGCCACCTGCGCTACTTCTTTCCCATCTCCAAAAATTCCAAATTTGGCTTTTCCACCCAAAACCTCTTTACGTCCTAATAAGCTAATCTCGCGGCTTAGGCAAACAAGCTTATAATCCCTTAATACATTGTTTTTAAACAGTTCAAAGGACAGTTTTTCCTGGCTGGGCGATTCCATACTGGCAAAATTAGGGAGATAAATGGGGCAATATTTAATTATATTTGTTACCAAATTTACCCGGTCATGAAAAA
>Ga0194120_10000434_pt1 | contig 78848 bp, 61 predicted proteins | sample TA2MahCa65mmetaG_FD_148642 | JGI IMG/M metagenome (GOLD analysis project Ga0194120, IMG submission 148642) | Freshwater microbial communities from Lake Tanganyika, Tanzania - TA2015019 Mahale Deep Cast 65m | ecosystem: Environmental > Aquatic > Freshwater > Lake | place: Tanzania: Lake...
TCGGTTGAGCGACTTGTCCCTGGACGATTTCCGACGCATCGACCCGTCGATCGATGCGGACGTCTACAACGTACTCGGCCCGGAAAACGCCGTGGCGGCGTTCGTGAGCGAGGGTTCGACGGCGCCCCGCGACGTGGACGAACAGATCGAGCGCTGGCGGAGCCGGCTTTCCCTTCCCGCCGTTCCGGCTCAACCATGCGGTGCATCACGATGCTGAAAAACGGTTCCTTTCCGCTCGCCTTGACGGTCACCTTGACAGTCGCCCCGTGCCTGCTCGGGCCGGCGGCCGTGTTGTCCCAGGATTCGAAACGGCCCGATCCGATCGTGGAGGCGATCCGCGATTCGAATCCCCAGACGGCCCGCGAGCTCGCGCACGCCGCCCGCATCCTGCTCGACGCGCGGCGCGACGCCGATTGCAAGGCGTACCTGAAACAGCTCGCCGAACTCGGCGCCGACGACGCGGGGCTCGCCGACCTGCATCGCGAGTTCGGTCCGGCGTTCTTCCTGTCGCTCGCGCGCCGGGAGGAGCTGGCTCCCGAGGGGCCGGCGCTCGCCGAACAGGTCCTCGCGGCCGCGCGGCGCGTGGCGGAGGACCCCGCGCGGCTGGACGCGCTGATCACCGATCTGGCGGACCCCGAACGCCGCGCCCGGGCGTTCGCCGGACTCCGCGAAGCCCGCCGCCCGGCGATCGGCCGGTTGATCGGCGTGCTGGCGGACGAGGGGCGTGCCGACTTGCACGTTCCGGCCGCCGACGCGCTCGCCGCGTTCCGATCCGACGCGCTCGAAGGCCTCCTCGCCGCGCTCGAAGCCGACAACCCGCGTCTGCTCGCCCGGATCGCCGCGATCCTCGCGGCCGGAAGTGAGTCGTCGGCGGCGCCGGCGTTGGAACGGCTGATCCACCGGACCGATCTGGACCAACCGACGCGTGGCGCGATCGCGGGGTCCTTGCGCCGCGCCGGGATCGAGCCGCGGCCGCGCGAAGCGGTCGAGCGATCGGCGGCCGCCGCGTTTCTCGGCGCGTTCCGCGTGAAGGCGGACGCCTTGCCGCCGGACGGCACGGCGGAACCACGCTGGGTTTGGGACGCGGAAGGCGGGACCGTCGTCGAACGGCCGTTGACCGAGGCGGCCCGCGCGCAATGGGCGTGCGTGCGTCTGGCGCACGACCTGGCCCGCATCCGGCCCGAGGACGCGAGCGCCGCGGTCCGGGAACTGGCCGCTCGATTGGAATGGGAGCAGTCGCTCGCGGGAATCGACGCTCGATTGCCCGCCGATCGCGGGACGGTCGCCCGGCTCCCGACGCTCGGTGCCGATCGCCTTCTCGAAGTGCTCGATTTCTCGCTCGATATGGGTCGTTCGGCGGCCGCCGTCGCGGCGACCCGGGCGCTCGGCGATTCGGCGACCGACGCGCAGCTCGCCGCGCGAGGCGAACGCGAATCGCCGCTGGTCCGCGCGCTCAACGACATGAACCAGGATGTGCGGTTCGCGGCGGCCGAGGCGATCATGCGGATCCACCCGCTGCGTCCCTTCGCGGGAAGCGCGCGGTATTGCGAGACGCTTGCGTTTTTCCTGGGAAGCACCGACGCGCGGCGCGTGCTGATCGGCAACCCCAAACTCGACGAAGGCCAATCGTGGGCCGGTCGGCTTGGAGAAATGGGCTTCACCGCCGACCTCGCCGCGACGGGCAACGCATTGCTCGACCAATTGCGGACTCGGCCCGACTACGAATTCATCCTGATCGTCGACGCGTTGGGGCAACCCGATCCGGCTGAACTGATTCCCTGGATCCGTTCGGTCCCTGGATTCGCGCGCATGCGGTGCGTGGTGGCGACCCAGGCGGGGAACCAGCGCCGGACGGAGGTCCGTTTGTCGGAGGAATGGGGAGTCGCCGTCGTACCGCGTCCTCACTCGGCCGAGGCGATGCGGTTCGTGATCCGCGCGGTCGAGCGGCTTCCGGGGCAGCGGCCGTCGCCGCCCGAGACGCGAGCCGCGCGGGCCGTCGCCGTCCTCGATTGGCTCGCCGCCGCGTCCGATTCGCCCGATGCCGCGTTTTACGACCTGCTGCGTCTCGAGGATTCGGTCATCCCCCTCCTGTCCGATCCCCGGTTCGCGCCGCGCGCGGCCCGCGTCCTCGGCGGATTCGCCACGCCCGAGTCGCAGCGGAAGCTGGTGGACACGGCGAGCCTCGTGGCCTTTCCGATCGAGGCGCGGAACGCGGCGGTCGAGGCGTTCGTCGCGGCGGTCGGGAAACGGGGCGTCCTGTTGACGCGGGGCCAGATTCTGCAACAGTACGACCGTTACAATGCCGCCGAAACGCTCGACGGCGAGACACAGCGCGTGCTGGGCGCGATCCTGGACGCCATCGAAGGGCCGAGCCGCGCGGCGCGACCTTGATCCGCCTTGGATGGCGTCCGTCGTCATGATCGGATCCTGACCGCGGAATGCCCGACGTCCCATGCCCCGTCACGGTTCAGTTCCCGAATCCGGCCCGCCGATCCCCGGCATCATCGGATCGTCGCCCGCCATGGGGGTGGTCTACCGACTGACGCGGCGCGTCGCCCGCACGAACGCCTCCGTCCTCCTGCTCGGCGAATCCGGCACCGGCAAGGAACTGATCGCGAACGCGATCCACCGCCTGAGCCCCCGAGCGACGGGTCCGTTCGTGAAGGTCAATTGCGGCGCGCTGAGCGAGGGCCTTTTGGAGAGCGAGTTGTTCGGCCACGTTCGAGGGTCGTTCACGGGCGCGATCGCGAACCGGACCGGCCGATTCGAGGCGGCGCATACCGGCACGATCTTCCTCGATGAAATCAACTCGACCACCCCCCATCTCCAGGTCAAACTGCTCCGCGTGCTCCAGGAACGCGAGTTCGAGCGGGTCGGCGACACGACGACGATCCAGGTCGACACGCGGGTGATCGCGGCGAGCAATCGCGATTTGCGGGACGAGGTGCATCGCGAACGGTTCCGCGAGGATCTCTATTGGCGACTCAACGTCGTCCCGATCGAATTGCCGCCGCTGCGGGCCCGTCGCGAGGACATCGCCGAACTAGCCGCGCATTTCCTGAATGTTTACAACGAAAAGAACGACCGGTACGTGGTGCATATCGAACCGCGGGCGATCGACGTCCTGCAGTCGTACCATTGGCCGGGCAACGTGCGCGAGTTGCAGAATTGCGTCGAGCGGGCGGTTGTGATGGCGGAAGGGGACGAGCTGACGGCCGACCTCCTGCCCGCGTCGGTGGTCGGCGGCGAATCGGTGCGGCCCCGCGAGATCGGCCATGTGAGCCTGGACGCGCTGATCGGCGAGGTCGTCCATCGCGGGCTGGCCCAATCGGGCGCCGACGCCGCGAACCTGCACGCCGAAGTGGTCGATCGCGTCGAGAAGGAACTGATCGTGCAGGTCCTCGCCGCATGCAACGGCGTTCAGACGAAGGCCGCGTCGATGCTCGGCATCAACCGCAACACGCTCCATAAGAAACTCAAGGACTACGACCTCGAACGATGAACCTCTCCGGCGTGACGATTACCTGTTTCGCGGCGAGCTACGCGCTGGCGCTGGTGCTCGAGGGGACGCGCCTGCTCGGCCGTCTTCCCGCCCGCCATCCGCTCATGCTGCTCATCGGAGCGGCCGGACTCTTCGCCCATTCGGTCTATTTGGTCAACCTGGCGTACCGCGAGGCGAGCGCGCGGGAGGGCGTGTTCGCGAGCTGGTACGATTGGTCGCTTCTGACGGCGTGGATCCTTGCGGCCGCCTATCTCGCGCTGGCCGCGCGGAGACCGGCGAACTCGGTCGGCATCTTCCTGCTTCCGTTGGTGCTCGTGGCGATCGGGCTGGCGATGGCGACGCGCCGGCTTCCGCCTTTCGCGGCGTCCCGCGCGCTCGGGTCTTGGCGGATCGTCCACGGCGGCGCGCTGCTCGTCGGAACGGTGGCCGTGATCCTCGGATTCGCGACCGGCCTGATGTACTTGCTCCACTCGTACCGGCTCAAACACAAACTGCCTCCGCGCCCCGGACTGCGTTTGCCCAGCCTGGAGTGGTTGCAGCGGTTCAATCGCGAAACGCTGTGGATCTCGACCGGTCTCCTCGCCGTCGGACTGACGGCGGGCATCGTCATGAACGTGTCGCCGACCGGCCCCGACGTCCTTTGGACCGATTCGGTCGTACTGAGCTCGGGCGCTCTCTTTCTCTGGTTGGTGGCGGTGACGCTGTTCGAGGCGGTCTATCATCCGTCGCGCCAGGGCCGCAAGGTCGCCTACCTGACGCTCGCCCATTTCCTTTTCCTGGCGCTCGCCCTGGTGCTCGTCGTGCTCGGCGGCCACGCGAGCCGTCCGCGCGGGGGCACCGCCGCCGCGCCGCGCGCCGCGCGGGCCGATGTCGAGCCGCGGCTCGAAACCGCCCGCCCATCGGACCGCGCCGCCCGGTCGGCGACGGGCCGGGGAGGCCGGTCATGAAACTGCGGATGATCGGCTGCAGCCACCAAACGGCGTCGGTTCGAGCCCGCGAACGGGTCGCGTTCACGACGGCGCAGGTCCCCGAGGCGCTTGAACGGTTTCGGAACCGGTTCCCGCTTTCCGAGGCCGTCCTGCTCTCGACGTGCAACCGGATGGAAATCTACCTCGCGGCGCTTAACTCCGATGAATGCCCGTCGCACCGGGACATCGTCGAATTCGTCGCAGGATTCCATGGGTTGGACGCGGTCGACATTTTCGAGGATCTATTCGAGCGGACGGGCGAGGACGCCGTGCGACACCTGTTCACCGTCGCCGCGAGCCTCGATAGCATGGTGCTCGGCGAGGCGCAGATCCTCGCGCAGGTCAAGCAGGCGTATGAGCTGGCGTGCGCCGGCGACCACGCGGGCGCGCTGCTCAACCTGGCCTTCCAGAGGGCGATCCGCGTCGCGCGCCGCATCGCGAACGAAACGGCCGTGAATCAGAAACGGGTGAGCATTCCGAGCGTGGCGGTCGCCGATTTCGCGTGCCAGATCTTCGAACGGTTCGACGACAAGCGGGTTCTGGTCGCCGGCGCCGGTGAGATGGCCGAGGAAACGCTCAAGTACCTCGCCCAACAAGGCGCTCGACGGATCACGATCGTCAATCGAAGCTCCGAGCGCGCGAGGGCGCTGGCCGAATCGTTCAAAGCGAGGTCCGAACCGTGGGATCGGTTGCTCGACTTGATCGTCGAATCCGATCTGATGATCAGCGCGGTCGGCGCGGAACGACCGATCCTCACCGTCGATCAGTTCCGGACGATCGCGGAAAACCGAGCCCAGCGCGCGCTGTTCCTGCTCGACCTCGCCGTCCCGCGCAACATCGAGCCGGAGATCGGCGGATTCCAAGGGGTCTATCTCTATTCGATCGACGACTTGTCGGCGGCCTGTGAACGGAATCGGAAATCGCGGGAAAAAGAGCTTCCCAAGGCGTCGCGGATCGTCGATGAGGAATCGCGGCGATTCATGGCCGAACTGCGGCACCGGGCCACGGGACCCACCATCCAAAGGCTCAAGGAGCGCGCCGAGGAACTGAAATCGGACGAGCTGTCCCGGCTGCTCAAACGACTCGGACCGGTCGAGCCGCATGCGCGGGACGAGATCGACCGCGCGTTCGAACGGCTCGTCAATAAGCTCCTCCACCCGCCGCTCGAATCGCTCCGCGACCACGCCGAACGCGGCGCGGCGCATGGGCTGTTCGACGCGTTCGTCCAGTTGTTCAAACTCAAGGACTAGGAACCCGGGAGCCCGATCGTGCGTTCGACGAGGTCCACTCCACCGGCGAGCCAGCTCCACAGCGTCGCCGTCCGTTATGGGCCGGCGCTGCGGCCGCGCGGGGCGGCGCGACGTTGTTCGGCCGTGTTCACGCCGCGCGTCCCGGCCGCGGGACGCACCTCCCAGCGCCGCCCGGCACGCGAACGGGCGACCCTCGTCCGCGACGCCCGCGCGCAGCGGCTCGAAGCCGTCCTGATTCTGGCGCGCGAGCCGCTGTCGAGCCGCAAGCTCAGCGAATACGTCCATCTGGCCGACGGAACCGAGGCCCGGACACTCGTCCGCCGGCTCAATCAAATGTACGACGCGGCCGGCCGCGCGTTTCGGGTCGAGGAGGTCGCGGGCGGTTTCCAGTTGCTCAGCCGCCCGAAGTTCGCGCCCTGGCTGAGACGCCTGAAACATGTTCCTCCCGAGGTCCGCCTGTCCGGACCCGTCCTCGAAACGCTCGCCGTAATTGCCTATCGACAACCCGTATTGCGAGCCGATATTGAAGCCATTCGCGGCGTAAACTGCGGGGAAATCGTCCGCCAATTGATGGATCGCGATCTGGTTCGGATCAGCGGGCGAAGCCGGGAACTCGGTCGACCCTACCTCTATTCCACGACAAGACGGTTCCTGCGGGTCTTCGGTCTGACACACATTGACAAGCTACCCCTTGCGGAAACCCTCCGAAACTTGTCCCATGGTGGCGGCTCCGCGAATGACCGCGGCGATCCAGGCGACGGACCCCATCGCGAACCGGCCCCTGTGCCGGATTCCGCGGAAAGTCCTCGGGAACCCAACGATCCCAATCCGATGACGCGAGAAATGGAGGAAACTCAGGTGACCGTCACGATGCGGAAAGAATTTCCAGGGGACGACGTCCTGGAACTCGATCCCCCATTCCCCACGCCAAACGTGCGCGCCCACGACGATGACGAGGGTGCCGAGGATATCGACGAAGGCGACGAGGACGACGATTTCGACGACGAAGAAGATGACTTCGACGACGACGACTTCGACGATGAAGAGCTCGACGATGAAGAGCTCGACGACGAGGAAGAGGATCTCGACGAGGAGTGGGAGGAAGTCGAGGACGATGAGGCCGACGACGAAGACGAGGAATGGGACGAGGAGGACGACGAAGACCTCGACGATTGGGATGATGACGACGAGGAGGAGGAGGAGTCCGAGGAGGAGGACGACGAGGACTGGGAATAGGACGAATCGGGAACAAAACAAGAGGCTCGGCGGCCCGGAAACGGCGGTGGATGGGGAATTCGGCGCGATCGTCAGGCCGCGGCGCGATGCGCATTCGGATCGGTGGCGGAACACTCAGCGATTCGCGGCGACTTGAGAGATCGTCTCGCGCGCCTCGCCGCACATCCGGTTCGCCTCGACGGCCGTCCGCGCTTCCGCGATCACGCGCACGATCGGTTCCGTGTTGCTGCCTCGAATCAGAAGCCAACGATCGCTCCAATCCAGGCGCAGTCCATCCTGCCGGTCCGAGCGGGCATCGGAGAACGTCGATTCGAGTCGATCGAGGACGGCGGCGAGCCGGTCGGGCGGAAGGGTCGCCTTGGTCTTTTCGATCGCGTAGCGGGGAAGTTCGTCGGCCCAGGCGCTGAGCGGACGGCCGTGTTGGGCGAGCGCGTCGAGGATAAGGGCCATTCCGACGAAGCTGTCGCGGACGTATCCGACGCGCGGATCGATCGGTCCGCCGTTCCCTTCGCCTCCGAACACCGCGCCCGACCCGATCATCGCGTCGGCGACATGCGCCTCGCCCACTCGACTCCGGATCAGCGGCACGCCGAATTGGTTGGCCAGATCCTGGGCCATGCGGCTCGTCGCGCAGTTCACGACGATCGGACCGGCGCTTTGCGAGAGCCGATGCCGCAGGCACATGGCAAGCGTCGATTCCTCGCCGACGTACCGGCCCGTTTCATCGAGGACGGCGAGCCGATCGGCGTCGGGATCCTGGCAGAATCCGACGTCGGCGCCGCGCGCGACGACCTCTCTTCCGACCGGTGCGACATGCTCGGCCGTAGGCTCGGGCGCATGCGCGAATTGTCCATCGGGCGTTCCGCCGAGCGTGCTGAGGGCGCAGCCAAGCGATTCGAGGAGGGCGGTTCCCAAGAGGCTTCCCGCGCCGTGGTTCGCGTCGAGCAGGACGCGGAATCGGCGGGCTCGGATCCGTTCGACGTCGACCGTCGCGAGGACGGCGTCGCGGTGCGCCGTGATCGTGTCCTCGACCGACTCGAATCCGCCGATGTCGCGGGAAGCGACCCACGCGACCGGATCGGCGTCGCGGTACCGGCGGGCCACTCGAGCGCCGATATCGGCGGGCAGGACGCGACCCTCGGATCCGAACAGCTTGAATCCGTTGTACTCGATCGGGTTGTGGCTGGCCGAGATCTGGATCGCGCCGGCGGCGCCGAGCCGGCGGACGAGCAGGCCGACGGTCGGGGTCGCCATGACGCGGCCGTCGAGCACATGGCGGCCGAGTCCCCGCAGGGCCGCCGCGATCGCCTGCGCGAACATCGCGCCGCCCGCGCGCCCGTCCCGTCCGATGAGCACGGAACCGGGAGGCGACTCGGCCGAGAACGCGGCCGCGTAGTCGACGGCGACGCGGGCCGTCAACGTCTCGCCGACGATGCCCCTCAGTCCCGATACGCTGATGATCAACTCGCTCACGCGTCTTCCGTTCGTTCCGTCCGTTCCCTTGGAACGACACCTGCTGTCCGCCGCTCGATCCGCCCCATTGTGACGCGGTCCGCGGCGCTCGACCACCACCCGGCTCACCGAAACCGCGGGGACCGGTCGGATCGGCGGGATCGCGGCGGCGCGACGCTTTCGACCCGGATTTCCCCGTGGACGGGCGCGCGCGGGTCGGATAGAGTCTTGTTCGGCGCTCGCGATTCCGGACCGTTCGCGGCATTCGCCCGGCTTCCGATGGGAGACCTTGACTGATGAACTCCACCGCGCTACCGCACCGCACGCTGTTCGGCCATCCGACCGGACTGTTCACGCTGTTCTTCGCCGAAATGTGGGAACGATTCTCCTACTACGGCATGCGGGCGCTACTCGTCCTGTACATGATCAAGGGCTTCCTCAAATACAGCGACGGCGACGCCTATACGGTCTACGGCGCGTACACAGCCCTTGTGTACATGACGCCGTTCTTCGGCGGCATGCTGGCCGACCGATTGCTCGGCGCGCGCCGCGCCGTCGTTTTCGGCGGAATCCTGATGGCGATGGGCCATCTGCTCATGACCAGTGAACAACCGGCCGCATTCTATGTCGCGCTGGCGCTGATCATCTGCGGTAACGGCTTCTTCAAACCGAACATCTCGGCCATCGTCGGAACGCTCTACGAGGACGAACGGCTGCGCGCGAAGCGCGACGGCGGTTTCACGATCTTCTACATGGGCATCAATCTCGGCGCGGCCATGTCGCCGTTGCTCTGCGGCTACATCGGCGAGACCTACGGTTGGCACTATGGTTTCGGGCTTGCCACGATCGGCATGCTTACCGGGCTCGCCGTCTTCGTCGCGCCCACGTTCGTGACCCAAGTCATGATCGCGGGCTGCGCGGCGCTCGCGGCGGTCGGCCTGGTCTGGTTCCGGCCGAGCAACTGGTTCTCGCTGGGAATCAACGGCTTCACCGCCGCGTCGCTGGTGGCGGCCGCCGCCGTCGCCTGGCGCGCGCTCGATCGGGGCGGATTGCCCGCCGAGTCGGGCCAGCCTCCGGACATGGCGAAACTCAAGAGGCCGATCGCCGGACCGCTCACCGCCGAATGGGCCGTCTTCGTCGGAACCATCGTGCTCATCCCCGTATTCGCCCTCCTGGTCTCCGGTTTCAGCATCCTGCGATCCGACGGCAAATCGGTCACCGTGGTTCCCGAATCGGTCATCGAGAAACTCGAATCGAACCCGAGCAAGATGGCCAAGATCGGCGCGGTCGTGCTCAAGGAAAGCAGCAAACCGGCCGGGTTGATCCTCGTGCTCTCCGGGATCGTCGCGTTCGGTTACCTGGCCGTCGAGACCGCGAGGCTCGATAAGGTGCCTCGCGAACGGATGTACGTCGTGCTGATCCTCATCTTCTTTTCGATGCTCTTCTGGTCGTTCTTCGAACAGGCGGGCAGTTCGGTCAACAATTTCACCGACCGCAACGTCGATCGGGTTCGCGAAACACGTCGCATCGAGGAAAAAGAGGTCGGCTCGCGCATCCGCATCCAACCCACGCAAGAGCAACTCGGCTATCGCAACGGCAACACGCTCTTCACCATATCGAAGCTCGATGAACTCCGCGCCGCGAATGACGAGAACCCGAACTTCGAAGTCGATTGGACGGTGAATTCCGACAACGTGGGGATGGGGATCGCGCAGCGCGTGGACGAGATTCCGGCGAGCACGTACCAGGCGGTCAATCCGATCTATATCCTCGTCTTCGGCCTCGTTTTCACGCTGTTATGGGCGTATCTCGGCAAACGGGGGCTTGAGCCGAGCACGCCGTTCAAGTTCGCGCTCGGCCTCCTGCAATTGGGGCTCGGCTTCACCTGTTTCTATTACGGAGCCGTTTCGTCCGACGAACGGGGTATGGTGGCCGCGCGGTGGCTATTCATCGGCTACCTCTTCCAGACCACGGGTGAACTCTGCCTGTCGCCGGTCGGCCTGTCGATGATCACGAAGTTGTCGCCGAAGATTCTGGTGAGCACGGCGATGGGCGCCTGGTTTCTGGCGACGGCGTTCTCGCAGTTCCTCGCGGCCATTATCGCCCAGTTCACGGGTGTTTCCGAGGGCGACGGCGGCCAAGTATCAATCCCCGTCCCGAGCGAGACGGTCGATGTCTACGGAGGCGTATTCGGCAAGATCGCGATCGCGGCGATCGTGTCGGCGGGTATTTGCTTCCTGCTCGTTCCCGTCCTCAAACGGTGGATGCACGAGGAACCGGGCGCGGCGGCGGCGCGGTCCGGCCACTAGGGGCTTGTATGGAGTCGTCGCACGACGCTCCGCGTCGCCCCGGAACGAGGTCCGCGACGGGACGGCCAAATCGTCTCGCGTCGCGCGTCGCGGCACGGAGTGCCGCGCGACGATCGAGGAACTTGAAACATGAGCGACGAGATTGCACCGTGCGCGCGCGGACCAACCAAGGCGTTCGTCGTAATCCCCGCGCGGCTCGGCTCGACGCGCTTGACCGAGAAAATGCTGCTCGCCGAGACCGGCAAGACGCTCGTCCAGCACACCTACGAGTCGGCCTCGCGCGCGACGCGTCCGTCCGGGGTCCTCGTCGCGACCGACCATGAGCGGATTGTCGCGGCCGTGCGGTCGTTCGGAGGGCGGGCGGCGCTCACGAGCGTCGACGCGCGGAGCGGCACCGACCGTATCGCCGAGGTCGTTGCGGAGCTGACCGACGTCGACGTCTTCGTCAACGTGCAGGGGGACGAACCCGATATGGAGGCGTCGGCCATCGATCGCGTCATCGGCCTGCTCGACACGCATCCCGAAGCGAACATCGCGACGCTCGCGACGCCGATCCGCGATCGCCGGCTGCTCGACGACCCCTCGTGCGTCAAGGTCGTGTTCGCGCACGACGGCCGGGCCCATTACTTCAGCCGAAGCCCGATTCCCCACGCGCGAAACTGGAGCGACGGGCTCTTGGCGGCCGAACCGGCCCTCTTCCATCAGCACCTCGGGGTCTACGCCTACCGGCGCCGATTCCTCTTGAACCTGCGCGACGTGCCCGACAGCCCGCTCGAACGGCTCGAATGCCTCGAACAACTCCGCTGGTTGCAGGCGGGCCACGCGATCGTGGTCGGCGTCGTCGGCGCGCACGCGAAGGGAATCGACACGTGGGACGATTACCGGGCCTTTGTCAGTCGGCGCGCCACTTGATATGATGCCCGCAGCGACGGATCCTTCGTTCCGCGAAATGCGCGCCCGCACATGACCAAACAGATCTTCGTGACCGGCGGCGTCGTCAGCTCCCTAGGAAAGGGACTCACCAGCGCTTCGATCGGCATGCTGCTCGAACAACGCGGACTCCGGGTCAAGATGCAGAAGCTCGACCCGTACATCAATGTCGACCCGGGGACGATGAGCCCCTACCAGCACGGCGAAGTCTACGTTCTCGACGACGGCAGCGAAACCGATCTGGACCTCGGCCACTACGAACGGTTCACGCACAGCCCGCTCACCCGCGATTCGAACTACACCACCGGCCAGATCTACCTCGCCGTGATCGAGAAGGAGCGGCGCGGCGAGTTCCTGGGAAAGACGGTGCAGGTCATTCCCCATATCACGAACGAAATCAAGGCCGTCATCCGGAAGCTCGCCGATGACCGCACCGACGTCGTCATCACGGAGATCGGAGGCACCGTCGGCGATATCGAGAGCCAACCGTTTCTCGAAGCGATCCGCCAATTCGCGCTCGACGCCGGACCCGAGAATTGCCTCTACATCCACCTGACGCTCGTCCCCTATCTCAAGGCGGCCGGCGAACTCAAGACCAAGCCGACCCAGCATTCGGTCGGCCAGCTCCGCCAGATCGGGATCCAACCCGATGTGCTCATCTGCCGCACCGAACGGCCGATCAGCCGCGAGGACCGCGAGAAGATCGCCCTGTTCTGCAACGTACCCCTCGAAGCGGTCATCGAGGAGCGCGACAAGGATTTCTCGATCTACGAGGTTCCGTTGAGCCTCGTCGAGAATCGGCTCGACCACCTGATCGTCAAGCAGCTTGGCCTTTCCGCCGAGCCGCTCGACCTGACCGACTGGCATGAACTGATGCACCGGCTTCGGAACCCGAAGCACGAGATCAGCATCGCCGTCGTCGGGAAATACGCCGAACATTTTGATGCGTACAAGTCGATCTACGAGGCCCTCGATCATGCGGGCATCTCGCACGAAACGCAGGTTCGCATCGGCCGCGTCCAGAGCGAGCGCATCGAGGAAGAGGGTCCCGAGCGGCTGCTCGGAGGATTCGACGGCGTTTTGGTTCCGGGCGGGTTCGGCGAGCGGGGCATCGAGGGGAAGATCCAGGCGATCCACTTCGCCCGCACGCGGCAGATCCCGTTTTTCGGCATCTGCCTCGGCATGCAATGCGCCGCGATCGAATTCGGCCGAAACGTCGTCGGCCTCGAACGCGCGAACTCCACCGAATTCCACAAGGACACGCCGCACCCGGTGATCTGCTTGCTCGACGAGCAGCGGAACATCACCGACAAGGGCGGCACCATGCGGCTCGGCTCCCAGCCCGCCGACCTGGACACAATGAGCCGATCGTTCGCGTGTTACGGGACCGAGCGGATTCACGAGCGGCACCGGCACCGGTACGAATTCAACAACCTGTATCGTGGACAATTCGCGGCGCACGGCATGCGCGTGGTGGGGTCGAGCCCCGACGGAAAGCTCGCCGAAATCCTTGAACTCCGGGATCATCCTTGGTTCGTGGCCGTCCAGTTCCATCCCGAGTTCAAATCGAAACCCACCGCCCGGCAGCCCCTTTTCGCGGGTTTCGTCGGCGCGGCCCTCGTTCGCCACCTGTCGCGAGGGGATGCGCCGACCGGCGAATCGATCGCGCTGGAGGCGCATGCCGCCGAGCCGTAACCTTCGCGGAGGCTTGAACGCGATGTCGAGCGGATCCGATGCCAATCCGGGACCACGACCCAAGATCATCGTCGACGAGGATTGGAAGGCGCGCGTCGAGTCGGAACGGGAGTCGGAACGTGCGCGGCGCGAATCGGGCGGTCACGCGGCCGAGGACCGTCCACCGGCCGCTCGACGTCTCCCGCCAGCCACGTTTTTGACACTGTGCCAGTCGCTCGCCGCGCAGGCCTCGGCCGCATTGGCGGAATCCGCGCGGCTCGCCCACGCTCGGTCCCGCTCGAATATCGAAACGTCCGGGATTTCCGGTGATGCGACCTCGCCGCAACCCGGTGACGAATCGGGCGGCGATCCGCGCCTTCACCTCGAGATCGCGCGGCACGTGATCGATACCCTGGCGATCCTCGAAGAGAAAACCGCCGGGAACCGAACGGAGGCCGAATCCATGTTCCTCGGCTCCGTCCTCCACGAACTGCGGCTTGCGTTCGTCGCATTTGCAGGGCCGGGCGTCGAAGCCTCCTCCCCGTAGCCCGTAGCCACCATCGACCGTAGCCACCGTCGACCGGCGGGATCGGCCGCGCGCAAGCGTCGGCCAACTACGGTGCGAGCGCGGACATCGACCGGAAGAACGATCGGGGACGATCGCTCTACGTAGGACGACCGTCCCGGTCGTTCCAGAAACCGCGACAGAATCAAGACAGGACACCCAGGTTCGGAACCCAAAGCGAATCCGGGTGTCCTGTCTCGGACCGGAGACGCCCACGTCCGAGATGCTGGCGATGCTCGGCGCGAAGGCCTATCATGGGCTGGCTTGCGGCGCGGCGGCCGCAACGCTCGTCGTGCTCATCCCCGGCGCGCGGTTCCGCCGCCGCGAGGATGAGGAATCGCGAACGTCTTGCCCGCGCGTTGCGGCGCGCTCGGACGTTCGCCGAGAAGGACGTCGCGAACGGTCGATCGACGCGGTGCTGACCTCGATGACTTCGGACCATCCACTCACGCAGCCCCTGGACGACGCCGCGACGACGCTCGCCGAGCGGCGCGGCGCACCTCTCGTCGACCCGCACGACTTGGCGATGGAAGCGGACTGGGGTGACATGGTGTTGTCACCGGAGGCGTCCGCCGCGCCGTTCGGTTCGAGCGGAGTAGAGAGGTTGGACGTAACGCCGATCGGTCCCCCGATCGCGACCCGCGCCGATGAGCCATGCGTCGGGGCGGCATTAGCTCGGCGGCGGGCCGTGAGGGCCGCGCGGAGAATGGTACCACCTCGGCCGTCCGCGCGTTCATCGGCTTGGCCGTCCGACCGATCGTTTTGGCGTTGGCGTCTTCCGTTGGCCGCCGTATTGATGACGGTCAGCGCCTGGTTCGGTCTGTTGGCTTGGAAAACGGATTCCGGGCCGAACGCGCGTACCGGGACCAATCCGGCAAGCGAGTCCACCGCGTCGCCGTCGGACTGGGCGCTGACGACGTACACGAAGTCCATCGAGCGGGTGGCGCCGGGTGAACTGGTTCCTGAGGACCGTTTGCATGGCGACAACGACCTGACGCTGGGCATCGTCGTCGATCCTCCGATCTGGCGTCGGATCGTCCTGCGCTGTCCGAAGACCGATGGAAGCCACGCCGACGGCAATTTGCTCCGGCCTCTCTGGTGGCTCCGGGAACAGCTCGACGCCACCCGCGCGGAGGATCGCGGCGCATCGCGCGATCCGGCGCCGCTGACGCCCGACGAGATACTGCGGCTCGAACGCGACCTGGTGGGGGCCAAGTTCCACATCGCCGTGCCGGAATGCGGCGTCGATGGTTTGGCGGAGGTATTGGAGGTCCATCCCTGCCCCGCCATCCCGCGCGTACCGGGCACGCGGGTGGTGACCGGCACATGGCGGCACCACTCGGCGCGGGTGATCGATCTTTGGATCGAGGGTCTCGACGGGCCGATCGGGACGACGGTCAACCATCCGTTTTGGAGCGAGGACCGGCTCGCGTTCGTGCGGGCGGATGAACTTCAGGACGGTGAGCGGCTGCATTTGCTTTCCGGCGGCGCGACCCCGCTCGCGCGTCACGCGGCTCGTCCGGGCCTTCACGAGGTGTTTAACCTTGAGGTCCAGTGCGACCACGTCTACCACGTCACGTCCCACGGCGTCCTCGTGCACAACGGCGTCCTCGCGGGTAGCGACTTGTGCCGGATGCTGGCGGGAGGAGGGAAGGCTCCAAAGAAGGGAACGTTTGGGCCGCGATCCGTTGGCGCCGCGCAGGTTCCCGAACCGAAGGTTCTTCAAACCGGTGAGCGTACGATTACGAACCGCACTCGTAAGGCGCTTGGTCTAACTCAGGACGAGGCAAAACGTGCAATGGAAGGTCTGAAGGACGAACTGCTGCAACGACCTAGCCACCATCAGCACAAAATCCTGGACAATGGCGACGTTCTCGACTCGAACACGGGCGACCTACTTGGGAACCTCTTCGACTATCTCTCTTGAAACTCGAATTGCGAATATGACTACGAACGCCAATCGAACACGACGCATTGCCACGGGAATCGACTTTGGAATCCGTGGTGATTCGCTAATCCCGGCAGATATCTCTCGGGCACTTGGTATCAGCCCAACATCGGGGTTTGAGAAGGGCCAACCATACGTAGGGCGACACAAAAAGGGATCGGAAATAGCCACTGTTGATCGTATTCGACCGTTCGGTGTTTGGCACTTCTGTACGGCAGAATACTTGGATTCCAACGAAGTCGAAGCCCATGCAGAGTACCTAATCGAGACTCTGACCCCTGCGAAAACCCCGATCAGCCACTTGATTGTGGACCCTGCCTACTACTTGAAGATTACGATTTGGGTTCTGGGATACACATTTGATGTGTCGTCAACGCGACTTGCGGGGCTTTTGCCGTTTGCTGAGGACTTCACAATAACTTGCTGGGAGGAAAAAGACGACGATACCCAATAGGTTGTAGCCCCAAAGGGAGCAGGTGTCGTTGACGATGCACTCACAAACCGTATGCCGATCGAGAATGCCGCACAGCAACTGAGAAACACAGAATTACCGCGCGGACTGGGTGGACGTACGATTAGCGCTGCCGAACGCGCCGAGATCAACGCTTTTGGCGACCGAGCGCGGGCACTCGGACTCGTTGAGAATCCGCACCGCACTGGAAGTTGGGGCCGATTCAACCGATTCAAAAGATACCAAAGCGCCCACCGGGTGTGGCGTCCCGGATTCCCCGGTCGGCGCCGCCGCGTCGCGGAGCCTTTGCGACGCCTATCGGGAGACCATCCAAGAGAAGGTCGACCAGGGGCTGACGGCCCAGCGGATCCATCAGGACCTGTGCGCGGAGCACGGCTTCACGGGCAAGTACAGTTCGGTGCGGCGTTTCGTTCGGGGTCTGACCGAGCGTACGGAGCTGCCCTTCCGCCGGATGAGAATCAAGACAGGACACCCAGGTTCGGGCCCCAAAACGAATCCGGGTGTCACGGTCTTGGACCCAAGGACCTGATAGGGCCGCCGCAGTGCGGCTGCCGCGCCCTTCGTCGACGCCCACCCCGGGGCGGCGCCAACGCTCGGCAAGCTCGCGTTGGCTTGCCCCGGGCTTTGATAGGTACGTCGCTTCGCGACTTGGACCCGGCGCGATGGAAGGTCGGATTCGTGGTTCCGTAGACGCGATAGGAACAGGACACCCAGGTTCGAAACCCGAAGGCGAATCCGGGTGTCCTGTCTTGGACGGCTACGACCGATCTAAGGGATGGCGAATAGCCCCAAAGTGTCTCGTCCGGTTCCCCGCTCGCCTCCGCGATTCGAGCCCGCGGGCTCGAATCGCTCGGCGTCGGGTTTCACGAGAAGCCGACCACCGTAAGCGTTCTGTGAACACAATGGACGGCTACCCGCCACGCTCTGGCGAGCGTGGCTACGGGGCGACTGATCTGGACAAGGACCGGAAAGCCGGGTATTTGGTACGCTCGGCACGGAACCGTCCCCGGGGGGAGCCGCCCTAGACCGAGGGCAAAGACGCAAGGATGCGCATCATGGACGACCGGATCGTCGTGACGGGACTTGGTTTGGTCACCTCGCTCGGGCTCGACCGCGAGACATCGTGGCGGGCGATCCAGCGCGGCGAGACCCGCTCGCAACGTGTCGTCGGCATGCCGTATTTTCCCGACGGGGAGTTGCTCGCGGCGCGTGTCGACCTCGAGCCGCCCGAGCCCGGCATGCTCAAGGTGATTCCGATGACGGAGCGAGCGGCCGCCGAGGCGCTCGACGACGCGCGGGTGCGGTGGACCGATATCGACGCGACGCGGTTCGGATGCTCGATCAGCGCCCATATGGGCGACACCCGGGCGTTATGGCACGCGCTGGGCGATGCGGCCGCGCTTCCCGCGGGTTCGGTACGCTGGACGGACCAGTGGTTTCCGAACACGGCCTGCGCGCATGTCGCGAACCGGTTCGGGTTGACGGGTCCCCGGATGGCCCACTCGACCGCCTGCGCAAGCAGCCTGGTCAGCGTATTGGTCGGAGCCCGCATGATCCGTGACGGGCAATGCGATGCCGTGCTCGCCGGAGGCGGCGACTCGCTCAATCCCCTTTTCTGCGCCGGATTCCGGCAACTCGGCGTACTCGCCCAATCGGACGATCCGGCGACGGCGTGCCGTCCGTTCGACCGGAACCGATGCGGTTTCATTCTGGGCGAAGGCGCCGCCCTGCTCGTGCTCGAACGCGAACGGCACGCGCTGGCGCGGGGAGCCCGGATTTACGCCGAGTTCCTTGGCGGCCACATGCTGGCCGAGGCGCACCATGTCACGGGCCTCGATGCCGAAAGCGACGCGCTCTGCGAGCTCATCCGAATCACGCTCCGCAAAGCGGGGCTCGATCCGACCGATGTCGGATATATCAACGCGCACGGCACGGCGACCGAGCAGAACGACCGGGTGGAAATGCGGGCGATCCGAAGCGCGTTCGGTTCCCACTGCCAGGACCTCTGCGTCAGCTCGACCAAGTCGATGCTCGGACACCTGGTCAACGGGTCCGGCGCCGTCGAACTCGCGGTGACCCTGCTCGCCATGCGCGACGGGTTCGCTCCGCCGACAATCAACGTACGGTCCCCTGATCCCGAGTGTTCGTTCGATTGCCTGCCGATCCACGGGCGCAAGAACCGGTTCCAACAGGCGTTGAAACTGTCGGTCGCGTTCGGAGGCCATCTTGTCGCGGCGGCCATGCGCCGGTGGAACCGGTCCGATTCCGGATTCGCCTATCCTGGCGACGGTGGAACCGTCGAGCGCGCGGCTCGGGCCGCGTAGTTCCTCGTTCTCCCATCAAATGAAAAAAAGCCGGCGTTGTTCCCAACGCCGGCTTTCGTGTTGTGTCGGCCTAATCGCGCGACGTCGATGCGATCACCCGCAGACGTCCGGCACGACGTTGGGCGTTGGCTATCGGACGATGCCGCCCGAGAGCACGCCACCCATCAGGGTCAGGGATTCCGTGTCGCCGTCGTCCATGCTCGTGTAGGACTGCGCTTCCCAGCCGATCCGGCCGAAGACCAACCCGATGCCGAGTTCGCGAGCCCACTGGGCACCGAGCTGGAGCTCGAACACGTTGCCCAGGCAATCCGCTTCGACCGTCCCATAGTCGTTACCGTTCCCCGCGAGAAGCGCTTCGCGGCCGAACGCGTAGAGCGAAAGGCGGTCGTTCACATGCCGCATCAACTCGGCCGACACGACCGGACCGAGTCCGTACCGAGCATACCCGTCGTCCGGGTCCGGGCCGCTTCCGACGAAGTAATCGAGGTACCGAATGCCGCCGCCCACCGTCAGGTCCCACTGGCCGTTCGCGACGAGCAGATCGAACACTTCGAGGTCGATCGAGTTGATGTCGACGCGCGCGTCGTTGATGTCCCGTTGGAAGTAGTCGAACGTGCGGAGCCGAACGCCGAGGCCGTCACCACGCTGATAGCCGAACCAGCCGCGGTAACCGGTTCGATAGTTGAAGTCGTCCCAGTTGCCTTCCGATTGGAACGGTTTGAGGAACAGCAGCTCGCCGCCGCCGGTGATCGTCGGGCAGCCGCAACCCGAGTCGCAACCCGAATCACAATCGGTAACCGAACCGTCGCACGACTCGTGACCGATGAGCTGGACGGGGAAGGATGTGTTCGATTCCTGGCTCGCCAACCGAACGATATCGTTCTCGGAAGCGTACCGGATTTCCTCGGCGCTGATCGACGCGTTGGCGAACGCGAAACCATACACCATCGCGAGTGCCGCGGCCATCGCGCGCACCAAGTTCGTCTTCATGATCGACCTCGAATTTGTGGATTGTTGGGGACTGATCGTTCGCGTACGGCGCGTTGAAACTGGTCCACCCGTCACACGTCTTATCGGATGACTCGGCGGGCGATTTTTTCCTTTTCCGAATCCCCGTTTCGGTCCGCGCAGAACGCCCAGTTTCGCGCCCGGGCTGGTGGAGACGCGCGGAGCCCGAAAACGGTCTGAATGCCGCGCGTATTCGCCTCGATGATCGAACCGAAGTCGCTTGCGACGCCGTCAATCGATGAGCGGCACGACCCAGGGGGTCCCGAAGACCGGGTGCGGGAGCACGCGTGCCCGGATGCCGTAGACGTCGGCGATCCGTTCGGCCGTCAAGACCGACTCGGGCGGCCCGTCCGCGACCACGCGCCGTCCATGGACGAGGACCATCCGATCGGCGCAGGCGACCGCCTGATTGAGGTCGTGGAGCGTCACGATGACGGCGAGTCCGTCGCTCGCGAGTTTGCGAACGTGGGAGAGAACGTCCAATTGGTGTTTGATGTCGAGTTGGGACGTCGGTTCGTCGAGCAGGAGAACGCGAGGTTGTTGGGCGATCGCTCGAGCCAGGACGACGCGTCGCCATTCGCCGCCGGAGAGCTGCGTCACCGGGCGGTCGACCAAGTCGCCCAGATCGAGCCGCCGGATCGATTCGTCGACGATCGCTTGGTCCTCGCCGTTGAACGGACTAAGCCAGCCGCGGTGGGGTACTCGGCCGAGCCGTACGGCCTCGCGCACGGTGAGCGGCCAGTCGCGGCTTTCGTTCTGGGGCCCGAGCGCGGCGAGTCGGGCGACGGCGCGCGGCGCCATCGACCAGATGTCGCGGTCGTCGAGCAGCACGTGGCCGGAACGCGGGGGGAGGAGTCGCGCGAGGGCCCGCAGCAAGGTCGTCTTTCCCGCTCCATTGGGCCCGAGGAGGGTCACGACTTCCCCGGATCGCGCGCGGAACGCGACATGATCCACGACGACTTGCCGGTCGTACGCGCACGTGAGATCGCGGGTTTCGAGGATCGTCATGCGCGGCGCTCCAATTGCCTGGGCCGCATGCGCATCAGGTAGAGAAAAAAGGGGCCTCCCAGGAGGGCCGTTACGACGCCCACGGGAAGTTCGCCTTGGGGGAGGAACGACCGGACCACGTCGTCGGCGAGGACCAGCAAGAGTCCGCCCGTCAGACCGCTCGCCGGAATCACGACGGCGTGCCGCGATGTGCCCATGAGAAACCGCGCGGCGTGGGGGGCGATGAGTCCGACAAACCCGATGATGCCTCCCGCCGCGACCGCGGCCGCGGTGGCGAGCGATGCGCCGAGCACCACGGCGCCGCGCACGTGGTTCAAATGGAAGCCGAGCGACGCCGCCGTCTCCTCGCCGAATGCGAGACAATCGAGCGGGCGTGCGAGCAGCCAAAGGGCCGCGCACGACACGACGATCCACGGACTCGTTCCCCAAAACGCATGCCATCCCCGCGCCGAAAGGCTTCCCATGAGCCAGCCGAAGATGGCGGCGAGCTGTTGATTCTGGACGAACATGATGAGCGACACGACGGCGCCGACGAAGCTGCTGACCGCGATGCCGGCCAACAACAGGGCGATGGTCGGCGTCTCCCGGCCGACGCTCGCGATCGCATAGACGACGGCGACGACGCCGAGCGCGCCGGCGAGCGCGGCGGCGGCGGTCGCGTCGAGATACCCCCAGGTCATGGACCAGCCGAACGCAATGGCGATCGTCGCGCCGAGCGCCGCGCCGCTCGACGCTCCGATGACGAACGGATCGGCGAGCGGATTCCGAAAGAGACCCTGGAACGCGGCCCCCGCGCATCCCAACCCGGCTCCGACGACGACGGCGAGCGCCGCGCGCGGCGCTCGGATCTCCCATAGGACTTTTTGGATGGAGGTCGGCAGGTCCGATCCTCCTCCGAACGCCGACGCCATGACCTGGCCCGGCGCCACCCGCACGGCGCCGACCATCAAGCTGGCCGCCCAGGCGACGATCAGCGCGAGGACGAGTGCGGCAAGACGTATCGTCGCGCGCGTCACGGCAACCTCCCCGTTCCCCGACCTTCGGAGACACCGCCCTCGTGCAGTCGCGCCGCCATGGCTTCCACGGCCTCCGCGATTCGCGGGCCCGGTCGCGAAACAAGATCCTCGTCGATCGCGTGGATCCGGCGCGAACGGATCGCCTCGATCCGCTCGAAACCGGGCCTCGCGAACAGTTGGTCGAGGTCCTGGCCCTCGCGGCGCGGCAGAAAGATGACCTGTGGGTCGGCCTCGATCAGCGATTCCTCGCTCACCAGCGGGTATGCTTCCTGAATCGTCCCGAATAGGTTGCGGCCTCCCGCGGCCTCGATCAAATGGCCGATGAACGACGCGGCGCCCGCCGTTCGCAGCGGTCGGTCCCAAACCTGATAGAACACGCGGGGCCGTTCCGCCGGTCCCTTCGACGCGAACCGCGACCGGATCCGTTCGAGGTCGTCGGCGATCCGCGACGCCACCCGTTCGGCTCGACTCGCTTCACCCGTGATCCGTCCGACCAATCGGATATGCCGCAGGACGTCGTCGAGCGATTGGGGCTCGATCGCGACCGTCACGATATCGAGTCGCGCGAGTTCGTCGATCAGATCGCGTTGGAGGGAGCCCGATGAGAGCACGAAGTCGGGTTCGAGAGCGACGAGCTGTTCGACGTTGATCGTCTCTCTCGAGAAACCGCCGACCTTGGTGATCGACGCGACTTCCGGGGGGTAGTTGTCGAACGTCGTGACGCCGACGACGCGATCGCCCGCTCCGACCGCGAAGAGGATCTCCGTGCATGCGGGCGCGAGTGACACGATTCGGTCCGCCGGCGACGGAATCACGATCGTCCGTCCCAGATCGTCGACGATCGCGATGCCCGACTCGGCCCGACCGCCTTCAACGGACGACGACCCGCCTCCGCATCCTCCGATCCCCAACACGAGACACACGATCACTCCAAGTCGCGGTCGTCCGCGTGGTCGGCTTGCGTGCGTGGCCGGCGGACAGTCCATCGACGAGCGTTCCCCCCGATTCGAGCGTGTGCGATCGCACCCGAACGAGCCGCGTCGCGCGGAAATCGTGGAGTTCGCTCGGGTACCCGGCCATGGTATCAGGTTTCGAGCGGTTCGGGCGAGTCTCGTGCCGGGCGATCGAGCCGGTTAGCGGGACTCGGCGCCGCTCGTCCCCGACGACACGGCGGCGCCTTCCCCGCGCGACGCGGGAAAGGGGAGCCTGGCCGACCGGATGCGGTCCTCGAGGCGCTGTTGGATGCCCGAGGCTTCGAGTTTCTCGTAAATGTCCGACGACTCGATCTTCCTACGAATCCCCGAGGATTCGATGACCTTCCTGAGCGGGTCGATCGCTCCCGTCGCGGCCGCGACCTGTTGCAGTTCGCGCAGGACTTCCTCGCCGACGTTGAGCTGCGCGAGGACCTTGTCTTGTTCGTGTCGGATCTTCTCGTCCAACTTCGCGATTTCACGGGCGACCTCGACATGCAGCCGTCGAACGAGCGCGTCGCGACGTTCGGCGAGCTCCCGTCGGGCCGCATCCTCGATTCCCTCGACCAATTCGGGGCCGAGATTCGCGCGGACCGTCCAAAGCGGTTTTTCGATCGGGCCGCGAAGATCGACCTGCGCGTGCAAATGCGTCGCGCGCGCAAGCGCCGTCGAGAGGAATCGGGCCGTTCGCGGACCACCCAGTTCCTCCGCGACCGATGCCCCGAATCGGATCTCGTCCTGCTTCCAGACGATCCGGCCGTTCACCTGGCGGTCGGCGAGCTCCACCCGCATCCACAACCGCGCGTTGCCTTCATCCAGCGTGACGAGCACTCCGTCCGCCTTCCCCATCGCGCGGCGCCCCAAAGCGAGCGACGGGCAGTCGAACGTGACCGTGTGCTTCAACGATCCGTCGCGGTTGTCCGCCACCGCGTCGAATCGAGCCGGATGGAGGCCCTCGATCCGCGCCGAGAACCGGGTCGGTTCACCCGTGATCGACTGGCGATTGGTGAGTCCGGTCAGCACGCCTTCAAACGCGGTGGGCCGATTGCCGAGCGACAGTTCGCCGGCGACCGCGATCCGCTGGATCCACCAGTCGGGCGCGGGCGGAACACAGGGAAACTCGATATCGCGGCCCCGCAGCCGAGCGGGCCGCGGCGGATCCCCCGCGACGTCCAACCATTCCTTGCTCCAACGAACCCATTCCACGAGATCGGACGCGTAGGGCGCCAATTCGGGGCCGAGCAGGTATTCCGTGACGCGCTCCGCGTCCAGGCTCGCGATCTTCAACGCCTGTTCAATCCGGTCGATATCGGTTCGGCGCGCGAGTTCGACTCGCTTCCGATCCTCGTTGGCCCGGACAACCAAATCGTTCGCCTTGAGCCTCAGCCGCTCCAAGTCCCCGCGGATCGTCGCGACATCCGTGACCACGCGCCGCACGGCGTCGAGATGATCGAGCGGCTTGTGCCGCGCCTCCTCGAAGTTGGTCCGAAGCGTCCGAACACGTTGTTGCACGTCCTTCACCTCGGCGGCCGCGGCCTCGTATTCCCTTGGCCACCGTTCCATCAACTCGCGAGCGACAACCACCGACCGCATTTCATTGACGACCGGATCCCGCAGAAGTCGCTTGAGATCGGCGAGCCATTCGACGAGCGGCTTTCCGCTTAGCGCATCGGTGGTTCGTTCGTGTTGGGGCAGCGCGCCCGATGTCGCCCGTTCCCCATCGATCCGCAGACCGCGAACCTGCCCGTCGCGAACGACGAACCGGCCCATGAGGAGCGACCGCGTGTCGAACGACAGGTCGGCCTCCTCGATTTCGAACCAGTTTCGATCCGGATGATTCGGATTCGCCACCGCGATGCCCCGTACGCGGACGTCGCCCGTCCGGAAGGTCGACCGCCACGAATCGATATCGACCTTCGCGCCGGTCATTGCCTGCCCCGCTCGGATCACCGACCATTTCACGAACGGATCCAAGCCGATCGAAACGGCGACCACCAGCGCGGCGGCGACAAGGAGTCGAGGGACCAGGTAGGACCACCGAATCATGCGGCTCGCTCCGTTCGGGAGAGACGGTCGATTTCCGCGACGAACTCGCGAAATCGTCGCCCGTTCACGACGCGAAGGCCCTCGTCGCACGCACGGGAAACGGCCGAGTCGTCTCGAGGCCGGCTCATGACCGAACCGACCGTCGATTCCGTCTCGGGCGCGACGGCGGCTTCTTCCACCCCACCCGGCCGACGGCGAGCCGACCTCGCTTCCGCTCGGGCCGTCAGCTTGCGCCGAAGATCGCGGAAGACGGGAAGCGAAAGCCAATAGGCCGGATAGGCGACGGCGAGTCCGAGAACCAGGCTGCCGAGCACAATCGTGTTGTTGAACCCCGTCCATGGGACGATCGGCGTATTGGAAAGGCGAACCCACGTCGTTCGGAGCCCCGGATGTTCCAGAAGGCGCAAGCCGATTTCATGGGAAATCGGATCCAACCAACCGCTCGCGAATCCGGCGCATGCCGCCGTCAAGACGGCCACCGGCAGATTCAATCGCAACGAGAACAGGATGGTTGCGACGAGCGGAGCCAGAAGATTGCCCTTGGGAATGAGCCCGATCAGAAGGCCCGCCGAGAAACCGGCGGCAAGCCGGCGCGGCGAGTCCTGCGTGCGCAACAGCAGGAAGTAATTGCTGAATTGATAGGAAAGCCAAGTCAGCATGCTCGTTCCGCGCTTTCGAATCCCGGGAACGCGGCCCGATCGCGCGGCCATTCGATGCGCACCGCGCGGACGTGCTCGCTTTCGTGAACGGACATCAAGCTCTATCGGCGCGACATCACCGGAAGATTCGGCACAGTTGTCTCATTCGGAAGAGTCCGCCTAGATTCCGCGGCTTCACTCACCCGCCGATCCACGATGGGGCGCCGGTCCGCGAGGGTCCATATAGAGGTCGAAGCCGAGCCACAGGCTGCGCGCGTACCGGAAGAACCAAAGCGGGAATGCAAGGCAAAACGCAAGGCATCCGGCGAGCAGCGCGTTAGGCGATCCCCATCCGGAAAAGAGCAGGATTGGGTAGAACACGGCGACGAGCAGCGCGGTGAGACCGTAGTTGAAATAGATGGAGCCGAGGAAGAACCCGGGATCCCGCTCGAAGTTCGCACGACAAGCCTCGCAGAACGGTTCCATGCGGACCCAATGCCGGAACAGGCGCCCGATTCCGCAATACGGACATCGGAGCCGGATCGCGCGGTAAACGAGAAGTGCGAACCGCCGATGCGGACTTGGATCCCCGCTTGGATTCGAACTTGGATTCGGGTGTGGTGAGGCGGCCATGCGGGATGGTTCGCCCGATCAAGGACGGCACGACGGCGTCAGGCCACATCCGGTCGCCAACCCACATCCGAAGTCCGGCGTTCGAGGGGCCAGCGACGGTGCCGGGATCGACAAGGGCCAGGGCCGGAGCATCCCCGGTGGAAGGACATTGTAGTGCAGGACGCTGCGTACGGGCTGCCAGGGCATTTGGCAATCGGGACATGGTCGCCTCGGGTGGCAGCCGTAGGTCGGAGGCGGTTCGAAGTGTCGAGTGATTACCGACCAATTGCCTGCGAACGCGGTCACCGTCGCCGAGGCGACAAGAAATCCCGTGATCAGAAAAGCGAATCGGCGCCGCACGCGCATCCTTGCACCTCCTGGCCGCGTTCCGTCGCGATCATGCCGAATGTTCCCCATCCGGCCAACGCGCCGCCCAATCGTCATCGTCCATTGGATCGGCATCCGGTGAGTCAAACCCGTCTTCCCGAAGCCGCCGTCGCCGGACGGCCGCCGAACGGCGCGGCGCGGATACCACGCTTTGGCGAGCGTGGCTACGTGTGAACGGCGTAGCGGACGATGCAGTAGAGCGCATTGCCCAAGTCGCGCAGTCCGATTTTTTTGCCGTCCCGATAAGAACGCGGCGCGTATCGCACGGGCACCTCGCTGAAACGGCATCCGCTCCGGGCGAGTTTGGCCGTGACTTCGGGTTCGAACCCAAACCGATCCTGGCGCAGGTCGATTCCCTCAACAGCGTCCTTGCGAAACGCCTTGTAACACGTTTCCATGTCGGTGAGACGAAGTCCCGTCAACAGGTTGGAGGCGGTGGTGAGGGCACGGTTTCCGAGCCGATGGACGAGGGATCGGTCGTGGGGCGCTCCGTCGAGGAACCGCGATCCGTAGACGACATCCGCGCGGCCCTGGACGATCGGTCGGATCAGGTTGGGAATGTCGCGGGGATCGTATTCGAGGTCGGCGTCCTGGACCACGAGGATGTTCCCTCGCGCGGCTTGGAATCCTGTCCGCAGCGCGGCCCCTTTTCCCTCGTTCCTCGTTCTCAACAGAAGCCGCAGCCCCAATTCGGCTTCGAGCCGCCGCAAGATGGCCGCCGTTCCGTCGCGGCTGCAATCGTCCACGACGACCATTTCCTTGCGCATCGGCAGCGCCGCCACGCGCCGGACGACCTTCTCGATCCAACGCTCCTCGTTGTAGACAGGAATCACAATCGAGGTGAGCCAAGTCCCGGGGATTTCAAAGTCGATCGGCTCGACAGCCCAGTCGTCGTCCGCCAGCGCCGATTCAACCAGCCGTTCGGCTCGCCGCAGTTCACTGTCGATCACGGAAACGGAATCGCATTCCAACTGGGGGAACGCGGACGTGGTGGAGGTCGATTGCTGGGCGGGCTGGGACAACATGGATGGGCTCGTCGAATCAAGTGTTGGATGGATCGGCGGGAGAGTCCGCGGAACGCGGCGCCGCGAGCCGGTTGCCTGTTTCGGAACGCGTGCGATCGGGCAGCGCCGGCCAGGGAACGGTCCCGACTTGGAGTCCGTCCCCCACGCGCCGCGCGGCGGGATCCATGTAGTGAGGTGACCGAGGGTCGTCATAGATGGATCTGCGGCCCCACAGCTCGGCGATCGAATCCGCATACAGGAGTACCCAATCGTCCGCGTTGCCGCGCAGGACCCTTGCGGGGCGGGTTTGCGATCGGTCGATCAACACGAGGTCGGGACGGCCTTCGACCAAGATCCGGTTCGGATCGACGGGCGGCGCGCCGAGGTCGCGGTACCGCATACCCGGCTCGTCATCTCCGATGGCGAAATCAAAATACATGTCGACGACCTTCTGCGGGTAACAGGTGCGGAATCGACCGTCGAACGCGAGTCGCATGGCGCGGTCGTCGTCGAGCGGTCCGAAGGCCATCAGCGCGTACTGGGCCCACTTGAACCGAGCGACGAGTCGCCCATGCAGACCGTGCTCGGCGATGAACGCGAACGCGCTGACGGGATAGCCGTCTCGCGGAACGGGAATCGCTCGATTCTGCGCGACCAGCCCGGCGGAGATCGCCATGCCGAACAAGAGCGCGACACCCGTCGCGGCGAACCGGGCTCGTCGCGTCCAACCCGCGCCGAGCGGCGGATCGCCGTCGGTCGCGGCGAACCGGCGCCAGGCCGAATCGACATGGGGCAGGCCCCAAAGCGCGAACAGGATCGCGAAGAACGGAATGTGCCGTTGATGGGCGATCGACTGCCATAGCACGGCGGCCAACAAGAGGCCGTGCACCGGATCGCGACGCACGCGGCTCGACGCGAACGCCGCGACGCTCGCGGCGACCAGCAGCCACCACTGCCACCATACGATGCTGAACAGCTCGGGCGGTCGCCATTCGAGAATCTCCGGGCGGGGCGAGCCGAGCGCGCGGGTCAGCCAGGCGTGCAGGCCCCATCCATAGGGATTGACCACGGACGCGGCCAGCGCCAGGCCGGCGACGGCCGCGAGCATGGGGACGCGGCGGCAACCGGCCGACCCCCATCGGGCGATCGACTCGATCCCGCGCAGTCCGAGATAGGCGAAGAGAAAGAACAGGCCGAGCACGAAGCCGCCGTGGGTATTCGCCCAGAGACCGATCAGCAACGGAACGCCCCACCAGAGAACCCGATCGTGGTACGCCGCACTCGAACCGTCCGCGCGCCGCCAATCCGCGAACGCGCGATCGAGCGTCATGACGAGCAGCGCGAAGTAGATATAGGAGAAGAGCTGCGGCCGGAGGCTCCAGAAGAACATCAGATTCAACGCCGTCAGCAGGACCCACGCGACCAGCACCATCCCGCGGACGCGCCGGCGCATCCCGCGGACAAGGATGCCCGCCATCAACAGGCCCCCCGCGATCGATTTCATCCAAAGCAGGACCGAAGGGCCCCCATGATCGACCGTCCATGCGAAAACGAGTTCGGCCAGGTTCTCATGGTTGATCCATGGGAACGCGAGCCCGGTGTACGTGTAGGTCGCCGTCAACGGAAGGCCGTCGCGCAGCGCGTCGCGCCCGTATTGCACGTGGCCCCAGAAATCGGGATCGGCGTGGTTCCTGGATAGGACGAGCGCGCATGCGACGAGCAGCACGCCGATCAGCGCGGCGTGCGCGCTGGTCGTTCCGCCCGTTCGTTCGGCCGTGCCCGTCGACGCCATGCGAATTCCTCCGGATCGGTCAAGTGGATCGGCTCATCGCGCGGCCGCCAACGTCCCGCTCGCCGCCGAATCCGGTTTCGCCGGCCACGTCACGGTGCCCGCCTGCGCGGCGCCGGCGAGCCTCCGCGCCGACGGCGGGATGTACTCGGGACGGTTCGGATCGTCGAACCGATCCGCGCGGCCCCACAACTCCGATACGTCGTCCTGGTACAACAAGACCCATTCGCCGCCGCGCTCGCGCATCACGCCGCGGGCCAGGGGAAGCCATTTCGCGATCAGGACAAGCTCGGCGGGCCCGTGCGGAGCGGAACAGAGTGACAGGATCTTGTCATCATCGTAGCGCCCGGAGCCCGCGTCGCGATATCGGACGTCCGGGCCGAAATTGCCGAGCGCGAAGTCGAAATAGGCGTCGATCACCGACTGGGGATAGCACGTGCGGAACCGGCCGTCGAAGGCGAGCCGAACGCCGAGCTGGCCGACGTCCCTTGCGCCGAGCGCGTCGAGCACGTATTGGGCCCAATCGAAGTGCGCCACGCAGTTGCCCTCGATACGCCGCTCCGCCATGTACTCCACCGCGCCCACCGGAAACTCGGCGCGGTCGACCGTCAAATCCGAAAGCCGGCCGGCCGTCGACCAGCCGATGGCGAGGGCGGCCGTCGATGCGGCGGCGAGCCCGAGCGAGCGGGCCCAGGGCCGCGCGTCCCATGCCCGCAGCCGCGTCCACTCGTGCGCGTTGAATCGGCGCAGGAACGAGTCGACGTGCGGCAGGTGCCAGAAAGCGAACCCGAGCGTCACGAAGCAGGCGTGCCGCTGGTGCGAGCAGGCCTGCGCGATCAGAAGCGCGGTGACCGACAGATGCGTGAAGTCCCGCGAACGTCGCGTCATCGCGATCGCGATCAGCGTCGCGCCGAGCAGCAACCAGAACGGGGCCGATGCCGGATCATCCAAGTGCGGCGGGTGCCACTCCGCGATCTCCGGGCGGGGACGGCCGACCGCCGAACGGAGCCAGAAATGCAGGCCCGGCCCATAGGGATTCACGAACGTCGCAAGCCACGCCGCCGCGATCGCGAGGCCGAGCCTGCACGCGACTTCGCGGCGCGCCGCGCCCGCGAACGTCAGACTCTCGAATATCCGGCAGCCCAGATAGGCCGACCAGACGCAAAGCCCGGCCACGAACCCTCCGTGCGCATTCGTCCAGACGACGAACAAGGGCACGCACCACCACAGGTGCCTGAGCCGCGCCGCGGAATAGGATGGAGCCGATTCGGCGCCCCACCGCTTCCACACGATCGCCCAGCGGCCCTCCCAGCCTTCAAAACACCATGCCAACAGGGCGAGCATCCCGGCGAAAAGGAAGTAGGTCATCAGTTGAGGCCGGATGTTCACATGCGGCGTCAGGTTCACCGCGATCACCAGCAGGCATAGCGAAAGCGAACCAAGACCGACTCCCCGCCGAAACGCATGGCCGATCACGAGCGCGAGGATCACGTAAACCAGGAGCGACTTCCCGACGACCAGGCCCACCGGTCCAAGAGTCCTCGCCACGACCGCCATCGCGACTTCCGCGAGATTTTCGTGGTTGATCCATGGGTAACCCTCCGCCGTGTACGTGTACGACGCGGTGGATGCGATGACGCCCTGTTCGAGCAGATCGCTGCCGTACCGGACATGGCCCCAAAGATCGGCGTCCGCGCGATTGGTCGTCACGGCATGGACGGCGACAAGGAGGACGACGAGGAACGCGGCCGTTTCGAGTGGTCCGCGCCGCGCGCCCGGTTCGGCGGAAAGGGACATGGACGTTCGCGCCCTTGCGATCGAGGAACGGACGGCATGCGGCGGCCGACCAAGACGGCCGCGTCGCACAAGTCTAGATCACGGTCCGATTCCAAGGCGCGGCGCGGCGCGTTCCGGTTGTGCGGATTCGATCGGCATTTCCGCGCCTCGCGATTCCGCGATGCGGGTTTCCGTTCGGCCGACCTCCCTCGTGAAACCCGAAGCCGAGCGTCGCGAGCCGCCAGGCTCGCAACGCGTGGGCGAGGGGGCGTCGCCGTCGAACAACCCATGCCTCGGCCGACGCAAGCGCCGAGACGGCAAGCCGGGAGCTTGCCCCACGTCGGCGTATTGCGGAGCTTTGGAGCTCGTCATACGCTTGGTGGCACGGCGTTCCCATCGCGTCACCTCGTTCCACGACGGCATGTTCATGCAGAGGCGGATCACGATCGACGGCGTTCATCTCCAGCTGGGCGCGCCGCACGAGGCGCACGTCGAGTGGATCGGTCAGCGGGAGACGCTCTCTCAACTGCTCGCCTGTTGGCTGGTGGTCGACGAGCGGGACCTGCCGCTCGCGCCGCGCATCGTGGGCGTTCCGGGAATCGGCAAGACGGCGCTCGCGATGGCCGGCGCGCGGGTCCGCCGCCAACCGTTGTTCCTCTATCAGTGCACGGCCGATACGCGCCCGGAGGATCTCCTCGTCACGCCCGTGCTCGCGCGGAACGGGCAGATCGCCTACCATGCCTCGCCGCTCGTTTCGGCGATGCTCGAAGGCGGCATCTGCATCCTCGACGAGGGCAACCGGATGAACGAAAAGTCGTGGGCCAGCCTCGCCCCGCTCTTCGATCAGCGCCGATACGTCGAGTCGATCGTCGCGGGGATCACGATCCCCGCGCACGGCGAGTTCCGGTGCGCGGTGACGATGAACGAGGACGAATCGACGTACGAGATTCCCGACTACATCCTGAGCCGCCTGCAGCCGACCTTGCCGCTCGGGTTTCCCAACCGCCAGGACGAGCTCGCCATCCTCAAATACCATCTTCCGTTCGCCGAACCGGAGATGCTGGCGATGACGGTCGAGTTCCTCCAGAACGCGCACGGATTGCGTCTCGATTTCTCGCCGCGGGACGGCATCAACGTGCTTCGGTTCGCGATGAAGCGGCTGAGGCAGTCGGGCGACCATCCGGCCGCTCGGGACCAAGTTTGGGGCGAGGCGCTCGAACGGTGCCTCGGCCCCGACGCGCTCGATCTCCGCGCGCTGGCCGAACGCGAGCGCCGCACGATCGGCGGCGACACGATGCCGCTCGGGCTGGGCGACTTCTTCCATTCGCCCGACGACCCGTTGCACCCGGACCGCGACGACGACGACGAATCGTGATCGCGCCGGCATCGCCGCCGATCAGCGATCCCGGACGATGCGGATCTCGTAGACCTTCGCCCAGTTCTTGCCGGTGACGAAGATCCGTTTGTGTTCTGCGTCGTACGCGATCCCGTTCAGGACTTCCTCTCCGGTCCAGGTCGTGCCCGAGCGCAGTCCGCGCAGCGAGACGGTTCCGGTCACCGCGCCGCTCCTCGGATTGATTCGGACGATGTGGCTTTCGCGCCAGACGTTCGCGAAGATCTGTCCGTCGATGAATTCGAGTTCGTTGAGATTCGTGACTCGCTCGCGCCCGTCGCGAACGGTGACCTGGCGCCGGACCTGGAAGGTCTCGGGGTCGAGGAACCGCAGTACGGAAGTCCCGTCGCTCAGGATGAGCGAGTGGCCGTCCGCGGTGAGCCCCCATCCTTCGCCGGCGTACCGAAACGTCTTGCCGGTGGGCTTCAGCGTGTTCTTGTCGTACTCGAACGCCGTGTTCTCGCGCCACGTGATCTGGTAGATCTTATCGCCGAGCAGGGCGATTCCCTCGCCGAAGTACTTCGTGTCCAGATCGACCTGCTCGACGACCTCACCCGTTTCAAGGCGAACGCGGCGCAGCGACGATTGCCCGTAGCGGCCGGTGCCTTCGAGGAGCATACCGTCGGCGAAGACGAGACCCTGGCAATAGGCGTTCGTGTCGTGCGGGAACTCCTTGACGATTTCATAACGGAAGCCGGTGCCTTGGGCCGCATGCCAGGACCAGGCGGCGAGCAGCGGAGCGGCGACCAGAACGGCCGCTCCGAAGATCCATAGCCGGCGCCCCGATCGGACGGGGATCGATGTCCGAACCCGGCCGCCCGTCGCGCCGCGGCGTTCGTGTTCCGCGCCGGCATCCCCCGTTTCCGTCATGACCGCCGGACTCGGCGGCCGCTCAATACTCGTGCGCCGCATCGCCTTCGTCCGAAACGGGGGTTATCGTGGTCTCGACGACCTGGCGGATCGCGCGGTCATCGACTTCCCGCCGCAGTTTTTCGATCGCCCGTTCGACGGGCATCGCTCCCAGGTCGCCGGTCATCCGGTCGCGCACGGCGACCGCGCCGGATTCCGCCTCCTTGGGTCCGACGACGAACATGTAGGGGACCAGTTCGAGCTGGGCTTCGCGGATCTTGGCTTGGACTTTCGCGTTGCGCAGGTCGATCTCGGCGCGGAATCCGGCGTCCCTCAACCGCGCCGCAAGGCCCTCGGCGTACTCGTTCGATTTCTCGCTCAGCGGCAGCACGCGGACCTGTTCGGGGGCGAGCCACAGGGGGAACGCGCCCGCGAAATGCTCGATCAGCATGCCGACGAACCGTTCCATCGAACCGAACGGCGCGCGATGGATCATGACCGGGCGGTGCGGCCGGTTGTCGGGACCGACGTACTCAATCGCGAACCGCTCGGGCAGGTTATAGTCGAGCTGCACGGTGCCGAGCTGCCATTGGCGGCCGATGCAGTCGCGCACCATGAAGTCGGCCTTGGGACCGTAGAAGGCGGCTTCCCCGAGCCGTTCGTCGAACGGCAATCCGGATTCGACAAGCACGCGCCGAAGCGACGATTCGGCGCGCTCCCAATTCCCGGGGCTGCCGACGTATTTGTCGCTCGCCGGATCCCGCAGCGACAGTTGAACGCGGTAGTCGCGGAATCCGACGCTGCCGAGCACGAATTGGGTGAGGTCGAGCGTCGAGCGGAACTCGTCTTCGACCTGCTCGGCCGTGCAGAAGATGTGCGCGTCATCCTGCGTCAACCCGCGCACGCGCAGCATGCCGTTCAGTTCGCCCGTCTGTTCGTGACGGTACACCGTGCCGAATTCGAAAAGGCGCAGAGGCAGATCGCGGTAACTGCGCGGCGCCGACTTGAAGATCTCGACATGGTGCGGGCAGTTCATCGGCTTGAGCAGATACCGCTCTTGCCGCCGCTCCCAGTGCCTGAGCACGCCGATCTTCTCGTCGGCCGTCGACGCGGCCGCGTAGTCCGGAAGATCGCAGCCGAGAATCCGAGCCGCTTCGATCAGGCGACGTTCGCCTTCGGCGTCGAGCCGATTCTCGGCGAGCCGCCGGATCCAGGCATCGACGAGCTGACCCGATTCGGCGCCGAAGATCGGAGGAAACTGCGCGTCGCGATAGTAAGGGAAATGTCCGCTCGTCTCGTACATTTCGACCCGCCCGATATGCGGACTGTAGACCGGCTGATAGCCGCGCCGCAGCAGTTCGCTCCGGATGAACTGTTCGAGGAGCGACCGCACCGTCGCGCCCTTGGGCAACCACAGACAGAGCCCTTGTCCGACGCTGTCGGGATGGATGTGGAAGAGGCCGAGCTGTTTCCCGAGCAGGCGATGGTCGCGGCGCTTCGCTTCCTCGACCTGCTTCAGGTGGGCGTCGAGATCCTTCTTGCTGAACCAGGCCGTTCCGTAGAGCCGCTGCAGCCGGCGGTTCCGCGCATCGCCCTTCCAGTACGAGCCCGCGACGGTCAGCAACCGGAACGCCTTGACTCGACCCGCGCTCGGAATATGCGGACCGCGGCACAGGTCGATGAACTCGCCCTGGCGGTAGAACGACATCGTCGCGTGATCCGCCAATCCTTGTTCGATATGTTCGACCTTGAGCGCCTGCCCGAGCCCCCGGCACAATTCGATCGACCTGGCCCGATCGTATTGGCACCGCTCGAACGGTTCGTCCGCCTCGATGATCCGGGCCATCTCAGCTTCGATCGCCGGAAAATCGTCCTCGCGGATCTTCGTCTCCATGTCGAAGTCGTAGTAGAATCCGTTTCCGGTCGTCGGTCCGAAGGCGAGCGAGACGTCGGGGAAGATCCGCATGACCGCGCGGGCCATGATGTGCGCGCAGGAGTGGCGAAGGACGCCGAGCGATGCGGGATCGCGGTCGGTCAGCAGCCGCACGGGCACGGGCCGCGCGTCGGTCGCTTCGGCGAGCGGCCGCGCCGCGTCGACCACCGCTCCGCCCAAATCGGCCGCGATCACGGCGGCGGCGAGTCGAGGCGAGATGGCAAGCGCCACGTCCATCGCCGTCGCCTGGTCGGCGACGGCGAGTGTCTTTCCATCGGGCAACAGCACATCCATCGGCGTTCCTTCCGTTCGAGCCTCCGTCATGATTCCGCGCGGGTCCTCCCCTTGCGACAAGACGCGCCGCGCGATCCCCTGTCATTCCCCGCCCCGAGGATTCACGGCGATTCCCGCTCGGCCCCACCGTTCGCGTCCCCCTGCCGTTCGAAATCGCCCTGCGATCCGGTCGCCGCGATCGGGGAAACGGGTGACGCCGAGCTCGCCGGATCGTCGATCCACTGCTTGCGCTGGCGCGAGCTGGGGATATTCATCTTCTGGCGGTATTTCGTGATCGTGCGTCGGGCGACATTGAGCCCGGCCTCCTTGAGCTTCCTGACCAGGTCGTCGTCGCTCAGCGGATTCCTCTTGTCCTCGTGATCGACCAATTCCCGCAGCTTGATCCGGATGCGGTCCCACGCCACATCCTCGCCTTCGTCGGAACGCGTGCCGCCCACGAAAAACCGTTTGAGCGGATAGATGCCGCGCGGCGTCTGGATCCATTTGTCGTCCACCGCGCGGCTCACCGTCGTCACGTGCACACCGACCTTCTCCGCGATCTGCTGCATCTTGAGCGGCTCGATGAACTCGGGGCCGTCTTCCAAGAACTTCGATTGGTAGTCGACGATCGACTGGGCCACCTTCATCAGCGTGTTGCGCCGCTGCTCGATCGACTCGATCAGCCATTGGGCCGAGTTGATCTTGCGTTTCAAGAACTCCTTCTCCTCGGCGGTCGCCGTACCGTCGGCGAGCCGTTTCCGATAGAAGTCGCTGATGAAGAGCGTCGGCAACCGGTGATCGGGCATGCGGATCCGATACACGCCGTCCTCGCCCCGCTCGACAAACAAATCGGGCGTGATCGTCGGCACGAACGTGTCGACGAATTCCGACGCGGGTTTCGGATTGAGTTTGCGGATCCGGGTCCACGTTTCATAGATCCGCGGAATCGAGATCCCGGTCGCCCGTTCGATGACGTGCAGCCGATTGTCGCGCAGGTCCTCGAGATGGCCGCGGATGATCGCCTCCATCTCGTCGCGAAACGGCATGTCGGGGCGGAGCTGGAGCAGAAGGCACTCGCGCAGGTCCCGCGCGCCGACCCCCTTCGGCTCCATGCGGTGAACACACCGCAGGGCGCACTGCGCCAGGGCGAGCGTCTCGGGACCGGCCGTCGGCGGAAGCAGGTCCTGGAGACTCGATCGGAAATAGCCCCCGTCGGCCGCGTCGAGCGTCGAGATGATCCGCTCGGCGATGCGGGCGACCTCGGCGTCCGTTTCCATTTCGCGGAGCTGGTCGAGCAGATGATCCTGGAGCGACGGAGGACGCGCGGTCAGATTGGCCATCGCGTCGTGCTGCCGGTCCCCCTCCTCGTCGATCCGATTCGCGGACCGCCGAGGCGACTCGTCGAAATAGTCCGGCACCTCGCGATCGAGATTCAAGAGCCGCTCGAAGTCGTCCTTGTTGTCCCCCTGCTCGGTGACGACCAGCGGCTTCTCGTCCTCGGTCGGCGAATCGGGATTCGCCCGGTCCTCCGGCTCGTCCGGCAGGTTCGGATCCTCCTCCGTCATTTCGAGCACCGGGTTCTCGTTCAATTCCTGCTCGATCCGCTCCTGCAACGCCAAGATCGGCAACTGGAGGATCTCCATCGACTGGATCATCCTCGGAGCCAGTGTCTGCACTTGCTTCTGAACTTGTCGTTGGTCGAAGCCAAGGCTCAGTCGCATGGCGCGTATGCCGCATCTACTTCTTGGTGGAGAGCATGTCTTGGAATTGTTGGAGCGAATCGCCGAGCCCGGCGAGGTCGAGCCCGCCGGCCGCCGATTGGAACGCGTCGGCCTGCGCCCGTTTCGATTTTTCCAGCGCGTCATTGATCGCCGCCGGAGCCAGCGATTCGATCAGATCGCGGTCACCGACGAGCTTCTCGTCGATGCGCACTCGGACGACTTCGCCGAGCCCGTTGACATCGACGCAAACCAGGCCGCCACCCGCCGAACCGGTCAGACGGTCCGCCTTGAGTTTCTCCGCCACCGCACCCATCTTGCCCTGCAGTTCCCGAGCGCCCTTCAAGAGCGAGGCGAAGTTGGCAATCCCTCGAAACATGGTTGATCCCGTTTTCCGGCCCCAAGAACTCTTGCCCCATCCCCTCACGGAACACCGACCACCAAGAAACTGAAAACTGAAAACCCCTCACCGCCCGTCCTCAGGGCGAACCGGCCCATCGACCCGCACGATTTCCGCGGCGAACAGGTCGCGAGCCCGAGCCACCAGCGCGTGGCGCTCGGTCTGCTGGAGCCGCTGGCGGGCCGTCGGTTTGGGCACTACCACCTCGCCTCCGTCGGCCATCGTCCGGAACTCAATACCGACCGGAACGCCCACGAGCTGCCGTAAAGTGGTTTCCATTTCCGACTTACATGCGGCCCGCTCGCATCGTTCCTTTGCCAGATTATACTTCGCGGAAAAATAGGCGACCAGACGATTTGGCGCGATAATTGCTACATGATCGACGCGCGACGCGGCGTCCGACAGCAAATCGCTCAACCGATCGACGGTCGCCGTCCAAAAATAGTTCGCGTTCTCCGCCGTCAGGATGCCCGCGGCGGGCTCCCCGCTCCCGTCATGGATCGGCTCCCGGGCCTCAGCCGATTCGGTCGCGGTCAGGTCGGAGCCCGCTCGGTCGGAGCCGGTCGAAGGTTCAGGCTTTTTTTTTTCGGACGTCGGAGCCGATGGGGGCGGCGTCGAAGGGGCCGACGAGCGTGCCGACGCGATCGGGGCCGCACTCTCCGACCGCGAAGGAAGTGCGGGCACGGCACCTTGGCGGAGGGTGTCGACGAGTCGCGCCAGGTCGTCGAGCCGGTCGAGGGCCGTGATCCGGATGAGGGCCAATTCGAGCAGGATGCGGCCGTGTGTGCTTTGCCGCATGCGGATCAGCGTATGGTCGAGGATCTGGCTGATCGCCAGGAGGGTCTCCATTCCGAGCGCGCGGCCTTGGGCGGCGAGCTCGGGCCAGGACTGCGCTTCGCATTGCAGGGCGAGCGACGGATCGCCCCCGACCGACGCGACCAGCATGTCGCGGAACGCCGTCAGCAATTGTTCGGCGAGGTGTCCCGCGTCGATGCCCAGCCGACTGGCCCGTTCCAAAGCCTCCATCGCGCCGGCCGCATCCCGGGCGATCAAGCGATCGACGAGCCCGGTGAGCGTCGAGGGATCGGCCGAACCGAGCATCGCGTAGACGTCCTCGGCGGTGATCGTCGGGCCACTGAACGCGAGCAATTGTTCGAGGAGCGATTGGCTGTCCCGCATCGAGCCGGCCGCGCGCCGGGCGAGGATGGCGAGCGCCGAATCGTCGGCGTGCCGGCCTTCGCACCGAAGCACGTAGCGCAGCCGTTCCACGATCTCGGTCGCGTCGATCGGAGCGAAATCATAGCGCTGGCATCGCGACAGGACGGTGATCGGGATCTTCTCCGGATCGGTCGTACAGAAGATGAACTTCACATGCTCGGGCGGCTCTTCGAGCGTCTTCAGCAGGGCGTTGAACGCCTGCGTCGTGAGCATGTGGACTTCATCGATGATGTAGATCTTGTAGGGCGATCGGCTCGGGCGGATATGGATGTTCGAGCGGAGCTGCCGGATCTCCTCGATCCCCCGATTGCTGGCTCCGTCGATTTCGATCACGTCGATATCCTCGCCCGCATCGACGCTCAGGCAAACATCGCACGTATTGTCCGGCTCGGGACTCGGCCCCTTCTGGCAATTGAGCGCCTTGGCGAAGATGCGGGCCGCCGACGTCTTGCCGACGCCGCGCGCTCCCGTGAACAAATACGCATGCCCGACTCGATGACCCGTGATGGCGTTCGCGAGCGCGTGCGCGACGGGACCTTGGCCGACCAGTTCCTCGAACGAGCGCGGGCGGTACCGCCTCGCGACGACCAGATATTGGCCGGAATCCGGTTCCCGCTCATGCCGATCGTCCGGCGGACTGTTCATGATGGGAACACCCCTGTCGCCGCGGAATCGTCGTCCGGACGGAAAGAGACCCTCGCACAGAGGTACACCGCTTAGGGCTGCTCCGGTTAAGGCCTGACCCGGTTCACAGCTTCCCCTCGCAAGGGTCTCTTTCCGTCCGCGCGGTTCCGTTCGGACCCGCACGCTCCATCCCTGTTGTACGGTCTGGCGTTCCGGTCGTCAAAGGTGGTCCGGCCTCCGGATCCGATCGGCGGCGAGCTTCTGGGAACGGCCGTCGCAGACGCACACGACGTTCGGTCCGATTTCCTGGGTCTCGTTCATCGCGCGCAGCCGGGCGACGCGGTCGGCTCGGCAGGCCGAGCACGCGCGGAGCCGCTCGATGGCCCACAGATCGGCGAACGCGCGGCCGCGGCCCAGTCGGAGTGACCGTTCGAGGGCCGTCTCGAGCGACGTGAGGCGGGGCGGTTCAAAAAGGCCCCGTTCGGCGAGCCGATCCATGATGCCGTTCCCCGCCCGCGTCGGAATCAGGACGACCGTATCGGCGGCCGATTCGAACGCGAACTCGGCCGAGCGCACGGCCCATTCGATCCCGGCGGCCTCGTCCAGGCCGGGCGGCCGCACCAGGATAAACGCGCGCACCGACGCGCCGTCGCTCCGCAGCCATTCGGCCGATCGCCGGAAATCACCGGCCGTCATCCCCTTCCGAAGCGCCCGGAGCGAGGGAGCGTGGACCGTTTCGAGCCCCATGGCGACTTCGAGCCGAGCGGGTTCGATCCGTCGCCGGAACGCGCGGAACTCGGGGATGCGGCATTTCGGGTGGTTTTCCACGACGACCGTGCGGAACGCCCGCACTCGGTCCGCGATCGGCCCGTGGTCCTCGATCGGTATCGACGCCCTATCGAGAAAACTGCCGCTGTTGTAGAGCTTGATCGACTCGGCCGGCTCGAGCCGTTCGAGCGCGTAGTCGATCTGCGCGGGGATCGCGCCGCGGGGCGTTGGACCGGGTAGCGTGTGCCGCCACAGATCGCACATGAGGCACCGCCGAGCGCACTCGCGGGCGGCGAGCAACAGGGTCGCGACGCGTTCGAGCTTCCCTTCGCGCGCGTACTCCCCTTCCACAAACATGCCGACGGGCCGTCCCGGATCGACATCGATCCGAGGCGGCCGATGCGCCAGAATGTCGCCGGCACGGATCGACGCCAGATCCATCGAAACGGTCACCTCGCGAACAGGTCCTCGTACGCGCGCCGGTACGCCGATTCGCGCGCGGGAAAGACCTGCTCCCAGCGGTTGGGCCCGAGCGCCCCGTGTTGGAACCGGCGCTTGGGATAGACGGGCATCGTCAGCCCCGTCACCCGCTCGACCCCGCGCCGCACGATTTCGCCCTTGAGCGCATAGAGGCGCCGCGTGTCCCATTCGGTCAGCGCGACGAACGGGATGCCCTCGGCGACTTCAATCACATTCGGGAGCGCGAACGGACTGAACCCATGGAATCCCTCGAGCCGGGCCGGAGCGTACGACCGCACATGCCCCCGGCTCAGCCCGCCGCTGTGGACAAGCGAGTGCTTGATCGCGTCGACGCCCCAACCCTCGTGGTAGAGCATCCGGTTGTTCAGCACGCTGCGGATCGTCAGCTCCGCGTTCTCCTCGATCGGATAGTCCTTCAGATTCTCGTCGCCGCCGTCGCCGTCGACGAGGAACTTCCAGTCGGCGTATCGGGCGCGGATGCCGCGGCACAGAGCGCGGGCCATCGCGGCCGCCTGGACGTCGAGCGGTTTGTAGTCCTCGATCGTCCGGATCGCGTCCTCGATCCGAATCGACTCGGCGTTCGTTTCGATGACTTCGAGCAGGTACGACAGATCGAGGGCGTCGAGGAACGCGGCGGCTTGTCCCGCGTCCTCGCCGCCGTCGACCGACAGCGTGAAGGCCTTCAATCGAGTCGGCGCGGCGCCGCGCGCGAGCAGCAGATGATGGAGGACGAGGAGCACGCATCCGCTGTCGACGCCTCCCGAGAACAGTACGCCGATCGGCTCGCGGTCGTCGATCGCGTCGAGCCACCGGTCGCATTCGCGGGCGAGCGAGCCGACGTAGGCCGCTCCGATCGCGTCCAAGTCGGGCGGCAATCGATCGCGGAGCGGACTGAAGAAGCGGGTCTGCGCGGGATTCGGATCGGGACACCCGACCAGCGCGATCTCGACCAGATAATGCGCGGGCGCCATGCGCGTGTACGAAGGATGGAATTGGTCGAGCAGTCCGTCGCGTTCGAGTTGTTCGCGGATGGCATCGATCCGTTCGGCGACGATGAGGCACGGGCCGTCGACCTGTTTGGCAAGGAAATACCGGAGGGGGCGACCGAGCGACCGGGCCATCCGCACGATGTGACCGACGCGGGCCGCGATCGCGAAATGGCCGTCGAGCGCCCGTACGCGGCCCGGGTCGCCCGACGCGACGGCGGCGACCGCGTCCTCGTACGTCGCCCCGGTGAGCGCGTTGGCGGTCGGATCGAGCAGGTTGACAACGCGTTCGACCGTTCGATGCGCCACCATGGTCGTCATCCTCCCTCGCTCTTGAGTTCGCGGCCCGTGTTCAGTTTCGCATGCAGGCGCCTTTCCGCCAATTCCATGTCCATCCGATCGAGCTGGACTTGCGCCCGCTCGGCCTCACCGACCGCCAACCGAACGGCCGCCATCGAATGGGGCCGGAGCACGGGGTCTTTTCGAAGGAGTTGGTCGACGAGCGCGTCGAGCCAGATCGGGCAATCGAGGGCCCGCGCGGTGGCGCGTTCCGGACGCTCGGTCGTGTGCGCGTGTTCGAGCGCCTCGACCGTGTCCCCGCGGAACGGCGGCGATCCGGTCAGCATGGCATGCAGGAGGCAACCGAGCGCGTACATGTCGACCTTGGGACCGATGCGCGAAGTCATGCGGTCCGTTATACCATACGACCCGCGCCGGTCGGGCCCCGCGATCGGATTCACGCGCCGCGCCACTTTTCGCCGACGACGACGACCGGCCATCGGCTGACATACCGCGCGAAGGCCGCCGATTCGTCGTCGGCCGTGAAGACGAACGCCGCATCATCGGGCACGCGCGTCAGGTCGATCGACTGGGCGACCCGCCATTCCCGTTCCTCGCTCCACGCGCATCGCCCCCGCGTCGTCGCCGCGCGCTGGAAGAGGAACCGCTCGCCCGGATCGAGCCGATTCCAACTCGCGTCGTCGCCGTAGATCACCGGTCGCGCGCCGATCGCGCGAAGCCAATCGCGATCGAAGCCCATGCCGAAGGGCGCGAAATCCCACCGTCGCCGGTGCGCGCGGTAGCGATGAAGGCCACCGAGCCGCGAAAGGGGAACGTCGGTGAGGCACACGACGGGGACCCCGCCGCGGATTCCGTCGGCGGACGCCGTAATCCCGCGCGACGCGAGGATGCGGAGCAGCGCGGCGAGCGCGCCATGGTCGGCGCTCGGCCGGTCCCAGATCAGGTCGTCGCGGTAATCGTCGATCGACTGGCCCGGCCAAGGTCCGCGTCGTTCCCGCGTGCAATGGATCAGCGCGCGGTCGTGCGAGCGGCGCGCGACGGACCGAACGCGCGGCACGCGCGCCGCGCGAAGAACCCTCCGGACCGGTGAGGCCGGGAACGAGCGCCAGACGGCGGCTCCTTGCGCGACGAGCTCGTTCGCGACGTCCGGAGGCACCAGTTCGGGGCCGATCGCGAGCCGCAATTCGGGTGGCGAGCCCGAAGCGAGGTGTTCGCGCACGAGCGGCGCGAGGCGTCCGCGCGGCCGCAGCTTGAGCACGAAGCAGACGCCCGCGATCGCGAGCACGCACGCGTCGGCCTCGCTCACCAAGCCGCGTCCGCTCCCCGCGATCGGCGGCGAAACATGGGCTCGGTCGACCCGCCGGTCCACGCTCCAGCGCGATACGGTATCGACGAGCCAGCGCAGACCGCGCGGCCCCGGATCGCCTCGCCCGACGTCGACTTGGAAACACGGCCGGCCGGTTCGATCGGCCCAGTGCGACGCCCACGGCGCACACGTGGCGGAACGCGCGACGACAAGCGGGCCGGACGCCTCCATCGCAGCGCGCATGCCTTCGAACCAGCGCATGGTCCGATCGGGCGCCGAGCCGAGATGCGAACTGAGGAGCCCCACGCATCGGGTTCGCAGGAGACTCGCGGGGGCGAGCAGGATTCGCCTTCCGATCCGTTCGGCGTGCACCGGACACTCGGGCCAATCGGCCACGCACAGTCCCGCGTCGATCGCCCGGTCGATCGCGTCGATCCGCCTCGATCGGAGGCACGACGATTCGCGAATCCGTTCCGCGAGGGCATTCCAAAACGTCTGGCGCCGCTCGACGGCGCCCGACGCCGGCGGCACGGCGATCTCGAAGTCGATCTCGAAGTCGATCCTCGGCGCGGGTCCGCCTCGCGGTCCTTGTTTGGCCATGTCCGCTCCCGACCGCGCGGCGCATCGCGCTCTTTCTTCCCTCCATTCATTGTCGCTCGACCCGCGCCCGTCAATGGCCGACGGGGGCCTCGCGGCGTTCGCGTGTCCTATCCCTGTCACCCGAGCCCGCCGCCCGCGCGGCTTGCGACACGTGGCGGCAAGATCGAACAACCGCTCGTCGCCGATTGGCGCTCGAAAGGCGACACGTCCAACATCCGATCCGGCCACTGGATTCCAGGCCGCTTCTTTCGTACCCTGACCGAGGGCGCGTCCTCCGCCGCCGCCGTGGGGCGGCTTGAGGAAGTGGAGACGTGGCATGCGAAGGTCAACCGGGCCGAGGCGACGCCCGAATCGGGCGGTCGAAGCGAATCGTGCGGGGACGGTCGTTGGAGCGGGCCTGCTGTTGGCCGCCGTCGCGGCGATCGCCGGCTGCGGCGGCGCGGCGCCGCCTTATCCCGCTCGACCCATCACCATCATCTGCCCTTGGGCGGAGGGCGGAGGGACCGACCGCGTGGCCCGGTTCTGGGCCGAATCGCTCGCGCGCGAATTGCGGGTTCCCGTGATCGTCGAAAACAAGACGGGCGGGGCCGGAGAAACGGGCCATCGCGCCGGCGCGGAGGCGCCGCCCGACGGGTACACGCTCACGATGATCACGTTCGAGTTGTCCACGATGCGCGCGATGGGCGTATCGGAGCTGACGTATGGCGACTTCGAGTGCCTGCTTCAGGTCAACGCCGATCCGGCGGCGATTATCGTCCGCAAGGACGCGCCGTGGGGGACGCTGCGCGCCTTGCTGGACGCGGCGCGCGCCGCGCCCGGCACGATCAAGATGTCGGGCACCGCGCGGGGCGGAGCCTGGGATCTCGCGCGGGCGGGCCTCTTGCTGGCCGACGGGCAGACGGCCAACGCCGTCGCGTGGATTCCCGCGCAAGGCGCCGCTCCGTCACTCGGCGAACTCGTTCAGGGGAACATCGACGCCGTCTGTTGCAGCCTTCCCGAGGCCGCGCCCGCCGCGGCCGACACGCGCGTGCTCGCCGTCATGTCCGATGAACGCGTCCCTCAATTCCCCGACGTGCCGACGGCTCGCGAATCGGGGATCGACTGGACGGCGACCGGATGGCGCGGACTCGCCGCACCCAGGAATATGCCGCCCGAAATCGTCGACCGGCTGCGGGCCGCCTGCGGCGCCGTGGCCGCGTCCCCCGTTCATCAAGCGTTCATGGAGGACAGCGGATTCACCGTCATGGTGCGCGAGGGACCGGAATTCACCGAGTTCCTGGGCCGACAGGACGTCCAATGGGATCGAGTGATTCAAGCCGCCGGGTTCGCGGCGAAACCGTGACGCGCGAAAGGCCTGAAGCGATGGAAGGTCCATCGAAGTATCGGATCGACCGAGTGGATTCCATTCCGTCACCGGCCTTGATCGTCTTCCGCGATCTGGTGCGGCGGAACATCGAACGGATGATCGGCGTCGCGCGCGGCGCCGGCCGGCTGAGACCGCATTGCAAGACGCATAAGATGGCGGCCGTCGCGCACATGGAACTCGAACAGGGCGTGACGCGGCATAAGTGCGCGACGATCGCCGAAGCCGAGATGCTCGCCGAGGCCGGCGCCCGGGACATCCTCATCGCCTACAACATGGTCGGGCCCAATATCGAGCGGATCGTCCGATACCGGAGGCGCTATCCCGGCGTCGAGCTCGCCGTGACCGCCGACGATCCGGGAGCGGCCCTCGCGCTGTCCGCCGCGACGGAAGCCGCCGAATGCGCCGTCGGCGTGATGCTCGATGTGGACACGGGCATGCATCGCACGGGTCGCGAGCCGGGCCCCGCCGCCGAGGACCTTTACGCCGCGCTGTGCCGCGCGCCGGGCATCCGACCGGCCGGATTGCACGCGTACGACGGACAAAACCACCAGACCGATCTTACGGAACGTCGAGCTGCCGTCGATCGAACGTGGAATGCGACGCGGGCGCTGCGCGATCGGCTCGTCGCTCGGGGATTCCCCGTGCCCCGCATCGTCGCGGGTGGAACCGGCTCGTTCCCGATCCTCGCCGAAAAAGAGGACCCGGCGCTCGAACTGAGCCCCGGAACGGTCGTGTTCCATGACGCCGGATATTCGGCCATGTTTCCGGACCTCCCTTTCGAGCCGGCGGCCCTGCTGCTCACGCGGGTCGTCAGCCGGCCTTCGAGCGGACGGCTGACGGTGGACTTGGGCTACAAGGCCGTCGCCGGCGACCCGCCGATGGGGCGCCGCGTGTCGTTCCCCGAATTGCCCGACGCGCGGGAAGTGTTGCACAATGAGGAACACCTCGTGCTCGAAAGTTCGCTCGGCGACCGGTTCCGGCCCGGCGATCCGTTGCTGGCGATCCCGAGGCACGTTTGTCCGACGACCGCGCTGCACCAATCGGCGATCGTCGTCGCCGACGGCGCCGTCGTGGACGAATGGCCCGTGACGGCCCGCGATCGGTTCCTGCACCTATGACGCGGGGCGGCGGGTCTCTCGGTGATCCGATGGGGACTTTGAGGAGTATCACGCCATGAACGATTCGGATTTGGACTTGGGTTTGGGTTTGGATCGACGCGCGTTCCTCCGAGCGGGCGCCGCGGGCTCGACGGCCCTGTTGGCCGCGACCGCCGCGCGCGAAGGCCGCGCGGAACCGGTTTCCGACGACGTCGCATCGATCGGCAAGACGCCGCACACCCGATTCGCCGTGAATGTCGAGATGTGGTGGACGAAGGTGCCGTTTCTCGACCGCATCCGCCGCGCCGCGGAGCTCGGCTTTCCCGCCGTCGAAATATGGCCGTATCAGAACAGGGACGTCGACCGGATCGCCGCCCTCTGCAAGGAACTCAAGATCGCGATCGCCCAGTTCACCGCGTGGGGATTCACGCCCGGGATGAACCACCCGGACAATGAGGACACGTTCATCGCCGCGATCGAGGAAGCGTGCGGGATCGCTCACCGGTGGAACTGCGACAAGATGTGCGTCGTGGCGGGAAACAACCAGCCCGGCATGACCCAGGAACAGATGCTCGCGCAGGTCGTCAAGGCGCTCAAGCGGGCGGCGCCGATCGCCGAACGGGAAAAGGTCATGCTGATCCTCGAACCGATGAACGGACGCGTCGATCATCCGGGGCATTGCCTCTACGGGAGCACCGACGCCGTTCGGATCTGCCGCGAAGTCAACTCGCCGTTCGTCAAGATCAACTGGGACCTCTACCACATGCACATCAGCGAAGGGGACCTGTGCGGCCATTTGCGCGAGGGCTTCGATCAGGTCGGCTACCTGCAGTTGGCCGATCATCCGGGGAGAAACGAACCGGGAACGGGCGAGATCCACTACAACCGCGTGCTGCGCGAGGCGCACGCGCTGGGTTATCGCGGGTTCGTGGGGCTGGAGTGCAGGCCGAGCGGCGACGAGGTCGACGCGGCGCGGCGCGTGGCGGCGGCCGACGTCTGGTGACCGGGCGGTCCGCCCGTCACGCCTGCGGGACCGCTTCCTTCTTGCCGACGAACACGTAGTAGGGCGATCGCAGGAACGGCAGGTAGGGCACCTTGCTCCTGCGCTCCTCGAACCGCAGCGGCGCGAAGTGCCGATGCAGGTAGGGGATGTGGTCCGGCGATAGGAAGACGTTGTCCGTGCCGAACCAAATCGGCCAGAACGATCGCGTGAAAAGACCGTGGCGCCGCAAACCGTCGGAGGGATACTTGCGCGCGACGTAGAAGTCGACGGCGCCGAGCAGTCCGCCGGGTTTCAGCATCCGCCGAGCGTTCTCGAGCGCCGCGAACCAGTCGGGGATCATCGAGAGCGAATAGGAGAACGTGACGATGTCGGCCGGACCGTCGGGAGGCTGGAACACGGTCGCGTCCGCCTCGACCGGCACGACGTTTCCCCACCCCCGCGTCTCGGCGCGTTTCCGAAGGACGGCGAGCAGCGACGGCGAGAGATCGACGGCGTAGACGCGCGACAGATCACCGATGCGGTCGCCGAGGAACTCGAGGTTGGCGCCGGTCCCCGCTCCCATGTCGACCCAGACCGCTCCGGAAGGCGCATCGAGGGCCGCGACCAGATCGCCGCGCCCCTGAAGCAATCGGCGGCGGAAATCGTCGTACGCGTCGGCCTGTCCGGAATAAAAGCTCTCGAGCCGCGCGGCGTGGTCCTTGCCGCGGATCGGCTTGACCGTCATGTGGTACAGGATTTTGAGATCCGACAGCAAGCCCATGCGCGACCCGAGGTGATGGAACGGAGTCGAAAAAGGACGTTCAAGTGGCCAGATCGGCGATATAGAAACTGCCGTAGGTGTGCACGCGGTCCCGGCGATGCAGGTCGTTCGCCAGATCCGAATGGTAGGTCAACATCGACGAAACCGGACGCATCCCGCCGATGACGCGGACTTGGACCCGATCGATGAAATCGGTCCGAAGGCCGCCCGACCGCCAGATGAGCCGGGCGTTGGGGGTCGCCCGTTCCACGATCGCCTGCCATTCGGCCTCGAGCAGCGGGAAGAACCGGTCGGAGAGCCAGTCCATATGATCGAGCAGCACGAAGCGGGATACGGGGCCCTCGTGCTTTTTCAGGAATCCCTGCACCGAATCGGTGTGCACGCTCAGCCGGTCGGGCACGTCGCTTCGAAGGGCCTCGAAATTCGATTCCTTCAGATACTCGGGACAGCACGTCCGCGTATACCGGCCCGTGATATAGACCCGCCAGAAGTAGTTGTCGGAGAGCGGCAGTTCGCCGAAGACCGTGTCGACGCAGTCCTGCACGTACTGCACGATCCCTCCGTCGTATTGGTTCTCGATCTGCCGCCGCTGGGCGGGAGGGACGCCGAGGAGTGACAGTGTTGTGTCACGGTTCAGCGCGAAGCGGAGCTTGCGGGACCAGAGCTTGTCCCGGACCTCGCGCCGGTAGATCGCTCGCTGTTCCTCGAGCGATTCCGTCTTGAGGATCGCGTCGACCTGCGGCCGGATCTTGGCGATGCGGTCGATGTACAGGCGGATCAGTCTCGCGAACGCGCCCGACGTGCCCCGGTAGTAGAACGATTTGCGGGGGTTGTCGAAGAATTTGATCCACCGGTCCCAATAGTCGCGTGGCCAGTCCGAAAGGCCGGGCCTCAGCTTCTGTTCGTAGATCGATCGGATTCCGGGCAGTCGGCCCTCGCCGAACATCCGGAAAAAATCGCCGTACTCGAGGTTCCGCGCGGCGGCCAGTTTCAATTCCAACAAGGCGTTTTGCCGCGGGTTCATGTCGACGGCGTAGACGTGGTTGACGCCGGTGAGCGTGTAGTCGATCGCGTTGCAGCCCGCCGACGTGATCACGACCACATTGTCCGACGGACCGAAGGCGAGCGCCTCGCGATCGAGCCGCGGATCTTCCCAGCAGGTGTTGTAGACGAGATTATTGCCGTGCACGAACGTGAAAACACGCCCGCTGATCCAGTCGAGTATGGCCATGCCGCCCTTTCTCCGAGCCGCGTCGGCCGCCCGAGGGTCGAGTTCGCGCCGTCGCCCTTAAAGACACCGATTGTACCCCCCGACCCGCCGCGCACAAGCGTTCCCGCTCGGCCGCCCCGCGCCCGTCCGAAACGGTCCCGACCGGCGACCCGCGCCGCGTTTTCCGGCCGGGCCGCGTCGCCTCCGGCCATCGACCTATCGGCCGTCCGGGGGCGCGTCGAGCTGTTCCGGGTCGAGTTCGACATGCGCGACCCGGCTCCGCTTCCACGTATAGGTGACATGGATGCGTCCGTCCGAGGCCTGGATGACCGCGGGATACGAAAACTCGCCGGGCTCCGATTCGAGCGTGACGGCCGTCCGCCATGCCTTGCCGTCGGTTGACAGGGCCACGTTGAGCGGCGAGCGGCCGCGGGGCGTGTGGTTGTAGACCAGAAGGTGGCGTCCGTCGCGGAGCGTGACGCCGTCGATACCCGAGTTCGGGTTCGGAAGGCTCGTCGGACCAAGGGGCGACCACGTCGCGCCGGCGTCGCGCGACCACGATTCGAGCACGAACCCGGCCGATCGCGCCCGGAAGAGGGCCTGCAGCGCGCCGTCGGCGTGGCGCAGGATCGTCGGCTGGATCGCTTGCGGCGCGTCGCCCGGGTTCAGGTCGTTCGACCTCGTCCAGGTCCGACCCTCGTCGGATGTCCATTCCATGTGGACGCGCCAACCGGCATGTTCGGTGCTCGATCCGGCGAGCAGCCTGCCGTCGTCGAGCATGACGGGCTTGTTCTTGATCGGGCCGAGGATCGACTCGGGCAAGGCGCGCGCCGCGCTCCAGGTTCCTCCCTGGTCGGTCGATTCGACGACCATACCCCACCACGCGCGCGGGCTCGGGCCGACCTTGTAGAAAAGGGTTAGTCGGCCCGACGGCATGGCGACCAGAACGGGATTCCAGCAGGGATAGCGGCGGCCATCGGAATGCGCGCCCGTCGCGATCTCGCGCGGCGGGCTCCAGCCGTCCGGGCCTCGACGCGCGAACCAGACGCCGACATCGGCATGTCCCTCCTCCGTGCCTCCAAACCAGGCCGCGACCAAGCCGCCCTTCGTTTCACAAATCGTCGACGCATGGCATTCCGGAAACGGCGCCTGTTCGTAAAGGTACTCGCGGCGCACGACGGCCCGCCCGTCCTCCGCGCGCGCGGAGCCGGACTCGACGATCCCCGCCCCCGTGCAAAAAGACTGGAAAAACAGAGGCACGAACCAGATCGGAGCGCCGCTCGGACGGCGCGCGCGACGCGTGGGCGTCCCGCCGATCGAACCCGACCGAACCATCAGGATCTTCCGTCGCGTTTCCCGCATTTCCATCCCCTTGTTCCGAGTGGCCGGTCCGCGCGATTCTTCTCGGACACGGCCGTTTCCCGCGGAAGTCGTATTGCCCCAAAGGGCGATTTGCTTACAAATCTATCCATTGGCCCATCGTACGCAACCTGCGCGCGTATGCCGTGAGCATCGGCATGCATGGAAGCAGACCACTCAGCCCCAGGAGACGCCGATGCGACGCGCCTTGATCGCGACTCTCGAACAGTTCTTCTCCGAGGCCGACCGCGAGGAAGGTGATCGACTCGAATGGGATGACGGTGTCGTGACCGTCCATAGGCTCCCAACGTCGATTACGGCATCGATCCGTGACGGCGGCGCGGAGCATCAGGTGTTCATCGACACCGGGCTGATGGAGTCGGCGGGCAAGGTCCGCGTGCATTGCACGTGCGGGCGCGGGAAGCGGCCGTGCCCGCACGTCTGGGCCGCCTTGCTCGCCGCCGAACGACACGACACCGGGGCCCTTCTTGGATCGAGCGGCGAGGCCGAGGCGCCTCCGGATCCACCCTGGCGGTCGATTCTCGCGAAAGTCGAGCAGCGGGTCGCGACCGAGCCCGCCGCGCCGCGCCCCGCGGAAACGGCCCCGTCCGTCATTCGACGGATCGACTGGATCATCGATTTGGGCCGTTCGGTGGCCGACAAACAACTGTCGCTGGTGATCCGCCAACGCCAACTGCGCCGCGACGGAACCTGGGGTAAGCCCGCCGCCGTCGATCTGGATCTGCTCGCCCGCTCGCGCGACGCGCAACCGGACGACGCGCGGATCGCGGAAATCCTCAATCGGTGGTTCCGCGGGAATCCGTACGAGGGCGGCTACGGGTATTACGGTTGGTCGGGTTCCCGCAATCCGCGATGGACGGCGATCGTTCCCGAACAGCTCCTCGACGTCGTCCTTCCCCTTCTCGGACGGACCGGCCGATGCGCTTTGTCGGTCACCCAGGACCACCATCCGGACGATGCGAAACCGGTTCGCGTGGATGAGCGGGCCCATCGGCTCCACGTGCGCGCCGAGGCGGACGAGGCGGCGCGGAAGTGGCGGATCGAGGCGTCCCTTCGGGCGGACGAGGACCGGGCGGGCGAGGACGGCGCGCCCGGTTCGCTCGAAACGGCCCTGATGTGGCTCGGCCCGGCGTGGGTTCTGCTCGAGGACCGATTCGCTCGGATCGCTCCCTCGGACGCGCCTTGGGTCCAAAGCCTGTTCCGCCAACCGCCGATGCACGTGCCGTTTTCCGATCGCGACGAGTTGATCGGGCGTCTCGCGGGAATGCCCGAGCTGCCTCGACTCGAACTGCCCGACACGCTGCGATGGGACCGACAAACGGGCACGCCGTCGCCGCGCCTCGAAGTCGAATCGCGGCCGTCGCGGAACAACCTGCTCGCTCGGATCTGGTTCGACTACGGCGAGCGGCGGAGACGCGCCGACTCCCCATTGAACGGCTGGTACGACGCGACGCTCGGCGCGCGGATCGAGGCCGACATCGCGGCCGAGAACAGCCTGCTCGAACAGGTTCGGGAATCGGTCGGAACCGAATTCCTCAGCGACTTCCCCCCACCCGACGCCGATTTCGAGATCAAACCCACGCGGTTGGCGCACGTCGTTTCCGAACTCCGGAAGAAAGGATGGTCGATCGAGGCGAACGGAAAGCCGCTCCGGCGCTCTGGAAATCTCACGATCTCCGTCCGCTCGAGCGTCGATTGGTTCGATCTGGACGCGATGGTCGACTACGAGGGGAAAGCGGTCCGCCTCCCCACCCTGCTCGAGGCGCTCCAACGAGGCCGCAATACGATCGTGCTCGACGACGGAACGCTCGGCGTCGTGCCCGAGGAATGGCTCAGGAAATACGCCGACTGGGGACGCGTCGCCGAAAACAAGGACGGCGTGCTCCGATTCAAGGCGTCCCAAGCCCTCCTGCTCGACGCGCTCCTCGCTTCGGAGGCGTCGGTCGACGTCGACGCGAAGTACGACGAGATCCGGCGCCGGATGTCCGAATTCCGCGGCATTGAGGCGGCCACTCCCGGCAAGGCGTTCCGCGGCGCCTTGCGGCCCTACCAGGGCGATGGACTCGGCTGGCTGAAATTCCTCGAGGAATTCCGGCTCGGCGGATGCCTCGCCGACGACATGGGACTTGGCAAGACCGTCCAGGTGCTCGCGCACCTCGCCTCGCGATCGAAATCGACCGAGGAACACAAGCCGTCGCTGATCGTCGTGCCCAAGACCATCGTTTTCAATTGGATCGAGGAGGCCGAACGGTTCGCGCCGAAATTGCGGTTCGCGAACTACACGGGCCTCGAACGGGCCGCCCTGCGCGATCGGCTCGGGGAATTCGACGTCGTCGTGACGACCTACGGCACGATGCGCCGCGACATCGTCGAGCTCCAGAAAACGCCGTTCGACTACGTGATCCTTGATGAATCGCAGGCGATCAAGAACGCCAACGCGCTCGCGTCGAAAGCGACGCGCCTCCTGCGGGCCGACCACCGGCTCGCCATGACCGGCACCCCCATCGAAAACCATCTCGGCGAACTCTGGTCGCTCTTCGAGTTCCTCAATCCGGGCCTGCTCGGCCGCAGCGGCGCGTTCGAGACGGCCGTTCGGAATCCCCAACCGGACGACGAGACGGTCCGCTTCCTTTCGAAGGCGCTCGGCCCGTACATCCTGAGGCGCACCAAACATCAGGTGCTGAAGGAACTGCCGGAAAAGACCGAGCAGACGATCTACTGCGACCTCCTGCCCAAGGATCGGAAGTACTACAACGAACTGCGGGACTACTTCCGCGCGGGCCTCGAATCGGCCATCGAGGACCAAGGCCTCAACCGATCCAAGATCCAGGTGCTCGAAGCCCTGCTCCGTCTGCGGCAGGCCGCATGCCACTCGGGCCTCATCGACGCGAAGCGTATCAACGAACCGAGCGCCAAGATCGAGGCGCTGCTCGAACAGGTCGCGGCGACGATCGAACAAGGCAGCAAGGCGCTCGTCTTTTCCCAATTCACGTCGCTGCTCTCCATCGTCAAGACCCACCTCGATCGACTCGGCATCCCCTACGAATACCTCGACGGACGCACGCGCGACCGGAAGGCGAAAGTGCATCGGTTCCAGACGGAAGCGGACTGCCGCCTCTTCCTGATCAGCCTGAAGGCGGGGGGAGTCGGCCTGAATCTGACGGCGGCCGATTACGTATTCATCCTCGATCCGTGGTGGAATCCGGCGGCCGAAGCGCAAGCGATCGACCGCGCCCACCGAATCGGCCAGACGCAGCGCGTCTTCGCGTACCGGTTGATCGCCCGCGACACGGTCGAGGAAAAGGTCGTGCAATTGCAGGAGTCCAAACGGGGGTTGGCGGAAGCCATCATCCGGGCCGACAACGGCATGATGCGGGACCTGACCGCCGACGACCTCCGACTGCTGCTCGGCTGAACGCCGAGCTGGCGGCGGACGGCCTCCGACCGTCCGGGCCGATGAGGGTCCTGGGCAAGGCTCCGCGCGCCCTGGGGCCGATGCGCCGACCGCCCTCCATCGCCGCGAATCCGGTTGACGCAAACCCCGCCGGTCGCCGATACTCTCAACACCGTGCCATGTGCCGGGGAGGCGCCGGAATGTCCGGCGTCGCCGGCCGCGCCGTTGTTTTTGTGAACGAGGGCCCAAGCAATCGAACGCATTCAAGTCCGGATCAATGAGCAGATCCGCATGTCGCCGATCCGTGTCATCGGCGCCGACGGTCAACAATTGGGGATTATTCCGAGGAACGAGGCGCTGACGCGGGCGCGCGATGTGGACCTGGACCTGGTCGAGGTGGCTCCGAACGAGCGTCCGCCGGTCTGCCGGATCATGGATTTCGGCAAGTACAAATACGAGAAGAAGAAAAAGGCCCATCAGCATACGCACCACACCAAGACCAAGGAAATCCGATTGCGTCCGAAGACGGGCGATCATGACATCGGGTTCAAGGTCAAGCAGGCGGTCACCTTCCTGCAACAGAAGGATAAGGTCCAAGTCTCCGTGATGTTCAAGGGGCGCGAGCTGGCGCATGTCGAGGAAGGGCGGCGCATCATGGAAACGGTCGTCAAGGAACTCGCCGAAATCGGCAAGCTCGAAACGCCCATCCAGCAGCAAGGCCGCCGCATGGTCTGCACGATCGCTCCGAAGTGATAGGCCGCCGAGCCCCGGTCCGGGACCGCGCGGCGCGGGCCGCCCAGAGAACCGATGCGGGGAACCGATGCGGGGAACCGATGCGGGGACGGCCGAGCGACGCCGTGACGCTCCGCGGATCCGCGGCGCGGTATGAGGGACGACATCATGTTGAACACGGTCTTGCATCGGCGCGCCGCCGAACGCGCGCGTCGGCTCATCGCCACCCTCCTGTTGGTGTGGCTCGCCGGAATCTCGCGCGCGGAAGACGGCGCGCCGCTCGATATCGCCTGGAAAAACAACTACCTCACGATCGAGGGCCCGTCGGTGCCCGGCGGGATTTCGATCCATTACCTCGAAGCGTATTGCCGCGCGGGTTCAACCGATCGCGACTGGCACGAGACGGTGATTCCGCACCGGGCGGAGCTCGTTGACAAAGGCGGGCATGCCGGAGATGGGCGCGGTCCCGAAATCCGCCTGCGGGATACGCTCGCCGACGGAGTCGTCGTGGACCATGTGATCCGCGCCGAGTCCGACAACGTCCGATTCGAATTGACAGCCCGCAATCCGACCAACCGGGCCTCGCAGGCCCATTGGGCTCAGCCGTGCATCCGCGTCGACAAGTTCACGGGCCACGGAGTCGACGACGCGCGCGACGTGGTTCCGGCGTATGCCCGAAAGTGCTTCCTGTTCGTCGACGGCCGCCTGACGCGCATGCCGACGGAGCCATGGGCGACCAAGGCGCGTTATGTGCCCGGCCAGGTCTACTGCCCGCGCGGCGTGGACCGCAACGATGTGAACCCCAGGCCGTTGAGCGCACTGGTTCCGTCGAACGGGTTGACCGGCTGTTATTCGGCGGACGAGCGAACGATCATGGCGGTCGCGTTCGAACCGTACCAGGAGATTTTTCAGGGCGTGATCGCGTGCATCCACAACGATTTCCGGATCGGCGGGTTGCAACCGGGCGAGACCAAGACGATCCGCGGACGGATCTACATAGTGCCGGCGGACGTGGACCGGCTGATCGAACGTTACACGCGTGATTTGGGCCCGGCGCGGTAGGCGGACCGTCTCGGCCTGGATCGCCTCCCGATGGATATGCGGAGCGCGGAATGCGGACGCGGCGCGTGCCGCGGGGAGGCGAGGTCCGGGCGGATGGCGTCGCGCGACCAATCGCCTTCAAGGGGAGTGGCCGGATGGGAATGTTCCGATGGGTCGCGGCCCTCGCGATTCTGTGCTCCTGTTTTCCGCAAGCGCGCGGAGCGGGCCAGGATGGACCGTTCCGCGCGGGCGCCGCGACCGTCAACATCACGCCCCCGCTCGGACAACCGATCGTCGGCGGATTCAGTCCGGTACCGGCGACCTATGTCCGCGATGAACTGCACACGCGGTGCCTCGTGCTCGACGACGGTCGGCGGAAGCTGGCGATCCTGTTGAGCGACAATGTGGGGATCCCTCGCGAAGTGCACGACGCGGCGAAGGCCTGGATCGATGCGGAGACGGGCATTCCGCCCGGCGACGTGCTGAGCGCGTCGACGCATACGCACTCGGCAACCTCGGCGCGGGGCGAAAACAAGGTGGTCGCCGCGAAAGAGTTGACGGAGTACCAACGGTTCGTCGCGCGCCGCATGGCGGACTGCGCGCGGATCGCCCTGGGGAATCTCGAACCCGCCAAGATCGCGTGGGGTCGCGCCGAGGAGCCCGAGGAGGTTTTCAATCGACGATGGTATGTCCGCGACGAAAGCCTCCTTCAGAACCCGTTCGGAGGAATCGATCGGGTGCGGATGAACCCGCCGAGAGGGAGCGAGGCGTTGATCGAGCCGGCTGGACCCGTCGACCCGGAGATCGCATTCGTGAGCGTTCGGTCGCGCGACGGGCGCCCCATCTGCCTGCTCGCCAATTACTCGCTCCACTATGTCGGCGGGGTCCCCTCGGGTCATATCTCGGCGGACTATTTTGGAGCGTTCGCCCGGCGCATCGGGCCCGCGATCGGAGCCGAACCGCACGAGCCGGAGTTCGTGGGAATCCTGTCGAACGGGACGAGCGGCAACATCAACAACATCGATTTTCGTTCGGCGGGCGAACGGACGGCTCCGTACGAGAAGATCGAGCGTGTCGCGTCGCGCCTCGCGTCGCTCGTCGCGGAATCGGAACGCGGCGCCGCGTTTCACGACCGCGCGACGCTCGACGCGCGCCTTGTCGAAGTGACGCTCGGAGTCCGCAAACCGTCTCCCGAGCAGATCGAATGGGCGAAGGGCATCCGAGCCAAACTCGCGGAAGGCCAACCCAAGGTCTCCGATCGCGATCGCGTGTATTGCGCGCGGATCGAGCAATTGGCGTCCGAGTCGCCGGACGAGATCCGCGTTCCGGTCCAGGCGATCCGGATCGGCCCGTTGGGGATCGCGGCGTTGCCGTTCGAGGTCTTTGTCGAGACGGGCCTTTCCCTCAAGAAGGAACGGCCGATGGACTCGGCGTTCACGATCGAGCTGGCCAACGGTTCGTTCGGCTACCTTCCCACGGCCGATCATCATGCGCTTGGCGGATACGAGACGTGGATCGGGACATGCAACGTCGAGGTCGGCGCGGCGGCGCGGCTGGAACAGAGGGTTCTGGAACTGTGGCGCGGCATGCGGGAAGCCGACGGGAACCGGTGAACGGGCGCGAGGCGTCCAAAACGGCCTTCCGCGCGCGGTGAGGCGCGCCGTATCGTCCGACGCACGGAGCACAGCATGGGTTCGCTCAGTCCGCTCGACGGGTTGGTGATCGGCGCCTACTTCGCGGCCGTCCTGGGAGTCGCGGGGTACGCGACGTGGGTCGAGCGTCGCGGCAAGGAGACGTCGTCGGACTACTTTCTCGCGGGACGCAACGCGGGCTGGCTCATGATCGGCGCGTCGCTCTTCGCGTCGAACATCGGAGCCGAACACCTGGTGGGCCTCGCCGGGACGGGCGCGGCGAGCGGAGTGGCGGTGGGCCACTTCGAGGTCGAGGCGACGTTGATGCTCCTGATCCTCTGCTGGGTCTTCGTGCCGTTCTATTTGCGGAGCGGCGTCTTCACGATGCCCGAGTTCCTCGAACGCCGCTACGCCTCCGCCGCGCGGTGGTATCTCGCCGTCGTCTCGATCATCGGCTACGTGCTCACCAAGATCTCGGTGAACATCGCGGCCGGGGGAATCGTCCTGCAAAGCCTCGGCATCGACTTCTGGACCGGCGCGCTCGTCATCGTGACGGTGACCGGGATCTACACGATCCTCGGCGGACTCCGCGCCGTGCTCTACACCGATTTCCTGCAGATGATCGTCTTCGTCGTGGGTTCCGCGTCGCTCATTGTGCTCGGCCTGCGCGAGACGGGCGGATGGAACGGCATGGTCGAGCTGGCCGGTTCCGACCATCTCTCGATGTGGAAGCCCTGGACCGATGCGACGTTTCCCTGGACGGGCATTCTGTTCGGCGGACCGATTCTGGGGATCTGGTACTGGTGCACCGACCAGTACATCGTGCAGCGCGTGTTGTCCGCGCGGAACATCGACCAGGCGCAGCGCGGCTCGATCTTCGCCGCGTTCCTGAAACTGCTCCCGCTCTTCCTCTTCGTCATACCGGGGGTGATCGCCTATTGCCTCGCGAAGACGGGTCGCTTCGCGCTGGAGGCTCCGGACGACGCGCTGCCGACGCTGATCCGCGAGCTGCTGCCGGCGGGCCTCCGCGGACTCGTCGTCGCCGGATTGCTCGCTGCGATCATGAGTTCCCTGTCGAGCGTATTCAATTCGTGTTCGACGTTGGTGACGTTCGACGTCTACCGCAAGCTGCATCCGTCGGCGACCGACCGGCAACTGGTCGTCGCCGGACAGTTTTTTACGGTGGTCATGGTCGTCGCGGGCCTCGCGTGGATCCCGTTCATGAAAGACGTGAGCCGCGAGTTGTACCAATACCTGCAGAGTGTGCAGGCGTACATCGCGCCGCCGATTTCGGCGGTGTTCGTGTTGGGGATCACCTGGAAGCGGGCCAACGCGCACGGCGCCATGGCCGCGCTCGTCGGCGGCTTCCTGCTCGGCGCCGCGAGGCTCGTCATGGAACTCAACAAGGACCACCTTCCGGACGGGCTGGCGATGCGGTACGTCGAGATCAACTTCCTTCATTTCGCCTGCCTGCTGTTCCTTGTCTGCGTCGCGGTCCAGGCGGCCGTGAGTCTCGCGACACGGCCGCCAAGTGACAAGACTCTGTCAGGTCTCACGTTCGCGACAGCCCCAAATGCGACAGCCCCAAATGCGACAGCGCCGAACGCGAAGGCCGCCGAACGCACCGAACGGACGGTCAACATCGGCCTCTCGTGGCTCGCCGCCGCCGGCGTTGTCGCGTGCTGGCTGTATTTCCGGGGGTAGTCGCGGCCGGTAAGCGCGGGGGGCGCCGCGCCCGCACGACCGAAGCAACCGGGCCGTTCGACCCAGGCCCGTCCGACGGATCGACCGGTCCGCGCCGCGAAGCTTGACAGGGTCCGGCGGACGGTCCATACCTAGATAGGCCGTGGCCCCTGCGTGGAACGAACGTCCCGGTCGTTTCGCCCCCAAGAGGACCCTACGTGGAACGAGCGTCCCGGTCGTTTCGCCCCAAAAGGACAGCCGTATCGTGAAGCGTCTCCTGGGTGTCGGCCTGATCGCGGGTATGGCGGTCGCCGCCTACGTGTTCCGCGCGGAGCTGACGCGGTGGATCCGGCCTCAATCGGAACCGCCGGTCTCCGATCCCGCGCCCGCCGCGTCCGGCGCGGCGCCCGAACGCGAATCGGTCTGGGCGCTCGGCCGCGTCGCGCCCGCCGACGGACTTGTGGATCTCCACGGCACGCCCGGCGACCGGCTCGTCGATCTCCTGGTCGTCAAAGGCCAATCGGTCGATGTCGGCTCGCCGCTCGGCCGATTCGAAAGCGAGTTGCTTCGCGCGGCCGAGCGGGACCTATTGAAGGAACAACGGCGGGAGGCCCGCGATCGGCTCGAGGCCGAGACCGAAACGGCCCGCGCCAAACTCGCGTCCGCGCGGCTCCTCGTCGAACAAGCGCGCGAAACGGCCGCGCTCGGCGAACGGGTCATCGAGCGTCGGATCGAGGCGCTTGAGGCGGTGGTCGAACAGTCGGAGCGTGACGTCGAGCGTACGACGGTGCTGGTGCGCGACGCGCCGCAACTTGTCTCGATGCGGGAGCTCGAACAACAACAGCTCCTGCTGCGCAAGGCGCAGGCCGAACTCGCCGCCGCCGAGGCCGAGCGGGAGTCCGAACGCGTGGCGGCCGACTACCGCCGACGCGTCGCCGAATCGCAGTACGGCGAGGCCGAACTGGCCGTCGCGCAGGTCATGAAATCCGATCCACTCGATTCACTCGAACTCCAGGAACGCGAGGCGGACGAGCGTTGGAAGCGATCGACGTTCCGGTCCCCCGTGGGCGGCCAGGTGGTCCGCGTGTTCGCGAAGGCGGGCGAACGGATCGGACAGCGCCCCCTTTTGCAGGTCGCCGATCTGTCGCGCATGGTGTGCGTCGCGGAAGTCGCCTTCGATCAGGTCGGGCGCATCGAAGTGGGGCACGAGGCGCGGGTGCACAGCCGGGCCTTCGGCGACGGCGGTAAGCCCGTACCGCTGCGCGGAAAGGTCGTCGAGGTCGGCGCGCTGGCCGCCACTCCCGAACTCCGGCAAATCGATCCGTTCGCGGCGACCGATCGGCACACGTTCGAGGTGCGTGTCGAGCTGGCGGCGGAGGACTGCGCGAAAGCCGCGCGGTTCGTCAATCTGCAGGTGGACGTTCAGTTCCTCGTGGGTAAGCCGGCCTCGATGGCGCCATGAGAATCAACCTCGCCTGGCGGAATCTGGCGCACGAGACGGCCCGCACGGCCGTGGCCGCGGCGGGCGTCGCATTCGCCGTTGTCCTCATCTTCATGCAGCTCGGCTTCTTCCGCTCGCTCGAACGGAGCGCCACGCTGCTCTACGACGCGCTCGATTTCGACATCTGCATCCGGTCGCGGGACTATTTGCGTGTCGCCGAGGCGCGTCAGTTCCCCCGGGCGCGCCTCTATCAGGCGCTCTCCCATCGGGCGATCGCCGAGGCGAATCCGCTCCATGTCGGTATTTGCATGTGGCGAAACGACCGCACCGGCGAGAAGAACGGGATCCTGATGCTCGGTGTTCCGCCCGGAGCCGGAGTCTTCCGCCAGGGCGCGCTGCGCGGACTCGCCGCCGGGCAATTGACTTCACCCGAGCGCATCCTGGTCGACCGGCTTACGAGGCCCGAGTACGGCCCGGTCGACGGCGTGATGTTCGGCGACGCCGATGTCCGCGCGGGAGCGAAGGCGACGATCGCGGGACACGATGTCCGGATCGTCGGGCACTATGCGATGGGAGCCGGATTCGCGGCCAACGGATCGGTCATGGTTTCCGAGGACGGTTTCCAGGAAATATACCCCGGCCGGACGGTCGACGACGTGACGCTCGGACTGCTTATGCTCGACCCGGCCGCCCGCGCATCGCCGGAGTCGACGGCCGGCGAACTGCGTCGATCGTTGCCGACCGACGTCGAGGTGCTCTCGCGGGATGAGATTCTGAGCCAAGAACGGGACCAGTGGGTGACCAAGACGTCGTATGGCCTGATCTTCCAGATCGGCATCGCCGTCGCGTTGCTCGTCGGCACGGCGATCGTCTATCAGGTCCTTTCGAGCGACGTGGCGAATCTGCTGCCGGAATACGCGACCTTGAAGGCGATGGGATACGGCAACGCATTCCTGGTTCGGGTCGTCGTCCAACAGGCCTTGACGCTCGCTCTGCTCGGATTCGTTCCCGGCTACGTCTGTTCGCACGTACTGTACGTGATCACCGCGGCCAACACGCGCATGCCGATCCACATGACATGGTTCGATGGGTCGCTCGTCTTCGCGCTGGCCGTGGTGATGTGCGGCCTATCGGGGATCGGCGCCGTGTCGAGGCTCTTCCGCACCGATCCCGCGGCCCTGTTTTGAACGAGGTGAACGGCGACCGATGAATGAGCGAACTCCCCTCGCCCTGAAGAACCTCACGCACCGGCCTCGCCGGTTGCTGGTCGCCGTCGGCGGCGTGGGGTTCGCGGTGCTTCTGATCTTCATGGAGCTGGGGTTCCTCGCCGCCCTGCTCGACAGCACGACCGCGGTGATCCGCCGAATCCGCGCCGACCTGTTCATCCTGAACCGGTCGACATCCGCGCTCGTCGCGCGGGCGCGATTCCCCCGGCAGCGGATCGAGCAAGCCCGTGCGGGCGGCGACGTGCGGGTGATTCCGATCCATATCGAGAACGCCGTGGCCGTCCTTCGACCGGCTCGCGACAAGGGGTATCCGATCCGCGTCCTCGCGTTCGACCCGCGGCAACCCCTATTCGACCTGCCGGGCGTTGAATCGGCGGCATCCGAGTTGTTGGGGCCCGATACGGCCGCCTACGACACGACGTCGAAGGCGGAATACCGCTTTCCCGGACCGACCGAACCGCCTGGCGACTTCACGGGCGAATTGTCCGGGCGGCGAATCCGGCTCGTCGGGCGGTTCGCGCTGAGCACCGACTTCGCGACGACGGGAACGCTGATCATGTCCGACCAGAACTTCGCACGGTATTTTCCATGGGGCGCGGGCGGCGAGGATCCGCTGAGCGTTGTCGATATCGGCGCCGTGCAGGTCGGACCCGGGGCGTCGGTGCCCGAGGTCCGCGCCAGGCTCGAACGCTTGCTCCCGAACGATGTGAAGGTTCTGGACAAGGCGGAATACGAGCGCAACGAGCGCGCGTTCTGGCTGCTGAATACGCCGATCGGCTATATCTTCGTCGCGGGGACGATCATCGGATTCGTTGTCGGCGTCATCATCTGCTATCAGATCATCTACGCGAGCCTCGACGATCATATGGGTGAATTCGCGACGCTCAAGGCGATCGGTTACGGGCGGTCGTATTTCGTGGGTCTGGTCGCGTGCCAGTCGCTGTACCTGTCGCTGTTCGGTTTCGTGCCGGGCGCGCTTGCGAGCATGTTCCTGTACGCGGGCATCGCGAAGGCGACCGGTTTGATGGTCGTTTTCCGTCCCTGGGTCGCGGCCGTCGTCCTCGGCTCGACGCTTCTCATGTGCACCGTCTCGGGCATCTTGGCCATGCGTCGCCTGCTGGCGGCCGATCCGGCGTCGCTTTTCTAGGCGGGATGGGAATCCAAGCGATGATGAGTTCCACCGAGGTCATCCGAGCCACGACGTCGAGGCGGTTCGTCGGCGGAACATCCGGCGACGACCGGGGTGTGGTGGTTCGCGCGCGGGGTGTGCAGCATTACTACGGCGAGGGCGACCTGAGGAAACAGGTGCTGTTCGACAACAATGCCGACGTCTACGAGGGCGAGATCGTCATCATGACGGGGCCGTCGGGTTCGGGGAAGACGACGCTGCTCACGCTGTTCGGCGCGCTCCGGACCGTCCAGGAGGGGAGCCTGACTCTGCTGGGACGCGAATTGCGGGGCGTGACGGCGCGCGACGCGACGCGCGCGCGGCGCGAGATCGGCTTCATTTTCCAGGCCCACAACCTGTTCCAATCGCTGACCGCCTTCCAAAACGTCCGCATGGGCCTCGAACTGTTCGGGCACTCGCGCGCGGAGATGAAGCGGCTCGGCGAAACCATGCTCGCCCGGCTCGGCCTCGGCCATCGGATCCACTACAAGCCCGAAGCCCTGTCGGGCGGCCAGAAGCAGCGGGTCGCCATCGCCCGCGCGCTTGCCCATCGACCGAAACTCGTGCTTGCCGACGAACCGACCGCCGCGCTCGACGGCGCGTCGGGACGCGAGGTCGTCACCCTGTTCCAGGAACTCGCCAAGGAACAAAGGACCACGGTCATCATGGTCACGCACGACAATCGGATCCTCGACGTGGCCGACCGGATCATCAGCATGGTCGACGGGCGAATCAAGTCGAATGTCATGCCGCAGGAATCGTCGGTGATTTGCGAATTCCTGCGACGCGGTTCGGCCTTCGCACAGCTCACGCCCGGAGCGTTGAGCGACGTCGCGGACAAGATGATCGTCGAGTCGTTCCCGGCCGGCGCCGCGGTCATTCAAAAAGGAGACGCGGGCGACAAGTTCTATCTCATTCGTGAAGGCGAAGTGGATGTCCTGGTGGGCGGCATCGACGATCCCGGCACCAATGTCGCGCTGGGGACCGGCGACTATTTCGGTGAAGCCGCCTTGTTGACGGGAGCCCCGCGCAACGCGACGGTGCGCGCCCGCTCGCCCGTCGTTCTCTATTCGCTCGGAAAGGACGATTTCCAGGCGGCCATTGAAGCGAGCAAGCCGTTCAAGGAGGAACTGCTCCGCATGCTCTTCATGCGCCAGTAATCGGCCTCTTGGGTTCGGCCGACGCGCGGCGCGCTTCGATGGGCCGCGAACGGGACTCGGAACTCGCGTCGCGGTCGGAGGATTCCCTGGGTTCGGCCCGCGCGCCGCCCTCGGAATCATCGTCGGCCTTGGAAGGGCCTCCCGGTCCGAACGCCGAATCGCCGTCCAACAGGCTCGTCGTCCCGTTCGATGGCGGATCGCCGAAGCCGCACGCGATCGCGAGCAGGCCTTGAACGCGGTCCAACTCGACTTCCGCGCGCCGCAGCGACGCGACCTTGCGGCGAACGTCCGCTTCCGCTTGGATGCGTTCGACCTCGGCGGAAGCCAGTTCCCACACCGACGCGGCGCCGGCGCCGCGCAGGATCTTGAGTTCCGCGATGCGCCGGTCGAGGCTCTCCAACCGATCGCCGCTCCGAGCGACGCTCCCCAGCGCGGCCGCCAGGTCTTGCCACGCGCGGCGCACCTCATCCGCGACGGCCGTCTCATGGTAGGCGAGCCACACGTCGATCTGATCGCGGCGAACCGGCTCTTCGCAGGCCAGGCAGTCGCAAACGGCGCGGCGCCACAATAAGCCGGTCGGCATGGTCGGCGTGCCCAACTCGGGTCGCACGCCGGCGAGCACCGATCGAGCAACCGACACCGTATCCGTATCCAGGCCGTCGCGCACGCGCCGCACGGCAATCAAGTCCGCGCGGCCGACCGAAGCCGTTTCGAGCGCCCGGTCGAGCGGCGGGAGCCGAGCGCGGATGGTCCACGAGACGTCGGGCCAAAGCCGCATGGCGCCGTCCGGCGGCAGGCCGATCGCGGCGGCGAGTTGGCTGTTGAGTTTCTCCGTCGCCGGGATGAGCGCATCGCGCTGTTCGCGGAGATCGAGCCGTTTTCTCGCCAACGTTCCCTCGTCCATTCCAGCCGCGACGCCTTCCTCGCGGAGTCGCCGCACGTCGCGGATCGCGTCGTCCATCACGCGGATCGCCCGATCGAGGGCCTCGGCGGCCGATTCGCCTTCGGCCAATCCGTAAAGCGCATGCAGGGCTTGAGCCGCCGCCGCATTGCGGTTCTCGCGCGCTTGCAGAACCAGGAGTTCCCCATGCAACGACTCGCCGCACGACCGACTCGGATCGCACCAACTCGCGACGCGGAGCGCGTCCTGTTCGGATTCGAGCAACCGGGCCAATGGAGCGTGCCTCGCCGCGCGGCACGCCGCCTCCCTCGGACCTATCCGCCGGTATTCGACGTCTGTTCGAGTCGCATCGAGCAATACGGCATCGATCTCGCCGTCCTCGGGCAGGACCGGCGCGGGAAACGCCCGTTCCGATTCGCTCAATGCGTCAAGTTCCGACCAAGCGGCGGACGACGGTCCGAGTGACGACGTATCGCCTGCGCAGATGCCTGGACAGCCACCCCGCCGGTTAGCACATCCCGCAAGCACGAGGGCGAGCAAGGCGCACGGGACGAACGAAACGCGAAAACGCACCATCAGGCCGGGTCCTTCTCCGTCTCAAGGCGCGGACCGGCACCGACCGGTCGTACAACCGCTATGGAAGTTATCGCCTGCCCGACCGGCACACTTGGGGAAAACCGGCAGAGTCGTCTGCGACGGGACTCTCTGCGACGGGACTCTCTGCGACGGGACACCCACTTCCTGCCAGACCGTCTCCGACTGGTCGCTCGGTGAAGCAATTAGCAGTAAATGCGCAATTTGGGTTATTTGCGACAAACGACGCAACTACGCAAACATGAAAAAGGACACCCAGGTTCACACGTCGGGCGGGGAAGTTGGGTGTCCTGTCTTGGATCCCTGTCTTGGATCCGGGGTGTCCTGTCTTGAGTCGTTTCCGGCGCACTGAGTGATCGGGGACGTCTATCCGACGTGGGCCCATTCGCGGACAAATCGAGTCCTGGGTAGAATGGCGGCGGTCATGCGCCGTCGCTGCGGAGACTGAAGGAGGTCGCGTTGCGCGTCCTGCATGTGATTCCGACCCTTGATCAGGCGGGAGCCGAGAAACAGCTCGCCTTGCTCGCCTGCGGCCTGGATCGTCGCGCGTTCGACGTGCATGTGTGCGCGCTCACGAGGCTGGGCCCGATGGCGGGCCCCCTTCGCGACGCGGGGATCGACGTCGCGTGCGTCGAGAAGGCCTGGAAAGTCGATCCGGCGGCCTATTGGAGGCTTCGGAAGGCGATCCGCCGGCTCGCACCCGATCTGGTCCAGACATGGTTGTTCGCGGCCAACAGTTACGGGCGACAAGCCGCCCGGTCGGCGGGTGTGCGGCGCATCGTCGCGAGCGAGCGCTGCGTCGACCCTTGGAAATCGTGGCATCAGCTCGCCATCGACCGTCACCTGGCGAGGTTCTCCGACCGCATGGTGACGAACAGTTCGGGCGTTCGCGACTTCTATGCCGGGCACGGCATCCCCGCCGATCGGTTCACGATCATTCCCAACGGCGTCGCGTTGCCGTCGGACGGCGAACCGGTCGAATCACGGTCCGACTGGATCGCCGCATTGCAGGGCGAATTGCGTTGCAGGGAGGATCTTCCCGCGAACGTGCGGTTCATCGGCGCGATCGGCCGATTGTGGCCGCAAAAGCGTCATAAGGACATGATCTGGGCTTCGGACCTGATCGCCGTGATCGACAAGAACGTCCACGTGCTCGTCCTGGGAGACGGTCCGGAGCATGAGCGGCTCGAGCGGTTCGCCGAGAAGATCGAATCCGTGCCCCGTGTCCATTTCCTCGGCCATCGGGCGGACGCGGCGCGGTTCCTGCCTCATTTCGACCTGTTTTGGAACGCGAGCGGATATGAAGGCCAATCGAACGGGATGATGGAAGCCATGGCGCGTGGGATTCCCGTCGTGGCGTCGGACATTCCCGGCAATCGCGACTTGATTACGCATGGGGAAACGGGCTGCCTATTCCCCGTGGGCGACCGCGCGAAGTTCGCGCGCCATTCGCTCGAACTGCTCAACGACCCAGAGCGGGCCCGAGCGATCGGCCGAGCGGGACGGGAGCGCATCGGCCGGGAATTCTCCATCGAGGCGATGGTCGGGCGGTACGAGGCGCTCTACCGCGAACTCGAATAGGCTAACATGGGACGCATCGTGGGATCCAACACGCCGCGCGGCCGCAACGCGGAATCGGATGAGGTGACGCCGTGACGCATGATGAAGCGAACGTGAACGAACCGATCGAACCAGGCGCGCGGGCCAGCAGCACGGCACGGGGCGCGGCGGGGGTTGGCGGACGTCACGGTGATTCGGACCGGTTGCCGGACCGCGCGACGCGGCGGGGTTTTCTGGCCGGAGCGATGGGCGCGTCGGCCGCGATGGCGGCCGGTTGTGGCGGGTCGCCGGACAAGGCGGCCACGGGAACGGGACCTTCCGATCGCAAACCGCTTCGAGCCGCGTTCTCCAACGCGGGCCTCCAAAGCACGTGGTGCGCGCTCGGCAAACAGACGGCCGAATTGTGGGGCGGCCTGCTCGGCGTCGACGTCCAGTGGTTCGACGGGGAATTCGATCCCGAAAAGCAACGCAACAAGATCGATCAGATCGTCGACCAGGATTGGGATTTCTGCTGTTTTCAGGCGGTCGCCATCGACGCCCTCGCTCCACCCGTCCGGTATCTCAAGGAGCGAGGCGTCCCGGTCATTTCGATGGATACGCTGGTTGTTCCGATGGACAAGATGCGCGAGACGGGGGTCTGGATGGAAGTCACTCCCGACCACGTTTTCATGGCCGAGAGCAGCACGCGCGACATGATGCGGCGGATCGGCGGCAAAGGGCGCGTCATCCATATCGGTGGGCTCAGCGCGCACAGCGGAGCTCGCGATCGACGCCGAGGGTTCGAACAGGTGCTGCGCGAATTCCCCGATGTCCAGGTGGTTGGTGGTGGAGTCGTCTGGTGCGATTGGGAAAAACAGAAGGCGCGGGATGCGTTCGAATCGATGTTGCAGCAGGAGAAGGAACCGATCGCCGGCGCGTTCTTCCACAGCGACGACATGGCGCTCGCCTGCATCCCCGCGCTCGCCAACTCCATCCACAAGGACATGGTGATCACGGCCGTCGATGGGCAAAAGGAGGGACTTTTCGCCGTGCGCGACGGGACGCTCGCCGCCACCACCGTCAATCCGGTCTGCCGCATCCACCGCACGGCGCTGACGATCGGCCAGTTCATCGCGCGGAATCGGGAGTCGATCGACGAGGTGCCGGAGCTGGTCATTACGCCCGGCCCGTTGGTCACGAAGGATACCGGCAACCTCGAGGCCATGCTCTATCTCGCCGATCCACGCCACGGCATTGTCTGACGGGGATCGCGCGATGCTGCTCGAGTGCCGGGGCATTTCGAAACGGTTCGGCGGTTCGGCCGCGCTGGACGGCGTGGATTTTGAGTTGCCCGCCGGCTCGGCCCATGGGCTCGTCGGCAGCAACGGAGCCGGCAAGAGCACGCTCATGCGCATCCTCGCCGGCGCGCTGCCGTCGTTCGAGGGCCGCGTTGTGATCGACGGGCGGCCGGCCGACCTGAGCAGTCCGCGCGCGGCCTCGCGGCACGGGATCGCGATGGTCCACCAGGAGTTGTCGGGCATCGGATCGCTCAGCGTCGCCGAGAACCTCTTTCTGGGGCGCCAACCGGTCGATCGGTTCGGTCGAGTCCGATGGGGCTTGATGCGCGCGACGGCGGCGGCGTACCTCGCCGAAATGGGGATCGACATCGACGTGCGCCGAAGGCTCGATAGTTGTCCGCTCGTCCTGCGCCAGATGGTCGAGATCGCGCGGGGGATCCACAGCGGCGCTCGGATCCTGATCCTGGATGAACCGACGAGCGCGCTCAGCCCTCCCGAGACGCGCGGGCTTTTCGGACTCCTTCGCGAGTTGCGGCGTCGGGGGGTCGCGATGGTCTACATCAGCCACTTCATCGAGGATGTTCTCGATATCTGCGATCGCGTCACCGTGCTGCGCGATGGGCGCCGCGTCGGCACATTCGACGCGGGCGCGATGACGAAACATTCGATCGTCCACGCGATGCTCGGGCGGAACGTCGAGGATGAGGAAGCGGGCTACGAACGGGCCATGGAACTGCCCGAGCGCAGCGCCGGGCCGACGGTCCTCGACGCGCGCGGACTCACGCGCGAGCCTTTCTTTCGGGAGATCTCGCTGCAAGTCGCCGCCGGCGAATGCGTCGGCCTGTACGGATTCGTGGGAGCCGGACACCAGGAACTGGCGCACGCGCTGGCCGGCGCGCTGCGTCCGCGAACGGGCCAAGTGCGACTCGAAGACCGCTCCGTTCCGCTCGGCGATACCCACGCGGCCGTGCGGCGAGGGCTCGTGCTGGTGGCCGCCGACCGCGCCGCGACCCTCGTGCGGTCGGCGCCCATTTTCATGAACGTCACGCTCGCGCATCTCCGTTCGGCCGTCGGAGCGTGGATCACGCGGGCGAAGGAGATCCGCGCCGCGTTGCCGGTCCTGGATCGAGTCGGCTGCGTACCCCGCGAACCGACGCGGCCCGTTCGATCCCTATCCGGCGGAAACCAACAAAAAGTCGTGCTCGCCAAATGGCTCCTCGGCCCGATCCGCGCCCTCGTGATGGACGAACCGACGCGCGGCATGGATGTCGGAGCGAAGCAAGAAGTCTTGAAGCTTGTGCGGGAACTGCGCGATCAAGGGGCGGGCGTCCTGATCGCGTCGACCGAACCCGAGTTGCTGCTGGCCCACTGTGACCGGATCCTCGTCATGCGTCGGGGGACGATTGTCCGCGAGTTCGCGGGCGAATCGGTCGATCGCGGTCAACTCCTGCGTTCAGCCTAGGCGCGGCGCCCCCTCGTTCGTTTCACCGCGATTGCGTTCGGCCGCGTATCGGATTCCGGGTTCCTATTGGGAGTGGACGACAGCCGTATGACCACCGACGTACCGCGCGACATCGAAAGGGTCTTGAAAACGGTCCGGCGAGGCCGATGGTGGGGCGAACCGAGTGACTGGGCGCCGTTCGTCACGTTGGCCGCGATCGTCGTGTTCTTCGCGCTGACGACGCGCGGGTTCCTCCAGCCCGGCACGTTGCGACTCGTCCTCCAGCAAGGCGCTGTCCTGGCGATCGTTTCGGTCGGCTTGACCTTCGTCTTGATCTGCGGCGAGATCGACCTGTCGGTCGGCATGGTCGCCCTGTGGACGGCCTGCGCGTGCGGAGTCCTCTTCGAGTGTCCATTCGCGGCCGGCGAGGGAGGGGACGGACCGGTGAGCTGGTGGGTGGTTGCGGCCGTCATCGCGGCGCCCCTCCTCTCGAGCCTCTTATTGGGACTCGCGTCGGGGGTCGTGACGGTGGGATCGCGTTTGCCGAGTTTCATCATCACGTTGGCCCTGATGAACATCGCCGACGGGATGGCCCGCTGGATCACCAACAGCGAGAAATTCGCCGTGCCCGGAATCCTCAAGCGGATCGGCAACGACCGGATCCCTTTGGGCGGCGGTTTCTCGCTGCCTTACAGCGTATTTGTCGCGGCGGCCGTACTCCTCGCGGGACACCTCACGCTCAAGCACACGCGGTTCGGGCGCTTCGTCTACATGACGGGCGGCAACCGCGAGGCCGCGCGACTCGCCGGCGTCCGCACGTCGCGCATCGTTGTTGCAGGCCTCGCGATCTGCGGGTGGACCGCGGGTATCGGCGGACTCGTCAACGCCGGCAGGCTCGAAAGCGTCACCCTCGATCAAAACGCCGACCTCCTGCTCAGCGCCGTCGCGTGCGTCGTCCTCGGCGGAACCAGCCTGTTCGGCGGCGAAGGCGGCATCGGTCGCACACTCATCGGCGTCCTGACCTACAGTGTGCTCCAGGTCGGACTCAATGCGCTCGTCGTGCAGCTCGAATGGGACGACCGGATCCGCCCATTCCTCATGGGCCTTGTCCTGCTCGGCGCACTCGTCCTCAACGGAATACTCGCTCGGCGAGGAGATTCCTAGAACATTTCCATAAAACGGCTTAGGGCCGGATCCCGCGTTCCGCGGATCGGCCGGGCCGTCGTGAATCGGCCGCATGCCGTGACCTGATCGACGGTTGTGCGGTATGATTGGGAGAAACCACAACCACAAGGAGACGAACCATGTTCCACGTCGACCCGCGATACTTCATCATGGTGGTCCTTCCCGGGCTGATCATCGGTGGGCTCGCCAGCTTCCTGGTGCGGACGCGTTTCGCGCGTTATTCCCGAGTCCGTTCGCGGCATGGTTTCTCGGGGGCGGAGGCCGCCCGGGTGCTCCTCGAGCAGGCGGGCATCCACGACGTGAAGATCCGGCCCGTGAACGGCTATTTGACCGACCACTACAATCCGGTCTCGAAGGAACTTGCCTTGTCCGAGGACGTGTATGCGGGCCATTCGCTGGCGGCGATCGGTGTGGCGACGCACGAGGCCGGGCACGCCATCCAGCACGCCCGGAATTACGCACCTCTGTGGATACGCAGCGCCCTCGTGCCGCTCGCCGGCATCGGCTCGAATCTAGGCTGGATCGTCATGGCGGTCGGCTTGGCGATCAGTCCGTTCGTCGTCCTGATCGGCGCGGCCCTCTTCAGCGCCGTGCTCCTCTTCCAACTCGTCACGTTGCCCGTCGAGTTCGACGCGAGCGCCCGCGCCAAGCGGCTCGTTGTGGAAGCCGGCATTGTGGACATGGATGAGCGGTACGCGATCGACAAGGTGTTGAACGCCGCCGCGCTGACCTATGTCGCGGCCGTCGTCACGACGGTCCTTACGATCGTCTACTATCTCATGCGGGCCGGTCTGCTCGGCAATCGCGACGAATGATCGCCGGCCGATCGGCACACTCGCCGTGCGGTTTGCTTCCGTCCCGTTATTTGCCGTACAGAATGTAGGCAATGACGCCAGTGACGACGAACAGCAGCACGGTGATTCCCGCCAGACCCAACAATGTCTCGCCCATCGCGGTGAACTCCCCAGAGAGGCCCGCCGGGGCCTTATCTTGCGGATGCCTTGCCTTCCGATGCCGTTATTCTGCAGAACGGTCCGTATCGCACAATGGGGCCGGCTCCAAGAACGCGCGTTGCGGATGAAATCGGGAAACGCGGAGGCAATCGTCCTATTCGGCCGGAGGAACGATGTCGGTCTGCAGGATCGGATCGGCGGCGGGTATGTGGGTTGTCTCGAACCCGAGTTCCTTTCGCACGATATTGCATCCTTGCGCGATCGACGCGGCCTTGTAGAACGCGATTTCCCGATTGCAGCCCTGCCGGCCGAAGCCGCAATCCGTCGAGACGACGAGTTTCTCGGGAGGGATATGCTGAAGGGCCGCGCGAATGGCCCGGGCCACATCTTCGGGACGATCGGCCTGAAGCGACCGGTGGCTGACCGCGCCGACCGCGATCTTTTTCCCCGAGTCCTTCACTCGGGCCAGCAGTTCGATGTCCTTGAAGTTGCGGTCCTTCATTTCCACCGTCCAGACGTCGCCCTTCGCTTCGTTCAGGTAGAGTTCGACGGAGGCCGCGTAGCTCGTATCCTCCATGACGCGTTGCATGTTGGGATTGCCCCAGCAGGTGTGGATCCAGATTTCCACGTCATCGAGGCCGTCGACTTCGCGATTGAATGCCTCGACGAGGAACTTCACCTCCTCGTGCTCCGCCCCGAGCGTGTTCGCCATGAAATGGAAACAAGGTTCTTCGATCTGGATGCACCGGCAGCCGGCATCGCGCAGATCGAGGAGTTCCTTGTTCATGGCGACGGCCATGTCCCAGACGACTTCCCGCTTGTCCTTGTATCGATCGGTCCGGATATCGAGAAACAGGCCCATGACCTGTGAGGCGCACGTGCCGAAACGCACCGGCTTGCGGGCTTTGGCCTGGCACATCCGCCAGATCTTGGCGTAGTCCAACGGACAATGCTCGATCTTGCCGACGACACGCGGCCAGCGCCAGGCGGTGTAGATTTCGTTCAGCAGCGTGCCTGGCGGATACCGGAGCCACTCGCTGCGCGTGGCGTCCGACTGCGGATGATCGCCCTCCAGACCGGCCCAGCGCTGGAGCGGGTAGTGGTGCCACGACCGGCCCGCCATATCCTCGTCGCAGTGAAAATCACCGTGCGAGATAATATCCAAGCCGGCCCGCTCCTGCTCGTTCACCACGACGGCCAGTGCGTCCTGGAATTTCTCGCGCCAACGGACGTCAAGCATACAGGTGTCGAGCGGCTTTCCCCACATGCTGACGTCGAACCAGCGCGGCCGAGGCCAAGATCCCGTGATGGTGGCGGGCAAGATCACGTTGTCGGTGAGCGTGAACACACATGGCTCCTTGGCAAGAGGTGAGGAAAACGGTGATTCGTCTTTCCGTCACACTCCCGCACGGAGTTCCGCGAACGAAGCGTCGCGAGGCCACGGAGTTCCCGGACGGACGAATCCCTCCGAGATCTTTGTGGTGAAACGCCCCTTGGCAAGGCCATGGCCGACCTAGGGGCCTGCCTTGAGATAGAGAAATCGGCGGACACCGTCCTGGGCGATTCGGAGGCGAATGCCCTTGCCGAGCGTTTCGGCATTCACCCGCTCCCGATATTCGGCCGGCGTTCGCAGCCGTTGATTCGCGGCGGAGACGGAAGGCGGTCGGTCAGTTTCGATTGGGGTCCGACCCGAGCGCGGCCCGAGACAGGAACGACTCGAGCACCCGCCTGCCGACACGCCGGATCGAAGTGGACCATAGATCGACGTCCCACGCGAAGACCGCTCGCGCGTCCGCCGGAAGGACCATCCAAACGCCTTGCCGCACCTCCCGCGCGATCTGCTCAGCGCTCCAACCCGCATGGCCCACAAAAACCCGCAGGGGACTGTCAGGGGATCGTTCGACGAGCTGCCCGACATGGGATGCGTTCGACGCGACAAAGAGGTTCGCGCCGAGCCGGTATTCACCGAGGGACTCGTCTTGATGGAGGGCGACGAGGGGACCGGCGATGGGACCACCGAAAAAGACGGGCCGGTCCGGCCGCTCGCCCTCGATCCCCACATGCTTCCAGACGGCGTTCCCTAGGGGACCCAATGGCCGATTCAGAATGATGCCCTTCGTTCCCTGCTCGCGGGCCCGAACGACGAGGACCACGGTCCGCGCGAAATGGGTGTGCGGAACGTAGGGTGACGCGACGAGCAACCGGCCTTCCAGGGACTGAGGTGTGGGCGTATTGGGTTCCGACATGGCTCGTCGATCTCGGACACGGTGGACCAACGCCTCGACACGCGCCTGTCAATTCGACCGGCGCGGGGCTCGAATCACCACGCAAGAGCAAACGGCGCGCCAAAACTCGAAGTCGAGGAAGTCGCTACGGGCTGGTAGCCACGATGGTAGCCACCGTCGCCAGACGGTGGCCGAGACGCGCTTTGATTCGGCCACGCTCGGGCGGGCGTGGCTACGGGCGGGCGTGGCTACGGGCGGGCGTGGCTACGGGCGGTCCATCGTGGCAAGATTGACAGGCCCGAGGCTGCGGATTTTAATCAACGTTCCTGGATTCCGGTCGGGGAGGAGGTGCTTTCCGGCCCACGGTCGCATTGGGACATAGGATCGAATATTGAATTGTCGGGAGAACCGTTCATGAACAGGTTTGTCGTCGGCCTTGCGGCGGGCGCGGTGGTTTTCGGGCTGGGGTCGTGGGGCGGATCTTCGAAGGTCGAGGCGCGCACGCAATATCTCAAGGCGTTCACGGCCACATACGAGAAAGTCAAGGAGCAGGCGACGACCGTGAAATGCGGCGTTTGCCACGGCGAGAAAGGCAAGAACAAGAAAACGGTCAGCGCCTACGGCAAGTCGTTGAAGGAGGCGTTGGGCAAAAAGAACGAGAAGGACATGGCTGCGATCAATGCGGCGCTGGCCAAAGTCGGCGCGATGGAATGCGGGGACGGCAAGACCTACGCTGACCTGCTCAAGGCGGGTCAACTCCCACCCCTCGCGGAATAACGGGCTCTCGAACCGCCATGGTGATCGAAATCAAGTATACCGGCGATGCCCTTTGGGAGAGGATTGAACGAGCGGTGGAGAGCGTAAGGGATCGCCTGCGACGGGTGACTCGATCTCTGAATTCCGCCGGTATTCCCTATGCCGTGATAGGTGGAAACGCCGTCCAGCATTGGGTATCCCAAGTGGACGAATCCGTCGTGCGGAACACGCGTGACGTCGACATCATTCTGAACGAAGCCGATTTGGAGCGCGCGATAGCGGCATTGGAGGCCGAGGGGTTTATCTATCGCCGCTCGGCCGGAGTGACGATGTTCCTGGACGGCCCGGACGCCAAGGCACGCGATGCCGTGCATGTGGTTTTCGCGGGCAAAAAAGTGCGTGAAGACTACCCGGAACCTGTTCCGGACCTCGGCGAAACCGAATGGATAGGCGACGCCCGAACCTTGCCGTTCGAGAAGCTCGTCCGGATGAAGCTGACGTCGTTTCGCCGTAGGGACCAGGTCCATCTCCTGGACATGATTTCCGTAGGCCTGATCGACGCCAACTGGCTGGGCCGGTTGCCGCCTCCACTCCAAACGCGATTGGAGGAGTTGCTCAACGATCCGAACGACGGTGGCTGACCGCACGGCGGATGCCGTCCGCCGGTTGGAGGGATTTCTCGGTTATTGAGGCGGGGGGAGCGGAAAATGCGTCTGCCTTCGAAAGGGTCGTTTTCGTTCCTTCTGACGCTGGGTGTCGTCATGCTGCCGCCCCATCTGGCCGTGTGGGGCCAACCCGCCGACGCGAACTACGACGAGTCGAAAGTTCCGGCCTACACGCTGCCCGATCCCCTTGTCCGGCTTGACGGGAAGCGCGTGGCGACCGCCGAGGAATGGAAGACGGAGGGACGGCCCGAGCTGTATCGGCTCATCGAAGAGCGGATGTTCGGGCGCGTGCCCGAGCGGGCGGAGGCCGCCGCGCGCGGCGCGGTCTGGCAGGAATGGGACCGCGACGATCAGGCCCTCGGCGGCAAGGCCGTTCGGAACCAGCTCGTTCTGCCGCTCGGACATGGCGTCGAACTCGACCTGCTGATCTATGTCCCCAAACGAACCGGGCCGGTTCCCCTTTTCGTCGGGCTCAACTTCGGCGGAAACCACACGGTCCACGCCGACCCGGCGATCCGCGTGTGCCGATCCTGGGTCCGAAACGACTCGGCGCACGGAATCACGGACAACCGGGCCAACGGGTCCTCGCGCGGGACGGCGAGTTCGCGATGGCCGATCGAGGCGATTTTGGAGCGGGGATATGGCGTCGCGACGATGTACTACGGCGACATCGACCCCGATTTCGACGACGGATTCCAAAACGGAGTCCACGGCCTTTATTGCGAGCCGGGCCAGACGGGTCCGAAAGCTGATGAATGGGGATCGATCGCCGCGTGGGCCTGGGGCCTTTCGCGCGCGATGGATCATTTCGCGACCGACGCGCGGATCGACGCGGCGCATGTCGCCGTGATGGGCCATTCGCGGCTCGGCAAGACGGCCCTGTGGGCCGGCGCGCGCGACGAGCGGTTCGCGCTCGTCGTTTCGAACAACTCGGGATGCGGCGGCGCCGCGCTCAGCCGGCGCGAGTTCGGCGAGACCGTGCGGCGGATCAATACGTCGTTTCCCCATTGGTTCAACGACGTGTTCCCGACCTACAACGAACGGGTCGCCGAATTGCCCTTCGATCAGCATTCGCTCATCGCGCTCATCGCCCCGCGCCCCGTGCTGGTGTGCAGCGCCGACGAGGACCGGTGGGCCGATCCTCGCGGCGAATTCCTGTCGGCGCTCGGCGCCGACGGAGTCTATCGGCTCTTGGGAACCGACGGGATCGCGGTCAAGGAGATGCCAGCCCTCAAGGAGGTCGTTCGGAGCCGCGTCAGCTACCATATCCGGCCGGGCAAGCACGATGTGACACCGTACGACTGGCAAACCTACCTCGACTTCGCCGACGCGCAGTGGTTCCGCGAATAGGCCGGCCCGCGCCTCCGGCCGCCTCTAGAACTTGAGTGTCCACTGCGTGTAGAAGAAGTTGGCGTTGCCCGTGTACGGCACCCCGGGCGTGAGGGCGTAGTAGTCGCCCGCGAAGAAGTGCGAATAGCAGAATTCGAGATCGCTTCGCGGTGTGAGCTGGTACGTCGCGAGCAGGTCGATTTCCTGGCCGAGATCGGCGTCGGCGGGAGCGACCGCGGAATGGAACGGCGCCATCGTTACGCTGTAGGGCGTGTCGTTCTTGTTTTCGAGGAAGAAATAGTAGTACCAGACAAGCAACTGAAGACGATCGGTCGGCTGAAGGGTGAGCAGCACGTTCGGGGTTTCGATGTTGCTGCGGCCGTAGATGTCCATGAAACCAAGGTAACGGTGGCCGAGCGGGAGGAGATGGTGCATCCCATTTCCCGCCCCCCGATCATCGGTTCCGCTCGCCCAATCGTAGTAGCACCAAAGCGTCGGCTTCCAATGGCACGCGCTCGCGCGCCGGCCCAGGCCGACCGTCGCGAATCCGGCCGAGCGATCGGATCCGTCGGTGTTGAGTCCGAACTGGACGCCGCCTTCGGTCTCCCACAGCCAGTCGTCCTGCTCGCCTTTCCACCGCCCGCCGATCGTCTCGATCTCGCGGCTGTTCGGCGCGAGCTTGTCGTAGAACCGCAGGTAATAGACGTCGACCGTTTCCTTCTCGAAGCCCTTGTAGGTTCCAAAAACGCCCATGAGCTCCTGGTCCCGTATGGGGCTGTCGAAGTTGTGGGGATCCACGCCCACCGGCTGTGTCCAGAACGCGTCGATGTTCCAGTCCTGTCCCTTCCAGAACAACTTGGCGCCGTCGAACGTCCGCCGCGCGTTGGCCCACAGCGGGAGCGTAGATATCAGCCGCTGGGAACCATAGTTCAGCTCCTGACGACCCACGCGGCCCCAAAGCTGTCCGGTATCGCCCTCGAAGACCTGGTAGTCGCCGAAGAGATTGAGCATATCGGACCGGTTCACTTCGATGGCGCGCGGCGCGAAGTTCTCATAGTTGCTCTCCGCGTCAATGTACTCGGCGTATGCCCGGAACCGGCTGCCGACTTCCGCATTGGCATACACGCGGGTCTGGTGCAAAAGGAACCGATCGTCGCGACCCGTCAGTCCCAGTCCGCGCATGTTCGTTTCATGATGGAATCGCGCGCGGTACTGACCGCCGAAATCGAGCGTCACATGGTCGCCGACCGCGAGTCGTTTCCAGTTATCGCCCAGGTGCCAACCGTCGTAGCACGGATCGCACAGATAGCTGAAGTCGTTGTCGTAGAAGACCAGCTTGTGGGCTTCCTTGACGGCCTTCGCGAGGGCCGCTTGTTTCTCGCAGCCGCAACAATCGCCGCTGCCGCACGCACACGCCGCGGGAGCCGCGTCCCGTTCGTATTCGACGGCCGCCTCGTATCCGATAGGCCATGCCGGGGCGTCCGATTCCGAGTCGTCGGGCGCCGTGTCGAGCACGGTCGCCCGAGCCTCCTTCACAACGGGCTGTTGGCCGACCGCCCGTCCGTTGTCGATCAGCCCGATTCCGAGGATGCATGCGAGCCCGGTCGCGACGGCGACCATTCGTGACTGACCCATGGCGACGATCCTTTCCATCGTGAGGCGTCGGAAGTGAACCATGCGATTAGGATCGGTACCCCGATTCGGCCCGCTGGAACGAAAGAACCGGTCAAAACGGTCGCACCCCCGTTCGCCACTGGGGTATCTTGGTAGACTTGAACGATTCCGAAGGAAGTCCGGTTTCCGTTTCTCGAACGAACGGTCCGCAGGGCGGCGGCAGGGCGGGTTCCCCGGCGCACGCGAGGCACGCAAATGGCGCGCGGAAAAGGCAAAAGGAAACACAAGAACCGGGGACCGGGCGGCCTGCTGTCGCAGGTCTC
>Ga0194120_10000435_pt1 | contig 78756 bp, 80 predicted proteins | sample TA2MahCa65mmetaG_FD_148642 | JGI IMG/M metagenome (GOLD analysis project Ga0194120, IMG submission 148642) | Freshwater microbial communities from Lake Tanganyika, Tanzania - TA2015019 Mahale Deep Cast 65m | ecosystem: Environmental > Aquatic > Freshwater > Lake | place: Tanzania: Lake...
GGCCGCTGCTGTTCGCGCTGAGCCGGTGCGATCGGTTCTCGCGGGAAGCGGCTGATGTTGACTTCGCGGTGGATCCGCGCGAGGAGGCCGCGTGAACGCCGCGGTTGACGATGTTGCCGAGGCGCTGGAAGGTATGCGACAGGTGGAGAATCTATCGCTTCTGTGAACCCCGGGCAGCGGCAACGTCGGCAGCAACCCGTCGCAGGTACGCCAATTCACGCTGGTTCGGTTGTGGGGGTTTGACTGGCAGATCGTTCTCCAAACGGACACGGTACTCAAGCCAGATCACGTGTTCATTGGTCTGATCGTCGTAACCCTGCTTGATCTTCTTCACCGTCGAACTCTTGCGGTTCGCGAACTCGAGGGTCTCATCGAGCACTGCCAGTAGTCTGTTCCACTTCGTCATCGTCGTTGATCTCCTTCAATCGTATTTAGGAAGACCAACGGTGGAATCGTGGATGACCAGCACAAAAAAATAGCCCAGTTTGGGACTGGACTATCTAACCTTCTGAGTTCCTGCTGCTAATCGACGTAGACAATAAGCTTAAAGAGGTGATGGTCACGACTCCCGCTCTGCGTACCAACCAGTGTTTTCACCCCGCTTAATTGCGCCAAGTATTCGCTGGCGCGATGCCTTCAACGCACGAAGCGCCATCGAAATATCAGGCGGTGTTCTAACCACAAACCTTCCCCATTTCTCCCCCCCACGTTCGTAGTCAACCGCCTCCACTCCTTGGATCTTCTTCCCGTCAGTAAAGACGGTGAATCTCAAACCTTGCTTCTGGACATTGACGTAAGCAAACACACGTTCCGGACTGTAGTACGTAATGCTTTTCCGTGCGACCTTTCTCCAAACATCCTTGCCACTTTTCGTGATCCGCCCATGAAGTTGGTCGTATATGTGCCTCATTGCCTTACTTGAGAAAAGATCGTCAATGTTGTGATCGCTCAGTTCGCTGACCTTGTCTGGCTCTTCTGTGACGGTGTTCTCGAGTTCCGGAAGTATCGACTGCAACTCGAGGACCTCGATGTGCTTCGGACATTCTTTCCAGTCGTGAATCCAGCAAATAATGGCGTCGCAGTCTGCGGGATGGTGCCTGTGGCGTTCGAAATCTGAAGACCTAAACTCGAATTCGATTCGCAGTTCCTCCCACTTACCCTTGCCGATGTATCGCTTGGCAACACAATCTGGGTAGCCAGGTCTGATCGTCTCGATATACATATTCAGATCGTCTGCCATTTTCCCGAATAAGAAGATCACGCCGTTTTCATTTACTGGCGCATAGACGAGTCCCCGGAAGTTGATCAACTTGCCGACGACGTTCCGGTGCCGAACACGCTTAAGGTCTCGATCATCGTCGTTCGCCAGGTCGGACTTCTTCTTAGATGACTTCATATCGCCCCCTACGATTGCCAGACAGTCCCGTAGCAGCTAACCAGAGTAACGCAGAGCCGAAAGGCACAGTACATATTAACCCCTCGTTTCCCCAGGATAAATGGGGCGGGCAATCTGGCTGTTGCCCTAACCGGATTCTGACGGGACGGTGTGCGTGTGTGGTCACGAAGGAGATCGCAAATGCACACGTTGACGGTAGAACAGCAGAACACGCTGGTCCAGATCATCAACGAGGAGTTTGGATCACATCTTGGCTTCCACGACTTCGCCGACAAGATGCTTGGCATGTTCGAGGACATTCCAGGTTTCGAGACCATCCCGCAGCACAAGGCGAAGCGCATCGTTAACCAACTCTGGAGACAATACCGTGGCCAAGACTCGTAAGAAGGAACAGAAACCCAGCAGCAAGCAACCCGAAAAGACCGCAGCGAAGTCGCCTGTTGAGGAGACCAGCGCGGTTCCCGCCGAGCAGAATGCGGAGCCGAAGAAGGTCGATCTCAACAAGGCGAAAGTGAAACAGGCAATCGCCCAGGGCAAGACACTGATCAAGGACGGAAAGTCCAAGGCGGACGCCGCCCGGGCGATCTATGCGGTCCTCCACGACGAGGACAAAGACGTGATCGTTGCAGCGTTCGTCGAGGGTGCAACGCTTACCGAGAAAGGTGCGCTGACCTACTGGTACAACTGCAAACGGAAGATGACAAAGAGTCCTGCAGCTGCCGAGTAGGTCTGTACAAGTGGTTTGTCAGCATTGCGGAGGTGGGCGAGTCCCACCTCCCTTTTTTCTCATTCCCTCCTCGTATCGGCTGGTTCCCAAGAAAGTACATGGAGCCGAGTCATATCACTACGTTTGGCCGGGTGGAATCCAACCCATAACAGGGTTGGAAGCGGGCCAGCTTTTCAGTATTACAAAACAGTTCGCCCCCGACTGGTTCGCCATGTACCAGTTCACCCGTCTGCCGGACGACCTGAAGCAGAAGCTGATCGCGACCTGCGCCTCGAAGTCCGCGTCGGGCACTGAAGCGACTCGCAGGGCGGTCTTGCGCTGGCGCTCGGACAGGCCGGCAGCTTCGGCGGCCTCAGTGCGGGTCGGGACGGCTCCGTCCCGATCCTCCGTGTACTGATTGATGCCTTTGCCGTCAGGAACCTGCTTCAGCAGCTCGCCGCAGCGCCGGATCGCGCGGGACTGGATCCGGTCCGCCGGAGAGGCTCAGGGCGCCGCGACCGCGCCGGGCCTGCTGGTGCATTGCCCGGACAGCGATCGCGGCGGGGCGGCCGGATGGTACAGCAACGGACGCTACGCCCGGCGGGCGGGGGCGGCAATCGGCGGTGGCGGGCCAGCGGACTGTGCTTACAGACCGGGGGCGGTTTGTGCTTACAATCCTGCTTACACTCTGGCGACGTTTCTATGACTCTGGCAGAATGCGACTGCGCCTAAGTTGCTGATTTCTGAACCGGGGGCGTGCCGGGTGAACCGGGCAAAAGGCCATGCCCCGATCTCTTAATCCGTAGGTTGTAGGTTCGAGTCCTACATGGCCCACCATTTCCAGCGATCGCTGCCGGCCCGGAGCGAACATGCGGCGCCCACCTGAACTGCCGGATCCCTCCAGCCACTGGCCCGGCGGGCCCGGCCCGGACGACGATCCGACGCCGGTCGAGGCGGCCGTCGCCGCGCTCAGGTTCGGTGCGATGCTCGCGGCTGCGCTGACCATCGTGCTGATCTATCTCGGCACCTATGCGGGTTTCACCGCGGCCCGTGGCCCGGTCAGCCTCGCGGTCGTGAGCGCTTTCGCCGGCCCGAGCCTGGCCGCCGCACTGCGCACGGCGCTGCGCCGGCACCGGCGCGGGCGGACGAAGGAGCGGAACCCGTAGGCTATAATGCGCGGCCGGTTCCCGAGGCGAAAGTGGCGGAATTGGCAGACGCGCCGGATTTAGGTTCCGGTGGGGCAACCCGTGAGAGTTCGAGTCTCTCCTTTCGCACCACGAGGTGGCTGAGCAGATGATGATTTCGGTGGAGTCGCTGGCCGGCCTCGAACGCCGGATGCAGGTTTCGGTGCCGGCGAGCCGCGTGCGGCAGCAGGTGGACGCCCGGCTGGTGCAGGTCGGCCGTACGGCGCGGATCAAGGGCTTCCGGCCGGGCAAGGCGCCCATTCACGTCGTGCGCCAGCACTACGGCCCGCAGGTCCGCGAAGAAGTCGTATCCGACCTGATCCGGCAGAGCTTTGCCGAGGCCGTGCAGCGCGAGCAGCTCGCCCCGGCCGGTGGGCCACGCATCGAGCCTGCGCCCGGTGAGGCCGGGGGCGATCTGCGTTACACCGCGGTCTTCGAGGTCTATCCGCAGTTCCAGCTGGCCGGCCTCGCCGAGTTGCGCCTCGTGCGACCGCAGGCCGGTGTGGCCGAGAGCGATGTCGATGCGATGATCGAGACGCTGCGCGCGCAGCGCCCGAACTGGATCCCGGCCGGGCGCGGCTGTGCCAGCGGGGATCGGGTCGCGCTCGATTTCGAGGGCCGCATCGACGGCGAAACGTTCGAGGGTGGCAGCGGCAAGGACATCGAAGTCGTGCTCGGTAACGGCCGCCTGTTGCGCCAGTTCGAGGAGGGTCTGCATGGAGCGCAGGCCGGGGAATCGCGCGAATTCGATCTGCGCTTCCCGGACGACTACCACAACCGGAACCTCGCCGGCCGCACGGCCCGTTTCAGCGCCACTCTGCAGCGCGTCGAGTCTCCGGAGCTGCCGGTCCTGGACGAGGCCTTCTGCCTGCAGTTCGGCGTCAGCGCCGGCGGCGTGGAGCGCCTGCGGGCCGAGGTCCGCGAGAACATGGAGCGGGAACTGGCCGGCGCGATCCGCGGCCGGGTCAGGGCCCAGGTCATGGACCAGTTGCTGGCGGCCAACCCGATCGAGCTGCCCCGCACACTGATCGAGGCGGAAGTCCGCGACCTCCAGCTCGAGATGCTGCGGCGCGCCGGTTCCCGCGATCCCCGGCAGTTGCCGCCGCGCGATGCCTTCGAGGCGCCGGCCCGCCGGCGCGTGGCGCTGGCCCTGATCCTCAACGAGCTGGTGCGCGCGGCCGGAATCCAGTCCGACTCCGCCCGCGTCCAGACCCGGCTCGAGGAAATCGCGGCCGGTTACGACGATCCCGAGGCGGCCCGGCGGCAGTTCCGTGAGAACGAAGGCGCGATGCGCCAGTTGCAGATGGCGGTGCTCGAGGACCAGGTCGTCGAGCACGTACTGGCCACGGCGCAGGTCATCGACCAGCCGGCCACGTTCAAGGACATCATGAACTTCGGCGCGGCGGCCGCGTCCGAAGGATGAAAGGAGGCGACGTGGCGGATCCGAACACGACGCGGGCGTTGAACCTCGTACCGATGGTCGTCGAGCAGACCGCGCGCGGCGAGCGCGCCTACGACATCTACTCGCGGCTGCTGAAGGAGCGGGTGGTCTTCATCGTCGGCGGCATCGAGGACCAGGTCGCGAACCTGGTGGTCGCGCAGCTTCTGTTCCTCGAGTCCGAGAACCCGGATAAGGACATCCACCTCTACATCAATTCGCCGGGCGGGGCCGTGTCGGCCGGGCTGGCGATCTACGACACCATGCAGTTCATCAAGCCGGACATCAGTACGATCTGCATCGGCCAGGCGGCCAGCATGGGCGCAGTGCTGCTGGCGGCCGGGGCGAAGGGCAAGCGCTTCGTGCTGCCGAACTCGCGGGTCATGATCCACCAGCCGCTGGGCGGGTTCCAGGGCCAGGCGACCGACATCGAGATTCACACCCGCGAGATCCTCGATGCCCGGGACCGCCTGAACGGCATCCTGGCCGCGCACACCGGCCAGCCGATCGAAAAGATCCGCCAGGATACCGACCGCGACAATTTCATGAGCGGCGAGCAGGCCCGCGCCTACGGAATTGTGGACGGGGTCCTCGAAAAGCGCGCCGCGCCAGCGACGATGGGCAGGGCTTGAGGTGCCGGGTCGGGACGCAGATATTCAAGCGGTTGAACGGGAAGGGAATTTACCCCGCCAGAGGCGGCATGCTATAAGGCGGATCACGGCCACAGGGCCGGGCGGCGAGGGCGACGGCGAATGGTGAACGACACGCGCGGCAGGCACGAGGACGGCAAGCTGCTGTACTGCTCCTTCTGCGGCAAGAGCCAGCACGAGGTGCGCAAGCTGATCGCCGGTCCGCAGGTCTTCGTCTGCGACGAATGCGTCGAGCTGTGCAACGACATCATCCGTGAGGAGCTCGAGGAAAAGCAGGAACGGGCCCGGGACCGCCTGCCGAAACCGCACGAGATCCGCAAGGTTCTCGACGAGTACGTGATCGGCCAGGACCGCGCCAAGAAGATCCTCGCGGTCGCGGTCTACAACCACTACAAGCGCCTGCAGGCCCGGCCGGGCGACCGCCGCCACCGCGGCGACCGCGACGAGGTCGAGATCGCCAAGAGCAACGTCCTGCTGATCGGCCCGACTGGCTGCGGCAAGACGCTGCTGGCCGAGACCCTGGCCCGGCTGCTGAATGTGCCGTTCACGATCGCCGATGCGACCACGCTGACCGAGGCCGGCTACGTCGGCGAGGACGTCGAGAACATCATCCAGAAGCTGCTGCAGAAGTGTGACTACGACGTCGAGAAGGCGCAGACCGGCATCGTCTACATCGACGAGATCGACAAGATCTCGCGCAAGTCGGACAACCCGTCGATCACCCGCGACGTGTCCGGCGAGGGCGTGCAGCAGGCGCTGCTGAAGCTGATCGAGGGCACGATCGCCTCGGTGCCGCCGCAGGGCGGGCGCAAGCATCCGCAGCAGGAATTCCTGCAGGTGGATACCGGCAACATCCTGTTCATCTGCGGCGGGGCCTTCGCCGGGCTCGAGAAGATCATCGAGAAGCGCAGCAGCCGCGGCGGCATCGGCTTCGCCGCCGAGGTGCGGGCGCCGTCGGAACGCCCGCAGGGCGCCGACCTGTTCCGCGACGTCGAGCCCGAGGACCTGATCCGCTACGGACTGATCCCGGAGTTCGTCGGCCGCCTGCCGGTCGTGGCGACGCTCGAGGAGCTGGACGAGAGCGCGCTGGTCACGATCCTGACCCAGCCGCGTAACGCGCTGGTCAAGCAGTACGCCCGGCTGTTCGACATGGAAGGGGTCGAACTCGAGCTGCGCGACGACGGCCTGCGCGCGGTCGCGCGCCGGGCGATGGACCGCAAGACCGGGGCGCGCGGCCTGCGCACGATCCTTGAAAACGCCCTGCTGGACACCATGTACGACCTGCCGTCGCTGAAGAACGTGGCGCGGGTAATCGTCGACGAAACCGTGATCGCGGGCGACAGCAAGCCCTATCTGGTCTATCGCAGCGACGAACCTGAGGTGGCCGCGCCCGAAGTCCGCCGCGCCTGATGCGAACGGCCGGCAGCGGCGCCCGGGTGCGCCCGTGAGGACTGCTCCGTGACCGAACCGACCCGCCCGTCTCCACCTGCGACCCCGGCTACGGTACGCCTGCCGGTGCTGCCGCTGCGCGACGTCGTCGTCTACCCGCACATGGTGATCCCGCTGTTCGTCGGGCGCCCGAAGTCAATCACCGCGCTCGACGAGGCCATGCGCCGCGACAAGCAGATCCTGCTGGTGGCGCAGAAACAGTCCGACGTGGACGAGCCGCGTTCCCGCGACCTGTACACGATCGGCACGCTGGCCACGATCCTGCAGCTTCTGAAGCTCCCGGACGGCACGGTCAAAGTGCTGGTCGAAGGCCTGTCGCGGGCGCTGGTCGAGAACGTGGACACCGAGGGACACTTCGCCGCGGACATGACCCCGCTGCCGGACGTCGATCCGTACGAGGACCGCGAGACCGACGTGCTGAGCCGTTCAGTCGTCGCGCACTTCGAGCAGTACGTCAAGCTGAACAAGAAGGTGCCGCCGGAGATCCTGACCTCGCTGGCCGGTATCGAGCAGCCCGGGCGGCTGGCCGACACGGTCGCCGCGCACATGGCACTGAAGCTGTCCGAGAAGCAGAAGGTGCTGGAAATCCAGGACGTGCGCCAGCGGCTCGAGCAGGTGCTGGCGCTGATCGAGTCCGAGATGGAGATGCTGCAGATCGAGAAGCGCATCCGCGGTCGGGTCAAGTCGCAGATGGAGAAGAGCCAGCGCGAGTACTACCTGAACGAGCAGATGAAGGCGATCCAGAAGGAGCTCGGCGAGCTCGAGGACGCGCCGAACGAGCTCGGCGAACTGGAGAAGCGCATCGTCCGTGCCGGCATGCCCAAGGAGGCGCGCGAGAAGGCGCTGGCCGAGTTCGGCAAGCTCAAACTGATGTCGCCGATGTCGGCCGAGGCCACCGTCGTCCGCAATTACGTCGACTGGTTGGTCAAGATGCCGTGGAAGAAGCGCAGCCGCGTGCACATCGACATTGCCGCGGCGCAGGCGGTGCTCGACGAGGACCATTACGGTCTCGAAAAGGTCAAGGAACGGATCGTCGAGTACCTGGCGGTGCAGCAGCGGGTACGCCGGATCAAGGGCCCGATCCTGTGTCTAGTCGGGCCGCCGGGGGTCGGCAAGACCTCGCTCGGCCAGTCCATTGCGCGCGCGACCAACCGCAAGTTCGTGCGCATGAGCCTCGGCGGCGTACGCGACGAGGCCGAAATCCGCGGTCACCGCCGCACCTACATCGGCTCGCTGCCGGGCAAGGTGCTGCAGAACATGGCCCGTTCCGGCGTGCGCAATCCGCTGTTCCTGCTGGACGAAGTCGACAAGATGTCGATGGACTTCCGCGGCGATCCGTCCTCGGCGCTGCTCGAAGTGCTCGACCCGGAACAGAACGCGACCTTCGCCGACCACTACCTCGAGGTCGATTTCGACCTGTCCGAGGTCATGTTCGTGTGCACCGCCAACACGCTGAACATCCCGGCGCCGCTGCTCGACCGCATGGAAGTCATCCGGCTGCCCGGCTACACCGAGGACGAGAAGCAGAACATCGCGCGCCGCTACCTGCTGCCGAAGCAGATGCGCCAGAACGGGCTGCGCCAGGACGAGCTCGAGCTCGCTGACGAGGCGATCCTCGACATCATCCGCTACTACACGCGCGAGTCGGGCGTGCGCAACGTCGAGCGCGAGACCGCGCGCATCTGCCGCAAGGCGGTCAAGCAGCTCCTGCTCGAGCCCGCGCTGGGCCAGGTCCGCGTGGATTCGGCCAACCTCGATCAGTTCCTCGGCGTGCGCCGGTTCCGCTTCGGGCGGGCTGAAGAGGCGAACCGCATCGGCCAGGTCACCGGGCTCGCCTGGACCGAAGTCGGCGGCGAGCTGCTGACGATCGAGGCGGCGGTCGTCCCGGGCAAGGGCCGCCTGCTGTACACCGGTCACCTCGGCGAAGTCATGCAGGAGTCGATCCAGGCCGCCCTGACGGTGGTGCGCAGCCGCGCCGAGGCGCTGGGCCTGGCAGCCGACTTCCACCAGAAGCTCGACGTGCACGTGCACGTGCCCGAGGGCGCGACGCCGAAGGACGGCCCGAGCGCCGGCATCGGCATGTGCACGGCGCTGGTCTCGGCGATGACCCGGATCCCGGCGCACGCCAGCGTGGCGATGACCGGCGAAATCACGCTGCGCGGCGAGGTGCTGCCGATCGGCGGACTGAAGGAGAAGCTGCTGGCGGCGCAGCGCGGCGGCATCGAGACCGTACTGATTCCGGGCGAGAACGAGAAGGATCTGGTCGAGATCCCGGCCAACATCAAGGACAAGCTCGACATCCGCCCGGTGCGCTGGATCGACGAGGTGATCGAGATCGCGCTCGAGCGCCGGCCCGAGGCGGGCGCGGCGGTGGTCGCGGCGCCGGAGGCAGCGCGGGCCAAGCCGCGCGGGCGGCGGGCAGCGAAGCCGCTGGCGGCGCATTGAACCGGCCGGGGTGATGACTTATAGTTGCGCGCCCCCGCGGGGGCGCTGGTTTGCAGCCGTAGGGTGCTTAGCTCAGCCGGGAGAGCGTCGCCCTTACAAGGCGAAGGTCGCAGGTTCGAAACCTGCAGCACCCACCAAGGATCCGGAGCGGTAGTTCAGCTGGTTAGAATACCGGCCTGTCACGCCGGGGGTCGCGGGTTCGAGTCCCGTCCGCTCCGCCATTTAATGGGGACGCTTCCCTTTTTATGCTGCAGAAAATCCATGACCGGCTGACCGGCATCTTTGCCGTCGTGATCCTGGTGGCGCTCGGCATCGTGTTCGTGTTCTGGGGCGTCGATGCGAGCGTCGGCACCTTCACCCGCGCCACCGGGGTCGAGGTCAACGGCGAGGAGATCGGCGCCGACCGCGTCCGGCGCGCCTTCCAGGACGAACTCGGTCGCTACCAGCAGATGTTCGGTGCTGCTGAGATCCCGGCGGAGTTCCGCGAGCGCCTGCAGCAGGAAGTGCTCGATCAGGCAGTGCGCGCCGAGCTGGTCCGGCAGCGGACCCGCGAACTGCGCTACGCCGCCACCGACGCGCACGTGCTCGAAGCCTTGCGCCAGACCCCGGCGTTCCAGGTCGAAGGGAAGTTCTCGGCCGATGCGTATCACGCCGCGCTGCGCTCGGCCGGCCTGTCGACCGAGCGTTTCGAGGCGGAACAGCGCGAGGCGGCGCTGGCCCGGCAGCTTGACCGCGGCCTGCAGGTGTCGGCATTCGTCCTGCCCGGCGAGTTCGAGAGACGGGTCGCACTGCTGCACGAGGCGCGTGAACTCGCCTGGGTGGCGATCCCCGCCGCCGCATTCGCGGCGCAGGCCACGCCGACCGAGGCGGAGCTCACGACCTGGTTCGAGGCCCATCGGTCGCAGTATGTGAGCGAGGAGGCTGCCCGGCTCGAGTACGTCGAGCTGAACATCGCCGACCTGGCGGTGACCGCCGCGCCGGACCAGGCGCGCCTGCGCGAGTTCTACGACGCCAACGTCGAGCGCTACGCGACCTCTGAGCAGCGTCGTGCGCGCCACGTGCTGATTGCGAACCAGGCGGATGCGGCCGCAGCCGAGGCGAGCGCGCACAAGGTGCTCGAGCAGGCGCAGGCGGGCGCCGATTTCGCGGCGCTGGCCCGCGAGCACTCGGCCGATACCGGGTCGGTGGCGCAGGGTGGCGACCTCGGCTGGGCCGAGCGCGGTGCGTTCGTGGCACCGTTCGCCGACGCGGTGTGGTCGATGCAGCCCGGGGAGATCCGCGGGCCGGTCAGGAGCGAGTTCGGCTGGCACGTGATCCGGCTCGACGCCGTCCGGCCGGGTACGGTCCGTTCCTTCGAGGAAGTGCGGGCGGAGATCGAGCCCGAGGTCCGGCGCCAGGACGTCGAGCGGCAGTTTAACGACCTGCAGGAACTGCTCGAGTCCGAGGCCTTCGAAGCCGGCGGCGATCTCGGCCGCGTCGCCGCGAAGCTGCAGCTCGAACTGCGCAGCGTGCCGCGGTTCACGCGCAATGATAACGGAGCGCTCGGCAACAGCAGCGAACTCACGGCGGCGGTCTTCGCGCCGGATACGCTCACGGGCCAGGAGCTGCGTACCGCAGAGCTGGCGCCGGGCCGGGTCGTGACCGTGCGGGTCGCGGCGCACGAGCCGCCGCGCGAGCTGTCGCTGGCCGAGGTCCGGGACAAAGTGCTGGCCGACGCCAGGCGCGAACGAGTGCGGCAGCTCGCGGCGGAGAAGGCCACCGCGGTGCTCGGGGCGCTCAGCGGCGGGGGCGAATGGTCCACCGTCATTCGTCCGTGGGTGGCAGCGGCAGTGCGCCCGCGCCTGCTGCGACGGCACGACGGTGACGCGCTGCCGGAGGTCCTGGACGCTGCGTTCCGCGCGCCGGCGCCGGAGGGCAGGCCGCGATTCGGGACGGCGCAGCTCGAGAACGGCGACAGTGTCGTCTGGCAGGTTTCAGCCGTTCGCAGCGGATCGCTGGCGGCGCTCGCGCCGGACGAGCAGAGCCGCGAGGCCGATCAATCCCGGCAGCGCGCCAGCAACGCCGACGCGGCGGTCTATGTCGCAGCGCTGCAGGCCTCGGCCAAGGTCAAGACCAACCCACAGCTCTTCGACTGAGCCGCGGCCGCTTCCTCGCGGCGCCGGCACGGCGGCCGGGATCCCACCCGTAAGCTCAGGCGCGGCGCCGGCACGGCGGCCGGGGTCCCGCTCGCAAACCCGGCCGATCTTTACGAGTTTGCTCGCGGGCCCCGTCCGCCTCGCCGGTGCCGCGGCAACACGGGTGGGACGGGGCGGCGGGAACGTCGCGAGCGAGCGCGTAAGTCGGGCTCGCGCGAGCGAGCGAGTGTTCCCGACGCCCCGGTCCGCCGGTCCGCCGGTCCGCTGTGCCGCTGTGCCGCCGGTCTGCTGCGTCGCGGGGCCTACTCGGGGAAGGCCATGCCGACGTGGCTGTAGCCGGAATCGACGTACAGCACTTCGCCGGTGATGCCGGCGGCGAGGTCCGAGCACAGGAAAGCAGCCGCGTTACCGACGTCGTCGATCGTGACATTGCGGCGCATCGGCGCCACCTGCTCGACGTGGTGCAGCATCTTCCGCATGCCGGCAATCCCGGCCGCGGCCAGCGTCTTGATCGGGCCCGCCGAGATCGCATTGACCCGGATGCCGCGCGGACCGAGGTCGGCGGCGAGGAAGCGTACGTTGGCTTCGAGGCTGGCCTTGGCGAGGCCCATCACGTTGTACGACGGGATCGAGCGCACCGCGCCGAGGTAGGTCAGCGTCAGGAATGCGCCGGGCCGGCCCTGCATCAGCGGCAGCGCCGCGCGCACCAGCGCCGTCAGGCTGTAGCTGGAGATGTCGTGCGCGACGGCGAAGGCGTCGCGCGTGGTCGCCTCGACGAAGCCGCCGGCCAGCGCCTCACGCGGGGCATACGCGACCGAATGCACAACCACGTCGAGGCCACCCCAGTCGCTGCCGATGCGGCTGAAAGCCGCCTCGATCTCGGCGTCCCGGCCGACGTCCAGCGGCAGCACGAGCGGCGAGCCGACCCGCGCCGCCAGCTCGATCACGCGTTCGCCGAGGCGCTCGTTCTGATAGGTGAAGGCGAGTTCGGCGCCTTCCCGGTGCAACGCCTGCGCGATGCCCCAGGCGATCGAGCGCTCGGTAGCGAGCCCGACGATCAGCGCCTTCCGGCCGGCCAGAAATCCCATGTCTGCTCCCTGTACCTGTGAAATCAACCGCCGACGTTGCGGCTGCTGTCCAGTCGGATCGTCAGGCGCTGGCCGGCGCGCAGCGCCGTGCTGCTGCCCATGGCGTTCCAGGCCTGAAGCTGCCGGACCGTGACGGCAAAGCGGCGCGCGATCAGCGACAGTGTGTCGCCGCGGCGCACCGTGTATTGCAGGCTGCGCGCGCCGCTGGCTGCGGCCGTGCCCGCGGCCGCAGGCGCCGTGCCGGAGACACTCAGTCGCTGGCTCGGCTGCAGCGTTGCGCTGGTCGAAATCCCGTTCAGGCGCGCGAGCTGCGCCACCGTCATGCCGTGCCGCCGGGCGATGCTCCACAGCGAATCGCCGGAGCGAACGCGGTGGACGCTGCGCTCGAACTCGCGCCCGAGTCCTGGCCGCAGCGGCGATACATCGCCGGCGGGTACCAGCAGCGCCGTGCCGGTCTCCGGCTCGACGCCGTTGGTGCCGTTGATTTCGCGCAGGAACGATTCTGGCACCTTGAAGTGCCCGGCGATGGAAGCGATGGACTCACCCGGCGCCAGCGTATGCGTGCCGAGCTGCGCCCGGGCGTTGCTGTCCATGGCCGTGAAGCGGTTGACGAAGCCGTCGGCGACGACCTCGGGCACGAGCAGGCGGTGCGGTCCCTGCGGGTCGGTGAGCCAGCGATTCCAGCCCGGATTCAGCGCATGCAGCTCCTCGGTGGTGATCCCGGCAAGGTCGGCCATCCGGCGCAGGTCGACGGCGCCGGCTGTTGGCACGACGCGGAAATACGGTGCGTCCGGAATGGCCGTGAGCGTGAGACCGTGCGCGGCCGGGTCGCGCACGATGCGCGCGAGCGCCAGCAGCTTCGGCACGTAGGCGCGGGTCTCGGCCGGCATCGACAACGAGAAGAAGTCCGTGCCGCGGCCGAGCGCGTAGTTGCGCGCCATCGCGCGCTGCACGTTGCCGGCGCCCCAGTTGTAGGACGCGATCGCGAGCATCCAGTCGCCGCCGAAGCGCTCGTACAGGACCTGCAGGTAGTCGAGTGCGGCGCGGGTCGCGTCGACGACGTCGCGGCGCTGGTCCTGCCAGTAGTTGCGACGCAGGCCGAACAGCTCGCCGGTCGGGGCGATGAACTGCCACAGTCCGGAAGCGTGGCTGCGGGAATAGGCGAACGGATTGAAGGCGCTCTCGACCACCGGCAACAGCGCCAGTTCCGCGGGCATGCCGCGGGCCTCGACCTCGTTGGCGATGAAGTGCAGGTAACGCAGCCCGCGCCCGAAGCAGCGCTCGAGGTAATCCGGATTGCGCGCGAACCACGCCAGCTCGGCACGGACCCACGGGTGATCGACATCGGGCAGCGCCAGCCGCCGGCGAATTCGTTCCAGCAGATCGGCATGCACCGGCTCGGCCGGCAGCTCGTCGTGCATCGGTGCGCTGAGTTCCGGCACGGGCAGCGGCGGAGTGTCTACGACCTCGGGGGGCGACCGCGGGTCGTTGACGATGGTCGCATCCGGCAGTGTCGTGCTGCTGGTGCCGCTGACTCCGGCGCACCCGGCGAGCGCCAGCAGGCCGGCGACGGCGAGAGCGCGGCATGCCATGGCCGCCCGCTGCGTCACCGGAAGCCGTCCTTCCAGCCGCGAATTGTGGCGAAGACGCCTGCGGCCGCCGGCAGCGGCTGTCCCGCATGCTGCTCGGCCGAGCGGCGTATGCCCGCGGAGCGGCAGCGCAGGAACGGGTTGATGCGCTTCTCCGTGCCAATCGTCGTCGGCAGTGTCGGCCGGCCGGCCTCTCGCTCCGCTGCGGCCTGCCGGGTCTGCCCGGCCAGCTCCGCGTTGTCCGGATCGGCCGCCAGCGCGAAGCGCAGGTTGGCGAGCGTGTACTCATGGGCCGGGAAGACGCGGGTGCTGTCCGGCAGCGCGGCCAGCGTATCGAGCGAGGCGAGCATCTGCTCGGCCGTGCCCTCGAACAGGCGGCCACAGCCGGCGCTGAACAGCGTATCGCCGGGGAACAGGGCCCCGTGCCCGTAATAGGCGATGTGCCCGGCCGTGTGGCCCGGGACGTCGAAGACAGCGAAATCGAGGCCGGTGGCTGCCGGGGTTACGCGTTCGCCGCCGCCTGTTGCCGTGCAGTCGAACGGCAGGCGCTCGTGGCGTGGCCCGAATACGGCCGCGCCGGTAACGGCCGCAAGTTCGCGAACGCCGCCCACGTGATCCGGGTGATGGTGTGTGACCAGTATGGCCGCAAGGTGCAGGTCATCGCTCGCGAGAGCCTGGAGTACCGGATCCGCAGTACCCGGGTCCACGACCGTCGCGGCGCGTGGATCGGTCAGGCCCCGGATCAGCCAGATGTAGTTGTCCTGGAAGGCCGGGATGGGCCTGACGTCGAGCTGGGTCAAGGGCAAGCCCCGCTGCCGGTACCGCGCGTATTAGACCGTCCGTCGCCGGCAAAGAAAAGGGGACGCTTCCCTTTTTCGTCGAAAAAGGGAAGCGTCCCCTTTTCGGGTATGCTGCCGGCCGTGAACGAATGGCTCGCGACGCCGCTGGGTCGGATGCTGCTCGCGCAGGAGCGGGCCATCGTCGCCGCGGCGCTGGAGCGTGCCTTCGGCATCTACTGCGTGCAGCTCGGCGACTGGGGCGGAGCCGGCGAATTCCTCGCCGCCGCACGCACGCGCCGGCAGGCGCTCCTCGCCAGCGCACCCGCGCCGGGAGCGGCGCTGGTCTGCGAGCTGACCTCGTTGCCGCTGCAGACCGACAGCGTCGATGTGCTGCTGCTGCCGCACACGCTCGAGTTCGTCGATGATCCGCACGAGTTGCTGCGCGAGGCCGGCCGGGTCCTGAACGGCGAGGGCGAGCTGATCGCGCTCGCGTTCGAGCCGCTGGGCGGCTGGTCACTGCGCGATGCACTGACCCGCGGCGGTTTTCCGCCGGGCCTGCGCCGCTTGGTGTCAGCGCGCCGGCTTACCGACTGGCTGCGGCTGGTCGGCTTCGAGGTCGGGCGGGCCGAGCGCTACCAGTACGCGCCGCCACTGGCGGGCCTGCAGGCCGGACGTGCCGGCGCGCTGTTCGAGCGGCTCGGGCGCAAGGCCTGGCCACGCCTGTCCGGCGCCTACCTGCTGCGCGCCCGCAAGCGCGTCTACACGATGACGCCGGTCCGTACGCGCCAACGCCTGCGCACGGCCGTGATCGGCGGCCTGGTCGAGCCGGCGCGCCGGGCTTCATGAGCGAGGTCGAGATCTATACGGACGGGGCCTGTCGCGGCAATCCCGGGCCCGGCGGCTGGGGCGTCCTGTTGCGCGCGAGCGGGCGCGAGCGCGAGCTGTTCGGCGGCGAGCCGATGACGACCAACAACCGCATGGAACTGACCGCGGCGATCCGCGCGCTGGAGGCGCTGCGGCGACCCTGCCGCGTCGCGCTGTACACCGATTCGACCTATGTCCGTCACGGCATCACGCAGTGGCTGGCCGAGTGGGAGCGGCGCGGCTGGCGCACGGCCGCTCGCAAGCCGGTCAGGAACCAGGATCTGTGGCAGCGCCTCGCGGAGCTGGCCGCCCGGCACCACATCGACTGGCACTGGGTCCGCGGCCACTCCGGTCATCCCGAGAACGAGCGCGCCGACCAGCTCGCCAACCGGGGCATCGATTCGCTGAAGTGAGCGCCCGGCCCTGCGGCTGCGGGCCTGCGCTCTGCTATCCTTGCGCCGCGTCACCACCGGCAGCAGGACCCGCGACCGCGTGCGCCAGATCGTTCTCGACACCGAAACCACCGGCCTCGAAGTCAGCGAAGGTCACCGGATCATCGAGATCGGCTGCGTCGAGCTGAGCAACCGCCGGCTGACCGGGCGGACCTGGCAGCGGTACCTGCAGCCCGAGCGCGCGGTCGATGCCGGCGCGCTGCGCGTGCACGGCATCACCGAGGAATTCCTCGCGGCCCAGCCGCGCTTCGGCGAGGTGGCTGGCGACCTGATCGGGTTCATCAGCGGGGCCGAGCTCCTGATCCACAATGCGCCCTTCGACGTCGGTTTCCTCGACGCCGAGTTCGCCCGCCTCAGCGAAGCGACGACGGTCGCGGCCCTGTGCAGCGTGACCGACACGCTGCTGCTGGCCCGGCGCATGCACCCCGGACAGCGCAACAGCCTCGACGCGCTGTGCCGGCGCTACAGCGTCGATGCCTCGAATCGCGACCTGCACGGTGCGCTGCTCGATGCGCGCCTGCTCGCGGACGTCTATCTCGCGATGACGGGCGGGCAGGGGGCGCTGACGCTGGAGGCGGGACCGGCCGAAGCCGGCCGCAAAGAGGCCCGCCGCCGTTCGCCCCATGGCCGGATCCCGGCCCCGGTCATCGAGCCGGATGCCGCCGAGCTCGCCGCCCACGAGGCCGCGCTGGCGGCGATCGAGCGCGCCAGCGGTGCGCCGGCACTGTTCCGCCGTCTGTCGCCTGAGTCGGGCGACAGTTGAGTCGATCGGTCACCGTCTTCGCAGCAGGAGCCCGCATGCCCGTCCCGTCCCGTCCTCCGGTCCGACTCGGCCGTTGCCGCATCGGCGTCATCGGCCTCGGTTATGTCGGTCTGCCGCTGGCGGTCGAGTTCGGACGGCGCTACGACACGACCGGCTTCGACGTGCGCGCCGAGCGCGTCGCCGAGCTGGCGCGCGGCCGCGACCATACCCTCGAAGTCAGCCGGGCCGAACTGCGCGCGGCCCGCCGCCTGCGCTTCACCACCGAGTTGCGCGCGCTGCGCCGCTGCCGCGTCTTCATCGTCACCGTGCCGACGCCGATCGACGAGTACAAGCGCCCGGACCTCGGCCCGCTCGAACGGGCCAGCGAGTCGGTGGGGCGCGTGCTGCGGCGCGGCGCGGTGGTGATCTACGAGTCCACGGTCTATCCCGGCTGCACCGAGGAGGTCTGCGTGCCGATCCTCGAGCGTCTCTCGGGGTTGCGCTGCAACATGGACTTCTTCGTCGGCTACAGCCCGGAGCGCATCAATCCCGGCGACCGCGAGCACCGCCTGACGACGATCCGCAAGGTGACCGCCGGCTCGACGCCGGAAGCCGCACGCTTCGTCGATGCGCTGTACGGCTCGATCGTCAGCGCCGGCACGCACCCGGCTTCCAGCATCCGCGTCGCCGAAGCGGCCAAGGTCATCGAGAACACGCAGCGCGACGTCAACATCGCGCTGATCAACGAGCTGGCGATGATCTTCAACCGGCTCGGCATCGATACCGGCGAAGTGCTGGCGGCCGCCGGCAGCAAGTGGAACTTCCTGCCGTTCCGGCCCGGGCTGGTCGGCGGGCACTGCATCGGCGTCGATCCGTACTACCTGACGCACAAGGCCCAGGCGATCGGCTATCACCCGGAGATGATCCTCGCCGGCCGGCGGATCAACGACAACATGGCGATCTGGGTGGCCGGCGAGGTCGTGCGGCTGATGACCGGCAAGCGCATCCACGTCAACGGCGCGCGCGTGCTGGTTCTCGGGCTGACCTTCAAGGAAGACTGCCCGGACCTGCGCAATTCCAAGGTCGCCGACCTGATCCACGAGCTCGCCGGCTACGGCGCGCAGGTCGAGGTCTGGGACCCGTGGGTCGATCCGCGCGAGGCCCGCGCTGAGTACGGCGTGCGGCTCGTGCGCCGGCCGGCGCGCGGCCACTACGACGCGATCGTCGTCGCGGTCGCGCACCGGCAGTTCCGCGCGCTCGAGGTCGCGGCGCTGCGTCGCTGCGCGCGCCGCAACCACGTGCTGTACGACATCAAGCACGTGTTCCCGAAGGAGGCCGTCGATGGCCGGCTCTGAGCCCTGCGCGCGGCCGATCCTCGTTACCGGCGCGGCCGGCTTCATCGGTTATCACACCGCGCGGGCGCTGCTCGCGCGCGGCGACGCCGTCATCGGCCTCGACAACCTGAACGACTACTACGATCCGCGGCTGAAACAGGCGCGACTCGCGCGGTTGCAGCAGCTCCCGGGCTTCCGCTTCTTGCGCCTGGACCTCGTCGACCGCGCCGGCATGGATGCCCTGTTCGCGCGCGAACGCCCGCGGCGGGTCGTGCATCTCGCCGCGCAGGCCGGCGTGCGCTACTCGATCCAGAACCCGCACGTGTACGTGGACAGCAACGTCACGGGCACGCTGCACGTGCTCGAGGGCTGCCGCCATCACGGCGTCGAGCATCTGGTGTTCGCCTCGACCAGCTCCGTCTATGGCGCGAACACGAAGATGCCGTTCTCGGTGCACCAGAACGTCGATCACCCGCTGTCGTTCTACGCCGCGACCAAGAAGGCCAACGAGCTGATGGCGCATACCTACGCTGCGCTGTACGGCCTGCCGGTGACCGGCCTGCGCTTCTTCACCGTGTACGGGCCCTGGGGCCGGCCGGACATGGCGCTCTTTCTGTTCACGCGCAACATCCTCGCCGGACGGCCGATCGATGTGTTCAACTACGGCCACCACCGCCGTGACTTCACCTACATCGACGACATCGCCGGCGGCGTGATCGCCGCGCTCGACCACGTGGCCGCGCCGGATCCGGCCTGGAGCGGCGATGCGCCGGACCCGGCCACGAGCCGCGCGCCGTACCGGCTCTACAACATCGGCAACAACCGCCCGGTCGAGCTGATGCATTACATCGCCGTGCTCGAGGACTGCCTCGGCCGCAAGGCCGAGATGAACCTGCTGCCGCTGCAGACCGGCGATGTGCCCGACACCTGGGCCGACGCCGAGGACCTGGTCCGCGACGTCGGCTATCGCCCCGCCACGCCAGTGGAGGAGGGCGTGCGCCGATTCGTCGACTGGTATCTCGAGTACTACCGGGATGAGGCGCCGGCCGAGCCGCGGGTGACGAACCTGGGGTAGTTGCCGGCGGTCAGATCACTCTGAACATCGAGAAGCAGCGGATAGGCCGCCCGCGATGCGGGGTTGGTGTTGCGATACACCGCGAACCGAGCCATCAGAAAGTCCGCAGCTCGTCGCTGAAGACCCCTTCCTGCTCAATGAGGCGGTTATTGGCCTGAATGGCCTCGCGGTTCTCTGCGAGCCAGAGGTCCCTGCGTCGTTGCCTGACAGCCGCTTCCAGAGCCTCTTCCAGGGTGGCCGAGAGGTTGATTCGGACCTCTCTGGCTTCCCGCAACAACTTTCGCGCGCTTGTTGTCGGTTGACGATGGAGCTCGTTCAGGCGTATAAGCATCAAAACGCATAAGCGTACAGGAGCCCAATGGAAGACAACTTCAAGGTCCGCTGGACGGTTTCGGTTCCGAGGGAGACTGACGCCTCCCTGCGGACCTATCTGGCCCAGTCCGGCGTCCGCAAGGGCGATTTCTCGGACTTTGTTGCGGACGCCGTGCGCTGGCGGTTGTTCGACCTGAATGTCTCGGCCGCACGGGCGAAGAATGCCGGCGTACCGGCCGAAAAGATCGAGGACGCCATCGAGCAGGCGCTCGCGGAGGTTCGCGCCGAGCGATTCCGGAAGCCGCTCTGATGCGGGTGATCCTTGATACGAACATCCTGCTGTCCGCACTGCTCAGCCCGCACGGTGCTCCCGCTCTGCTCATCGATGCCTGGCGAGCCGGCCGGTTCACGCTGATCACGTCCAGAGACCAGCTCCTGGAATTCGGTGGCGTGGCGCGCCGTCCCGTGATGCTCGACTACATCGTCCCTGCGCAAGTGGGTCGCTTCATCAACGACCTGCGCCAGTTCGCGGAGGTGCTTACCAACCTGCTGAAGATCGAACGCAGCCCCGACCCGGCCGACGACTTTCTGCTGGCGATGGCCGAGGCCGGTGCTGCTGATTACCTGGTCACCGGTGACCGGCATGACCTGCTTCAACTCTGCACACACGGTCGAACCCGAATCGTCAGCGCTCGTGGGTTGGCGACGGTGCTCGATCTGTAGCTCGGGCGGGGCTGGTGCCGGAGCCGTTAAGGCATCCTTGCCGGTGGCTGCGAATTGACGAAGGCGGTTCTTGATTGAGGTATTGCCATGGCCGAGCCAACGGTCTTGTGCAGCAACGACATCATGGGTGGCACACCGGTCCTCCCCGGTAAGCGCGTACCTGTCCAGACCCTGCTGGACTACCTGAAAGGTGGCCAAACGATCGACGATTTCCTGGACGGTTTCCCGTCCGTTACCCGCCAGCGGGTCGTCGCCTTTCTGGAGCGCGGCGCTGCGGACGAACCGTGGGTCTCAAAGATCTGTTGAGCCGGCGGCCGAAAGCGCCGGGGGCCGGAGTCCTGAAGGCTCTGCTGGCCGAGCGTAGGGCGGGCCGATGAACACGCTGAACTGCGATCTGGCTACCATGGCCATCTGAATCTGGCTACAATAGCCAGATGGAACAGGTCAGCATTTCCAGGCTGAAAGACCAGTTGAGCGCGTACCTCCGGAAGGTCCGGGCGGGCGAAACTGTGCTGGTCATGGACAGGGGCAAGCCGGTGGCCAGGATCGAGCGCGTCAGTCCGGCGGCGGACGACGATATTCGTTACCAGCGGCTGGTCGCTGCCGGACTGGTCCGGCCACCGCTGCGGCCGCTGCGCAGCGATCAGGTACGGCCCGTCGATCTCGGACCGGACGCAGGAGTGCTGCAGGCGCTGCTCGAAGAGCGCCGCGAGGGGCGATGAGATTCTGGGACAGTTCCGCGATCGTGCCGCTGATTGTCACGGAAGCCGACTCCGCGGTCGTGCTGGAGCTGGGACCGGAGCCAGAGGCCATGTACGTCTGGTGGGGCACACGCGTCGAGGTGGCTGCGGCGCTTTCCCGGCGAGCCCGCGCGGACCAGCGTGCCGGTCAGGACTGGCAGCGTTGCCATCTGGCATTGAGCAGGCTGGCTGAGGGCTGGCGCGAAGTACTGCCGAATGAGCTGGTGCGCGATACCGCAATGCGTCTGCTACGGCGGCATGAACTGCGCGCCGCCGACAGCCTGCAGCTCGCGGCCGCGCTGGTCGCCAGTGGGGATGAGCCCGGCGGCGCTGAATTCGTAACCCTCGACGAGCGCTTGCGCCGCGCTGCCGGCAACGAGGGTTTCAGCCTGCTGCCATGATGGTCGCGTCCCCGTCCTGCGCTGGCCATCCCGCGCGTGAACCGGCAGACTGCCGCCCGTGAACAGCAGCGCTCCTGCCGTGCGGCAATGGCTCCGGTCCCACGCCGCCCGACTTCGCAACTGCACCGTCCGCGGGCTGTTCGCCACGGACCCGGAGCGCTGCCAGCGCTATGCGCGCGAATTCGGCGGGATCCTGCTCGACTTCAGCCGCCAGCGCCTCGATGACGCGGCGTTCGCGGCCCTGCTCGATCTCGCCGGTCACGCCGGGCTGCGCGAACGGATCCATGCACTCCTCGATGGTGCGATCGTCAACGACAGTGAGGGCCGCGCCGCGCTGCACACGCTGTTGCGCATGCCGGGCAGCGCCGCGGTCACCGGATCGCTGGCGCCGCTGCACGCGGAGGTCGTCGCGGTGCGCGCGCGGCTCGCGGCATTCGTGCGCGCGGTCCACGAGGGCACGCGCCAAAGCGCCAGCGGCGAACGCTTCACCGACGTCGTCAACGTCGGCATCGGCGGCAGCGACCTCGGTCCGGCGATGGCGGTCGAGGCGCTGCGGCCGTTCCATACCGGTCACGTCCGCTGCCACTTCGTCTCCAACGTAGACGGCCTGCAGCTTGCCGACCTCGCCGCCGGGCTCGACCCGGCGCGCACGCTGGTCATCGTCTGCTCGAAAACCTTCACGACGCAGGAGACGCTCGCCAATGCGCGCCGCGCCCGTGCCTGGATCGCCGGGCGGCTCGGCGAGGCCGCGGTGCCGGCACACTTCGCGGCGGTGTCCACCAACACGCTGGCGATGGACCAGTTCGGCGTCGGCGCCGACGCACGCTTTGCAATGTGGGACTGGGTCGGCGGGCGCTACTCCGTGTGGTCGGCGGTCGGGCTGGCGCTGGAGCTGGCCATCGGCACGGCGAACTTCGAGGCCTTCCTGGCCGGCGCGCGCCAGGTGGACCTGCACTTCCGCCGGGCCCCGTGGCGCGAGAACCTGCCGGTGCTGATGGGACTGCTGGCGGTGTGGAACCGCAACGGCCTCGGCTGCACCAGCCATGCCGTGCTGCCGTATCACCAGCGCCTCGCGCGGCTGCCGGCCTACCTGCAGCAGCTCGAAATGGAGAGCCTCGGCAAGAGCGTCACCCGTACCGGTCAGCCGGTCGATGCGGACACTGGCGCCGTGATCTGGGGCGAGCCGGCCTCGAACGCGCAGCATTCGTTCTTCCAGCTTCTGCACCAGGGCACCGCGGACGTCAGCATGGATTTCCTGCTGCCGCTCAACGGCGCGGCCGACCGCGACGCCGACGAGCTCGTCATCGGCAACTGTCTGGCCCAGCTTCAGGCACTGCTGGCCGGTCATGAGGCCGAGGATCCGCAGCGCCGCCATCCCGGCAGCCGGCCGGCGACGCTGCTCGCGTTTGCACGCCTCGATCCGGCGATGCTCGGGCGGCTGATAGCGCTCTACGAGCACAAGGTGTTCGTCGAGTCGGTGCTGTGGGACATCAATCCCTTCGACCAGTGGGGCGTCGAGCTGGGCAAGCGGCTGTGCGGGCCGATGCTCGAAGCGCTGAATCCGGCCGCCAGCGCTGATGCCGGGCCGGAGGAGTCGCGGGCACTGCTTGCATGGATCCGCCGATGCCGGCAGGATACCGGCGTCGCTGCCGCAGGCAGTGGGCCGACCGAGGGGATGTCGTGACCAGAGGCCCGGCCTTCGCATCGATTCTCGTCGCTGTCGCGCTGGCCGTGCCAGCAGTTCCTCCCGCCGCCGCCGATCCCTGGGCCTCTCCCGGCGACGCCCGCCTGCGCCACGACCTGCAGCTTCTCGCCGACAGCGGCATCCTCCACGCCCCGCTGACGACCTGGCCGGTGTCATGGGCCGAGGTCGCGCGCGATGTCGGCAGCGTTTCCGAAACCGAACGTCCGGCACACGTCGAGGCGGCGCTGGCCCGCGTGCGCGCCGCGGCGACTGCGGCGACCCAGACCGGTCGCTGGCGTGCGGAGGCGGGCGTGGCCGGTTCCGGCGAGCCGATGCAGTTGCGCCGCTTCGGCGACGTCCCGCGCGAGGAGGGCGAGATCACCGGCGCGATGCAGTACACCGGAGACCGCTTCGCCGTGCGGCTGCAGGGCACCGTGGTCGCCAACGCCGGCGACGGTCGCACCGTCCGCGCCGATGGCAGCTACGCCGCAGCCGTGCTCGGCAACTGGATCGTCTCGGCCGGCCTGATGGATCGCTGGTGGGGGCCGGGCTGGGAGGGCAGCCTGATCTACGGCACGAACCAGCGGCCGATCCCATCAGTGACCATCGAGCGCAATTACTCGGATGCCTTCGAAACACCGTGGCTCGCCTGGCTCGGCCAGTGGCGCGCGACGATGACGATGGGCCAGCTCGAAGGTAACCGCAGCGATGCGCCCGATGCGCGCTTCTTCGGCATGCGCTTTGCGTTCAAGCCGCATCCGCGGGTCGAGCTCGGTCTGTCGCGCAGCGCGCAATGGTGCGGCACCGGCCGGCCCTGTGACCTCGGCACGTTCTGGGACCTGCTGATCGGCAACGACAACGACCAGCCGCTGGCCCAGCAGCCGGGCAACCAGATGGCCGGCGTCGATTTCCGCTGGTCATTGCCTTGGGTACCGCTCGCGCTGTACGCGCAGGCGATCGGCGAGGACGAGGCCAATTACATGCCGAGCAAGTACCTCGGCCTGTTCGGCGCGGAAGCCTGGGGCGGAATCGGGGATCGCTCCTGGCGCGCGCATGTCGAGTACGCCGACACCGCCTGCGGATTCGACAGCAGCACGCCGCAGTGGGGCTGTGCCTATCGTAGCGGCGCGTACAGCGACGGTTACCAGTACCGCGACCGCGTGATCGGCCATGCGATTGATGGTGACAGCCAGCAGGTGGCCGGAGGCGTGATGGTAATTGCTGCTGATGGCAGCAGCTTTGAGTTCGCGCTGCAAAGTGCCAGGATCAACCGCGAGAGTGCCAATGCCGTGCATTCAGTAGCGCGCTATGCCACGCGGATTCGCTCCGCCGACGTCTATCACCGGCGCGAGCTGTTCGGCGGCGACCTGCGGCTCGGTCTCGGCTACGAGCAGCGTGAGTCGGCGGTGGCTGGCATCGACGATGACACCGTCCGGGGATTCGCCGGTTGGACCTGGCAGTTCCGGTGAGCGGTACCGCAGGGTGAATAACAGCATGATTCAGCGTCTTGCCAGCCTGTTTGCCACGGTCGTGTTCGGAGTCGTGCTGCTCCCGGTGAGCTCGGCACAGACGCCGCAGCAGATCGAGCAGTTCAAGCAGTTGCCGCTCGAACAACAGCGCCAGTTGCTCGAGCAGTACCGCCAGGGTAGCGCGGTCACCGTCAAGGAGCCGAAGCCGACCGAGCCGACGACTGTGATCCCGACCGACGCGCCGCCGGCGCCAGCCCCGCCCGTGCGCGATGCCGAGACCGGACTGCCGATGTTCGGCTACGACCTGTTCGCCGGCGTGCCGACCACCTTTGCGCCGGTTACCGACATCCCCATCCCGGTGGATTTCCGGATGGGTCCGGGCGACATGGTCGTCGTGCAGCTTTTCGGTAAAGTCGTCGGCAACTACACGCTGGCGGTCAACCGTGACGGCGCGATCAACTTCCCCGAGCTGGGTCCGATCACCGTGATCGGGCTGACCTTCGACGAGATGCGCAAGCTGCTGCAGGAACGCGTGACGCAGCAGATGATCGGCGTGACCGCGAGCATCAGCCTCGGCGAGCTGCGCTCGATCCGCGTCTTCGTGCTCGGCGAGGCCGAGCGGCCGGGTTCCTATACGGTCAGCAGTCTGTCGACGATCACGAATGCGCTGTTCGTCAGCGGCGGCGTCAGGAAGATCGGCTCGCTGCGCAACATCCAGCTTAAGCGCCAGGGCAGGCTGATCCGGACGCTGGATCTCTACGATCTGCTGCTGCGTGGCGACACCAGCGATGACGCCCGGCTGCAGCCGGGTGACGTGATCTTCATTCCGCCGGCGGGAACACAGGTCGGTATCCGCGGTGAAGTCCGGCGGGCGGCCGTGTACGAGGTCAGGGGCCCGGCTAACGTCGGAGACCTGATCGGGATCGCCGGTGGTTTGTTGCCGGCCGCGTATCCGCAGCGGGCCTCACTGTCGCGCATCAACGAGGCGCGCGAACGGGTCATCGAGGATCTCGATCTGCAGACGACTCAGGACCGCGCGCGGAAACTGCGGGCCGGCGACCTGATCACGGTGCCGTCCGTGCTGGAGCGGATCGAGAAGGTCGTGCGCCTCGAAGGGCATGTGCTGCGTCCGGGGCCGGTTGAGTTTCGCGCCGGGATGAGGTTGACCGACCTGATTCGGTCGCTGGACGAGTTGAAACCGATGCCGGATGCGCGCTACGTGCTGATCCGCCGTGAGCTGGGACCGGACCGTCGCGTGGTAGCGGTCTCAGCGGATCTCGAGGCGGCGCTGCGCGAGCGGCGCGGGCCGGCCGATGTCGCGCTGATGGCCCGCGACCAGGTACGCGTGTTCGACCTGAGCGGCAGCCGACCGGATGTGGGAGCGCTGGTCAATGAGTTGCGCATTCAGGCCAGTCTCGACCAGGCGGCACCCGAGGTGCGGGTCAGCGGACGGGTGCGCGCACCGGGGGTCTATCCGCTCGAGCCAGGCATGCGCGTGAGTGCGTTGCTGCGGGCCGGTGGGCAACTGACTGAGAGTGCCTACGTCACCGAGGCGGAGGTGACGCGGTACGAGGTCGTAAACGGCGAATACCGTGAGATCGGCCTGTTGAAGATCGATCTGGCGGCGATCCGGTCCGGCAGTGCCGGGGCGGATCTCGCGCTGCAACCATATGACTTCCTGAACGTCCGCGCGGTCACCGACTGGCGGGAACAGGCGACGGTTGCGGTGCAGGGCGAGGTGCGGTTCCCGGGCAGCTATCCGATCCGCAAGGGTGAGACGCTGCTGTCGGTCATCGGGCGCGCCGGCGGACTGACCGATCAGGCCTATGCGCACGGCGCGGTATTCACGCGCGTGCGGCTGCGGCAGCGGGAGGAGGAGCAGATCCGACAGCTTGCCGAGCGCATGGAGGCGGATCTGGCGATGCTATCCCTGCAGCAGGCCCAGACACAGCAGGCGAATGACGCGGATCCCGGAGCAGCGACCATGGCCGTCGGTCGGTCGCTGCTCAGCGACCTGCGCCGCGCCAAGCCGATCGGCCGTCTCGCGATGGACCTGCCCCGGATCATGGCGATGGGTGCCGGCAATGCCGAGGACGTCGTCGTTGAGGCCGGCGACGTGCTGATGATCCCCGGGAAGATGCAGTCCGTGACGGTGCTCGGCGAGGTCTACAGCCCGACCTCCCTGCTGTTCCAGCCGGAACTGGACCGGACCGGGTACATCAACCTGAGTGGCGGGTTGACCCGCCGTGCGGACGCGAAGCGGGTGTACGTGGTGCACGCGAACGGGCAGGTGAGTGCAGCCGGCAAGAGGGGCTGGGGCGGCGATGCCGGCCCGGCGCTGCGCCCCGGTGACACGATCGTCGTGCCGGCCGATGTGGAGCGCATGCGGGCGTTGCCGTTGTGGTCGGGCGTGACGCAGATTCTCTACAACGTCGCGGTGTCAGTGGCGGCGGTGAACTCGTTCTGACGTAAAGGAACAGGCCGATGACTGGCACCAGTGAACCGCCTGACCACCTGCCGGCGCCACCTGACGCGGACGACATCGATCTCGTCGCTGTGTGGATGGCTATTCGGCGGAACTGGTTCCGGGTAGCAGCCATGACCGCAGTGATTACGCTGGCGGCGGCCACGTACGCGCTGCTGGCAACCGAGTGGTATCGGGCTGAAGTTCTTCTTGCGCCTGCGGAGGCGCCGACCACTTCGGCCATTGGAGCGCAGCTGGGTGGACTTGCGGCGTTGGCCGGAGTGTCCGTGGGGCGGAAAGATGCTGCCTCAGCGTTAGCAGTCCTTCGGTCCCGCGAACTGGCGAGACAGTTCGTGGCTGACTTTGATTTGGTCGAGGTGTTCTTCGCGAAGCAGTGGGATTCAGTTCACAAGAAGTGGAAACGTGACAACCCGAAGAAGTGGCCAGACCAACGTGATGCAGTTGAATATCTCCACGAGCGAGTGTTGTCGGTGGCGGAGAACCCGAAGTCGGGGCTCGTTACGGTGACGATTGATTGGACGGATGCGGCAGTGGCGGCGACATGGGCAAATCGTTTGGTCGCCATGGTGAATGCCAAGATGCGGGCCCGAGCGCTCGAGCAAGCCGAGCATAACATCGTGTACCTTAGCGATGAGTTGTCTACGACTACCGTAGTTGCGGTACAGCAATCTATTGGACGACTGCTTGAGTCTGAGCTGCAACAAGCCATGCTTGCGCGGGGAAACCTGGAGTTTGCGTTCAAGATCGTGGACGCTGCGGAAGCACCGAAGCGGCCCGTGCGACCCAAGAAAGCGCTGATCATTGTGCTCGGCCTTGTGCTGGGCATCATTGTATCTTCGGCGTCCGTGCTTACGCGGCATGTAAGCGCAGCGAGGCAGTGACTGGAATACGCACGCAAGATTGTGTCAACGCAGCGCTGGCGCATGATGCTGCACGATGTGCCGCGCTTCTTTGATGTCCCGCCGAAGCAGCCAGAGTGCGACGCGTCCCATGCTGCGGGCGTACGAACCGGTGCCCCGTCCCGATGACGCCCGTTGGAGTCGGTGGTTGCGACCCCACCTGAAATGAAACTACTGGTGACCAAGCGGTGTCTTGCAAACGGCGCGGCAAACCTATTGCTGTTGCTGGTAACGGCTGCCTGCCTGTTCATGTGGCCGGAGCCTGATTCCGGTGTAACCACAAGTGTGATTGCCACATGCCTGATACTCGCCGCCTTGACAGTTTGTGTTCACTTCTTAAGAGAGCGAGAGCCAAATTGGCTCAGAATTGACACCTTGTTTCTCATTGGATACCTGATCGTAAATTTCCAGTGGCCGCTGATGCTGATGTTCGCCAGTGACTTACCCCAACAGACTCAGTTGTTGAGATTGATAGGCATCTATGGAACCTTTGTCACGTGGCTCTCGACGGTAGCGCTTACGTGCTGGTCACTTGGATATGCTGTTGCCATTCCGAACCCTCGCACCGCTGTCGACAATGTCACCAAACTCCAGTTGGTGACAGTGTGCGGATTTGGTCTGCTGCTGCTATTTGCTTTGACGGCTGGGCCGGAGTACTTGAGCGGGGCGGTTTACAAAGAGATGAGAGCCGGTAACACGGTGAGTGTGACGGGGCTTGCGGGCTATGTGTTTACCTCGCTGGGCGTCGTCGTGCCTGTGATGATGTTCGCTGCTCTGTATCGCCTGCGCATAGAGTCGAAGGCCCTCCTGTTTCGGAGCTGGACTCGGATATTCGCAGCTCCCTACGCAATGACTGGCTTCGTGCTGATGACGTACCTTGTCGTGTTTCTGGTGGCGGGCGAGCGAGGCCAGATTATTCAGATTGTTAGTGGAGCCGCTCTAGCTATCGGTGCATCGATTCGCCCAATCGGCCTGTTTCGAGTTGCGCTGTTGGTTGGGATTGGCGCCGTAAGTGTTACCTTTCTTGGCGTTGCGAGGTCGGTCGGGTGGCTGCAGGGAATGTCGCTCTTTGCTTCGGTGGACCCTTGGACCTTTACGCAGAATCTCGCAAACAGCGTGATCACAAATTATCTCGGCGTCGAAATCGTGCTGCTAAATGATTCCCTCTACCATGGGCAGTTGTGGATCTCAAACATCTTGGGTGCAATCCCTTTCGCGACGTCGGCATTCATGCAATTGATGGATCTTGCACCACACGAAGTCAGCGGGCCAGCTCTAATTACACGTCACGCACTGGGTGAGGACGCGCACACCGGTCTCGGTACGAGCCTTGTTGTAGATATCTACATGAATGTGGGCACTACTGGCACGATGGCAATGATGTTCCTTTACGGCATTGCATGCAGGGCCATGCAATTATACCTGAGCGGAAGGTATGGCTTTGTGCGCTTTCTTGCGGCCGGAGTCTTTGGGAGCCTGGTCTTCTACATGGCGCGTGGGTCGTTGTTTGTGCAGTTATTGCCGACACTATGGGGGGGGCTGATTGCGCTCAGCATGATCCGCAACGTGCGCCGAAGTGGCTCATCGGTACCAGCTTTGCAGCTGCCATGAGTGAAACATCCGAACAGTGTGGTAGCAGCGATCCGGTGGCGGCTGAATCCGCGCTCGCTGGTGCGAGCTGTGTAGTCTTCATTCCAACTCTTACATCCGGTGGAGCCGAACGAGTGGCATCAGTTCTGGCGAACAAGTGGGTTGGATATGAACGTGTGTCAGTTACAGTGATTCTGCTGTTTTCGGAGTCCTTGTTTTATCCGGTTGATTCTCTGGTAACACTGCGGTGCCTTGGAATGAAGGTCAAGGAAGACTGGGTGCGTCGGCTAGGTTCACTTGTGACATCGCTCTGGCGGTTTCGCCGAATCGTACGAGAGATCGATCCGAAATTCGTGCTGACATTCATGAATAAGTACAACGTGTACTGCCTCGCCGCCCTCCTTGGGGCGGGCCAAAAGGTTGTAGCTGCAGAGCGGGACAGTCCAACGGAGCCCGGGCTCTGGTGGCGTTGGGTTCTGCGAGTCTTATTGTATCCAAGTGCGGCCGGATTGATCACGCAGTCCGAGTTGAGTCGCACTGCGTTGCGGCGGTGGACTCGCCACCGGAATATTGGCGTGATACCAAACCCTGTAGAGCCGATCGCGGCCGGTCACGTGTCGAGCCGGGAAAGGATCGTGCTGAACGTCGCCCGACTCGTAAGGAAAAAAGGTCACGAGGACTTGCTTAGGGCCTTTGCGGCCATTGAGGACAGCGAGTGGAGACTCGTGCTGTGCGGTGAGGGTCCGCTGCGCGGACAGCTCGAAGAATTGGCGGCGCGTCTTGGAATTGTTGACAGAGTTCACTTTGCAGGGACCGTCCGTGACATTGGCGGCTGGTATGCGCGGGCGGGTATCTTCGCGTTTACGTCATATTTCGAGGGCTTTCCTAATGCCTTGGCCGAGGCCATGGTTGCAGGTCTTCCGGTAGTAAGCTACGACTGCCCGACCGGCCCGTCAGACCTCATCAGGGATGGGAGGAACGGGATTCTTGTGCCGCTGGGCGATATTCAGTCGTTCTCTGCAGCGTTGCAGCGGTTGATGAAGGAGCCAGCGCTGGCTGCTCGCATGGGTAGCGAAGCCATGGCTGTTGCGACTCGCCTTGATGTTGACGCAGTGGCGAAGGAGTACTACCAATTCTGCGCCGCAGCGGCGACTTCCGGTATGGCGGGCTGATCGTTGCTCGCACTTATTGATCGGAGGGTCCTCAGGAATGTCGCCGCACTTGTCATTTTGCAGGGGGGCAACTACCTACTGCCATTGATACTGATCCCGTATCTCGTTCGTGCCTTGGGCATGACAGCGTTTGGAGATTGGGTGTTTGCGACGTCTTTCGTCATCATAGCCAGGACAGTTGTCAGTTATGGATTTGATCTTACGGCAACACGTTCAGTGGCGGTGCGCCAGCAGGATCGTCCGTATGTTGGTCGGCTGGTGGTGTCTGTCGGGATCATTCGACTGGCGTTGCTGCTGGTCTGTTGCCTCAGCGTAGTCGTGTTGTCAATGATGTTCCAGCCGATCGAGGACGTCCTGATCCTCGCCTTGTTGTCCATGCTCGTTCTTGTCGGGGAGGCGATTTTCCCGGTGTGGCTGTTCCAGGGGATGGAGGAGATGTCCTCGATCACCAAGGTGCGTCTCAGTCACAAGCTGGCATTTGTCATGCTGGTAGTACTGTTGGTGAAATCGGCTCAGGATGTGCTTCTGGTACCAGTGATTGAGGCGACTACTTCGTTAGCTGCGGGCGTCGCAGCGACATGGATCGCCTGCGGCAAGTTCAGGCTTGCCATTGCGCTGCCGGAGTTGGACGCGATTCTGTCGGAGCTGCGCCAGGGGTTCTCGGTGTGTGTGTCGCAACTGGCCATCCATTTCTATACGACCATCAACATCGTTCTGCTCGGATTTCTGCTCGGACCGATAGCGGTGGGGCAGTACGCAATCGCCGAGAAGGTCTATTCGGCTGTTCGGGGTATGCTCGGCCCTGTGGTGCAGGCGTTGTTCCCGGTAATGTCGAAGAGCTACGCTGCTGATGCGAGTCGGTTTGGCCCGGCGGTGCGCAGCATTACCGGGGCGTTTGTGATTGGTCTTGTTGCTTTATCGGTGCTGATGGTGGCCACCGCAGAACCGGTCGTGGAGCTCATCGCGGGACGGGCGGATGTGGAGTCGACTGCAGCGCTCCGGGTACTTGCGGTCTCGCTGTGCTTCGCTTTCGGAACCTTCCTGTCGCCCTTGCTGATTGTCCAGGAACGGCGGGGCACCTTTGCGCGTATCACGATGCTTACAATGGTGACCAATCTGGTCGTGGTGGCACCGTTGATCGGCCTGTTGGGCGTAGTTGGTGCGGCCGTGGCCTTTCTGCTAGTGCAGGCACTACATTCGGCGCTGCTGGTAAGAGCCAACTGGTCGTACCTTGGTGGCCGGACGTTGCCGCTCCGCCAGTGAATTGGTAGTGCCAAGAGCATTGTCAGCAAAGTAGCCGTGAAAATCGTGGATGTTACCGATGGCATTTGATGTGAGCAGCGAGCGGAGTCGCTACGTGTCGGTGCTGTGCCGTGGTGCGGGACCAGAGGCCATGCGCCGCCTGCGGTTCCGTATGGATCTGGCCTATCGCGATGTCAACTTTGGAGGTCAGCGGGTGCTGGATGTTGGCGGCGGAATGGGGGCTCATTCGCTGTATGCGGTGGCCAGTGGCGCGAGGTACGTCTTGAATCTTGAGCCGGAGGCAGCGGGGGGCGCGGATGGCGAAGCGGCAAGATTCATTGAGTTCCGGCAGGAACTCGGCTATGGGCAGGCTCAGATCGAACGGTGCACGTTTCAGGAGTGGCACCCGCCGTCTGAATCTTTCGATGTTGTGCTGATACAGGATGCAATCAACCACTTGGACGAGCGCGCCTGTACGACGCTGCAGCACGACGAACGCAGTGTCGAAATCTATCAGAAGCTGTTCCTCAAGCTAGCCGCAGTGGCGCGCGCCGGCGCCATTCTTGTCGTGTCTGACTGCAGCTCGCGCAACGTTTTCCCGGCGCTTGGGACGGGTAATCCGTTCGACCCTGCCATCGAGTGGCAGAAGCACCAGCCGCCGGAATGCTGGGTCGGTTTGCTCGAGAAAGCTGGATTTGGACTTGTGTCGTTGCGATGGTCCACGCCCTCCTGTCTTGGGAGCGCTGGGGAGGCCGTTTTCGGATATCGGTGGTTCGCTTACCTGTATACCAGTCACTTTGTCATAGTGATGCGGAAGGCATAGGACTTCGTGAAAGTACGTCGTGTACTGAAGTACCTCGTATTGTTGCTGCCGAGCAAGGCGAAGATCTGGCTGCTGCGGCGGTTGGGCGCAAGTATTGGGAAGGGCTGCTACATCGGCATCAGTCTCCTTGATGCGAGTCGTATCGAGCTGGGAGACGCAGTCAGGATTGGGCACTTCAATCTCGTTCATCGACTATGCCGACTACGGATGGGTACGGGCTCGCGGATTAACGACTTTAATTGGATCACCGGCGCGAATACCGGCGAGTTAACGGTGGGCGCTAACAGTGCAATCACACGCCTGCATTTCTTTGAGGCATCTGGTTCCATCCATATTGAGGACAATTCAATCGTTGCCGGGAGGTCCTCGCACTTTTTCACGCATGGAATTACGCCGACGAATCTGGATGACGTTCGCCCGATCGTGATAGGCCCGTGGTGCTACGTTGGTTCGTCGTCACGTTTTGTTCCCGGGTCTTCAATCTCGCGAGGGACCTTCGTGGGTATGGGGTCGGTGGTGACGCGCAGATTCGACGATGACTACCTGCTCATCGCGGGCGCGCCGGCGGTGGTTCGCAAGAGGCTCGCACCGCAGGACGCCTATTTCGCCCGGTCGTATCTGAGTCATGATCACCACCCAGCGGGCTATGATGGAAGAGGGTTGTGAGCCGGGAGGGCATTGTTGTCGGCATCGATGCGTCGAGGAACCGCTCCGGCGGGGCAATTGCTCATGTGCGCGGGCTGTTGTTTTCGGCGGATCCCCGGGACTTTGGAATCAACAGGGTGCATTTGTGGGCAAGCCCACTCCTGGCTGAACGGCTCGATGAGCGGCCGTGGCTCACTGCACACGTCCCGAGCGAATTGCGCGGACCGTTGTGGCAGCAGCTCTGGTGGCAATGGAGCGTGCTGCCGCGCTGCATTGCGGAACTTGGGTGTGACGTTCTGTTCAGTACGGACGCCGGCACCGCGTGCTCAATTGGGAACTTGGTTGCATTGAGTCAGGATATGTTGTCATTCGAGCCGCAGGAGGTACAAAGATATGGCCTCAGCGTGGCCAGGTTGCGGCTGGAGGTTCTTAAGAGAGTTCAGACACGGAGTCTGAGGCGAGCCAAGGTGGCAGTCTTTCTGTCCGAGTACGCACGGCGGAGGATCTGCGAAGTGATTGGGCGGCGAGCCGCGACCGCCGTCATACCTCACGGGGTGGACGACAGTTTTCGATCGGTACAACAAGGCCGGCGTCCGTGGCCGCAGGGGGAGCCAATCAGATGTCTCTATGTGTCTAATGCCGCCCCGTACAAGCACCAGTGGCACGTGGTCGAGGCGGCCGGTCGCCTTCAGTCCGAGGGAGTCAGGTTACGGTTGCTTCTGGTGGGCGGCGGCCAGGGATGGGCAATGAAGCGCTTGCAAGCTGCTGTCCAGCATTGGGATCCTGGGCACCAGTTTGTATCGTTAATGGACTTCGTGCCCAACTCGCTGGTTCCGGAGTTGCTGGCGGACGCTGATCTGTTCATCTTTGCATCGAGTTGCGAAAACCTGCCGGTGACATTGCTGGAGGCCATGGCGTCGGGAATAGCGATCTGCTCCTCGAACCGTGGTCCGATGCCTGAGGTGTTAGGTCCTGACGGCTGCTACTTCGATCCTGAGCAGCCGGTTTCGATTGCTCAAGCGATCCGTTCCATGGTTCAGAACACAGAATACCGTGAACGATGCAGTGCGGATGCGATGGAACGTGCAGCGAAGTTCAGATGGTCCGAATGTGCCGCAGCCACTTGGCAGACGTTGGTGACCGCGAGTCGTGGAACCGTCGGATGAAGGCGCGTGCCCATCAGGTGTGTCGCAACTGTGTCATGGACACGAGCGACTCGGCAATCAACTTCGATGACCAAGGGGTGTGCGACCATTGCGCAACCTTCTGTAAGGAGATCCAACCGCGCTGGTACACGGATGCGCGCGGGCAGGCGGCGGTGGGGGCGTTAGCAGCGAGGATCAGGCGCGAGGGGACGCAACACGATTTCGACTGCATTATCGGCATGAGCGGCGGGATCGACAGTTCATACCTGACGTACGTGGCCAAGGAAATGCTGGGCCTCCGACCGCTGGTATTTCACGTCGATGCCGGCTGGAATTCGCAGATCGCGGTCAACAATATCGAGCGGCTGGTCGATGGCCTCGGTCTGGACCTGTACACGGAGGTCATCGACTGGGAGGAGATGAAGGACCTCCAACTGGCGTTCTTCAAGTCCGGTGTTCCGCACGTGGATACACCACAGGACCATGCATTCTTCGCGACCATGTACAGGTTTGCGGAACGACATAAGGTCAAGCACATACTGACCGGCGCCAACTATTCAACGGAGTGCGTCCGCAATCCGGTCGAGTGGATGTACTTCCAGTCGGACGGCACGCAGCTCAGGGACATTCACCGCCGCTTCGGCTCACGGCCGCTGATCACGTTTCCGGTGACCTCGATTCTGTGGCACAAGCTGTACCTGCCCTACGTCAGGGGCATCAGGGTCTGGCGTCCGCTCAACTACGTGCCATACGTGAAGCAAGAGGCGATGAAGCTGCTGCAGGAGCGGTTCGGGTGGCAGCCGTATCCGCAGAAGCACTTTGAGTCCCGTTTCACTCGGTTTTATGAGAGCTACTGGCTGCCGAGGAGGTTCGGCTTTGATACACGCCGAGTGCAGTTCTCAAGCCTGATCCTCACCGGGCAGATGACCCGGGAAGAGGCGCTGACAAAGCTCGCGCAACCAGCCTACGACGAGCAGACCATTGGGCAGGAATTCGAGTTCGTCGCCACGAAGCTCGGGATATCAGTGGCTGAGCTGCGGTCATACATGGACGCTCCCAAGAGGAGCTATCGCGACTATCGCAATGAGGCATGGATCTACGACCTCGGAGCGCGGGCCATGCGCTTGCTCGGCCTGGAGTTGGGAGGCAAGCGTTGACCGCCTCGCACCGGCCGGGAGGTAATCCAGTTATGAAGGGAGATCGGACCGGGTGATCACGGTTGTTGACTATGGGCTGGGCAATATCCAGGCCTTTGCCAACATCTACAAGCGGCTGAATATTCCGGTGCGGGTCGCCCGGACGGCGGCCGAGCTCGCCGGGGCGGAGCGGATCATCCTGCCGGGAGTGGGGGCATTTGACTGGGCGATGCAACGGCTGAACGATTCCGGCATGCGCGTCTGTCTGGATGATCTGGTGCTGAACCGGCGTAAGCCGGTTCTGGGCGTCTGCGTCGGAATGCAGATGATGGCCGGGCGCAGTGAGGAGGGTGCACTACCGGGACTGGGATGGCTCGATGGCGACGTGAAGCGCTTCGATGAGGCCCGATTCCGGCAAAGGACCCATCTGCCACACATGGGATGGAACGACGTGCGGCCCGTGGCTGATGCGGGGTTGTTCCGGCAGATGGCGTCGCCGCGCTTCTATTTCCTGCATTCGTATTACTTCGTCTCCGGTCCGACTGGCCAGATACTGGCAACCACGAACTATGGCGGGGACTTTACCTCGGCGGCTCATGCCGGCCATATTCTTGGTGTGCAGTTTCATCCGGAGAAGAGTCATGAGTGGGGCATTCAGTTGCTGAAGAACTTCGCCGAGCTGTAGCTGATGCTCCGGCCCCGGATCATTCCCTGTCTGCTGGTGCATAATGACGGCTTGGTCAAGACGGTTCGTTTTGCTGAGCCGAAATATGTCGGCGATCCGCTCAATGCCGTGCGCATCTTCAATGAGAAGGAGGTTGACGAACTGATCGTCGCCGACATCGATGCAACTGCCGTAGGGCGTGAACCGAATTACGCGTTGATTGCCAACCTCGCCGCGGAGTGCCGCATGCCGCTGTGTTACGCGGGCGGCGTGACGACCGCCGGGCAGGTACAGCGCATCATCAGCCTGGGCGTGGAGAAGGTCGCCATCAGCAGTGCGGCCATAGCATCACCGGATGTGGTCGCTGAATCGGCGCAGCGCGTGGGCAGTCAGAGTATCGTCGTTGTGCTGGATGTCCGGAAGACGGGTCTGCTGCGGCGCTATGAGCTGTTCACTCATAACGGCAAGCGCAGCAGCGGACAGGACCCCGTCGAGTTCGCCCGCCGGGCTGCGGCGCTCGGCGCTGGCGAGATTCTGGTGAATTCAATCGATCAGGATGGCACGATGCACGGCTATGACCAAGCCCTGATCGATCAGATCCGCGATGCCGTCAGTCTGCCGCTATCGGTGGCCGGTGGAGCCGGGAGTCTGGAGGACATTCAGGATCTGATCAGCCGGCATGGCATCATCGGTGCGGTCGCAGGCAGTCTTTTTGTGTTCAAGGGTAAGTACCGCGCGGTTCTCATCAACTATCCGAGTCGTGCCGAGAAAGATGAGCTATTGAACAGGGCCCGATCACTGAGGTCGAGTTGAAGCAGATTCTGCAATCCTTGAAGACCGGCGCCACTGAGGTGAGCGAGGTACCGGCGCCCGCCGTCGGGCACGGCCGGTTGTGTATCGACACAACAGTGTCTCTGGTTTCCGCTGGTACCGAGCGCATGCTGGTAGAGTTCGGCAAGGCCAACTGGCTGGACAAGGCACGCCAGCAACCGGATAAGGTGCGCGCGGTACTGGACAAAGCGCGTACCGACGGCCCGCTGGCCACATGGGAGTCGGTGCAGAGCAAGCTGGACCAGCCGCTGGCACTCGGTTACTGCAATGTCGGCATAGTGGCGGCGGTCGGTGCCGGCGTCGCCGGGTTTGCCGTGGGCGAGCGCGTGGTGTCGAACGGCAGCCATGCGGAAGTCGTCTGTGTTCCGCAGAATTTGTGTGCGCGGATTCCGGCTGCCGTCAGTGACGAGCAGGCAGCCTTCACTGTGCTTGGTGCCATCGCGCTGCAGGGCATCCGGCTGGCGCAACCTACGATCGGCGAATGCGTCGTCGTAAGCGGCTTGGGTGTGATCGGTCTGCTGACGGTGCAGTTGCTACGCGCTCAGGGCTGCCGGGTCATGGGTGTCGACCCGGACGCGCGGAGGATGGCGCTGGCGCAGCAGTTCGGTGCGGAGATTGTGCTCAGTCCGGCGGTTGGGTCGGACGTTCTCAGCACGGCGCAGTTGTTTTCGCGGGGCCGGGGCGTGGATGCAGTGCTGATCACCGCCTCCACGCAAAGCAGCGAGCCAGTAAGCCAGGCCGCTCGCATGTGCCGGACGCGAGGCCGCATCGTGCTGATCGGTGTAACCGGCCTCGAGCTGTCCCGCGCTGATTTCTACGAGAAGGAGTTGAGCTTTCAGGTGAGCTGCTCCTATGGTCCGGGTCGTTACGATCCGGTCTACGAAGAAGGCGGCCAGGACTATCCGGTTGGCTTTGTGCGCTGGACGGAGCAGCGCAATTTTGAGGCGGTCCTCGACCTGATGGCTGGTGGCCGGTTGGATGTTTCGCCTTTGATCAGCCACCGCTTCCCGATTGACCGGGCGGTTGTGGCCTACGAATCGCTGGCATCGGATGTATCTTCGCTTGGCATCCTGTTCCTGTATCCGTCAAACCGCTGCGAACTGGCAGAGCGGCAGACCGTCGAACTCCAATCGCGAGTGGCATCTGCCGGACAAGGGGTCGTGGCATTCCTGGGAGCCGGGAATTACGCCAGCCGGGTGCTGATGCCAGCGTTTCGGCGAGCAGGAGCGGTGTTACATACCGCGGTCAGCGCGCGTGGGGTCAGCGCTGCTTACTTCGGGCGCAAGTTCGGCTTTGCCACGGCGAGCACCGACTGGCTCGCGGCCGTGGCCGACGCGGCGGTGGATACCGTCGTAGTTGCGACCCGGCACGATGCCCATGCCCGTCAGGTACTCGCGGCGCTGCATGCAGGTAAGCATGTGTTTTGCGAAAAGCCGCTGTGTCTGACCCTGGACGAACTGGCAGAGATCGAACGGGCGGCAACGGCGCCTGGGGCGCCGCTCCTGATGGTCGGATTCAACCGGCGGTTTGCGCCGTTGACGGTGCGCATGAAACAGTTGCTGGCCGGGGTTCGTGGACCGAGGAGCTTCGTGCTGACAGTCAACGCCGGCGCGATATCGGCTGATCACTGGACTCAGGATCATGTGGCCGGTGGTGGACGGATTGTCGGCGAAGGATGTCACTTCATCGATCTCCTGCGATACCTCGAGGGTGCGCCGATTGATTCCTGGCAGCGGGTCGTGATGGACGCGCCGACCGCGGATACAGTGAGTATTCAGCTCCGCTTCGCCGACGGTTCGATCGGCACGTTGCACTATTTCGCCAACGGGGCGAAGAACTTCCCCAAAGAGAGGCTGGAAGTCTTTGCGGCCGGCCGTGTCCTGCGTCTGGACAATTTCCGTCGGCTGAGCGGTTACGGCTGGCCAGGATTCAGTGCGAAGACGCTCTGGCGACAGGACAAGGGTGTCCAACGCTGCGTGGAGGAATTCCTGGCCGGTGTCCGGCAGGGCGGTGAGAGTCCGGTCCCGCTGAAGGAAATCATTGAGGTCGCACGACTGTCAATCGAGATGCAGGAAGCCCGGTAGTGGGCCGGGCCGTGGACTGGCTGGATGCGCGACTCTACCCGGGGTTCGCGAGCAATTGCGACGATCGCCTGTTCCGACTGCGCATCCTTGAGTGCTCATCCCGGGAATCCGTGTTGCTGGATCTGGGCGCGGGCGCTGGAATCGTCGAACCGATGAACTTCAGGGGTGCGGTCGCCCGGGTGTGCGGTGTGGATCTTGATCCGCGAGTTCAGACCAACCCGATGTTGGATGACGGGCGGGTGGCTGATGCGGGGCAAATCCCTTATCCGGACGAATCCTTTGACGTGGTCTTCGCCGACAACGTAATGGAGCATCTGGTAGAGCCGCAGCCGGTCCTGCGAGAGGTGTACCGGGTGCTGCGGCCGGGCGGGATTCTGCTGTTCAAGACGCCGAACAAGTACCACTACATGCCGTGTCTGGCGCGTCTCACTCCATACCGGTTTCATCAGCTTGTGAATGCGATGCGGGGGCGTGCGCAGGTGGACCCGTTTCCGACATGGTATCGGGCGAATTCGCTGCGGGCTGTTCGGCGCCTGACAGATCAAACCGGGTTCGAAGTGCAGTCAATTGAGCGGATCGAAGGGCGTCCGGAGTACTTGCGCATGACCTGGGCTACTTACCTCATTGGCGCGGCCTACGAGCGGCTGGTGAACGCGTTCAAGTGCCTCGAGCCATTTCGGATCCTGTTGATTGTCCGGTTGCGTAAGCCGGCGGTCACGCTGCGTAGTTGATCTCCGTACACGACACGGTTGACTTGCGATGACTGAACCGCTCATCGACATCATCGCCGGCGCCCGCCCGAATTTCATGAAGATCGCGCCCATCATCCGGGCGCTTTACAGCCGCAGGGCCGCGGGCAGTCCGCTGCGTTACCGCCTGGTACATACGGGCCAGCACTACGATCCGAAAATGTCCGGCGACTTCTTCGAGCAACTGGGCATTCCGGAGCCGCACGTCAACCTCGAAGTGGGTTCCGGTACGGCGGCAGAGCAAACCGCCGGCATCATGCTGGGCTATGAAAAGCTGTTGCTGCGGCAGCGCAGCGCCCTGTGCCTGGTCGTTGGCGACGTGACTTCCACGATGGCCTGCGCAATCGTCGCGCAGAAGCTCTGCGTGCCGGTGGCGCATGTCGAGGGTGGGATCCGGTCCGGTGACTGGGGCATGCCGGAGGAAATCAACCGTATGGTGACCGACGCCATCACCAACTGGTTCTTCACGACCAGCGAGGTCGCCAATGCGAATCTGCAGCGTGCCGGGGTTGCGGCGGAGCGCATGTTCTTTGTCGGCAACACGATGATCGACACGCTGCTGGCGAACATCGGGCGCTTGCGGCCGCCGGATTTTGTGGCCTCGATGGGCCTGCAGCCGGGGGGGTATTTCGTGACGACGCTGCATCGCCCGGCCAATGTTGACGCGAGCGACGGGTTTGCACGACTCCTGCACGCCATCAGTGCCGCAACCCGGGGCCTGCCGGTCGTGTTCCCGGTACATCCGCGGACCGCTCGGACCCTGCGTGAATTGCCGTCCTTCCCTGACAGCATCCGGTTAGTCGACCCGCAGCCCTATCTCGAATTCAACTGGCTGGTGAAGCACGCGAAGGCGGTCATCACGGATTCCGGCGGCATTACCGAGGAAACCACGGTGATGGGCGTGCCGTGCCTGACGCTGCGCGACAATACGGAGCGGCCGGAGACAATCACCATCGGCACCAACGAACTGATCGGCACCGATCCCGCCCGACTCAAGCCGGCTCTGGACCGGCTTTTCGACGGGAGCTGGAAGAAGAGTGGCATCCCGGAGTTGTGGGACGGCCACGCCGCCGAGCGCATCGTCGCGGCTCTGGAGCGGCTGCTGGAATGCTGAAAAAGGGGACGCTTCCCTTTTTGGGTGAAAAAGGGAAGCGTCCCCTTTTGTACGGGCACACGCTCCGGTATCTCAAGGCAAGGCAGATCTTCGGGCGGCTGTGGTTCCGCGTGCATCGGCCGCGGCCCGACGTGCGCCCGGCGCCGCCGCAGCGGGCAGCCCGCGACGTCTGGTTACGCTGCGCGCGGACAGCATCGATGATCGGGCCTGACAGCTTCCGCTTCCTGAACAGCGAGCGGCGCCTTGCGGCGCCATACGACTGGACTCACCCGGAGTGGCCGAAGCTGTGGCTGTACAACGCTCATTACTTTGACGACCTGGGAGCCGACGGGGCGGAGGAGCGAACCGCATGGCACCGCGACCTGATCGCGCGGTGGATTGCCGAGAATCCGCCGGCAGGTGGGATCGGCTGGGAGCCGTACCCGACGTCGCTGCGCATCGTCAATTGGATCCGCTGGGCGCTTGCCGGTAACACTCCGGAGCCCGTCATGTTGGACAGTCTGGCCGCGCAGGCGCGTTGGCTGCGCCGGCGGCTCGAGGTTCACCTGCTGGGCAATCACCTCTGGGCGAATGCCAAGGCTCTGGTATTTGCCGGTACGTTTCTGGCCGGTGACGAGGCGGCGGGCTGGCAGCGTAAAGGACTGGCCCTGCTGCGGCACGAACTGGGCGAGCAGATCCTGGCGGATGGCGGGCATTTCGAGCGCAGCCCGATGTACCACGCCATCGTGCTGGAAGACCTGCTCGACCTGGTGCAGCTCGCACAGCTCTCGCCGGGCAACCTGGTGGCCGCCGACGTTGCTGGCTGGCGAGAGGCAGCGCAACACATGCTGCGCTGGCTGGCTGCGATGACTCATCCGGATGGCGGGGTTGTGTTCTTCAACGATGCCGCCCTCGGTATCGCACCGGATCTGGCGGCGCTCCTCAAATACGCGCGTGGCCTCGGAATCGCCACCGATGTAGGCCAGCTCGATGCTGTCCAGGTGCTGAAGGATTCGGGCTACGTCCGTGCACAGCTCGGGCCGGCCGTTCTGTTCGCCGACAGCGGGTCCATCGGACCGCACTACCTGCCGGGCCATGCGCATGCCGGCACGCTGAGCTGCGAACTGTCGTTGCACGGCCGGCGTCTCCTCGTGAACAGTGGCACGTCCACCTACGAGCCCGGGCCGGAGCGGGCACGCCAGCGCGGCACGGCTGCGCACAACACGGTCTTCGTCGACGGGGTGGACTCATCTGAGGTCTGGGGTTCCTTCCGCGTGGCGCGCCGGGCGCAAGCGATCGGGCTTTCTGTCGAAAGCTCACCGGAACGGTTGCAGATCAGCTGCAGTCATGACGGCTACCGCCGTCTGCCGGGGCGAATCATGCACCACCGCGAGTGGCAGCTCGATCGGTATGGCCTTACGATCACGGACACGCTCGACGGCAAATGCCGGGACGCGGTGGCCCGCTTTCACCTGCATCCGAGGGTACAGGAGGCCGGGGACAATGCCCTGCGGCTCGCGGATGGAGTCCGCGTACAGTGGCAGTGCGATGGCGGGGCCGCGCGCCTGACCCCCTCCACGTGGCACCCGCAGTTCGGGATGAGCGAAGACAATCGATGCCTCGAGGTACGCCTGACCGGCCGGCGGCTGATCACCCGGTTCGAGTGGTTCTGACGTGCACATACTGTTCCTGACCGACAATTTCCCGCCCGAGGTGAATGCGCCTGCGTCGCGTACTTTCGAGCACTGTCGCGAGTGGGTGAGTCTCGGGCATCGCGTCACGGTGATCACCGGTGTGCCCAACTTCCCCAAGGGGCGGGTGTTCGAGGGCTATCGCAATCGCCTCTGCCAGACCGAGGACATGGCTGGCATCCGCGTCATCCGCGTGTGGACGTACATTACCGCGAACGAGGGATTCGCGAGGCGCATCCTGGACTACTGCAGTTACATGATCGCGGCCATCCTCGCGGCTCCGTTCGTGCGCGGCGTCGACGTCGTGGTGGGCACGTCGCCGCAGTTGTTCACGGTCTGCGCCGCGTACGTCGTCGGCCTGTACCGGCGCGTCCCCTATGTCTTCGAGCTGCGCGACCTATGGCCGGAGTCAATCCGGGCTGTGGGTGCCATGCAGGATTCGGCCGCACTACGCGTGTTGGAGCGACTGGAACTGTTCCTGTATCGCCAGGCTGCAGCCGTGGTGAGTGTGACCAACGCCTTCCGGGACAATCTGATCCGGCGCGGCATCGACGGCTGCAAGATCAGCGTCGTGACCAACGGTGTGGACATCGGCAGGTTCCGGCCGCGGCCGAAGGACGAGGCGCTGGCACGGGATCTCGGTCTGCACGGGCGCTTTGTCGCGGGATACATCGGCACGCACGGCATGGCCCATGGCCTCGAAACGCTGCTCGAGGCCGCGGCGTTGTTGCAGGAATTGCCGGATGGTGATGCTTACCGGATCGTGTTGTTGGGCGACGGCGCCAGCAAGGAGGCACTCATAACGCGCGCGCGCTCAATGAACCTGATCAACGTCGTCTTTCTTGATTCCGTGCCGAAGGATGAAGTGGTTCGCTACTGGTCGCTGCTCGATGTCGCAGTGATTCATCTGCGCAAGACCAAGCTGTTTACAACGGTGATACCGTCCAAACTGTTCGAATGCATGGGCATGGGCTTGCCGGTATTGCATGGCGTGGCCGGGGAATCGGCCGGCATCGTCGGGCGAGAGGGTGTCGGCATCGTATTCGAGCCCGAGGACGCCAAGGCACTGTGCGACGGTTTGACGCGGCTCCGCCACGATGCCGCGCTCTACCGGTCATGTCGCGAAAATGCTCTGACTGCTGCCGCTCGGTACGATCGCACCGCGCTGGCACTGGCGATGCTGGGGAGACTGGAGGCGGTGGTCGGTAACCCGACCTCAGTCCAGGCGCCTTGAGCGACCCAGCCGAAGTGTATAATCGCTGCCCAGCAGACGACATGACGCTCCAGGCCCTTCTTGCACGAGGGGGGCGGCGGGGCTTCCGGGCAACAAGACAGGGGCAACCTTGCGCGTCTTTCTGGCATCAGTCATCGCGTTTCTGATCACGGCTGCCCTCGTGCTGGCCCTGCGACCCATGGCGCAGGTCGTGGGTCTGGTGGACCGGCCCGGCGGCCGCAAGTCGCACAACGGCGAAATCCCAGTCGTCGGCGGGCTTGCGATGTTCGGCGGGTGCGTGGTCGCCGCAGTGATGGGCGGCGGACTGACCCCGCACGGCAGTATGCTGCTGGTCGCCAGCGCCTTTATGGTGGTTATCGGCGCGCTGGATGACCGCTTCGACCTCGATCCGCAGTTCCGGCTGTTTGCCCACGCTGCGGCAGCGATCGCCCTGACCTATGGAACGGATTTCGTCGTCGCCGATCTTGGCGACCTGTTCGGCACCGGCACGATCCGGCTTGGCTGGCTGGCCGTACCGTTCACGGTCATTGCGTGCATGGCCCTGATCACGGCTCTGAACATGCTCGACGGTTTGGACGGGCTGGCCGGCGGCTGCGCGATGATTGCGTTCTCCGGTCTGGCGATCGTCGCTACCGGGCACGACGCGCCGACGTCGGCCATCATGTCGCTGGGACTGATGGGTGCGTGCCTCGGCTTCCTGATGTTCAACGTTCCGGCGCGCTTCAATCGTGGAGTGCGGACTTTCATGGGCGACGCCGGCAGCACGTTACTTGGCTTCGTGCTGGCAAGCGTGGGTCTCTTCCTGATTCAGCCGGATCGCTCCGACATTCCTCCGGTCTTCATCCTCTGGATGATGCCGATCCCGATTTTCGAGCTGTTCAGCTCGACGCTGCGGAGGGTGTTCAAAGGAATGTCGCCGCTGCAGGCTGATAACGGGCATTTCCATTATCTGCTGGTGCAGAGTGGATTCTCGGTACGGTTGGTGTTTGCGATCTACCTGCTGGTTTCGGCGACCTCGGCCGGGTTCGGCATTGCGGCGCTGGAAGCTGAGGTCGCTGAGCCGGCGATGTTCTGGCTGTTCGTCGTATTTTTCGGCGCGTGGACTCTGATGAACCGGATGGCGCCTGCGATCGGCGCGCTGCTGCCGCGATATCTGCGGCGGGACCTGGAGAATCTCCAGCACTGACTGCGGTCGGCTCCAGTGCGAGTAAGGCATTACTGCCTTACCAAATCGCGACATTGTCAGGGTGCCCTTTGCTTGCTCCTTCCGTGGCCGGACCGTGGCTTACTTTCCGCACATCGCGGGGGTGATTTCGGCGAATTTCCCGGCGCCGCTCAGGCGCGGAACGAGTCGACCGGGACGCCGAGCAGTTCCAGCACCCGACATTGCCGGGGCGTGAACGTGGCTTCGAAACGCTGCACGGTGCGGCCGGCGCGGGTGAGGACGTAGCGCTCGGCGTGGCTGAACAGCCGCAGCACCTGCTCGGTAGTGGGTCGGGCGCACTGGCGCTCTTCGGGATAGAGCGGCAGTGAGGTCAGCCGTTCGCGCTGCATGGCAGCGCCCAGCTCGCGCTCAATGAGGGCCTGGATCATGAGGGCGAGGAAGTAGACGGTGAAGAACGCCTCGATCCGGGCCGGGTTCTTGAGGAACACCGGGGCGATCTCGTGCACGGTCTTGAGATGCTCGAAGCGCCTCTCGATGGTCGGCTGGCGCTTGTGGGCTGCGAGCACCTGCGCCGGGGTCAGCGTCCGGTCGTTGGTCAGCAGCGGGTACATGCCGTCGGAGCGCTCGTCCCAGGCGACGGCGGCGGCATCGAGGGTCCACTCGAGGTCGTAGCGGCGATGGGTGATGCGCCGGTAGGCGGTATCGGGCCCGGGGCGGCCGCGGCGGGTCTGCTTGAAGGCGTGCTCGGCCCGGTGGGTACGGGTGACCTTGAGGTAGCGGCGCCACCTCTAACGACGTGTTCAGTACCTGGTACGCGGCCGAGTCGGCCCTCGAGACCGGCGTCGAGACCTTCGTGCTGATTTCCACCGACAAGGCCGTCAACCCGACCAACGTGATGGGCGCGACCAAGCGCATGGCCGAGATCGTGCTGCAGGCGCTGCAGACCCAGACCACCCACACGCGCTTCTGCATGGTGCGGTTCGGCAACGTGCTGGGTTCATCCGGTTCGGTCGTGCCGCTGTTCCAGGAACAGATTGCCCGCGGCGGGCCGGTCACCGTCACCCATCGGGACGTGCGCCGCTACTTCATGACGATTCCCGAGGCCGCGCAACTGGTGCTGCAGGCCGGCTCGATGGGCGTTGGCGGCGATGTGTTCGTTCTCGACATGGGCTCGCCGGTGCAGATCGATGAACTGGCCCGGCGGATGATCCGGCTGTCGGGTCTGACGGTGCGCGACGCGCGGCAACCGGACGGCGATATCGAGATCCGCTACACCGGATTGCGGCCGGGCGAAAAGCTCTACGAGGAGCTGCTGATCGGTTCGAATGTCACTGGCACCGATCATCCGATGATCATGCGGGCGATCGAGCCGGCTCTGACCTGGGCGGAGGCCTGCGAATTGCTCAACCAGTTGGTCACCGCCGTCAATCGCTTTGACTGCCGGCGGGTGCTCGCGCTGCTGGAGCGCGGCGTGCCCGAGTATCAGCCCGCGGCGCTGATCCACGATCTGGTCTGGTCACAGGCAGGGAGCCCCGCTGAAGCAGCCGCCACCCAGGCCCGCGGCAAGGTCTCCGTACTGGCCGAGCACCGCGCCCCAAGGACGCCGACGCCTGGCGTGCATTGAGATCGGTATCGTCCGCGATCGGACTGTCCTGCGCCGGATCAGCCTTTCCCCATTGCCAGTAAGGCAGAACTGCCTTACATTGCGTGTGCGTCGTCGTCGGAGGTACTCCTGCATGGCTCATCTGACTGTTACTGCGAAGGGGCAGGTCACCCTGAGGCGGGAGCTGCTGGCACATCTCGGGATCGCTCCGGGGCAGAAGATCGAAGTCACCGCATTGCCGGATGGCCGGATCGAGGTGCGGGCCGCGAGGCCGGCCGGCAGCATCGACGGCTTTATCGGGATGCTGGCTGGCAGGACGAAGAAGGTGGCAACCATCAGGGAGATTCAGGAAGCTGCGGGGGCCGGCTGGGCTGACCGGAAATGAAGATCATCGCCGACACCAACGTGCTCATCAGGGGCGTCGTGCAGGACGATGCGCGCCAGGCGGCTGCCGCCGCGCGCGCGCTCCGGAAGGCCACGCTCATCGCGGTGGCCATCCCGGTGTTATGTGAGTACGTGTGGGTCCTGCGCCGGGTCTACGGCATGACGGCGGCGCAGATCGCGGCCTCGGTGCGGACCCTGCTCGATACCAGCAAGCTGGTAGTCAATCGGCCGGCCGCCGAGGCCGGACTGACGGTGCTGGAAGCCGGTGGCGACTTTGCGGATGGTGCGATTGCCTACGAGGGCAGTTGGCTGGGCGGCGAGTGTTTGGTCTCCTTTGACCGAAATGCGGTCGCCGTGTTGTCACGGCAAGGTCAGCGAGCCATCGAGTTGACTGGATGATCGCCAGCCGCCGGCGGACTCTGTGATCGTCCGGATCACGACTTGAATCTCTGTTTGTCCCGATGTAACCTGATTCGTATTACGAGTTGTATCAGGAACTGTAATGCGCCTGATCAGCCTCCGACTGCCGGACGAAATTCAGAGCTCCCTTGAGAGGGAATCGGCGCGTGTTCAGCGTCCGAAGTCGGAACTTGCCAGGGACGCAATCGCCGAATACCTCGAGCGGCGGGAACGCCAGCGGTTCGAGGCCGATCTGGCGAGGGCTGCGCGTGCCCGCAGTAACACAGAGGCGCTCGCAGTCGCCGCAGAGGCGCTGCCGCTCGATAATGAATCGTTGGACCTTGCCGACGGTCTGGCAGTTGCGGAGCCACGACGGCACTACGACGCCTCCCGGCGTGGGAGCACACGAGCAAGGAAGAAGCGCTGATGCGGCGCGGCGAGATCTGGGTAGGTAATCTGAATCCGAATCGTGGTGCCGAGGTCGGGAAGATCCGCCCGGTACTGGTCGTGCAGGCGGACTTTCTTCTGGGCGAGGAGCAGGCGACCGTCGTTGTGCTGCCGCTGACGACCCAGGTGCGGGCAACCACGGAGCCCCTGCACGTGACCATCGAGCCGCGCGACCGGCTGCGCTCGACCTGCCAGGTCATGCCCGAGCAGCCGCGGACGCTGGACCGCCGCCGCCTCGTGGAAGGCCCGCTGACGCGACTCAGCGTGACTGAAATGACGGCTGTCGAGCGGAGTCTTCGGGCGATAATGGGCCTGTGAGCGCGCCCGCGTTTACCTGCCGCGCGCCGTCGGGTAGTCTCGCGGCTGCCTTTCCGGACAGATCCAGGGTAGCTCCTTGCGCGTCACGATTTTCGGTTCGGGATACGTGGGTCTCGTCACCGGTGCCTGCCTCGCGGACGCCGGCAATGAGGTGCTCTGCGTGGATATCGACGCAGCGCGCATTGCGCGGTTGAACGCCGGCGAGGTGCCGATCCACGAGCCCGGGCTCGATGAGCTGATTGCGCGCAATCGTGACAAGGGCCGGCTGAGTTTCACGACCGATGGCGCCGCCGGCGTCGCGCACGGGCTGTTCCTGATGATCGCGGTCGGCACGCCGCCGGACGAGGACGGTTCGGCCGACCTGCGCCACGTGCTGGCGGTCGCGCGCACGATCGGCGAACACCTCGGCGAGTACCGGATCGTGATGACCAAGTCGACCGTGCCGGTCGGGACCTCGGACCGTGTGCGCGAGACCGTCGCGGCGGCGCTCGCCGGGCGCGGGGTGCAGGTCGAGTTCGACGTGGTCTCGAACCCGGAATTCCTCAAGGAAGGCGCCGCGGTCGCCGATTTCATGAAGCCGGACCGGGTGATCGTCGGTACCGACAATCCGCGCACGGCCGAGCTGCTGAAGGCGCTGTACCAGCCGTTCACGCGCAGTCACGAGCGCATGCTGGTGATGGACCTGCGCTCGGCGGAGCTGACCAAGTACGCGGCCAACGCCATGCTGGCGACCCGGATCAGCTTCATGAACGAGCTGGCCAACCTGGCCGAACGGCTCGGCGCGGACATCGAGAAGGTCCGCGCCGGCATCGGCTCCGATCCGCGCATCGGCTATGCCTTCATCTATCCGGGCATCGGCTACGGCGGCTCGTGCTTTCCGAAGGACGTCAAGGCGCTCGAACGCTCAGCGCGTGAAGCGGGCATGGAGGCCCGGATCCTGGGCGCCGTCGAGGCCGTCAACGAGCGGCAGAAGGGCGTGCTGTTCGACAAGATCCGCCGCTACTTCGGCACGCGGCTGGCCGGCCGCACCATCGCGCTGTGGGGCCTCGCGTTCAAGCCGAACACCGACGACATGCGCGAGGCCCCGAGCCGCGTGCTGATGGAAGCGCTGTGGCAGGCCGGCGCCTCGGTGCGCGCCTACGATCCGGTGGCGATGGACGAGGCGCGGCGCATCTATGGTCAGCGGCCGGATCTGGTCCTCTGCGAGCGCGCCACAGCAGCGCTGGAAGGTGCGGACGCGCTCGCCATCTGCACCGAGTGGCAGGAGTTCCGCAGCCCGGACTTCGAGCGCCTGCGGACCGTGCTGCGCGAGCCAGTCGTATTCGACGGTCGCAACCTGTACGAGCCCGCGCTGCTGGCCGCGCAGGGCATCCGCTACTTTGCGATCGGGCGCGGGGTGCTAGTGTCCTGATCGGTCTGGGGCTGGATACAAATTGCTCGTCATCGACGAGCCTTGCGTGCTGCGGGTCTGCGACCCATCCAGATTTGGGTGCCGGATACGCGGCGGCGCGGGTTCGCAGCCGAGTGTCGCAAGCAGTCCCGGTCACTGCAAGACGACGTCCTGGAAACGGCTACGCTGGCGCAAATTGAGGCAACTGCGGATTTGAGCGGCTGGCGGTGAGGCGAGGTGACCTTGTCACCGTGGCGCTACCAGGGAGTCTGGGGAAGGCGCGCCCGGCACTGGTGATCCAGTCGAATCTGTTCGAGGCACATCCGTCGGTTACCGTCTTGCCGATCACCACCGAATTGCGCGATGCGCCTTTGTTCCGCGTTCGCGTTGCGGCGAATGCGGGGCATGGCCTTCTCCATATTTCCGAAATCATGATCGACAAGGCCTACACCGTGGCTCGAACGAAAATTGGCCGCCAGATCGGAACGCTCGAGGAGGAGATCATGGTCGCGGTTAACCGTGCTCTCGCGGTATTCCTTGGTTTTGCCTGACCGGCACTTCGATCTTGCCAGCATGGTCGGGCGTTTCCGGCGGCTTGCACGAGCCGAGGAGACGAACCGCCGGGTAACGCGGGACTGGGATCGCCGCCGGGCATAACAATATGTGTTCCAAGTGGTTGTTTTGCCGGGAGATGATCCGGCACAATAGGTCGCGCCCGCGGTCTGCGGGTGAGGGATCCCGCCCCGCATGACCTGGGAGATCTGGTTCACACTGGCGGTCGTCGCGACGGTGCTCGTCATGCTCGCGACGACGCCGGCGCCGACCGAGGTCGTGCTGCTGGGCGCCATGGTCGTGCTGTCGATCGTCGGCGTAATTTCGCCGACCCAGGCGCTGTCCGGCTTCTCCAGCCCGGGCGTCATGACCATCGCCGCGCTCTATGTGGTGATCGCCGGGCTGCGTGAAACCGGCACGATCGCGTGGTTTTCGCAGCTCGTGTTCGGGCGGCCCAGGAACCTGCTGTCGGCGCAGGCCAAGCTGATGGGGGCCGGCGGCCTGCTGTCGACCGTCATCAACAACACACCCGTGGTCGCGATGTTCATCCCGATCGCCCAGGACTGGGCGGCGCGCTACGGACTGCCGATCTCGCGGCTGCTGCTGCCGCTGAACAACATCGTGATCCTGGCGGGTCTGTGCACGCTGATCGGCACCAGCACCAACCTCGCCGTGTACGGTCTGTTGCAGCAGATGCGCCCGGACGCCGACCTCGGCCTGTTCGATCTCATCTGGGTCGGTCTGCCGCTGACGCTGGTGGGGTTCGTGTATGCGCTGGCGTTCTCGCGCCGCTTGCTGCCGGACCGCGCCGGGCCGATGGAACAGCTCGAGAATGCGCGCGAATACGCCTTCGAGGTCCGGGTGCGCAACGGCGGGCCGCTGGTCGGCAAGTCGATCGCCGAGGTCGGGCTGCGCAACCTGAAGAGCGCCTACGTGCTCGAGATCGAGCGCGAGACCCGGCTGCTGACCTCGGTCGGTCCGGATGAGGTGCTGCGCGGTGATGACAAGCTGACCTGCGTCGGCGTCGTGGACGCGATCAAGGATCTGCGGCGCATGCCCGGTCTGGCGATCGCCGAGGAGCAGGGCTATACGCTGAACCTCAAGCACACGCAGCGCCAGTTGATCGAGCTGGTGCTGTCCTCTACCTCGCCACTGATCAATCACACGGCGCGCGAATCCAGTTTTCGCGACCTGTACGGCGCCGCGATCATCTCGGTGTCACGGGATGGCGGGCGCATCGCCGGGAAGGTCGGTGACATCGTGTTTCGGCCCGGCGACACCCTGCTGGTCGAGGCCGGGCCGAGCTTCATCGAGAAGCACAAGTACAGTCGCGATTTCCTGCTGGTCAGCCCGCTGCAGGACTCGGCGCCGTCGGACTTCCGCCGCGCCCCGGTGGCGCTCGGAATCCTGCTGCTGATGATCGTGTTTGCGACCCTGGAATGGGTGCCGCTGTTCGAAGCCTCGTTCATCGCCGCCGGACTGATGGTCGCGACCGGCTGCCTGACCATGCAGACCGCGACCCGCAGCATCGAGTATCACATCGTCGCCGGTATCGCCGCGTCGTTCGCGCTCGGTGTCGCCCTGACCGAATCCGGCGCCGCCGCGCTGGCCGGTACGGCGCTGGTGCAGTTCGTGGCCGGCAACCCGATGCTGGCGCTGCTGGCGCTGTACGTCGGTACGGTCATCGTCACCGAGCTGATCACCAACAACGCGGCCGGCGTGCTGATGCTGCCGATCGCGATCTCGCTGGCCGAGTCCGCCGGGGTCAGCTACATGCCGTACGTGATTGCGGTGATGGTGGCAGCCTCGGCTGGCTTCATCACGCCGATCGGCTATCAGACCAACCTGATGGTGTATGGGCCGGGCGGCTACCGGTTCATGGACTATGTGCGCTTCGGACTGCCGCTGAACATCATCTGCGGCGTCATCACTCTGTTCGTCGTCCCGAAGGTATGGCCATTTTGACCCAGTTACCGGTTCGCATGACCCAGCTCCGCCGCCTCGAGGCGGAGGCGATCTACATCATCCGCGAGGTGGCGGCCGAGTTCGACAACCCGGTGATGCTGTACTCGATCGGCAAGGACAGCTCGGTGCTGCTGCACCTCGCGCGCAAGGCCTTCCACCCCGGCCGCCTGCCGTTCCCGCTGATGCACATCGATACGACGTGGAAGTTCCGCGAGATGATCGAGTTCCGCGACCGCATGGCGCGCGAACTGGGTTTCGAGCTGATCGTGCATACCAACGCGGAGGGCCTCGCTGCCGGCATCAGCCCGCTGACTCACGGCGCGAAGTACACGGACGTGATGAAGACCGAGGCGCTGAAGGCGGCGCTGTCCGCGCACCACTTCGACGCGGCGTTCGGCGGCGCGCGCCGCGACGAGGAGAAGTCGCGGGCCAAGGAGCGGGTGTTCTCGTTCCGCGACGCGCAGCACCGCTGGGATCCGAAGAACCAGCGGCCGGAGCTGTGGAGCCTGTACAACGGCCGCATCCACCAGGGCGAGAGCATCCGCGTGTTCCCGCTGTCGAACTGGACCGAACTCGATGTCTGGTTGTACATCCACGTCGAGAATATCCCGGTGGTGCCGTTGTACTTCGCGCGGCCGCGACCGGTCATCGAGCGGGACGGCATGCTGATCATGTGCGACGACGATCGCCTGAAACTGCGGCCGGGTGAACAGGTGCGCGAGGAGTGGGTCCGCTTCCGCAGTCTCGGCTGCTATCCGCTGTCCGGCGCGGTGCGCTCGCGGGCGGCGACGCTGACCGAGGTGATCGAGGAAATGCTGGTCACGCGGACCTCGGAGCGGCAGAGCCGGGCGATCGATTTCGATCAGGCCGCGGCCATGGAGAAGCGCAAGCGCGAGGGGTATTTCTGATGGCGGCGGAAGATCTTGCGGACTTCCTGCGCCGCCACGAAGCCAAGGAGCTGCTGCGCTTCATCACCTGCGGCAGCGTCGACGACGGCAAGAGCACGCTGATCGGCCGCCTGCTGCATGACACGCAGCAGATTCTCGAGGACCAGCTTGCGGCCGTGACTTCGGACAGCCGCAAGTGGGGTACGACCGGCGAGGCGGTGGACCTGGCGCTGCTGGTGGACGGCTTGCAGGCCGAGCGCGAGCAGGGCATCACGATCGACGTCGCCTACCGCTACTTCGACACTGCCCGGCGCAAGTTCATCATCGCCGACTGCCCCGGCCACGAGCAGTACACGCGCAACATGGCGACCGGCGCCTCGACCGCCGACCTGGCCGTGATTCTCGTCGATGCCGCGCGCGGCGTGCAGGTGCAGACCCGGCGGCACGCCTGTATCGTCGCGCTGCTCGGCATCCGCCACGTCATCGTGGCGGTCAACAAGATGGACCTCGTCGGCTACGACGAGGCAGTGTTCGAACGCATTCGCAGTGAGTGCCTCGGGATCCGCGGCATCGGCGACGCGGACGCGCGGGTCGTGCCGGTCTCGGCGCTGCGCGGCGACAACGTGGTCACGGGCGGTGACGGCATGCCCTGGTACCGCGGCCCGACGATCATCGAGTTGCTCGACAGCGTGGATGTCAGTCACGACCAGCAGCTTGCCGACCTGCGCCTGCCGGTGCAGTACGTGAACCGGCCGGACGCCTCCTTCCGCGGCTTCGCCGGCACGCTGGCCGCCGGTGAGATCGCGGTCGGCGACCCGATCCTGGCGGTGCCGTCGCGGCGGCTGAGCCGCGTGCGCGAGATCCTCACTTTCGACGGTAACCTGCCGCGCGCCGCGCCCGGCATGGCCATCACCGTCACGCTCGAGGACGAGATCGACATCAGCCGCGGCGACCTGCTGGCGCACCCGGATCGGGCGCCGAGCGTGGGCCGGGTGTTCGACGCCCACCTGATCTGGATGAGCGACGCACCGTTGCTGCCGGGCAAGCAGTACGAGTTCAAGCTGTCGCACCGCTACCTGCGCGGCACGGTGGAGAGCATTCACCATCGCATCGACGTCAACGATCAGTCCGAGCACCTGGCCAGCGAGTTGCGCCTCAATGAGGTCGGCCTGTGCCGCATCGTGCTGACCGAGCAGACGGCGTTCGACACCTACGCGAGCTGCCGCGCCACCGGCGCCTTCATCGTCGTCGACCGCCTGAGTCACGCGACCGCCGGGGCCGGCATGATCCTGCGCAATGCGGCGCCGCACGGCGCGCACCACGACGTCTCGGTGTTCTGGCAGCCGACCCGGGTCTCGCACGAGCAGCGTATCAACCAGAAGGCGCAGCATCCCTGCATCCTGTGGTTCACGGGCCTGTCCGGCGCCGGGAAGTCGACGATCGCCAACGCGGTCGAGCAGGCCCTGTACCTGCGCGGCCACCACAGCTATCTGCTGGATGGCGACAACATCCGGCACGGGCTGAACCGCGACCTTGACTTCAGCGACGCCGGGCGCGTGGAGAACATTCGCCGCATCGGCGAGGTGGCCAAGCTGTTCCTCGACGCCGGCCTGATCGTGCTGACGGCGTTTATCTCGCCGTTCCGCAGCGACCGGCGGCTGGTGCGCGATCTGGTCGGCAGTGGCGAGTTCGTCGAGGTCTTCGTCAGCACGCCGCTCGACGAATGCGAGCGGCGCGACCCGAAGGGCCTGTACGTGAAGGCCCGTGAAGGCACGATCCGCAACTTCACCGGCATCAGTTCGCCGTACGAGGCTCCGGAGGCGCCGGAGATCGAGATTGACAGCTCGAAGCTGTCGGTCGCGGAATGCGTCGATCGGGTGATCCGGTACCTCGAAGCCAACGGCCGCCTGCGCAACTAGGCCAGCGATGCTGATTCCGGTCATTCTGTCGGGTGGGGCCGGGACAAGGCTGTGGCCGCTGTCGCGCGAGCTGTACCCGAAGCAGTGTCTGGCGCTGCTGGGCGAGCGCACGCTGATTCAGGACACGGCGCTGCGGGCGGCGCGGGTGCCCGGAGCTGCGGCACCGATCGTCGTCTGCAATGAGGCGCACCGCTTCCTCGTCGCCGGCCAGTTGCAGGGTGTCGGCGTGACGCCGCGGGCGACGCTGCTCGAGCCGGTGGGCCGCAATACCGCGCCGGCGGTGGCAGTGGCGGCGCTGGCGGCGCTGGCGGACCCGGCGGCCGGCGCGGACCCGCTGTTGCTGGTACTGCCGGCCGATCACCTGCTGGCCGATGTTGCGGCTTTCGCGGCAGCAGTCGCTGCGGGCCTGCCGGCGGCGCGGTCCGGAGCGCTGGTGACCTTCGGCATCGTGCCGACGGCGCCGGCAACCGGCTACGGCTATATCCGGCGCGCCATGGGGGCGGGCGTGGCGGCGCCGGTCGCCGCCTTCGTCGAGAAGCCCGACGCGGCCACAGCCGCGCAGTTCGTGGCCAGCGGCGAGTACCTGTGGAACAGCGGCATGTTCCTGTTCGGGGCACGGCGCTACCTCGACGAGCTGGCGCGGCTGGCGCCGGCGATGCACGCCGCCTGCGCGGCGGCGTTCGGCGCGGCGACCCGCGACCTTGACTTCATCCGTCTCGCGGCCACCGAATTCGGCGCCTGCCCGGCGGACTCGATCGATTACGCAGTGATGGAGAAGACCTCGGCCGCAGTCGTCATCGCGCTCGCGGCCGGCTGGAGTGACATCGGTTCGTGGACCGCGCTGCACGAGTCGCTGCCCGGTGACGCCACCGGCAACGTCACGCGTGGCGACGTGCTGGCCGAGGATACCAGCGGGTCACTGCTGTATGCGACCGACCGGCTGGTCGCCACGGTCGGTCTCACCGACCACATCGTCGTCGAGACCCGCGACGCCGTGCTGGTGGCGCCCCGCGGGCGCGCGCAGGACGTGAAGCGGCTGGTCGCGCGGCTGCAGGCCGGGCAGCGGCCGGAAGCAGAGACGCACCGGCAAGTGCGGCAACCGTGGGGCAGCTTCACCAGCCTCGACAGCGGTCCCGGCTACCAGGTCAAGCGACTCTCGATCCTTCCCGGCGCGGTGCTGTCGCTGCAGTTGCACCACCGGCGCTCGGAACACTGGATCGTAGTCAGCGGCACCGCGCGCGTCACGCGCGGCACGGAGGTGTTCCTGCTCGGCGCGAACGAGACCACCGACATTCCGGTCGGCACGGCGCACCGCGTCGAGAATCCGGGCACCACGCTGCTCGAGATCATCGAGGTCCAGACCGGCAGCTACTTCGGCGAGGACGACATCGTACGCATCGAGGACCGCTACGGGCGGCAGGGGCGGACGGACTGATGGCAGAGATGACGGTCCCGCTGCTCGACCTGAAGCCGCAGTATCAGGCGCTGCGGGCCGAGCTGGACGAGGCGCTGCTCAAGGTTGCGGCCGCGCAGATGTTCATTCTCGGGCCGGCGGTGCGCGAGCTCGAAGAGCAGGTAGCCGCCTACTGCGGCGCGCGCTACGGCATCGGCATGTCCTCCGGTACCGACGCGTTGCTTGCGGCGCTGATGGCCCTTGACATTGGCCGCGGTGACGAGGTCATCACCACGACCTACACGTTCTTCGCGACCGGCGGCACGATCGCCCGGCTGGGCGCGCGGCCGGTGTTCCTCGACATTGAGCCGGACACCTTCAACCTGAGCGTCGAGCGGGTGGAGGAATTCCTCGACCGTTGCGTCTGGGACGGTGACGCGCTGCGCAATCCGGCCACCGGCGGGCGCGTACGGGCGCTGATGCCGGTGCACCTGTACGGCCAGTCGGCCGACCTCGAGCCGCTGCTGGCGCTGGCCCGCGCGCACGGTTTGGCCGTGATCGAAGACGCTGCGCAGGCGATCGGCGCCGAGTACGCGCCGGCCCGTCGCGTCGGCGCGCTCGGCGACATCGGCTGCCTATCATTCTTTCCGACCAAGAATCTCGGCGCGTTCGGCGACGCCGGCCTGTGCGTGACCAATGACGAGGCGCTGGCCGGGCGCCTGCGGCAGACGCGCGTGCACGGCATGGAGCCGCGTTACTACCACGCCTTCATCGGCGGCAATTTCCGTCTCGATGAAATCCAGGCGGCCGTGCTGCTGGTCAAGCTGCGGCACCTCGAGAACTGGCACGCCGCGCGGCAGCGCAACGCTGTGTTCTACGACCGTGCGTTGGCGGCCGCCGGGCTCAGCGGGTGCGTGCGGACGCCAGTCGCGCGGCCGGGGCGGCGGCACGTCTACAACCAGTACGTGATCCGGGTTCCGCGGCGCGACGAGCTGCGCCAGTACCTGGCCGGGCGCGGCGTCGGCACCGAGGTGTATTACCCGCTGCCGCTGCACCTGCAGCAGTGCTTCGCCGACCTCGGCGGCCGGCCCGGCGACTGCCCGGAAGCCGAGCGCGCCGCGCGCGAGACGCTGGCGCTGCCGATCTGGCCGGAGCTGAGCGAGGCGCAGTTAAGGCATGTGGTGACGTCCATCAGCGATTTTCTTGCGCGAGGCTGACGCCGTCGTGGACCTTTCCGGCTGCTTCAAGGCCTACGACGTCCGCGGCCGCATCCCGGACGAGCTGAACGTCGAGTCGGTGTATCGCATCGGCCGGGCATACGCGGAGTGGCTGCGGCCGCGGCGGATCGCCGTCGGCCGCGACATCCGCCAGTCGAGCGCCGAGTTCGCGGCGGCACTGACCCGCGGCCTGACTGACGCTGGTGTAGACGTCGTCGACATCGGCCTGTGCGGAACCGAGGGCGTGTACTTCGCGACCTTCTCACTGGGCCTCGACGGCGGCGTCATGGTCACGGCCAGCCACAATCCGCCCGACTATAACGGCCTCAAGTTCGTACGCGAGCAGTCCCGGCCGGTCAGCGGCGATACCGGCCTGCAGGAGATCCGCCGGCTGGCGGAGGCGGGCCATTTCACCACGCCAGCGGGCCGCGGCAGCGTCACTGCGCACGATCTGGCCTCCGAGTACCGCCAGCATCTGCTTGGCTACGTCGAGGCTGCCCGGCTGCGGCCGCTGACGATCGTGACCAATGCCGGCAACGGCGGCGCCGGACTGGCGCTCGACCTGGTCGAGCCGGCGTTGCCGTTCCGGTTGGTCAAAGTTCACCACGAGCCGGATGGCAGTTTCCCGCATGGTGTGCCGAATCCGATGCTGGAGGAGAACCGCGCGGTCACGGCCGAGGCGGTGCGGCGAGCCGGGGCGGACTGCGGCATCGCCTTCGACGGTGACTACGACCGCTGCTTCTTCTTCGACGAGCAGGGGCGTTTCATCGAGGGCTACTACATCGTCGGACTGCTGGCCTCGCGCTTTCTGCTGCAGGAACGTGGCGCCCGCATCGTTCACGACCCGCGGCTGGTGTGGAATACGCTGGATATCGTCCGCACGCTGGGCGGTGCGGCGGTGCAGTGCCGTTCGGGGCATGCCTTCATCAAGGACTGCATGCGCAAAGCGGACGCCGTGTATGGCGGCGAGATGAGCGCGCACCACTATTTCCGCGGCTTCGCCTACTGCGACAGCGGCATGATCACCTGGCTGGTCATGGCGCAGTTGCTGTCCGAGGCCGGCCGGCCGTTGTCGGCGCTGGTCGACGAGCGCATGAAGCGGTTCCCGGCGAGCGGCGAAATCAACCGCCGGCTTGGCGACGCCGCCGCGGCCATCGCTGCCGTGCGCGCGCGCTACGTGCCCGGCGCGGTCGCGGTGGACGAGACCGACGGGCTGTCGGTCGAGTTCGAGCGCTGGCGCTTCAACTTGCGCTCGTCCAACACCGAGCCGCTGGTGCGGCTCAACGTCGAGTCACGCGGCGATGCCGCGCTGATGCAGGCGCGCACGCTGGAGATCCTGGCGCTGCTGGATCAGTTCCGTTGAGAGCGGCGGGGCCCGCCAACCGGTGCTGGTCGGCCTCCGGCGCGGTTGACGGCAGATGCATTACCTTGGTAATGTGAGGCCATGCCGGTACGCCACTCGCGCATCACTTCGCAGGGCCAGGTTTCGGTGCCGGCGGCCGTCAGGCAGCGGCTGGGCGTGGGCCCGGGTGCGGTGCTCGAGTGGGAGGAGCACGGCGACGGCTTTGTCGTCCGGCGGGCCGGCCGCAGTTCGACCGCGGAGATTCATGCTGCCCTGTTCGGAACCGGGCCACCGCCGCGGGGTAAGCTGCCGGATATCAAGGCCGGCATACGTGCCTACGTAAGACGGCGGCATGCGCGCAGTTGACACCAATCTCCTGGTCCGTCTGCTGGTGCAGGACGACCCGGCGCAGATGGCGGCGGCAGTGCGGTTCATCGAGCCGGGCGCCTGGATCTCGCATCTGGTCCTGGCGGAGACGGTGTGGGTTCTGCAGGCCGTGTATCGACGGACTCGGGCGCAACTGGCGACTGCGGTCGGTCTGTTGCTGGACCACCAGCATCTGACCGTGCAGGACGCGGACGTGGTGTCGGCGGCCCTGGGACATTTTCGCCGGCAGCAGAGCGCCGACTTCTCGGACTGCCTGATCCTCGAGATAGCCCGCAAGGCCGGCCATGCGCCGGTGGGGTCATTCGATCGCGAGCTGAACCGTCTGCCGGGGGTCGTCCGGCCGCGCTAGCCAGCCGACAGGAAGAGTTTCGCCGCCGCGATCGTCAGCACGACGGCGAGTAGCAGCAGCAGCCCGCGCGTGGACAGCCGGCGCAGGCCGAGCCAGGTGCCAGCGGCGGCGCCGACCAGTACGGCCCCGGCGAGCCACGGCAGTTCGGCCGGCAGTGCGGCCCAGGTGGCGGTACCGGCGAGGAGTGCGGTTGCCGAGTTGACGAGGATGAACGGCGCCGAGATGCCGCCGGAATGCCGCGGCCCGACCCAGCCCGCGAGCAGCACGATTGGGGACAGGAAGATGCCGCCGCCGGTCCCGGTCAATCCCGAGAGCAGGCCGATGACCGCACCAATGGCAACGGCAGGCGCGAGCGGTATCTGCACGCGGTCGGTCAGCGTCTCCTGCGGCGGTCGCGACACGGCCCGCCAGCCGAGCACGATGGCCGAGAGCAGCAGCACCAGGCCGATCAGCACGTAGTAGAGGCTCGTGCCGAGGCGCAGGGAGCCGCCCAGGGCCGCGAGCGGCACTGAGCCCGCGAGGAACGGCCACAGCGCGCGCCAGGACGTGTAACCGGCCTGGTGGAAGCGCCAGGTGGTGAAGGTCGCAACCAGAATGTTGAGCGCCAGCGCCGTCGGGCGCATGGCCTCCGGCGCGACCGCGACCAGTGCCATGGCCGCCAGATAGCCGGAGGCGCCGGCGTGACCGACGCTGGTGTACAGGCCGGCGAGCAGGAAGAAGAGCGGCAGCAGGATCAGGAGCTGGTCGGTGGTCATGTCGCTGGGGCCACGCAGTCCGGGTACGCGCAGCCGGCAGACCTTGCTGCGGCCAGCAGCGACGCAGGGAATGGTGGGCGGTACTGGGCTTGAACCAGTGACCCCTGCCGTGTGAAAGCAGTGCTCTACCGCTGAGCTAACCGCCCGTTCCGGGGCCGGGATTCTACGTGTGCGTGCCGACGCGGGTCAACGCGCTACAATCCGCGCCGCAATGACCGTTCGTACCCGTTTTGCGCCGAGTCCCACCGGCATGCTGCACATCGGCGGCGTGCGCACGGCGCTGTTCTGCTGGCTGTACGCGCGCCGGCACCACGGCACCTTCATCCTGCGCATCGAGGATACCGACCGCGAGCGTTCGACGCCTGCGGCCGTGCAGGTGATCCTCGACGGCATGGACTGGCTCGGCCTGCATCCCGACGAGGGTCCGTACTACCAGACCGCCCGCTACCCGCGCTACCGTGAAGTCATCCGCCAGTGGCTCGACGAGGGCAAGGCCTACCACTGCTACTGCACGAAGGAGGAGCTCGAGGCGATGCGCGCGGCGCAGCTCGCGGCGAAGGCCAAGCCGCGCTACGACGGGCGCTGCCGCGAGCGGCGCGAGCCGCGGCCCGGCGTGACCCCGGTGGTGCGCTTCCGCAATCCTGCGGACGGCGAGGTCGTGGTCGCGGACCGCGTGCACGGCGACGTCGTGTTCGACAACGCCGAGCTCGATGACCTGATCATCGAGCGCTCGGATGGCAACCCGACCTACAATTTCTGCGTGGTCGTCGACGACTTCGACCTGCGCATCACGCACGTGATCCGCGGCGACGATCACCTGAACAACACGCCGCGGCAGATCAACATGCTGCGCGCGCTCGGCGTCGAGCCGCCGGTGTACGCGCATCTGCCGATGATCCTCGGTCCGGATGGCACCAAGCTGTCCAAGCGCCACGGCGCGGTCTCGGTGCTGCACTACCGCGAGCAGGGCTACCTGCCGGAGGCACTGCTGAACTACCTGGCGCGCCTCGGCTGGTCGCACGGCGATCAGGAGATCTTCTCGCTGGCCGAAATGTGCCAGCTCTTCGACCTCGACCACGTCAACAAGGCGGCCTCCGCGATCAACCCGGACAAGCTCGCCTGGATCAGTCAGCAGCACCTGATGCACGCGCCGCCGGCGCGGGTCGCGGCCGAGTTCGCCTGGCAGCTCGGGCGGCTGGGCATGGACGTCGCGTCCGGTCCGGCGCTCGAACCGATCGTGCTGGCGCAGCGCGAGCGGGCCAGGACCCTGCGCGAGATGGCGGAGAACAGCCGGTACTTCTTCCGTGCGCCGGAAGCCTACGACGAGAAGGCGGCGCGTAAGCACCTGACCGCGGAAGCAGTGCCGCTGCTCAACGGCATCCACACGGCGCTGGCGGCGCTGGCGGACTGGAATGCGCCGGCGATCCATGCGGCGATCGAGCAGCTCGCTGCCAGCACTGGTGTCGGCCTCGGCAAGGTGGCCCAGCCGCTCAGGGTCGCGGTGTCAGGTGGCGGCGTGTCGCCACCGATCGACCAGACACTCGCGATTGTCGGTCGCGACGGCACACTCGGGCGGATCGGGCGCGCGGTCACGTGGATCGGGGCGCAGGCCGCGCAGTCCGCCGGATCATGAGCGCCCGCCTGCACGAGTTCCTGCGGGTGACCGCGGCCGGAACGCCGGCGGCGACCGCGGTCGTCGACCGCAGCAGCGCCGTGAGCTACGGCGAGCTGGATGCACAGGTGGATGCCGCGGCGGCCGGGCTTGCGGCGCTCGGCATCGAGCGCGGCGATCGGGTTGCCGTGCTGATGCCGAAGCGGGTCGAGAAGGTGGTCGCGCTGTTCGCGGTGCTGCGGGCCGGTGCCGTGGCCGTGCCGGTCAATCCGCTGCTGAAGGGCCCGCAGGTCGGACACATCCTGCGCGACAGCGGGGCCGCCGCACTGGTGACGACCGGGCAGCGCCTGCCCGACCTGTTCGGCGAACTCGGCACGCTGGCCGGCCTGCGCGCGATCATCGTCAGCGGCGAGGGCGGACAGCAGTCGTCGGCCGGGCTCAGTGTCGTGCCGTGGTCGCGTCTGCTCGAAGGCGGGCCCACGCCGCCGGCGGCTGAGGGTGACGAGCATGAACTCGCGGTGATCTTCTACACCTCGGGCAGCACCGGCAAGCCGAAGGGTGTGATGGTCTCGCAGCGCAACCTCACGGTCGGGGCGCGCTCGGTGGCCGAATATCTCGGGTGTTGCCGCGAGGACCGCGTGCTGGCCGCGTTGAGCTTCAGCTTCGACTATGGTTTCAATCAGCTCGCGACCAGCTTCCTGGTCGGCGCGACGATCGTCCTGCTCGACTACCTGTTGCCGCAGGAAGTGCTGCGGACGATCGAGCGCGAGCGGATCACGGCACTGGCCGGTGTGCCGCCGATGTGGATTCAGCTTGCGGCGCTCGACTGGCCGCCCGGCGCCCGCCGGTTGCGCTATCTGACCAACTCCGGCGGCGCGATGCCGCGGGCCACGCTCGCGCGCCTGCGCGCGATCCTGCCGGAGGCGAAGATCTACCTGATGTACGGGCTGACCGAGGCTTTCCGCTCGACCTATCTGGCGCCGGCCGAAGTGGATCGGCGGCCGGACTCGATCGGCCGCGCGATCCCGAATGTCGAGGTGCTGGTGCTGCGGCCCGACGGCACGCCCTGCGCGGCCGGCGAACCGGGCGAACTGGTGCACCGTGGCCCGCTGGTTGCGCTCGGTTACTGGAACGACGCTGAGCGCACCGCGCAGCGTTTCCGCATCGTGCCGGGGCAGCGGATTACCGACGCGCCGCCGGAGCTCGAGGTCTGGTCGGGCGATACGGTGCGCCGGGACGAGGAGGGGTATCTGTATTTCATCGGCCGGCGCGACGAGATGATCAAGACCTCGGGGTACCGGGTCAGCCCGACCGAAGTGGAGGAGGAGGCCTACGCGACCGGTCTCGTCGCTGACGCCGTCGCTCTCGGTGTTCCGCACGAACGGCTCGGGCAGGGCATTGTGCTGGTGACGAGCGCCGCCGCCGGGCAGTCCGCGGACAGCGAGCGGTTGCTGGACGCGCTGCGGCGCCGCCTGCCGCGTTTCATGCTGCCGTTGTGGATCGAATGGCGGCAGGAGCTGCCGCGCAGCGCCAACGGCAAGTACGACCGTGCGCGGTTGCGGGACGAGCTCGGGCGCCGGTTTCTCGACGGGCCGGCGTGACACCGCCGCTCAGCGGCGGCGGGCGAGCTCGCGCGTGGCGATATCGGTGAGCGCCCGGTAGCCCGCGGCGCTGATGTGGCTGCCGTCAGCAGCCGCGTACTCCGCGCGGCGGGTGCCGTCGTCGCGGGCAAGACCGCGTTCGAAGTCGAGCAGGCGCAGGTGTTCGCGCGCGGCGAGCTGGCGCAGGAAATCGTTCAGTTCGCGGACCTCGCGGCTGACGCGCACCGCATAGCTTGCCTTGCCGCGCAGGCGGCCGATGAGACCGCGCAGCCGGTCGAGGAAGTCGCCGGACTCGGTCCACGGGATCTCGGTCGCAAGGATCACTTCGATGCCGGCGGTACGGGCCTGACGCAGCATCTCCTCATAGTGACCGCGGGTCGCGGCCTTGATCTCCGCAAGGCGCGCGGGCGGCGAGCGGGTGATGTTGTTGACATGCCCCCAGATCAGCACGGCCGCCGGTCGCAGGGCCACGACGTCGGCCGGGAAGCGGGCGAGCATGCCGGCCGTCTCGTCGCCACCGACGCCGCGGTTCACGACGCGGGCATAGCCGGGCAGGGCGGGACTGCCCCAGCTCTGCGCGTACGACGCACCGAGGATCACGATTGTCTTGTCCATGGCCACCGCCTGTTGCAGTACTGACGCCAGCAGCCAGATGACTACGGCGTGCGGGATTCGCCCGACGAGGGCCGCCGCGCTCGCCATCAGCGCGGCTCAACCCGCAGGACCCGTCCATCCGGTGAATCCGTGAGCAGGTACAGCAGTCCGTCCGGTCCCTGGCGGACATCGCGAATCCGCTCCCGCAGCCCTTCGAACAGCCGCTCCGTGTGCGTGACGCGCTCGCCATCGAGTTCGAGCCGGGCGACGTGCTGACCGCGCAGGCCGCCGGCGAAGGCGTTGCCCTGCCAGGCCGGGATGCGCGAGCCGGTGTAGAACGCGAGGCCGCTGGTCGCAATCGACGGCACCCAGTAGTGGACCGGTTGTTCCATGCCCGCTTTGGTGGTGCCTTCGCCGATCGTCGCACCGGAGTAAGCGCGGCCGTAGGTGATCACCGGCCAGCCGTAGTTGCGGCCGGCGCGGACGACGTTCAGTTCGTCGCCACCCATCGGACCGTGCTCGGTGATCCACAGTTCGCCGGTGACCGGATGCAGCGCGGCGCCCTGCGGATTGCGATGGCCGTATGACCAGATCTCGGGCAGCGCGCCGGCGGTGCCGTGGAACGGGTTGTCGGCGGGGGCGGTGCCATCCCGCTCGATGCGCACGACCTTGCCGAAGTGGCTGTCGAGCTGCTGGGCGCGCTCGATGAAGTGCCGCGCGCTGCGTTCGCCCAGCGTCACGAACAGGCGCCCGTCCGGCGCGAACACGAGCCGTGAGCCGAAATGAGCCTTGCTTTCGGCCGCCGGCTGCTGGCGGAAGATCACGCTGAGTTCCTCGAGCCGGCCGGCGCCCAGGCGGGCGCGGGCGACGGCGGTGGCGTTGGTCGCGCCACCGCGCGGTTCGGAATACGACAGGTAGATCCAGTGGTTCTCGGGGAACTGCGGATCGAGTGCGACGTCCAGCAGGCCGCCCTGGCCCTCGGCGGCGACCTCGGGCAGGCCGGCAATCGGCGCCGACAGGGTGCCGTCCGGCCCGATCGTGCGCAGGCGGCCCGGCCGTTCCGTGACCAGCAGGCGGCCGTCGGGCAGGAAGGCGAGTCCCCACGGGTGTTCCAGACCGCCGGCGACGGTTACCACACGGACCCGGGCCTGTTCGGTGTCGAAGTCCATCGTCGGCGGCGCGGCCCCGCCGCTGCACGCGACGACGAGCGTGACGAGACCGGCGATGGCCGGGATCCGTCGCACCGGTCGCGTCGGGTCCTTTGCGTCGGGCCGTGTCGGGTGCTTCACTGTCGCTCCGTGGCTGGTCTGCTGATGCGGCCCGCCGATTGTAAGCCGTTGACACTACGGGGTGGCTAGCCGAGAATGCGCCGCCTCTGCGTGGGGCCATAGCTCAGCTGGGAGAGCGCTTGCATGGCATGCAAGAGGTCGACGGTTCGATCCCGTCTGGCTCCACCATTTTCCGGCGCCGTCCCCATCGTCTAGAGGCCCAGGACACCGCCCTTTCACGGCGGCAACCGGGGTTCGAATCCCCGTGGGGACGCCAGATCTGGTGCCGGACGTTCGTTTGGAAAGTGCCGGACGTTCGTTTGATTCAGATGCCGCAGTCCGACAGGAGCGTCGGATCACGCTGCCGGAGGGCAGTGATGGCCGCCGATACGGTGCCCGGCGCTCGACCCATGCGCCGCGCTGCGTCCGACATTGAACAGATATTGAGTCGCACCGCGTGCGCGGCGACCGCCGCCCTGGCCGTAACGACCTCGTGCTGCCGCGAGTCACCGTAGAGGGTGGCAACCGGTAGTCCGAACCTGGCGCATACGGCGGTGGCGATCTGATCAAAAGGTCCGGCGATTGGCCTGCCTGGTTGGCGTCGCGCGGGCCCCCGACCTGTCATCCAGTGGGCTGAGCCGGCGCGGTTCGCCATTCCAGAGCGCCTCAATGTCCTCGGCTGCCAGTTCCCTGCCCATCCAGTCCAGAGTCGTGCTCTCATGAGGGATACTTGACCAGTCTATTCCACAAGAATAGGTGTCCGGCAAGTAACTATGTCTGTTGTCAACAATCTCGCCGCTTTCGTCTTTCCAGATCAGGTTCTGCACATCTTGAAATCGGTGATCTCCCTTCATGGCGCGCAGCAGTCCGGCCATCGGCTCAAGAGTGTCATATCCACGCATTACCATATCGACAAACGGGAAACGGATCAGTTGCTCCGCAAAATATGTCGACGAGATGCCGCCAAAGATCACCGGTGCTTCTGGGTGAATGTTCTTGATCAGCTCAGCGAGCTTAAGGCTACCCTGCACATGCACCATCCAGTGCAGATCGATACCGAATAGGGGAGCTCTGATTGCCCTGATTAGCGCCTTGATATCCAGATTCGGAAATCTCAAGAGGACTGTTGAGAGGTTGATTATCTTGACGTCATAACCGCGTTCAGTAAGAAACCGCTGCAGCGTCTTAAACCCGACTGGGAAATATTCATACAGAGGAGTAATCGGGACATCTCCTGAAGTGCTCAAATAAGGAAAATAGATATCGCCCCGATCCCGAAAATCGAAAAACGCGGGAGCATGGACTAATACGAAATCGGCGCTAGTAGTCGGAAAAACTTGGGTCATGACAGTCCCCTCGGTAAGCCTACGCCTCGGTGCCTACATTTGGTAAGCCTAGCCCGCATTATTCACGACGGAGCTGCGGAGACGTGGTATTCCGCCCTCAGCGGTCTAACTGCCGACCACAGGTGGCAGGAAGACCGAATTGGGGGACTTTTCGGATCGGGTCACCGAATAGCCGAGGTTCTCGAGTCGGGAAACGATGTCTGGTCTGGGGTGCTCAGCAATCAGCACGGGCATACACGACTTTAGCAGCTCCCACATTCCTGAGATCACCAAGTGATCGTGGCCCTCGGCGTCGACCTTGACCAGCCGAATTCCGGACCTGGGTAACGGCAACTGGTCGATACATACCCGAAACACTACAAGTCCGTGTTGGGTGTCATCCGTAATGGACGCACCATACAGATTCTCCCCCGTAAGTTCATCGTCGGGTACTACCATTCGGACAAAGCCGTCACGATCTGAACATGCGACATTGAGCGTCGTAACATTCCGGCACCCGGCGGCTGCTACCGCGCGGACGAGCATATGAAAGGTTTGTGGCACCGGCTCAAACGAAAACACGCGACCCGCGCAACCTACGAGTTCAGACATGCGCAGTGTGTAAGAGCCAAAGTTTGCGCCGATATCGAGCGCAATATCGCCCGGCCTTAACCATTCTTGAAGCCGAGCGTACTCTGGCTCATCGGAATTGAACCGGCGCTGACGCACCAGATGTTCCAATCGAACGGCACGTATGAACCGCTTTGCGCCCAACGGCAGCCAGCCGAATATGACTCGGAGGATTCCGCCAAAGTGACTCAAAGCACACACCTCCGGTGTAGGGATTCACAACGCCGCGCGGCCCACAGCCCGGCTGTCATTGGGCTATTGGTAGCGCCCTTGTCAGGCGACCACCGGTGACGAGAGTTTCGCCTGTTCAGTACGGGCCACATCGTCGGTGCCTCGGTCCGTAAGAGTCCACTCCCACGCCAACGCCGTCCCCACAATGCCGGGGAGATCCCGGTAGTGCGGAACCCAGTCCAGAATCCTGCCGATGAGCCTGGCTTCTGCCACCAGCGTCGGCGGATCCCCCGCCCGCCGCGGCGCTTCGCGGATCGTTAGCGGCCGGCTGGCGACCGCAGCGACGCAGTCGAGCACTTCGCGGACGCTGAAGCCGCGGCCGTAGCCGCAGTTCAGCGTGACCGGCGCGCCGCCACCACGCAGGTAATCGAGCGCGTTCAGGTGCGCGGCGGCCAGGTCCTCGACGTGGATGTAGTCGCGCACGCCGGTGCCGTCCGGCGTGTCGTAGTCGGTGCCGAAGATCGCGACGTGGTCGCGCTTGCCGACCACGTGCTCGCAGGCGACCTTGATCAGGTGCGTGGCCGCGGGCGTGGATTGGCCGATGCGCCCGCCGGGGTCGGCGCCGGCGACGTTGAAGTAGCGCAGTGCGGCGTAGCGCAGCGGCGTCGCCGCGGCGACATCGGCGAGCATCCACTCGCTCATCAGCTTCGAACGGCCGTACGGGTTGATCGGCGCGGTCGGCGTGTCTTCGCTGGCGACGCCGCCGGCCGGGATGCCGTACACCGCCGCGGTCGAGGAGAACACGAAATGCCGGACGCCCGCCTCGACGCAGCACTGCAGCAGCGTGCGCGTGCTCGCCGTGTTGTTGCGGTAGTACTTCAGCGGATCGGCGACTGATTCCGGCACGACGATGTGTGCGGCGAAGTGCATGACCGTGTCCACGCCGTAGTCGCGCAGCACGCGCGCGACGGTGGTGGCGTCGCCGGTGTCGCCGACCACGAGGTCACCGTAGAGCACGGCGGCGCGGAATCCGGTCGAGAGGTTGTCGAGTGTGACGATTCGTTCGCTGCGCTCACCGAGCTGCCGCGCGACATGGCTGCCGATGTAGCCAGCGCCGCCAGTGACCAGGATGGTGCCCATGCGCTCCCCGCGTTATGTTGCACGCATGATAGCAACAGCCCCGGACACCCCGTTTGCGACGCTGTCGCCAGATTTGATCGTCGCTGCGGTCGAGGCCGCGGGGTTCCCGGCCGATGGCCGGGTGCTGGCGCTCGGCAGCTACGAGAACCGGGTCTTTCAGGTCGGCGTCGAGGACGGCCCGCCGCTGGTCGTCAAGTTCTACCGGCCGGGCCGCTGGACGGACGCGGCGATCGCCGAGGAGCACGCCTTCGCGTGCGAACTCGCGGCGGCGGAGATCCCGGTCGTCGCGCCGCTGCCGCTCGGGGAGCACATCAGCAGCTTCGGTCGCGGGCCGGTGCCGGTGTTCGGCGGCTTCCGCCTGGCGCTGTACCCGCGCCGCGGCGGGCGCTGGCCAGAGCTCGGGACCGAGGATGACCGGCAGTGGATCGGGCGCTTTCTCGGGCGAATCCATGGCATCGGCCGGGCGGGGCGCTTTGAGCACCGGCCGCGGCTTGCGGTCGGGGCACTCGGTCGCGATGCGGTCGCGTGGCTGCTGCAGTCCGGCCGCGTCGCGGAGTACATCGCGCACCGCTACGAGCAGGTGACCAGCGAGCTGCTCGACCTCGTCGAGGAGCGCTTCGCTGCCGTCGGCCCGTTGCGTTACCTGCGCATTCACGGCGACTGCCATCGCAACAACGTGCTGTGGACGGACGCGGGTCCGCATTTCGTCGACCTCGATGACTGTATGACCGGCCCGGCGATCCAGGACCTGTGGATGCTGTTGGCCGGGTCGGCGGACGAGATGCACGCGCAGCTCGCCGACATCCTCGAGGGCTACCGGCAGTTCGCGGACTTCGATGACAGCGAGATCGCACTGATCGAGCCGCTGCGCGCGCTGCGGATGATCCACTACGCCGCCTGGCTGGCCCGCCGCTGGCACGACCCGGCCTTCCCCCGGGCATTCCCGTGGTTCGGCGAGGCGCGGTACTGGGAGCGGCACGTGGCGGAGCTGGAGGAGCAGCTCGGGGTGACATCACGATGTGTCATGTGGTAGCATCATGATGTGCGTACAACTCTCACCATTGAATCGGACATCGCCGCGCGGCTGAAGGCCGAGGCGCGCCGGAGCGGCCGGCCGTTCAAGGACATCGTCAACCAATGCCTGCGGGCGGGGCTGGTGCACGAGCGCGCCCGGACAGCCGCCGCGCATTTCACGGTCAAGACACGGGATTTCGGCGCAACGGCACCGGGCCTGTCGCTGGACAATATCGGGGAACTGCTCGAGCGAGCGGAAGGCCCGGATCAGCCGTGATCGTGGTGGACGCCAACGTATTGCTCTACGCCTATAACCGGCGCAGCGAGTACCACGAGGCCTGCCGAGCGTGGCTCGAACGCTCGCTTCAGGGCCGGGAGCAGGTTGGCCTCAGTTGGACAACCATTCTGGCCTTCGTTCGGATCGCGACGAACCCGCGTGTGTTTGAGCGTCCGCTGCCGATCAGCGAGGCCGTCGGAATTGTGGAGGAATGGCTCAACTGCCCAGCGGTGGTGCTGGTTGAGCCATCACCGGCCTACTGGACGACTCTCCGGGAACAACTCGTCGCAGGGCAGGCGACAGGGGCACTGGTGAGCGATGCGGCGCTGGCGAGCCTGGCCTTGGAGCATGGAGCGTCGCTCTGTACCAAGGACCGCGACTTCCGCCGCTTCCATGGGCTGCGGCTGATGGATCCAACGGAGAAATTAAGACTACCAAGCTATTGCTTTTCCAGCGGTTTCCGGTACGATGCTGTATAAATACACAGTTCCCCGGAGCCCACCATGGACGAGGCCATTTCTTCGCTCCCGACTCCCGCTCTGGTCGATGCGATCACCGAGCTCGCCGGGCACCTGAATGCCGCACAGGCGCGTTTCCTGGCGCTGCTGGCGGAACTCGACCGGCGCAATGCCTGGGCCGAGTGGGGCGTTCGTTCCTGCGCGCACTGGCTCAACTGGAAGTGCGGCCTGAACCTGGGTGCGGCCCGGGAGAAGATCCGCGTCGCTCGGGCGCTCGAGCGACTGCCGCGCATCGCCGCGGCGATGGCCGCCGGGCAGCTCAGCTATGCCAAGGTCCGGCCGATGACGCGGGCCGCCGACGAGGCGACCGAAGAGTACTTCCTGCAGATCGCGCTGCACGGCACGGCGCACCACGTCGAAAGGCTGGCCCGGGGCTTCCGGCGGGTCAAGGAGGCGCAGGAACTGTCCCGCGAGGAGCAGCAACAGCAACGGCGTTGCCTGTCGTGCTGGTACGACGACGACGGTTCGCTGCTGATCCGCGGGCGGCTGCCGGCGGAGGCGGGTGCGGCGTTGCTCAAGGCGCTGCAGTTCGCCGAGGAGTCGATACCGCTGCCACCGAAGGAAAACGTTTCCGCGGAAACGTTTCTGGAGCGGGCCCCGACCGCCGCGACGCGCCGGGCCGATGCGCTGCGCCTGATCGCCGAGGGGCATCTGGCCGCGGCGCAGCAGGGCAATTCCGGTGGCGATCGCACGCAGATCGTGGTGCACGTGGATGCCGCGACACTGCAGCGCGATGAACCCGGGCGCTGCGAACTGGACGAGGGTCCGGCAATTGCGGCGGAGACTGCCCGGCGCCTCGCCTGCGACGCGAGCCTCGTCACGATTGTCGAGAACGGCGACGGCGAGCCGCTCAACGTCGGGCGCAAGACCCGCACGATCCCGCCGGCCCTGCGCCGCGCGCTGCAGTCGCGCGATCAGGGCTGCCGCTTCCCGGGCTGCACGCACACCCGCTTCGTGGACGGCCATCACCTGCGGCACTGGGCACACGGCGGCGAAACGAAGCTCGGCAACCTCGTCTCGCTTTGCCGTTTCCATCACCGGCTCGTGCACGAAGGTCGTATTGCCGTCGCAGTACTGGACGACGGCGCTGTACGCTTCCAGCGCAGCGGCCGCCGGCCGATCGACAGCCCGTTGCGCGATGGATCCGGCCAGTCGGACTGGCTGCAGCTCGTCGCTGGCAATCGCGCGCGGTCCATCGCCATCACGCCGCGGACGGCACAGACTCGCTGGCTGGGAGAGCGGATGGATTACGGCACGGCCGTGGACCATCTGCTGTGGCTCGAGCGCCAGCACGCGGCCATCGGGTGAGGGAGCGTTTCCGCGGAAACGCCGGTCGTCGCCACCAGCTTGAAGCGGTTCGCATAGCATATGGCTGTCGGCGGCCGAGGCCGGCTGTTGACCGGGATCTGAGCATCGTCGAATCCGCTACTCTGAGCCTATGGCGACGGAACTCGATGTACTGCGAATCGTCAGCGAGCGCCTGTCAGCGCAGGGGCTGGACTACATGCTGACCGGCTCCTTTGCCATGGCCTGGTATGTCACGCCACGCATGACGCGCGATCTGGACATTGTCGTGGCCCTGAAGGAAACGGACGTGGACGCGCTGGTCGATGCCCTCCTGCCGGACTTCTATGTCGATCGCGACGCGGCGAGTCTGGCGGTCAGAACCGAGCGCCTGTTCAATCTGATGCACCTGGCGAGCGGCATCAAGGTCGATCTGATCATCCGCAAGGCATCCGAGTACCGGCAGGTCGAGTTCGCGCGTCGGGTTCTGGTGCGGAGCGGGGACCTGCAGTCCTGGGTCGTCACCCGGGAGGACCTGATCCTCTCGAAACTCGGATGGGCCCGTGAAACCGGCTCCGAGCTGCAGAAGCGGGACGTACTCGCGTTGCTGGCAGGGTCGGTCGACATGCCCTATCTTGGCTACTGGGCCGAGCGCATCGGCGTCGCCGGCGAGCTGGAGGAAACCCTGCGATGCATGACACCGCCCCCGACGTCGCCGAACTCGTCCGGCAGTTTCACGCCGGGCTGACGCCGGAGCAGCGCTGGCAGATCGCCTCGGACATGTTCGAGGTCGCGCGGCAGATCGTCGAGTCCACGCTGCCGGAGGGGCTGACACCGGTGGAACGCCAGCGCGCGCTGATCGGTCGCCTGCACGGTGAAGCCGCGGTTCCACCGCCGGGCGCCTGGGAGAACCGGCGATGCCCGACACGGCCGGATCCGGATTGACTGACGTCGGGCTGTGATGCGATGATTTCCCGGAATTCTTAAATCCGGGAAGTAGAAATTATGGAATCGGTCAAGCTCGGACGTAATGGGCAGTTGTCGCTACCACGTGCGGTCATGAAACGCCTGCACCTGCAGGGCAACGAAACGCTGCTGCTCGACGTGACCGACGACGGCGAGATTCGCCTGCGCCCCGCTGCCGTGCTGCCCGTCGAGATGTACACGCCGGAGCGGATCCGGGAGTTCGAACGGGCTGCCGTCGTTGACGCAGAAACCAGGCGGATCGCCGCCCGGGCGGTGGCCGGCAAACGGCGCTGATGGGTCGGATGCGGCTATTTCTCGACGCCAACGTCCTGTTTCTTGCCGGCTACTCGAGCGACAGCCCGGTTCACGATCTTCTGGCTCTGGCCCGTGCGGGACGCTGTGAACTGGTGGCCTCGGTTTACGCCGTCGAGAAAGCCAGCCGCAACCTGGTCGCCAAGGGACCCGCGAATGCCGTCGGCGCCCTCGAACAGGCGTTGACCCTGATTGCGCTGGTTCACGAAGCACCGCAGCGGTTCGTCGACCAGATCAGTGCGCCCGTGCTCAGCGATCCCACTGACGTGCCGATTCACATGGCGGCGGTGTATTGCAGCGCGGATATTCTCGTGACCGGTGATCGCCGGGCGTTCGGGCGTCATTTCCGCCGCCGGATCATGGGTACGGAGGTCTTACTGCTGCGCGACGCACTGCGGCGCGTGCTCGGATTGCCGCTGGCCGGGGCATAGCCGGCCGCCGCTGTAGACTGCCGCCACGCCGGTCCAGTACCATTCCGCCCCTTTCGGGCGCGTAGCTCAGCGGTAGAGCACTACCTTGACATGGTAGGGGTCACAGGTTCGATCCCTGTCGCGCCCACCACTTCGTGATCACCACCGGACCCATGCCCATCGTCATGCTACCCGACGGCAGCCAGCGCGCCTTCGACCGCCCGGTCACGGTGGCCGAGATCGCGGCTGCGATCGGCGCCGGGCTCGCGCGCGCGGCGCTGGCCGGCGCGGTGGACGGCCGGCTGGTCGACACCTCGTTCCTGATCGAAGTCGACGCGCGCCTGCGAATCGTCACGGCGAAGGATCCGGAGGGCCTCGAGATCCTGCGCCACTCGACCGCGCATCTGCTGGCGCAGGCGGTACAGTCGATCTACCCGCAGGCGCAGGTGACGATCGGCCCGGTGATCGAGGACGGGTTCTACTACGACTTCGCCTTTGAGCGGCCGTTTACGCCGGAGGATCTGGCGCTCTTCGAGGCGCGCATGCGTGAGCTCGCGCAGGCGGACCTGCCGGTGCGCCGCCGCGAGCTGCCGCGCGACGAGGCGATCGCGCACTTCCGCGCACTCGGCAAGCGCTACAAGGCCGAGATCATCGGCGCCATTCCGGCCGGCGAGACGATCACGCTGTACGGGCAGGGCGACTGGGAGGACCTGTGCCGCGGCCCGCACGTGCCGTCCACCGGCCGGCTCGGCGCGTTCAGGCTGACCAAGGTCGCCGGCGCTTACTGGCGCGGCGATTCGCGCAACGAGATGCTGCAGCGCATCTACGGCACGGCCTGGTCGGACGAGAAGCAGCTCAAGGACTATCTGCACCGGCTCGAGGAGGCGGAGAAGCGCGATCACCGCCGCATCGGCCGCGAGCTCGACCTGTTCCATTTCCAGGAGGAAGCGCCGGGCGCCGTGTTCTGGCACCCGCGCGGCTGGACCGTGTTCCAGGGCCTGATCGACTACATGCGCGCGCGGCAGAACGCCGCCGGTTACCGCGAGATCAGCACGCCGGAGATCATGGACCGCGAGTTGTGGGTGCAGTCGGGCCACCTCGAGAAGTTCGGCGAGAACATGTTCCTGACGCAGACGCCGGATGAGCGCGTGTACGCGATCAAGCCGATGAACTGCCCCGGCCACGTGCAGGTGTTCCGCCACGGCCTGCACAGCTACCGCGAGCTGCCGATCCGCCTCGCCGAGTTCGGCCGTGTGCACCGTTACGAGCCGTCGGGGGCTCTGCACGGGTTGCTGCGCGTGCGCGCGTTCACGCAGGACGACGCGCACATCTTCGTCACCGAAAACCAGATCACCGAGGAGACCGTGCGCGGCATCGGGCTGATGCTGTCGATCTACCGCGACTTCGGTTTCGACGAGGTCCAGGTCAAGTTCGCGGACCGGCCGCTGCGCCGGGTCGGCGACGACGCGATCTGGACGCGTGCCGAGAACGCGCTGCAGGAGGCCACGCGTGCCGCCGGCGTGGACTACACCGTGAATCCGGGCGAGGGCGCGTTCTACGGCCCGAAGCTGGAGTTTGTGCTCAAGGACGCGATCGGGCGCGACTGGCAGTGCGGCACCTGGCAGGTGGACCTGAACCTGCCGGGCCGGCTCGGCGCGTACTACGTCGACGAGCACAGCGACAAGCGCACGCCCGTCATGCTGCACCGCGCCATCTTCGGTTCGCTGGAGCGTTTCCTCGGGATCCTGCTCGAACACCATGCCGGCAAGCTGCCGGCCTGGCTGGCGCCGGTGCAGGCCGTGGTGATGAATATCACGTCGCGGCAGGCGGCATATGCGGCCGAAGCGTGCGAATTCCTTAAGAATCAGGGGGTTCGCACCGAAATTGACTTGCGTAACGAGAAGGTCGGCTATAAGATCCGCGAACACACGCTGCAGCGTGTCCCGTACCTGCTGATCGCAGGCGATCGGGAAGTCGGGTCCAGGTCATTGGCCGTGCGCTCGCGCTCCGGAAAGGATCTGGGAGCCATGCCCCTGGAAGAGGTGGCTGCCCGGATCGCCGGGGATGTGGCGAGCCGCGGCCGTCGTTGTATGGAGGACTGACGCATTTCGACAACCAAACGCGTGCGGCGCAATGAGGAGATCCTTGCACCGCAACTGCGCGTGATCGGCGCCGACGGTAACCAGGTCGGCGTCATGAGCCGTGGCGAAGCACTCGAGCGTGCCACCGCGGCGGAACTGGATCTCGTGGAGGTTTCGCCGACCGCCGAGCCACCCGTCTGCCGGATCATGGACTTCGGCAAGTTCCTGTTCGAGCAGAACAAGAAGGCGCACTCGGCGAAGCGGAAGCAGAAGCAGACCCAGCTCAAGGAAATCAAGTTCCGGCCGGGTACGGAAGAGGCGGATTACCAGGTCAAGCTGCGTAACCTCGTCCGCTTTCTGACGGAAGGTGACAAGGCCAAGATAACCCTGCGGTTTCGTGGCCGGGAGATGGCCCACACGGAGATCGGGCGCCGGCTCCTCGATCGCCTGATCGCCGACCTTGCCGAACACGGCCAGGTTGAGCAGCAGGCCTCGATGGAGGGGCGCCAGATCACGATGGTGATCTCCCCGAAGCGGCGCTGAGGAAAAAGGGGACGGTTCCCTTTTTCTTGAAACAGAAAAAGGGAACCGTCCCCTTTTTCGCGACAAGTGACCGGCGGCGCTGCCGCCGATACGCCTCCAGCCCGCCACGGCGGTGTGAAGAGGCCATAAGGAGACGAGCAATGCCCAAGTTGAAGACCAACCGGGCGGCGGCGAAGCGTTTTCGCAAGACGGCGAAGGGCTTCAAGCGCGGCCAGGCCAATCGCCGGCACATCCTCACGAAGATGACGCGCAAGCGCAAGCGGCAGTTGCGCGGCGGCACGGCCGTGCACGAGACCGATCTGGTGCGCATGACCCGGCTGTTGCCGAACCACTGACGCGACGCTGAACGGAGGTATCTGAGATGGCCAGAGTGAAGCGTGGCGTCATTGCCGGACGCCGTCACAAGAAGGTCCTGGCGAAGGCCAGGGGTTATTACAACGCCCGCCGCAAGGTCTATCGCGTCGCCAAGCAGGCGGTGATCAAGGCGGGGCAGTACGCCTACGCCGGCCGCCGCCTGAAGAAGCGCGATTATCGTGCGCTGTGGGTGCAGCGGATCAATGCCGCGGCGCGCGCCTGCGGACTGTCCTACAGCCGGCTGATGGCCGGGCTGAAGGCGGCCGGCATCGCGATCGACCGCAAGGCGCTCGCCGACCTCGCCGTGCACGACAGCGCGGCGTTCGGCGCGGTCGCGGAGCAGGCCAGGGCCGCGCTGGAAGCCCGGTAGGTCCCGGGGGCGCGGGGTGCTCGGGTGAAGGACCTGGAAGCGCTGGTCGGGCGCACGCTCGACGCTATCGCCGCCAGCACCGATCGCGCCGCTCTCGAAGCGGTGCGCGTCGCCGCGCTCGGCCGCAAGGGCACGATCACCGAGCTGCTGAAGTCGCTCGGCGCGTTGCCGGCGACACAGCGCAAGGCCGCCGGCGCGACCATCAACGACGCGAAACGGGCGGTGACGGCCGCGCTCGAAACGCGCCGTGTCGAGCTCGAGGCCGCAGAGCTCGAATCGTCGCTGCGCTCGGGGGCACTGGACGTGACATTGCCCGGCCGCGGCCAGGCGGGCGGCGGCCTGCACCCGGTCACGCGCACGCGCCTGCGCATCGAGGCGATCTTCCGCCAGGCCGGGTTCACGGTGGCCGCCGGGCCGGAGGTCGAGGACGACTTCCACAACTTCGGCGCGCTGAACATTCCGCCGGACCACCCGGCACGCGCGATGCATGACACGTTCTATTTCGGCGACGGCCGGCTGCTGCGCACGCACACCTCGCCGGTGCAGATCCGCGCGATGCAGCGCCAGGGCGTACCGATCCGCGTGATTGCGCCGGGCCCGGTGTACCGGCGCGACTCGGACGTCACGCACAGCCCGATGTTTCATCAGGTCGAGGGCCTGGTGATCGATCGCGACATCAGCCTCGCGCACCTGAAGGGTGTGCTGACCGGCTTTGTCGCGCAGTTCTTCGAGAGGCCGCGGGCGCTGCGCTTCCGCGCCTCGTATTTCCCGTTCACGGAGCCGTCGGCCGAGGTCGACATCCAGTGCGTGCTGTGCGACGGCGCGGGCTGCCGGGTGTGCAAGCAGAGCGGCTGGATCGAGATCCTCGGCTGCGGCATGGTGCATCCGAACGTGCTCACCGCCTGCGGCGTGGACCCGGAGGGCTGGCAGGGCTACGCCTTCGGCATGGGCATCGAGCGGGCCGCCATGCTGCGCTACGCGGTCAACGACCTGCGTCTGTTCTTCGACAACGACCTGCGCTTTCTCGCGCAGTTCAACCGGGGCTGAGCGGCGATGCGCGTCAGCATCGAGTGGCTGCGCTCGCTGTTCGATCCCGGCTGGGACGTGCCGGAGCTGTGCCAGCGCCTGACCATGGCAGGCCTCGAAGTCGAAGCCGTCGAGCCGGCCAGTCCGGAGTTCAGTGGGGTCGTGGTCGGCGAAGTGCTCGCCGTCGAGCGGCATCCGGCGGCTGACCGCCTGACGGTGTGCCAGGTGGCCGGCGGCGGCGCCGGGCCGCTGCAGGTCGTGTGTGGCGCGCCGAACGTGCACCCCGGCATGAAGACGCCGTTCGCGCTGGATGGCGCGCTGCTGCCGGGCGGGCTGGCGATCCGGCGCACGAAACTGCGCGGCGTCGAGTCGGCGGGCATGCTGTGTTCGGCCCGCGAGCTCGGCCTGGCCGAGGACCACGAGGGCATCCTCGAACTGCCGGCCGACTGCGCGACCGGCGGCGACCTGCGCGCGGCGCTGGCGCTCGATGACACCGTGATCACGCTGAACGTGACGCCAAACCGCGGCGACGTGCTGTCGATGATCGGCGTGGCGCGCGAAGTTGCGGCGCTGGCGGGCGAGCGCTTCGCGCTGCCGGCGCTCGAGCCGCTGGCCGCCGTGCACCGCGAGCGCGTCGAGGTGCGGCTCGA